>Ga0187853_10002957_pt1 | contig 13537 bp, 9 predicted proteins | sample June2016WEW_6_10_2_FD_132417 | JGI IMG/M metagenome (GOLD analysis project Ga0187853, IMG submission 132417) | Peatland microbial communities from SPRUCE experiment site at the Marcell Experimental Forest, Minnesota, USA - June2016WEW_6_100 | ecosystem: Environmental > Terrestrial > Soil >... | reverse complement strand
GTCGAAGAGGCGGCCTTCCCAGGAAACGCTGATCAGGCTGCGGCACATGAGGCCGGTGACGGTGGCCGGGTTGAAGCTGGCCTCCAGTTTCCCCAGGTAGCGCTCGTAATTTCCCGATCCTTCCAGGTATCCCTTGAAGCGTCCGATGGGCATGTTGAGCAGGGTGTAAAGGCGGTTGAAGGTGATGCCGTAGCGGTCCTTCAGCTCCCGCTGGAAGCGGTCTTCCAGGGCGCCCTGCTCAGGCGGCAGATAGGCGCCGCCCGGGTTGTACATCAGGTGCAATTGCAACTCCGAGCCCGGGGCCCCGTAGCCCACCCGGTTCAGGCGGCGTAAGGCCTCCAGGCTTTTGTCAAAGACTCCCGGACCCCGCAGGCGGTCCACCGGGTCCGCCAGAAAATAGGGCAGGGAGCAGACCAACTCCACGCCGTGGTCCCGGAAAAACTCCGGCAGGTGCTCGCGGCCGGGTTCCAGGAGAATAGTAAGGTTGCAGCGCACCAGGAGGTGGGTGCCCAACCGGTGCAGATGGTCCACCAGGTATTCGAAATGAGGGTTGATTTCCGGGGAGCCGCCGGTCAGGTCCACCACCGGAAGGGCCCAGCGCGCCACCACGGCGATAACCGCTTCGACCGCGGCCAGTCCCATCTGTTCGGGGCGTCCGGGGCCGGCGGTTAAGTGGCAATGATGGCAGGCCTGGTTGCAGCGCCAACCGAGGTTGACCTGCAGGGTGCTGACCCGCCCGGCCCTGAGAACCGGGTAGCCTATCTTTTCCAGCTTTTGGGCAAAAGGCACCATGAAGGCAGCTCTTAAATGGTGATCTTCTTTACGACATTGTGGACCTGGAGGCCGTGGATCAGAGTGGCGCCGCCCCGGATGACCGCGGCCACGTGCATGGCTTCGGTCATCTCATCCATATTGGAGCCGGCCTCCAGGGAGGCCCGGGTATAGGCGTCAATGCAGTAGGGGCATTGCAGCGCCTGGGCCACCGCCAGGGCCATGAGGGCCTTCTCCCGCACTGTCAGTGCCCCGGCGGCCATGACCCCCTGGTAATAGTTCATGAAGGAGTCGAAGAGCTCAGGGCGGTGCTTGCCGATCTCATTAAACCTTTCCAGATCGTGTTCCTCATAGTAATGGGACATGGCTTCTCCTGGGAGAAAGAATTGGCGGAGTTTTACCAAAACAGGGACGGCGTGACCACCCGCCCCGGAGATGTTCGGGAAAGCTGCGGGCTTATTTGAAGGGGATCAGGGGTTAGGGTTTCCCCTTCCCGGTAAGCCACTTCACCTGCTCCAGCACCGCGTCGGCTTCGGCTTGTTTCCCTTCCTGGCTGTAGGCCAGGGCCAGGTTGCGGTAAAAGCTGACAGTGGTAGGGCTGAGCCGGATGGCCTGCTGAAATTCCGCCACCGCTTCGTCGAACTTACCCTGTTTGGCGTAAACGACGCCCAGGTTATTGTAAGCATGAGGATAAGATGGGTCAACGGCAATGGACTTTTTATAGGCGGCGATGGCCAGGTCCAATCTGCCCTGGTCGGTATAGGCCATGCCCAGATGGTGGTAGGCCATGTAGTTTTCCCCGGTGGCGCGCAGAGCCTCGTAGTAGAGGGACTCTGAGCTCCGCCAGTAGCCTGCCTGCATCCAGGTTGAGGCCAGACAGGCCAGGAGCACCGCCGCGGCGCTCAGGGACAGGATGGTTTTCCGGCGCCGCCAGCCGTCGGTGACCTCGGCAATCCCCCAGGCGGCGATGATAAACAGGCCGATATACGGCACATAGGTATAGCGGTCCGCCATCGCCTGCCCGCCCACCTGGATCAGCCCGATTACCGGCACCAGGGTGATCAGAAACCAGAGCCAGCCTACCCCCAGGTAGGGATGGCGCCGGGCCTCGTAGAGCAGGAAAACCGACAACAGCGCCAGGGCCAGTCCGGCCCACACCGCCTGCCACCAGGGTATGGGGGCCAGGGGATAAAAGAACGCCATGGGGTAAGGCCAGAGCGCCTTCACCACGTACTTCAGGTAGGCGACCAGGGCGTTGGCGATGCGGGCGTCCAGCGGCCGGATGGAGAGGGGCATCACCGAGCCGCCCCCGCGTTGGGCCAGCACGGTAATCAGGCAGGAGAGGGCAGCCAGGGCGCATAAGGGGATTTTTTCCCTGATCAGGTGCCAGTAACTTTTTTGCGGCAGCCCTGTCAGCGGCGGGCTCCCCGGAATGGCGCCCCGAGGCGGGGCCAGCCCGGCGACCCGGCCCAACGGCCAGTAATCGAGGAGGAGCAGCACCAGGGGCAGGGTGACCAGCATGGGTTTGGCCATCAGTCCCAGGCCAAAGGAAACGGCCACGGCCAAGTAGCGCTTGCGCGAGGGTGCGGCCGCATAAGCCCAGTAAGCCCACATAGTGACCAGCCAAAGAAAAGTGCTCAGGACATCTTTTCTTTCCGAGACCCAGGCCACCGACTCCACGTGCAGGGGGTGCAGGGCAAACAGGGCCGCTACCATGGCGCTGGGCCAGAGGGCGCCGGTCACCCGGGCAAAGAAGAGAAAGAGGAGAATGGTGTTGGCCAGATGGAAAAAGAGATTGGTGAGGTGAGGCCCCCCTGGCCACATTCCGTACATTTGGCAATCCAGCATGTGAGACAGCCAGGTCAGAGGATGCCAGTTGGAGGAGTACTCCGCGGTAAAGGCCCACTTTACCCCCGGCCAGGTGAGCCCGGCGCGCACCATGGGATTTTCAGTGACGTACATGTCGTCATCGAAGGTGATGAAGTCGTGGTCTTTAACCTGGATATAGGGCAGCAAGGTGGCCCCGGCCAACAACAGGCAGAGGAGCAGCTGCAAGCCACCCGTGGCGCGCCAGAGTCCGCTCCAGGTGAAATGGAGGCGCGGGCGGGAGACTGTTTTTTGATCACTGTTTGCTGTTTTCGGCATGACAACCTGGAGCTCTTCCTGTTTCCTGTTTATTGTTTTCTGTCTGTGTAGGGGCGGGTTTAAAACCCGTCCCTGCTTTGATTTTGCCTTTCACTGAAACCGATAACAAAAAACCGCCTTAAAGGCAACCCAGGTTTTACTTAAGCTGAGCGCGGCAAGCTGCAAGCTGGCCGCTAAAAAGGCCTCCTCAGCACGGCATGCTGGAAGGCCTTTTGCGGAAAACCAGGGGATAGAAATAGATTTTTAAGGAATTGGCGGGCAGTGCCCACCCTGCCTTAACTGTAGCCGCAGGCTTTAGCCTGCGTTTACTATTTACTGTTTTCTGTCTTTGTAAGGGCGGGTTTAAAACCCGCCCCCACCTTGCCTTTGACTTTGCTTTTGCCTTTCACCGAAAACCGAAAACCGCCTTTATCAGAACTGCCAGCGCAAGCCGGCGCTGACGTAATGGGCCGTATAGTTGCCCCGGCCCACCTCGGCGTTGTAGTCCAGTTGCACCTTCAGGTTATTTTTGGTGGCGATGGTGACGTCGGCCCCCAGCACCGCAAAATTCCGATGCGGCGCGCCGTTGAAGTCATCGGTCAAATAGTTGAAGGCGCCGCCGCCCTGACTGAGGCGGGCGTCAATGATCCGGCTGCTGTCGGAATACTCATGCTGATAGAAGGCGTAGGCCTGGGGGGTCACCGTCACCGAGTTCCGCTGCATCGGCACTGCGATCTTGCCGCCCACCCCGGTTTGCAGCGATTGGGCGTTCTGGGGGCCCACCGTGAGGTCCAGCGCCCCGGCGCCGCTTTCCGTGAAACCGTTCAGCCAGAGTTTCGAGTAGGACAGGTTCAGCGCCGGGGTCAGCACCACCGGGTTCAGCCTCAGGTCGTAGCCCATCTCCCCGTAGCCGTTTAACTGGTTGCCGGTGCTGGAGCTGCTGGCGGCGCGGCTCAGGGTGCCAAAGTTGAAGTCCCGCTGCAGGTTGAAAAGATTCAAGGCATAGCCCAGGGAGCCGTAGGCGTAAAAAGGCTTGGGCAGGTAGGCCGCATAGGCATTGATAGGCCAGGTATTGCCCTGCACATAGCCCCCGGAGCCGCGGAAACCGGCGCTGGTGTAGGTATAGCCGGTATTTAACCCGACCAGCAGATCCTGCCAGACCCGGTAGTCCGCCCCGGCGGTGAAGCCGGCCATGGTAAAATCGAAGCCGGTCTGGTCCACCGAGGACCCCTGGCCCCCGAGGATCAGGCCCGGGTCGAAATAGACGCCCCAGGGCTTCTCAAGGGCGTTGGGGTTATTCTGGCCGGTGAGCAACCCGGCGAGGCTGGAGGCGCTGGAGGCCACCATCAGACCTCCGCCCTGGGCGTAGTTGAGAAGGGAGGCGCCGAGCCCCCCGGCGGTGAGGCCGGTGTCTTCAGGACCGAAGCGGAGGTCGGTGATCCGCCGGGACAGGGTGCTCTTTTGCAGATTGGCCCCGGCAAAGGCCAGGGTGGACAGGGCCGCCGCCTTATCCGGGGAGATCTGCTGGTAGGCGTTGGCTATGGCGCCATTGCTGGGCAGGTTGGCGATGGTGTTCAGCACATTCGCCAGGTCGCCGGTGGCGGAGCCCTGCACGCCGTTCAACATATTCCCCACGTTGGCCTGGTTGTGGGTCAGGTTAAGCCCGGCGCCGGCGAAATTGCCTTTGACCAGCAGGTCGAAAGTTGTGGCTGTATAGACGGGCTGCCAGAACAAGATGGCGTTAATGGGATTGGTCACAGAACTGAAGGCGCCCGTGACCCCCGCACCGGTCGTGATCACCCCGTGGAAAAGCGTGTTGATGGCGGGAATATACCCGCCCTGCAGCATGGGGGACACCGTGCCGTTGAGGCTGGCGTTGCCGGTGACCATGAGCTTTTCGAAGTTGACCGGGGAAGATATCCCCGGTTCAAAGGTGCCGTTGGCCCCCTGGGTATAATTACCACCCACGCTGGCGTTGCCCCCCAGCAGGGCATAAGTGCCTTTGCCGGCAAAGGCGCCCACCAAGAGGTTGCCCGCGGCTGCATTGGTGCCCCCGGTTTGGAAGAAGGTGCCGCTGCCGCCGCTTAGGGCGCCGATCAGCTCATCAGTGCCCACCGAGAGGCTGCCGCCGCTCAGATTATAGGTGCCGCTGGCCCCGGTATTATTACCCACCGCGAAGCCGAAGGTCATGGTGTTGGTGCCGCCGCTCTGGTTGAAGATCCCGGTGCCGGCAAAACCGACGGTTTCCCCTGCGGCCGTGAGGAGGCCGCCGCTCTGGTTGTAGGTGCCGCGGCTCCCCAGCGTACTGTTGGCGAGGTTCAAATTAAAAGCCAGGGAATTGGTGCCGCCGCTCTGGTTGAAGGCGCCGGTGCCGGAGTCGCCGACTAACTCAAGGCCACCCGCCAGGCTGCCGCCGCTCAGGTTGTAGGTGCCGCTGGCGCCGGCGCTGCTGCCGAGAGAGAGAACTCCGGGAGCGTTGTTGGTGCCGCCGCTCTGGTTGAAGACGCCGATACCGTTGTTGCCGATGGTCTCGTTGCCGAGCACCGTCAAGCTGCCTCCGTTCAAATTATAAATGCCGTTGCCGCTAGTTTGATCGCCCAGGAAGAAGTCACCGCCCACCATATTGGTGCCGCCGCTCTGGGTGAAGACGCCGCTGCCAGATTCACCGATAAACTCGCCGCCGCCCACCGAGAGGCTGCCGGTAAGGCTCAGCGCATAAGTGCCGCTGCTGCCGGTTTGATCGGCCAGGGTGAGCGTAGTGGCCGAATTGGTGCCGCCGCTCTGGGTGAAGGCGCCGCTGCCGTTATTGCCGATAATCTCCTGGCCCACCGAGAGGCTGCCGCCGCTCAGATTATAGGTGCCGCTGGCACTGGCAGCGGTGCCCAGGTAGAGAATGCCGAAGGGCACCGTATTGGTGCCGCCGCTCTGGGTGAAGGCGCCGCTGCCAAAATAGCCGATATACTCTATTCCTCCGAACGCCGAGAGGCTGCCGGTGTTGCTCAGGGTATAAGTGCCGCTGGCGCCGACAGCGCCGCCCAGGATCAGGCCGTTGGTCACCGAATTGGTGCCGCCGCTCTGGGTGAAGGCGCCGTTGCCGCTCTCGCCGATCACCTCAAATCCCGCCGAAAGGCTGCCGCCGCTCTGGTTATAAGTGCCGCTGCTGCCGGTTTGATCGCCCAGGGTGAGGCTGTTGGACACCGTATTGGTGCCGCCGCTCTGGGTGAAGGCGCCGCTGGCGATTTCACCGATATACTCGCCGCCGCCCGCCGAGAGGCTGCCGGCGCTCTGATTATAAGTGCCGCTGCCGCCGATGCCATCGCCCAGGTAGAATTGGTTGGTCACCGCATTGGTGCCGCCCGTCTGGGTAAAGGCGCCGCTGCCGAGATCGCCGATGATCTCCTGGCCCAGGGCGCCTGTAACCGTCAGGCTGCCGCCGGGGCCCAGCGAGTAATTGCCGCTGCTGGTGGCGCCGGAGCCCAGGACGAGGAGGTTTACCGAATTGGTGCTGCCGCTCTGGGTGAAGGTGGCGCTGCCCTCCCCCCCGATGATCTCCTGGTTTGAGGCCGACAGGCTGCCGGCGCTTAACGAGTAGCTGCCGCTGGCAGTGGAAAGAAAATCGCCCATGTAGAGGGAACCCACCATATTGGTGCCGCCCGTCTGGGTGTAGGTGCCGCTGCTACTAACGCCCACGGTGAGGACCATGCCCACCGTCTCGGAGCCGCCGCTCTGGGTGAAGGTGCCGCTGCCCTCGAAGCCAACGTCCGCGTCATTGCCGACTGAGAGGCTGCCGCCGCTCAGGGCATAAGTGCCGGTGGCCCCGGGGAAATTGCCCACGATGAGGAAATCGCTCATCGTATTGGAGCCGGCCGTCTGGGTAAAGGTGCCGCTGCCCGAATTACCGATGATTTCGCCCTGGGTCGCCCCGGTACCGACCGAGAGGGCGCCGCCGCTGAGGTTATACACGCCTGTGACTCCGGCGGGGACCCCCAGCGTCAGTTCGTTGGCCACCGTGTTGGTAACTCCTGACTGGTCTATTGTCCCCCCGGCGACGGTGCCGACGTTTTCATTGGTGAAACTACTGGGATTGGGGGGGATCAAATAGGGCGAATTACCCAGGGTGGTGTCGACGTTAAGGTCCGCAGCCCGCGCCCGGCCCGGCGTCAGAACCACCATCAGGACCAGGACCGCCGCGATTAAATAAAACCCCCGCTGCCCACTCTGCCTTGCAGTCATCAGCTTCATAACCTCATCCCCCGTGCGCTGACTCAAAGGTCACCTCTCATCATGTAAGGGCTGTTGGAGTCGATGGTGTCCACGGTAAGATCGGCTGCAGCCGGAGCCGGCGCCAGGACCACCGCCAGCAGGAAAACGGCTCCCGGGAGCCACCAGAAAAGGTGAGTTCTCGGAGTCTTTTTTTCCATATCCCCACCCTCCTCAAATAAGCCTAAAACCAATTATCTCTGGGCCGCGGGAAGCTTGTTGTTTACCGGTGTTCCGGGAGCCGCGAGCGCCGGCGCCGGGGTCGCAGGCAGAGCTGGAGCTGCTGCGGAAGGAGGAGCAGGCGCCGCCGCGACCGGATGCGCCTGGACTTCCCGGATGAGTAGAGCCACCTGGGAGTCCGGGGCCACCGGTTCGATGAGCACTACGTGCCGGGAATTGATCCGCATGAAGTCCGGGGCGTGCCACTCGCTGCCCCTTTTCACCAGGAGGCTCTGGACTTCCTTTTTATCCGGGATGGCCTGCCGCTTGATGTAGAAGACGTCCCGGAGCGTCAGGTAGGAAGAGCCGTCATCCCTGAGCCGGCCGAAAAAGACCTGGCCGTTGTCCAGGAAGACGGCCTGGTACTCGGTGGGAAATTGGAGGTCGCCACGGTCGCACGCGGCCAGCAGGGCCGGGAGCAGGCAGAAAAACAGGATGGTGTGCCAGCGTATGACGCGGCGGTGGCGCTTCTTGGCGCGCATAACTCTCCCCCGGCTCATTGGTAGTATGAAAACATACTGCCAATCCTGGCAAGAAATGTCAAGACGATTTTCCCCAGGCCCCATAATTTGCATATGCATGGCTGTAGAGAAAAGGTAAAATTTAAGAAACAGTTTACTAACGTTTTTGCTGTCATCCGGACGCCGCCAAGAGTTTCAGGCCTTGGGAAAAGAAGATTCTGCGATACGCCCGGGATGACCAGGCCGGCGGCTCCGCCAGGGTTTCACCGGCCTAATAGCCATAGGCTCCCGGTTTGCTGTTATTATCTCGGAGGATAGAAATGTCTCTGCATTATGACGAACCGGTTTACCGGCCCCCCAGCGAAGCCGGCAGCCTGTTGATTCAGGCCACTACCGGATGTGCCCATGCAACCTGCAGTTTTTGCGTCTCCTCAGTCTCCCCTAATTTCTCCATCCGGCCGCTGGCTGAAATCAAACAGGACCTGACGACGGCGCGGCAGATGCTGGGATCGGGGGTGCGCAAGATTTTTTTACTGGCCCAAAACGCCTTTATCATGCCCGCCGGCGCCCTGGTAGAACTCAGCGAGCTGGCCTATGAGCTCTTTCCCGGCCTTCAACAAGTCTCGCTTTACGCGCACCCCCAGGACATTCTCAACAAGACCCCGGCTGAACTTGAGTCGATTTACCGATCCGGCGTCACGCTTCTTTACGTCGGGCTCGAATCCGGCCATGACGAGGTTTTGCGGAGAGTGGGAAAGCGCCTCAGCGCCGAGCAGTCCATACTTGCCTGCCGGAAGGCGATGGCCGCGGGCTTTCGTCTATCCTGCACCGTGATCATCGGCCTGGGCGGGAAAGAACTGACGGTGGAGCACGCCACCGAAACCGGCCGGATGATCTCGGCTATCTCTCCCCATTACCTGGGCTGTCTGACGTTGCTGCTGCCGCCGGGGACGGCGATGCAGCGGAGTGTGTCCCAAGGGACCTTTAAGCTTCTTACCACCTCAGAAGTCCTGGAGGAGTTCCGGATAATGCTGGAAAATATCGGCCCGCTGGAGAGGAAATGCGTCTTCCGGGCCAATCATGCTTCCAATTATCTGTCCCTGGCCGGTGATTTGCCGGAAGACCGGGACAGGCTGGTGCGGGAAGTGATAGCGGCCAAAGGCAGGCCGGAGGTGCTTCGTTCGGAAAGGTTCCGGGCCTTGTAGGGACTGGCCTGACCGCCACATGGTGGCTTGGGTTTACTATTTTCTATTTCTGTAGGGGCGGGTTTAAAACCCGCCCCTACTTTGATTCGGCCTTTCACCGAAAACCGAAAACCGCCTCATAAGGAATTGGTGGGCTCGAGCCCACCCTACAGGTTGGGTTTTCTGTTTACTGTTTACTGCTCACTGCTTACTGCTCACTGTTTCTAACGCCTGGGCCAGCAGTTCGGCGATGTCGTAAACCTTGACCTGCTCCTCTTTTCCCCGGGCCTTGAGGCCGTCCTCCAACATGATGGCGCAGAAGGGGCAGGAGACCGCAATGAGCTCCGGATCGAGGGCCAGGGCCTGGTCGGCGCGGGCCTCGTTGATCTTCTGTACCCCCAGGGTTTCCTCCATCCACATCCTGCCGCCGCCGGCGCCGCAGCAGAAGGATTTGGCCCGGTGGCGCTCCATTTCCAGCAGGCGCAGTCCCGGGATCGACTTCAGGACCTCCCGAGGTTCTTCATAAACGGCGTTATAGCGGCCCAGATAACAGGAGTCGTGGAAGGTGAGCCTCTTATCCAGCCGCCGCTGCGGCCGCGGCAGGAGGCCTTCCCCGAGGAGCCGGGCCAGAAACTCGGTGTGATGGTAAACCTCCCAGTTGCCGCCGAACTGGGGGTACTCGTTCTTCAGACAGTTGTACCCATGGGGACAGGTGGTGATGATCTTTTTGACGCCGTAGCCGTTGATGAGCCCAGCCAGTTCGGTGGCCATGGACTGGAACAGGTACTCGTTGCCGATCCTACGGGCCGTCTCGCCGCAGCACTTCTCCTCGGCCCCGAGGATGCCGAAACTCACCCCGGCCTGTTGGAGGAGCCGGACCAGGGCGGCGGTGACTTTTTTGCCGCGCTCCTCGAAACTGCCGGTGCAGCCCACGTAAAACAGGTACTCCACCTCCGGATTCTCGGCCAGGGTTTGCACCTTCAGCCCCTTGGCCCAATCGCCCCGGGTGGCGAAGGCCAGGCCCCAGGGGTTGGAGTTGGTCTCCCAGTTGCGCAGCACCGTCTGGACCTCCTGCGGGAACCGGCTCTCCATGAGCACCAGAAAGCGGCGCATATCGACGTACTTCTGGATGTGTTCGATGAACACCGGACAATGTTCCATGCAGTTGCCGCAGGTGGTGCAGGACCAGATCTCGTCCTCGAGGCAGACATCGCCCACCAGGGCCTTGCCCGGCTCCCCGGCGGCCCCCTGCGGCGGTTGGCCCTCCCCGGCTTCCCCCTGAGCCAGCAGCAGTTTTCCCTTCGCCAGCAGGTGCTTTTTGAGATGATGGATGGTCTCTTTGGGACTGAGCGGTTTGCCGGTGAGGTTGGCGGGGCAGTTCTCGGAGCAGCGGCCGCATTCGGTGCAGGCGTAGAGGTCCAGGAGCTGCTTCCAGGTAAATTCCTCGACCCTGGAAACGCCATAGGTCTCCACCGTCTCGTCTTCCAGGTCCAATTTGCTGAGCTCACCCAGGGGCCGGAAGCGGCGGCAGAAGATATTGGGAATGGCGCCGAGGAGGTGCAGGTGCTTGGAAAAGGGGATATAGATCAGGAAGCCCAGAATTACCAGGGTATGGCCCCACCAGAAAAGGCTGTGCCAGGCGAGCAGACTCGACTCCGGCAGGCCGGCAAACAACCCGGAGAGGGCCACCGAAATAAAGGCGGTCCGGGGGAAGTAGTGGCCGGGCTCAAGTTGGGCCAGCCGGTATTCCACAGCCCGATCGGCGAACAGGAGCACGATCAAGACCAGAATCAAGCCGATGATGATGCTGGCGTCCAGGTTGGCCGCCTGCTGATCGGAAAAACGCAACCGTTCCGGTTTAAGCACGAAACGGCGGTAGAGGGAGATACCCAGGGCTGCGACGACTCCGGCGCACAGCAGGTCTTGCAGCAGGTAGAGGAATGCGGTAAGGGGTTTCCCCAAAAACTTCCAGTAGGCAAAGCCATGATAGAAACCGACCCCAAAGGTCTCCAGGCTGCTGATGGTGATGATCAGGAAACCCCAAAAGATGAGGAAGTGTCCCCAGCCGGCCGGTTCTCTGACTACCCGCCGCTGCCCCAGGACAAAGGCGGCCACGCCCCGGAGGCGCTGGCCTAAGTGGTCGAAGCGGTCTTCCGGCTGCCCCAGCCTCAGGATGCGGTAGAGCTTATAGACGGTGAACAGAAAAAAGGCAAGGGCCGCAATAAAGAGGAGTCCAAAGAGGAGATTGGCGGGAAAATGCCCCGGTTGCATTAATAACGCCTCCCGCAGGATTAGTAGTCAATAGCTATTGTCATGCTTCGTTAATAATATGGCATTAAATCAAATGAAAACCTAAGTTCCAAGGGTATCAAAGTCCCCCTTTGGAAAAGGGGGATTTAGGGGGATTTCAGGAGGTTATTTTAAATCCCCCCTGCCCCCCCCTTTTTCAAAGGGGGGTTAAAAAAGCGTAGTTTGAAATGTCACGGCAATTATGAAGCATCACACTATTCGGCAGCCAGTCAAAAATCGACCGGCCGCCGCCGGCAAGGGATTAGATTAACAGGCAGCCTTGAGTTTTTTCAGTTCCTCGATCAAGGCCGGCACGAACTGGAAGAGGTCCTCCACCACGCCGTAGTCCGCCTTGCTGAAGATGGGGGCCTCGGGGTCCTTGTTGACCGCCACGATGAATTTGCTGGAGCCCATGCCGGCCAGATGCTGGATGGCCCCTGAGATGCCGCAGGCAATGTAGAGGGTCGGGGTGACCACCTTGCCGGTCTGGCCCACCTGGTCGGAGTGGGGGCGCCAGCCCGCGTCCACCGTGGCGCGGGAAGCCCCCACGGCGCCGCCCAGGAGTTGCGCCAGCTCTTCCAGGATGGCAAAATTTTCCGGCCCTTTCATACCGCGCCCGCCCGAGACAATGGTCTGCGCCTCCGCCAGGTCAACCTTGCCGGCGGCGGCTTCGACACTCAGCACCCGGCACTTGGCGGCAGCCGGCAGAGTCACGGCCGGGGTTTCCACGACGGCGCTTCTGGAGGGGTCCGGCGGCAGGCAAGCCATCACATTGGGCCGGCAGGAGGCCATCTGGGGTGTGGCGCCGTCGGCCCACTCATACCAGGCGTAAGCCTTGCCGGCATAGACCGGCCGTTGGGCCCGGAGGGCGCCGCCTTCGATCTTCAAGGCCGTGCAATCCTGAGCCAGTCCGGCGCCCAGGCGCGCCGCCAGCCGGGCGCTCAGATCCTTGCCGTCCACCGAGGCGGCTGAAAGCACCACCCTGGGTTGCAAGGTTTTAAGGATCTCGGCTGCCGCGGGCGCATAGGTTTCGGCCAGGTAATCCTTCAACAGCGCCTGGTCCACGGCGTAAACCTTTTCCACCCCATAGTGGCCTAAAACGGCCGCCGCGGCTGCCACCCCGTCCCCCAGGGCAATGGCCGTGAGGGGCTCACCCAGGGCGTCGGCCAGCCGGCGGCCTTCGCTGGCCACCTCAAATGAGACCCGCCGAAAGGCGCCGCCTCTGAATTCGGTGATTACACATACTCCCTGTGCCATAATGTTGCCTCCCGGACCCCCCGACCTGAGAGCAGGTTACGGCCCCCTCAGGCGCCAAGGTCAGTCAGTCAGTAAGAAAACGGGGCAGCCTAAATAACTTTGGCCTCCTCATGGAGCAAGCGCACCAACTCCCGGGCCTTGCCGGCGGTATCGCCCGGCACCAGGACTCCGGCCTGCCGCGGGACCGGCAGCTCCAGGGAGGCAACCCTTACCCTGGCGGCTGCGGCTCCCACCTGCTCCGGGGGCAATTCCAGGTCTGCGAGCTTTTTGATCTCTAAGGGTTTCTTTTTGGCCTTCATGATGCCGGGCAGCGAGGCATAGCGGGGATTCCAGACCGCATGGGCGCCGCCCAAGGTGACCAGGGCCGGCAACGGCGCCTCCAATTTTAATTTCGCCCCTTCGATGGGCCGCTCAACCCGGACCCGGCCATCCGCCACTTCCAGGGCCACGGCCAGGGCCAGATGGGGAATATCCAAAAGCTCGGCCACCATGATGCCCACCTGGTTCTCATCATCATCCACCGCCCGATGGCCGCAAACAATGAGGTCGAAGGGGAGCTGCTTCAAGGCCGCGGCCAGGACCCGGGCCTTCCCCAGGGCGTCGCTGCCCTCGGTGGCCGGGTCATCCACCAGGATACCCTTATCGGCGCCCATGGCCAGGGCGGAGCGGATGGACTCCACGGCGCGCTGGGGCCCCAGGCTCAGAAGGGTGACGTTGGCGCCCTGGCTGTCCTTGAGGCGCAAGGCCGCCTCCACCGCATACTCATCGTAGGGATTGATGACCCATTTGATGTCGCTCGTGGCAATGGATTTGCCGTCGGGCCCGATCTTGATCACCGTTTCCGTATCCGGCACCTGCTTAAGCAAGACTACGACCTCCACGTGGTTCTCCTTTCTTCAGCTGAGTCAAAAGAGACGGCTATATCGAAAAGTTTCATAAAAACTTGGGCTGGCGCTTTTCCAGAAAGGCCGC
>Ga0187853_10002950_pt1 | contig 13558 bp, 12 predicted proteins | sample June2016WEW_6_10_2_FD_132417 | JGI IMG/M metagenome (GOLD analysis project Ga0187853, IMG submission 132417) | Peatland microbial communities from SPRUCE experiment site at the Marcell Experimental Forest, Minnesota, USA - June2016WEW_6_100 | ecosystem: Environmental > Terrestrial > Soil >... | reverse complement strand
GTATTCGCTCTCTGCGCGGGATGGAGAGGCGGCTTACCGGCCTGGCTGGTGTTGCTGGTACTCCTTTCCCACACCGCAAGACAGGAAGAGAAGATGCTTTGTGAAGGGTTCCCCGGATATAAAAAATATATGGCAAGGACGGGGATGTTTCTCCCGAAGGTTATGAGCTTCACGCTTGCCGATCTTCAAGACAGATTAAACATATTCCGCGAATCAAGACGGAGGGCATGATGGCGAGATTTGGTTTGTCTCCATACGGTGATCCGGTCGAGAGTGGCATAGACGCCTTTGCGAAGGTGACCGGCGTTTTCCAAGGCATAGATAAGGCGAATATGGAGAAGGAAGATCACGCCCAACATCGGCAGTTGATGGACGTCGAGATGGAGCAGAAAAAGCAGAGTATCGTCCACCAGAAGACGCAGCAGGCTTTTGACGACCTAGACCTCAAGCATAAAATGCTGCACGCTCCGCTTGTCAGCGCATCTATGAAATTGGCACAGGCAGCAGCGAACGGTACGCAGCCGCAATATACCCCCGAAGAGGTAGACGCAGCTTACGGGCTCACCAAAGCGTCGCCCGACCTCGACAACGACCCACATAAAGCCCTGGCGCAGACCTACGCCGCCCACCAACTCACGCAGATAATCGGACAGGTCCAACCGGCACTTATCCAGCACGCCCAGAGCTTGCCGGAAGGCCAGCGCAAGGTGAGATTGAGCAGCCAGCAGGTGCCAGGACTGATGGAGGCGTTCAACCAGTATGCCGGGCCGAAGCTCCTGGAGGGTAAAGAGGCGGAATCGCTGTTGATAGATTTTGACAAAGGAGTAGTTATCCCCGTGGTCCGGACCGGCAACGCAGACGGCAGTATTTCCCCTCCCACACCCCACACCAAAATGGACGGCGATAAGGAATACATCCACGAAATCCCGATAGATGAATTTAAGAACACTCTCGTACATACCGCCAGTTTCGGCCCAATACTTCTAGCCGCCGTCGCTGCGAATGAGGAAGGCGGGGAGAAGTTCGTCGAGCAGGTAAAGAAAGCGGGAGAGCAGAGGGCAGAGGACACCCGGGAGGCCGAAGTTCTGGACAAGATGCCGAAGGACCTGAAGACCGGCGAGGCGCGGCTGGAATACGTCAAGCAGATGAAGAAGGCGGGAAGCACTCAGAAAACCGCAGACCTGATGAACACTGCGAAGACGCTCTTCAACAAGGATAAGCCGACCCGCCAGGTCGTCGAAGATCCTGACTCAAAGACAGGCTTCAGTATCCTGACCGAAGAGGGGGATATGATACCGGGAGCGCAGGACCCTATGGCGAAAACGAACGCCACCATCGAGGCAGGGCAGAAAAAGGTTGAGACCACCGTCGCCGGACACCTCAAAGGAATCGGGATGCAGATTGAGGCGCGGAACAAGAAAGACGACAGCGAGAAAAAGAAAGACAAGGTTGAGAAAAAGTACATCGACCTCCTTGAAAAGGACGATAAATGGAAAGGGGATGCGGTGGGGATCGCCAATGAGGCGAAGCGGTTGGCAAAAGCCGAATTAGAAGGCAAACCGGCCACCAAGGCAGAAGGGCACGCGACGGTTGAGAAATTGAGCGAATGGATGAAGGGCCTTGACCCTGAAGGGTCGATTTCAGGAACAGATATGGCCGCTACCATGCAGGGGGCAGTCGATAAAGGCCATAGTAAAGACGACCTGACCGCTGCCGCCAACAAAGTCACTAATAAGGAAAAGAAAACTCAGATACTGGAGGCGATTGCCAAGGCGAAACCTCATGGCGGTGGCAGCAAAATAAACCCAAGGAGCGCGGGCAAGGCGGCGCCGTCGAAAGATAAATGGATGACAGCCGCAAGGGCGAAGAACCCCGGCGTTGCCGATAAAGACTTGGAGGCATTTTACAATAAAAAATACGGGGGTCGCTGATGGCCCGCGCAGCAATAATAGTTGACCCTTACGAAGATTCTCCCGGCGGGATTGTTGACCCTTTTGACGAACCCGCCCCTTCCGGTACCCGTCAATTACTTCCTAATGATTTCCGCCCCGTGGCCGGCAGCCGCCAGACTCGCGTATTGCCGGACGGCTCGGAGACCCCACTTACCGACGATCAGACCCAGGCGACCGTTGCACCTATTCAGGCACAGCCGCAATCAGGAGGTTTCTCAGCTCCGACAGCTCAGCAAGGTTCAGGATTCGCACCCCCCACTACCCGCCAAGCCATGTCCCTCACCCCTCCCACCGCAAGCGCCCCTGCCGCCACCGGGGGCGCTCTCACCAAGGCGAGGGGAGCAATCAGTCTGGACCCCATAGGGTACTTAAAAGACTTAAACGCCAGTCTCCAACCTGATGACTACGGTCAAATGATGCCGTCTCATGCAGCAGGCGTGAAGGCAAGCAAGAGTACGATTGCGTTCCCCTCTGACAAATCCGCCGATATCGCACGGAAGGGACTCGCGCCATTGGTCCCAATAGTCAAGACGCTTAACTTGGCAGATTGGGTTACAAACGCAGCTCAAGCATACATGGCGGGGACAGGCGACAAGAAGGCGATGGACACTGTTACGGGTCTTGTCGCCCAGGCCATGCGGAATCTGCCGATATCTCAGGGAGTGGCGCCGGAAGGTAAAGGGGCAGCTCGACTCGGCGCTCCGGCAGACCAGACCGATTTTGACGCTTTCATGCAGACCTACAGTGCGGCGACCGGGATAAGGGACGTTTCCGAAGAGATGGCGGCAACCCCGACTCAAGACCTCGCAGTACGGCAGAAGGCGTACAACGACACCGTTACCGGCTTCACTCAGTATTTCCAACAGGTAAAGCCGAATAAACTCCAGATGAAGCACGCCATAGATAAGATGCGGGAAGCTGTGCCAGCCGAGGAAGGCGTGACGGTTGAGGGAACCGCCAAGGATGTGACCGGGCAGAAGCAAATCGAACTCCGCCAGGCAGAAGCCCCCGCGCCCGAGATAATCGACCCGTTTGACGAGATCAGCGAAACGCTCAAAGAGAAGCGCGGCAAGGCTACCCGTCTTGCAATATCCGAAGAAGAGCCGCCGAAGAAATCCGCATCAGAGATCAGGGGCGGCACTCCTATCGTGGACCCGCTTGAGGAGAACGCCAGCGGGCAGACCGACGTTTCCCTGGAAGCCGTGAGAGAGCAGAAAGCCCGAATCAAGGGCGGCATTGCCTCAGTGATTATCGACTCCCGGTCAGGTAAGGAACGCCCCGCCATTGGCATCCGGCCCGAGGATAACACGCTGAATCCGTATGACGTGCTCGTACAGCGGGACGGTGACGGTAAGCAGACAATCATAAATAAGGGCGACAAAGCCAAACCACTACCGGAGGCGCCTAAACGTGATAAGGAATCGAGAAAGGGAAGCAAGGGCAAGAAACAACCAGTTCCAGCCGATAACGAACCCGCAGCCGCCGAAACAGTGTCCACGGTGCAAAATGTGGATGCACCAGCAAGCGACGAGTTGCCCCGCCTGCGCCCTGCTCTTCGGAGTGGATCAGACACCGTAATCGGAGAGGTAGGTTCAGACCATCCGTCGATACTCGAAGCAAACCCGGACATGCCGGAAAACTCCGAGCGGATGTTTGCAAAGCCCGATGGGGAACTCGTCACCCGCGACGAAGGGGCCGAATTCCTCAAGAAAGAGAATCCCGCGGTTTATGATGAGTGGGAGAAGGCGCACCCGGGAGAGGACCTTCACTCAAAGGACATGAACGCAGCCGTGGAGAAGGTGGAAGGAAAGCAGATCACCAAGAAGCCCGCCCCAGAGCCGAACACCATCCTCACCCAAGTAAACGACCTTAATGGCGAACCGATGGGCTATGGAGTCTCGAAGCATGACGGAACGCCCGAGGGGATGCACGAAGCGGCAAAGAAGAACGCCAAGGCAATGAATAAATACAAGGACGCCTCAAACAACGAGACGATTCACCTTGTAATTGATAAAGATGGCAAACCGGCAGGCACGATCAACGCAAGATTCGGAGACGTGACGCCATTACCCCCCGTTCCCGATAAAGTTCCGGCTGAAGGCGGAGGGGTAAAATACCAGACTGGCAAGCCTGTAAAGATGGGATATATCTGGAATACCGAGAAAGCCCCGAACATGGGAGAGCGTTTCGGCCAGCACCTTGAACCGGCAGGGCGATATATCAACGAGCGGCCGATCACGTTCAAAGGCGATGATTATCCGAACCTGAAAGAAGGAGAGGTCGAATTTAAGAACCCCCTTGTTGTTGGATGGGGCGGGGGATATGGCGAACCCGACAACTGGAAACAGGCTCTATCTGACAAATACGGCGGCAAAAAAGGCAAGGCTCTATCAAAAGCCCTCATAAAAGACGGGTACGATGGAATTATCACGCTCGATGCTAAAGGGAATACCAGCGAGATTGTTGACCTTGTGCCGGATAAGCCCGCCTCAAAGGAAGTCGCAAAAGAGGAAGAGACCGCCCGCGCCGACTACGAAGCCGCCAGGGTGGAGCCGGGAGCCGACACCCCCGCCGAGGTTGTGGATGAGGCTGTGCAGACGGCGAAGAAGGAAGGAACCCCTCTCAAAGAACAGAAAAAGTACCTGATTGCGAATATTGATGAGGCGATAAAGGAAGCGCCGAAGGGCGACCCGAAAGACCTTGAGTTGTTGGAACGGTCCAAAGATTTGCTTAATCCTGACAGGGAAATCACTCGGCATGGGACAATAAACGAATCGGCAGAGGCGCGTGATAAGCGAATCACAGTGAATGAGCCGCTAGTAAAAGCTGTTCATGACCGAGTAGGTTTTGTGACTATCGAAGTCCCTGACGACGGTACTTTCAAAATCCTGAACACCAAAGAAACCCTTGAGAAGTTCAAGAAGCAGGTGGAGATTCTTTTTCCCAGTTCCGATAAGCTCCCCACGGTTGCGAAAGGTACTGCCCCCCTACCAAAGCAATCCACGGTAAGGGCAGAAGGATTGCCGGATGCGGCAGAATTCGAGACCACAAGCGGGACGTGGCACGGCAACGCGCACATGATCGTAAAGGGCATCCCGAAGATAAAGCTCAAGCCGCTTAAAAAAGGGGACATGGAGCCGTATGTTTATAATTATAAGACCCGTACCCCCGAAGAGAACCAGGACACCGTTGACCGATTAATGCCAGATAAAAGCCAGATGGTGCCGACTGAGAATATAGAATTTCTCGCTTCCGATCAGACAGGTTACGGCAACAGGAATTTTACAGCCATATCCGACACCCCGATAAAAACCGGCGAGGGCAACTACGTCAGATTATCGGCAAAAGACACCCCCGACGTGTATCTGAAACAAAGCTATTACCTTTATGTGAAAGAGCATTACCCCGGCGCAGAGCCGCTTATCAGGGACGAGAAATCTCCGGTTGCTTTCGTGGAAGATGGCAAGACGGTTGCCGTGGTAATGCCAGCGAACGGGAACACTGTTGATGGTGTTCGGCGTGATAGCGTTACCCTCGACTTCATGGGCCTACAACAAGCCTACGAATCACTGGCGAAGATCACCAAGGCAACACGGTCAGCAATTCCTCACCTCGAAACCCTCGGCAAGCAGGTATTCACCGAAGGGCGCACGAAGTACCAGGATTTCGTCAAGGGGATGAAAGAGAAACTCGGCGACCTCTGGCAGCGGTTTAAATCGCTGATGGAGGATGTTTGGGATAAGGTCAGGCGCATGACCGGCAACCAGCATGGCAGCGTTGGAGACAACAAAGCCGAATTTCTCCGCAAGTATAACGGGGCATTGGACAAGGCAGAAGAGGCAGTCAAGAACCGGGACGAGGCCGGGGCGCGGAAGTGGCTGGCAGAGGCGGACGCGCTTGAGAGGTTATGGGAGGGGAAGGATGCTAAACCAGGAGGGGATGAGAAAGTGGATATGGAGGGTGGGCTGGCTCATAAGGACGAGGCGGAGATGGCAGGTGTTCTTCAACAAGGCGACACTATCAGCGCTGATGCTTCTCCCCGCACCACCTCCATCAAAAACGCCGTTACCGAAGGAGAGCGGGCAGCCCGCGGACTCGGGCCGATAGAGGTAGAGTGGCGCCGGTCATTCCCTCACTCGTTCGAGGCGGCGAAACGGCGCGTTGACTCCGGCGAATTCGACCCGCGACTTGAAGCGAAGAAGTACGCCGAGAAGCCCCGCGCCCTCTCCACCGAAGAGGAAGCTGCTTTTGAATACGACCGGATGAGGCTTTACAATGACCACCACACCGTCATGGGGCTTATCGACAAGGCGGTGCAGTCCGGAGACCAGGCGGCTATTCTCGAAGGGCGTCAACGTCTGGCTGTGATCGAGGACGACATTTCCGATAACGATTACGTTGCTCGTCGGTCAGGGTACGAGGCCGGGCACTCCCTCAGTTTCCGCCGTATGCTGGTTAAACAGGATTACACCCTCGCTCGGTCCCTGCAACGAGCCCGAGCAGCCACCGGTGAGAAAGAAATCCCCGAGGATCTCCGCAAGCAGATCGAAACGCTCACTCAGGAGTTGGAAGCGGCGGTTAAGAAATCTCAGGAGTACGAAGAGAAGCTCGCCAACATCGAGGCGCAGCGGGTAGTCAGCAAACAAGAGCCGTCACCGGCCGCCAAGCGCAGGGAGAAGAGGGCAGTCACCCGGGAAGAGCTCGACTCGCAATTTAAATCCCTGGCGGGCAAGCTCCGGGCGTCGCTTTCCACGTTAAGCATGAACTTCAACCCCGAGCAGGCGGCTATTCTCGGCGAGATGATGAAAATCCGCGTTCAAGAGGGCATTACCAAGGTCGGGGATATCGTCGATGATATCTACGCCGAATTCGAGGGGATCCCCGACGTGTCAAAGCGGGACATCAGAGACGCTATTTCCAACTACGGCAAGTCCTACCAGATGAGCCAGGAGGAAATTCAGGTCGAGATGCGGGAAATCCGCCGGCAGATGCGGCTTGTGTCCGGGCTCGAAGATGCACAGGCCGGCCAAGCTCCTCTTCATTCCGGATTACAGCGTGACCCGGTATCCGACGAAGTGCGCGACCTGCAGAAGCAGATACACGAGGAGATGAAGAATCAGGGCATCAACCAGAAATCCTCAGAAGAGAGATGGAAAACTGCGCTCGATTCTGTCAAGACCCGACTCAAAAACGAGATTCACGACCTCGACGAGCAGATAGCGGCCGGCAAACGGAAGTATAAGGATAAGACGACCCTTGAGTACGACGAGGAAGCGAAGCGCCTGAAATCGGTCAGGGACGAGAAAAAAGCCCTGCTTGACCAGATCGACGCGAAGCCGCCGAAAACCGAGCAGGAATTGAACGATATCGGCAACCGGATGGCCAAGGCCCGTTACCAGACCCGGCTGAAAGAACTGCAGCGGATGCTCGATACCGGCAATTACGAGAAGCGGGCGCGGCGGGTCCTGAAACTGGACCCAGAGGCGCAACGACTCAAGGCAGAAGTGGAGAAAAAGAAAGAGGCGGTTGACACGGCAATCCGGCGGCAGGCACACGCAAACAGGACCCCCGTAGAGAAAGGGCTCGACTGGGCGGTTAAGTGGCGCCGGGCGGTTATTCTCTCCAGTATCCAGACGGTCGGCAAGCTCACGGCAGCGGCCACCATGCGGCAGATCACCACGCCGATTGAGGACTTGATAGAAGGCGGGTTGTCACTGTTCCCTGGCCTGTCCAGGATATCGGCCAAGGCCCCGCGGGAGGGTGGCGGGCTGAACGTCCGGGCGGAAGCGGCCGCTTTCTCTCAGTGGTTTAAGAAACAGACCTGGCAGGATATCAAGGACGTGGCCATAACCGGCCGCGGGGAATTGGACCGGCTGTACGGCAGCAAGAAAGACATGCTCCCCACGTCGGCACTTGATTTTTTCGGGCGGGTCCATGGGGCGTTGAAAGTCACGCCGAAGCGGGCGGAATTCTATCGTTCTCTCCAGAAGCGAACGGAATGGGCCATGCGGAACGGCTACGACATGAGCGACCCGGTGACCGTGGCAACGATCACAGCGGATGCCTATATTGACGCGAACCGCGCTATTTTCATGCAGGATAATTTTGTCATTAAGGGTTATCGAATATGGCTGAATTATCTCAAGACCAGGGGAGACTTGGGGAAAGCTACCGCAGCCGGGATGCAGATGATGACGCCGATTGTGAAGATCCCGACGAACTTCGTGGCGGAACTCACGTCTTACGCTTTCGGCGCGGCGAAGGGCTCAGCCAGGGTGGCGTTCTCTAAGGGGATAGAAAACCTCACTCCCGAAGAGGCAGATTATGTCATGAGGGCGTTCAAGAAACAAGGGCTCGGCCTCGCCATGCTCGCCATAGGGTACTTCGCTTATGAAGCCATAGGTGGATATTACCAGCGGGGAGAGAAGCGCAAGGCGGGAGAGGTGAAGGAAGGGGAATTGCGCCTCGGCAAGTTCGACGTGCCGAAATTCGCACTCCATACCCCGGCGCTCGAGATTCTCCAACTTGGGGCAACTATCCACAGGGTTCAGGACCAGTATGCCGCCTCGGATGAGAAAAACGAGAAGAAGATCGACGAGGGCAAGAAGGAAGCCAAGGGCAGCGGGACCGGAGCCGGGATATTCGCCGGGGCGAAAGGGATAGCGGAACAGGTCCCGTTTTTCGAGCAGCCGGTAAGAATGGCCGAGTCTACCCGGTCGGAAGCAAGCGCCCGGACCTGGGCGAACCAGTTTGCTGAATCACTGCTGATGCCTCCAGACATTCGCCGGATATCGAAGTACATGGACCGTGCAGGTGACCAGCAGATACCGAGAGAGCAAAAAGAATTCTGGTCTCAGGTCATGAGGGGAGATATCCCGGGCCAGCGCAAGAATCTCCCAGTGGACATTGCGAAAGTGAAGAAAATGCAGCTTGACCAGCTCGCCGAAATCATGGAGAATGCGCCGGGGGATGTGGTCGACCAGATTCAGCCGGTTTTCCGCACAAAGTTCAGGCGGGCTCACGGGCTTTCGGATGAGGAACGAGACAGGTATCTGGAGTTAATAAAATGATCGAAAAACCATTCAGCAAGCAGCGGTGGAGGATATTTGATGTAGGCGGACTGTTTATCCACGTCGCGCAGCGGATCGCGCAAGATGTGAAGATAATGGAATACTTCTCTCCGTGGGAGCGAGGTTTCCCGAAGCCTCACGACTGTGCTATGGGTGAAGGGGTGCCGGGGATTGTGCGGTGGGATTACTTTTTTGAGGACATTGAGAATGTCGATTGTGTGTGGTTCCCTGATGTCGGCTACGGGGATCTTATAGACGATCTCCGCAAGCGAGGTATCAGGACGGGAGGATGTGGGCAGGGAGCGCAAGAATGGGAAGGGGACCGGTTTAAGTTTCGAGAGATGCTAAAAGCGCGGGGGCTGCCGGTAATGCAATACAAGCCGGTTGAAGGGATTGAAGAACTTGTCGAATATCTCAAAAAACATCCTGACACATGGGTGAAATTGAATAACGATGCGCGAGGAGTTGAAGAGACTTTCCACGTCGAGACTTATAAAAAGTCGGCTACAAAAATATATAAAATAGCTGCGAAACTCGACTGTTTCGCCGAAGATCAAATAATTATGGTTGAAAAACCTCGACCTGATGGCGGGGAAGAGGTCGGCGACGAGCAATTTTTCGGCAACGACTATCTGGATAATGCACTCCTTGGGGTCGAATTGAAGGGCTGTAATTACGCTGGCCACTTCATGCCGTATGACGACCTCCCCCCGGTTGTCAAGCATATCGATGATGTGATTCGACCAGGGCTTAAAAAAGGCGGATTGCAGGGGGTCAGGTCCACGGAAATCGGGGCGGTGAAGGTGGACGGCAAGACGGTTGGCTATTATTCGGATGCTTGCCAGCGGTTCGGCCGGCCGAGCGGGGGGGCGTTGACCCGCGGGACTAAAAACTTGACCGAAGTAATGTATCGCGTTGCTGGTGGGGAAGATGTGAAACTTGAATATGTTGCGCCATACGCTGCCGAGATAGTCACATGGTCGAATTCCGCCAACGATACGGCGATCCCTATCAAGCTCAAAGAGAAAGATATGGACAGGGTGCTGCTCGGGCAGTTCTATAAGAATAAAAAAGACGGCATGTTTTATCGTATCCCTATGGGAGACGGCGGATTGATTGCGGAGTGTGTAGGTTTTGGCAAAACGCTGGAAGAAGCCCAGCAACAGGCGACTGAATCACTCGCGCTAGTGGATTTCGAGGGCAAAGAGTACGAAAAAGACGGGTGGGAGCAGATGGACGAAAAACTTGATAAGGCTCGGAAGCTCGGCGTCTGGCCGAAGTGAAGCAAAAAGCCCCGGTCTTAATTGGCCGGGGCTTTCCTTTCTCTACGATACCTATTCACATAAATTAAGAGGGGGACCCGCCTTCAGTCGGGGTGGGCCCCGGTGTCGCCGGGGTATCCGCTGTCACTCTCGCAGTGAGCGCGTCGGCCATGGCCTGCGCCCTGATCTTCAGAGGGTCCAGGTCAGCGGCGACGATCTGGTTGCCGGATGCGAGCTTGGTCTGAAGGACGGATATTTCTTCCTGCTGCGCCTGATTCTGCTGCGCCAGTGAATCAAGGAGCGTTTCCGCTGCCGCTGCCGCTGTTTCGGCGTTTGTGATTGCGTCGCCGAGGGCCTGTACTTCGGGGTCCGTTGCCATGTGATGCCTCCTAAGAAATTGCGCTGCTTGGGTTAAATATCTCATTGCGTGAACAAGGTTCCTGATTACCTCATGTGTCGATAACGGTTCAATGTCGCACCTCCTTTTGTTCTCAGTGGTTGACGGTCGTTTTCCCTTCTCCTTTCGCGGGTTAGTTACTTGTTACCATCCGACGGCAATTATTCATAAGGGTCTTTGTACTGATTAAGTTGCTTAGCTTTTTTCTCTGCAAGGCATCCGGTAAAATTAGGCAACTTCCACGAAGCTGCATGGGCCTTGCGATATTTTTTGCTGGGGGATATTTGCTCCAGTAGATGTATTGCCTCGCCATAGCAGTCTACAGCATCTTGCATCCCTTGAGTGTAAACCTCATCTATTGTCAGATTTGCTTTGAGATATTTGATATCGTAATTCACACTCTCTGTTTCCCCTCCCCACGCCGCCCCCGCCATCAGAAGAAATGATATGATGATAAAGGTTTTCATTCTCTGGTCCACCTCCTATCGCATTCGGCAGCGAAATAAAAGTATAGGTCTGTCCAGACTTGCGACTCCCCATACCACCGCCCTGCCTCCCGTTCAGATTCCAATGTAGCGTTACGATTCCTTTCCGCTACCGCCTTGTGAAATTGGTCATTGGTATAGTTCATGTTACTGTAAACACGGTGACAAAAGTAGTCTGGTATGCCGCTACACCCCGCCATCAGCAAAAGGATGAGTGATGCGAAGATGAGTTTAGTCATTTATTTTTGGATCTCCTTTCTCTCGGTATAGTTTCTAATACCATCGTCTTTAGCGGCAGATAACATCCAATAAGTATATTGGCGGTGATCCGGGTCTACCAAAGTATAGGGTGCGCTGTCCTTATCGTGGTTGAGGACTATAACATAACCTGTCCAATACATTCCAATGAGTAGCTGCAATTCCTCTTCCCCTCTGACCCATGTAGGGGAATATTCTGCTTTCACGCCGTGGGTCCATGTGTCAGAATCTTCTGCTGCAACAGCCAATGTGGCGAATAAAACGATTGCCAACGTTAAGATGAGTTTATTCATCGTTGCCCCTTTCCATTTTTATATCTTCGGCTGTCCACGTCCCCACCGTCAACTCTGCCCCGCAGTGATCACCGGATTCAGGGATGTACTGCCCCGGCACGCAAGTTGTACTGACCTCTGTAATGTCTCCCTCTTCTCCATCAGACCATAAAACATACGTTCTGCCAGGGACAATCTTATGCCATTTTATTTTTCCTCGCCGCTTAGTGAGAGGGGCTTTGGCGCGGAGAATCTTTGGGTGTGTGGGGATATTCGATTGCCAACACCTCAATTGTTTTTCTGTGCGGACGCACGTCATTTGCTTTTGGATGGGCGGGATGTACCCGCTTGTTTCCCACGTTTCAGGAGGCGCGGTTTCCTTGCTGCTGCATGAGTGGAGAAAGTAAATGATAATGAGGGTGGCCAACGTGAGTACCACAATGACGCTCCATTTGATGTCGAGTTTCTTCATGGCGTCACTCCGTTTTGTTGAATACGAGACTGCCTTGTTGGTTGACTACAAACGCCCCTCCTGACACTGATGGCAATACGCTCAAATCCGCTGTTGACTGGCTGGACTGGGGCATACAGGTCATGTATTGAAGATTGCGAATTGTGTATTTCTCAGCATGTGGAGGACCAGAAAGAGATACCGGGTTGACCAGTGTTGCAAATGTCACCATGGCAGCGCCACATGACCGCAGATCTGGGTAGAGCTCTCCGTACCGCACATTGAATCCTGGCAGGTATGACCAGAAATACCAGCCGGTTGACTGTTGAGGTTGTGGCCTGCATTCCTGATCGTTTGCCGTTGCCATCGTGGCGCCGAGTAACGTGATTGCCAGAAGCATTGCTGCGATAATCTTTTTCATGAGTTTTGTCCTCCTGTTAGTTGGTAGCTATTGTCCGACCATCCCTAAGCATCTGTTGTAAAGGTTATAATCTATATTGAGATGGGATATTACCCATTCACACTTTCTTTCCCTATGGCACGATCTGCATAACCATTCAACTTGTAAAGGTTTGCTGTAATCCTTATGATGGCCATCTAGTCTGCCGAACGAACTGCATCGTTCGCAATAAAGCGGTTTTACCATTTTCCCTGTTTTCACAGCATATGTTACAGATTTACTCCCCTTAGCCATCCATATTTTTGTTAGTTTTATTATTCCTTCTGGATGTAAATCTTCATCTACAAATCGTCTTTCCATTGTTGCCTCCCGTGTGAGCGCAAAAAAGCACGAGAACGCTCCTTGCGAAAGGGCAAGCCGGACTTCACAGTTACCGGATTCTCGTGCTTTGTTTCCATTATGTACCTTTCGTTATGAGCAAAAATAGTTTAGCATCACGTCTCGAATACGTCAATCCCTAAAACAGCCTTGAGTAAATGTATTTTTGCTCGATAAAGAGAATCTTTTCTTGTAACTGGTGACTTGGTATCTTCCACAACTTCCCTGCCATTTTCAACATACACAGCATCCGCATAATATCTTAGGGGAGGCTTATTGCGTCCATTGATGGTAACGGCAGGGGCAAGGACAAAAGGCACCTCACGGCGGAGATTTGACACTTTGCCCGCCTTTTCTAGCATCTGGAGTTGGCACCATCGGGTATATTGCTTTTTTGAAGCATACCGAACCCCGTCTACGATGACCGGCTCGTTACGGTATCGAGCTTGTCCACTGGGCAAAGTCGGGCTGACGGGCTTATTTACTACATTCCCTGCCTGTTTCTGGCGTGCAAGCAAAGCATCATACTCGGCCTCGGTCATTCGCATCATTTCACCCCGTACTTGGCAACAAGGTCTATCGCTTCCCGAACATCCCCAAACGATTCTTCAAAGTCGGATACCTTCTCTCCCC
>Ga0187853_10002933_pt1 | contig 13618 bp, 9 predicted proteins | sample June2016WEW_6_10_2_FD_132417 | JGI IMG/M metagenome (GOLD analysis project Ga0187853, IMG submission 132417) | Peatland microbial communities from SPRUCE experiment site at the Marcell Experimental Forest, Minnesota, USA - June2016WEW_6_100 | ecosystem: Environmental > Terrestrial > Soil >... | reverse complement strand
CCGCCGGAGATGCCGCGGACGTGTGGCAACGTGGCTATGGTCGAGCCGACGAGGCGTCGCTCCCAGCGCGATGGCGAGTAAACGAGCTGCTCGATCTCCGTCCATCGGCGTGGGTCGCGCAGGATACCCTCGCCGTAAGGGTGGGCCAGGGAATCGACGGTAATCCACTCGTCCGCCAGGCGGGCGGCGCCGCGCATGAGCTGCCAGGTCCGGTCCGGGTCCGCTGGCAGGAGACGCCCGAGGTTCCAGATGCCGAACCAGCGTAACTCGCGCAGTTCCTCGCCGAGCAGCCGGTCCATCGCGTCGGCCAGAAAAGAGGTCGGGGTCTCGCGGGTGCCGCGCTTGAACGCCCTGTTGACGGCCTCCAGCAGCGGTAGGCGCACGCCGAGGACCGGTCCCAGGCCGGGCGCGATCGAGCGGGATCCGTCGGCGTAGACCGGATCCGCGAGAGTCTCAAAGCCGCGCTCGATGGCGGCGACGAATGCATCGGGGTCGCCGATCAGCTCCGCCAGCTGCTCGCCGAGCGCAGCCGCCGCGACGAGGTGCGCCGCCACGAAGTCGTTGGAGGCCCGAGTGATGGGCGAAGTGCTGGCGGGGCTCATTCCGTCCGGCTTCCGGCGAGTCCGTAGCGCTCCTTGAGCTCGCGTTTGCGAGCCCCCGAAGCGGCAACGTAGGTCGCCTCGGCAACCGCGAGTTCGATCCGCGTCTCGGCATCGACGATTCGACCGGCTGTGACCTGGATGCGGCGCCGGGACTCCGTGATCCACCCCTCTGCGCGGATCGTCTGGCCAACGGCGACGGGTTTGCGGAAGTCCACGCTCATGCGGGCCGTGACGCCCCAGTTGTCCTGTTCAACCAGGGCCCAGGCCATGACCTCATCGAGGATCGTACAGAGGACGCCGCCGTGGATGGTTCCTTCCCAGCCCTCGAAGCGGCGCGGCATCTGCAATTCCGTCCAGCAGCGGCCGGACTCGAGGTTGAGCTTGAGATGCAGGCCGACACTGTTTAGCTCGCCGCATGCGAAGCAGTTGTGGGGCCTGATCCTGAAGTCCTCGTATCGAAGCAGCGCAGGTTGAACCGTGGCCTCGCGCGCCCTGACTTCGATAAATCCAGCCTCGCTGGGCGAGGCCTGGCGGGCCGCACTCGCGCGTGCCCCGGGATTGCCGGTCGGGGCCCGGAGGGCCCGATCCTCGTCGGCGGCGGGCCGGGGGTGGTAGGTCGGAGCCGGTGGCCCTCCGGAGGTCCGTTCAGACATCGAGGTTCTGGACCTTTCGGGCCTCGGTCTTGATGAAGTCCTTGCGTGGCTCAACCCGCTCGCCCATGAGCATGGTGAAGATCGCATCCGCCTCGGCTGCGTCTTCCACCTCGGCCCGCAGGAGGGTCCTGGTCTCCGGGTTCATCGTCGTATCCCAGAGCTGGTCGGCGTTCATCTCGCCGAGACCCTTGAATCGCTGGACCGTCACGTTCTTGGAGGCCAGCTTCTTGACTATCGCGTCGCGCTCCGGCTCCGACGCGGCGTATTGGGTCTGCTTCCCGGTGCTTACCCTGAAGAGCGGTGGCTGCGCTATGAAGAGGTAGCCGTTCTCGATCACCTGGGGCATATGTCGGAAGAAGAACGTGAGGAGCAAGGTTCGGATGTGAGCTCCGTCGACATCGGCGTCGGTCATGATGATGATGCGGTGGTAGCGGAGCTTCGCCAGGTCGAGGGAGTCGCCTATGCCGGCGCCGAGGGCGATCACCAGGGGCCGGATGTTCTCGCTGGACACGATCTTGTCAAGGCGGGCTTTCTCGACGTTGAGGAGCTTGCCGCGGAGGGGCAGGATCGCTTGGAAGCGCCGATCGCGACCCTGCTTCGCCGAGCCACCGGCTGAGTCGCCTTCGACGATGTACAGCTCACTCTTGGCTGGGTCCCGCTCCTGGCAGTCGGCCAGCTTGCCCGGCAGCGACATGCCTTCGAGGGCGCCCTTGCGGATGACCAGGTCGCGCGCCTTGCGGGCCGCCTCTCTCGCGCGGGCCGCGGTAAGCGACTTCTCGATTATCCGCCGGCCGTCGGCCGGGTTCTCGTCGAGGTACTGGCCGATCCCCTCGGCGACGGCCGCCTCGACCTGACCCTTGATCTCCGCGTTGCCGAGCTTGGCCTTGGTTTGACCTTCGAACTGCGGCTCGACGAGCTTCACGCTCACGATGGCGGTCAGGCCTTCCCGAACGTCGTCGCCGGATAGATTGGCGTCGGCATCCTTGAGAATGCTGGCGCGTCTGGCGTAGTCGTTCAGGGACCGGGTCAACGCAGCTCTGAACCCGGTGAGGTGGCTTCCGCCATCGACGGTGTTGATGTTGTTGGCGAAACTGAACACGTTCTCCGCGTACGAGTCGTTGTACTGCAGCGCGACCTCAATAGTGGTGGAGTTCTCGCGGCGTTCGACATAGATCGGTCGGCTGTGCAGGGTCTCCTTGTTCTTGTTGAGGTGGCGGACGAAAGAGACGAGGCCGCCCTCGAAATAGAACGCCCGTTCGCGTTCAGCTCTGTCATCGAGCAGGCGTATCCACAGCCCTTTGTTCAGGTAAGCCGACTCGCGGAGTCGCTGGGCGATGGCATCGAAGGAGAACTCGATCGACTCAAAGACTTCGGGATCGGCCTTGAAGGTGGTAGTCGTGCCTCGACGGTCGCCCTGGGGACCGACTTTCAGCACCGGCGTCGTAGGAATCCCGCGCGAATACTCCTGGGCCCATACGGAGCCGTCTCGCGCCGACTCGACGCGCAGCGATTCCGACAGCGCGTTGACCACGCTGACGCCCACGCCGTGAAGACCGCCCGAGACCTTGTAGCCGCCGCCACCGAACTTGGAGCCGGCATGGAGGACCGTGTGGACGATCTCGAGTGCGTCCTTGCCGCTGGGGTGGCGACCGACGGGGACTCCGCGGCCGTCGTCGGTCACCCGGACGGAGCCGTCCTCGAGCATGCGGACCTCGACGTGGGTTGCGTGGCCGGCCATTGCCTCGTCAATGGAGTTGTCGACGACTTCCCAGACCAGGTGGTGGAGGCCGCGCAAGTCGGTCGAGCCGATGTACATACCAGGCCGTCTGCGCACGGGGTCGAGGCCTTCGAGCACCTGGATGCTCTCGGCGTTGTAGTCGCTTGCGACTGCCTTGTGTGATCGGCGGGTCGTGGGCTGGAGAACTGAGCCGGTCACCGATCCGCCGGTCGATCCGTTGGCAGCGCGCGGGAGATCCTGGGTCAAGAGACTCCTCCGGTCAGGCGATCGAAGAGACGAGAGAACTCCTCATCGCTGTAGTACTCGATGACGATGCGTCCGCCTTTCCGCGATCGGGCGAGGAGAACCTTCGTGCCCAGTGCCCGGCGGAGATCCCCTTCAAGTCGCTCCATCTCCGTGTCGCGATTGGAGGGGGTGCCGGTTCGTGCGGCTGGAGGCTCGTTCAGCCTGCGGACCAGCTCCTCGGTCTGCCGGACCGAGAGGCCGCGGGCGACCACGGCTTCAAGGAGTTGCCGCTGACCCGAGGCCGACGCTCCTGCGAGAGCGCGGGCGTGGCCCTCGGTGACGTCGCCGTTGCTCAAGGCTTGCTGGACCGAGGGCTCGAGGTCGAGCAGGCGCAACGTGTTGGCGATTGTGGATCTCGCCCGGCCTACCCGCGCTGCGATTTCGTCCTGCGTCAGGCCGAAATCGTCCGCGAGCTGTCGATATGCGTGGGCCTCCTCTATCGCGTTGAGATCGGCGCGTTGGACATTCTCGACGATCGCCACGGCGAGCTGGTCGTGTCCCGCCATCTGCCGGACCATGGCCGGTACGTGGTCGAGGCCGGCCATCTGCGCCGCCCGCACCCGCCGCTCGCCCGCCACCAGCTGGTAGCCGTCGAGGACTTCGGTGACGATCACAGGCTGAAGCACGCCGTGCACGGCGATGCTGCCGGCCAGGGATTCAAGCGCCTTCTGCTCGACTTGCTGTCTGGGCTGGTAGGGATTGCCGCGGATCCGGGAAATCGGGATCTCGACGGACGCCGCGCCGGCCGGGTTGGCCTGTGGGATCAGCGCCCCAAGTCCGCGTCCCAGGCCGGTGTGTCGCTCGACGTGCGGCGGCGTCAACCGACGCTCCATTCGTCTGCCTCGGGGCGATCGTTGCTCCCCGAAACAACATCGTCGGTAGTGGAGGGCCGGGCCATATCAGTCCTCCCATCGCGTGCACGTAACTCGGCAGCCAGTGCCGAGTAGGCCTCTGCGCCCTTCGAGTCGGGTCGGTACAGGGCAATCGGCAAGCCGTAGCTCGGGGCCTCGGCAAGGCGAACGGTCCGGGGTATCACGGTCTTGAACACGGCCTGGGCGAGATGCTTGCGCACCTCCGCGTCGACCTGGGCGGACAGATTCGTGCGTGGGTCGTACATGGTCAGGACCACGCCCTTGATCGCGAGGTCAGGGTTCAGATGGTTCCGGACGAGGTTGACCGTTGCGATCAGCTGAGACAGGCCTTCGAGCGCGTAGTACTCGCACTGGATTGGGATGATCACTGAGTCGGCGGCTGTCAGCGCATTGACCGTCAGAAGGCCGAGAGAGGGTGGACAGTCGAGCAGGATGTAGTCGTAGGCGGCTACCAGATCGGCCAGCATCCGCGCGAGACGGCGCTCTCGCTGGTGCAGAGGCGCCAGTTCGACCTCGGCCCCCGCCAGCGATACCGACGATGGAACCATCGATAGGCCTGGAATCGCGGTCGGCAGGATGAGCTCCGCAATGTCGGCGTCTTCGATGATCGCCTCGTAGACCGAATGAGGTATCTGGTCGCGCTCGAACCCAAAACCGCTTGTTGCGTTGCCCTGGGGATCGAGATCTACCACCAGGACGCCCTCTCCTGCCAGCGCAAGATAGGTGGCAAGGTTGACGACTGTTGTGGTCTTGCCGACGCCGCCCTTCTGGTTAGCGCAGGCTATGATCTGGCCCAATCAGGTCCCCATTTCGGTCATCGGCAGGTTCAGATTCTATCATTCAGGGCCGTCCCTGGGGTTCTGGGACCTTCACCGGCGGGTGCGGAGAATGGGTCGCGGTTCGGGCCTCGCCGATGGGCGCGAGCGCCGTCGAGGGTATTAGAAACGCCTTTGCGCGCGCTTACGATAAGCTCACCTGCGGCTCGAGGGTCTTCCGAGGGAACCGCTTGCGGCACGGAGTGGAATAGCTGCGTGCGGGTGGGAGATCTGGGAACGGTCCAAACCGACGGCTGACCCTCGAGTTGGGCAGTGAGGCCGGGCGCCAGAATCCGGGCTCCCCAGTCGCTCGAGGTTTCACGTGGAACATCAACGCGGGGCGTTTGGTGGTCTGTGGCAGGCTGACGTCACTCGATACCGTTCTTGAGCGGCAGCTCGTCGAAGAGAGTCCCGAGTGCAGGTCCCATCGGGCGCGGCACACGATTGGGCGCACTGGGTGTCCTTGAGGATCGTGAAGGCGGCCGAAGGAGGGCCTCCATACCGCTCTTATAGCCTCCGCAAGGCTGCCCTCCCGTCAATCGTCCTGCCGCCCGACACGTTTACGAGCTATCCACAAGCCTCGACACGCCCGACATCAGGTTCGTCACTGGCGATACTCCAAGTCGAGCGGCTACGACTTGCCGCGCTTGCTCGGTCCGCGCCCCTCGCCACGCTATCGGGGCCGAATGGCACAGGCAGGCAAGACCGCGCGTTTCCCCAAACCTGTCCCCGCGCCTATACTCCCCGAGTCAATGCCGCTAGTCGGTCTCACTCCTCGGACCGGAGTGTCAACTCCAACCCACCTACAGAGGGCTGGCCGCAATGGGTCCCGCATTCGCTGCGGTCGGCGCCGGCATTGCGGCGCTCTTGGAACTCACGATCGCGTCGCGCTACCAGATCGCCGGCGCTCAACTTCAGCTGTCGCTCGTTCTCGCCATTACGGTGACCCTGGTCTTCGGCTTCCAGCACGGTATGACCTGGGCCTTCGTCGGCGGCATATCTCTCGATGCCTTCGCGATGAGACCACTCGGCTCCAGTGTCTTCGAAATGCTCATCGTGGTAGCGCTCGCGGCCGTCGCCGAACCGCTGGTATCTCGGTCTCGCTATCCGGGATGTGTCATAGCCGTGGCAGCGCTGACGCCGGTCTTTCTGGTGATCTCGGACATGACCACCGGACTCCTGAGCCCCCCGGCTCCGCCTATTCAGATGACGAACCTCATTGCCGCTGCGCTTGCGAACGGGATGCTCGCAGCAATCGCAGCTCCGCTGGTGATTGGCATCAAGAGGAGGGCAGAGCAGCGAGAACGCGTTCTCTGGTGGAGGTGATCGAATGAGTGCTCAAGTCGGGAGCAATCGGAGCGAGCCCAAGAACATATATCGATTCGGCGCTTTCGCCCTTGCCGTCGTCGTGGGCGTCACCGCCCTTACCACGCGGCTGGCTTACCTGCAGGTCCTCCAGGGGCAGCAGGTCTATGGGGCTGCCGCCAATGCTCAGCCAACTGGTGCCGTGGAGTCCGTTCCGGCCACGCGGGGCTTGATCTACGATGCCTCCGGAACTCCCCTCGTCGAGAACGTTGTCGACTACTCGGTCACGATCACTCCAATCGACCTGCCTCTGGCCCAGGAGTCGACGGTGGCCGATCGGCTTGGTTCCGTGCTCAATCTCGATCCCATCTACATCGAGACTCAGATCGACAGTACGACCGGATCCCTGTACGTGCCGGTCAAGATCGCAGACGGTGTCTCGGCCGAGGTGGCCCGGTTCATCCAGGAGAACGCCAGCCTCCTGCCAGGGGTGAGCGTGGTGGTCTCCTCCAAGCGCGAGTACCTGACGCAGAACTTGTTCGCTGAGCTGCTGGGATACGAAGGCCAGATAACGGCCACCCAGCTGACTGACGGCAAGCACGTGGGCGACTCGCCGCAGGACATCGTGGGCCAGGCCGGCTTGGAAAACGAGTACGAGCCCGCGCTCCGGGGCACCTACGGAACTCAGACGGTTGCGCTCGACAGCTCCGGCAAGCCTATTCCGGGACTCGTCACGCAGGGCCAACCCCCGATTCCGGGCGACTCATTGACCCTGAACATCGACACCCACGAGCAGCAGATTGCCCAACAAGCCCTGCAATGGGGACTAACGGCCTCCGGCGTGACGATGGGCGTGATCATCGTCGAGGACCCACAGAACGGGAAGATCCTGGCGATGGTCAGTTTGCCCAGCTACAACGACCAGCTCTTCGCGGACGGCATCAGCGACACCGATTTCCAGGCGCTGCTCTCGGACCCGAGCCAGCCCCTCCTGAACAAGGCGATAGGTGCCCAGTACGCTCCCGGCTCGACCTTCAAGCTCGTCACCGGTACGGCCGGCCTGTCTGCCGGGCCACCCCTGACCGCGCCGCCGGTCAGCAGCCTGGCGCCGTCAATCGACACCACGACGACCCTGCTGTCGCAGCCGTACATCCAGATCGGCGCCTATAAGTTCTGGGAATGGAACAGACAGGGCTGGGGGCCCTTGAATATCACTCAAGGGGTCGCCTACTCGAGCGACACGTTCTTCTATCAGCTGGCGGAACTGGTCGGCCTCGATAAGTTGACCTACTGGGCGGACCAGTACGGCTTCGGAAAGCCGACCGGAATCGACCTGCCTGAGACGGCTACGGGAATAGTCCCGACCAATGCCTGGAAGCAAGCTAATTACGGCGACAACATGTACACCGGCGAAATCCTGCAGGCGGGCATCGGGCAGGGCTACGACGCGGTCACGCCGCTGCAGCTCCTGGATGCCTACTGCGCTCTCGCCAACGGCGGGACGGTGTACCAGCCGCAGGTCGTCAAGTCAATTACGAACGGCGCCACCGGCGTCGTGACGGACATTCAGCCTGTGGTCGAGAACAAGCTTCACGCTGCAGACGGAACGCCTGTCTCGCAGCAGGTACTCGAGGAGATGCGTGTGGCTACACGGGCGGTGGTCACTACGCGACACACCTACAACCTGGTCGACCTGCCGATCGCGGTAGCCGGCAAGACAGGCACTGCCGAGTTCGGCGTCCCAGACAAGTACGGCCGCCTGCCCTATCACGAGTGGTTTGTCGGGTACGTGCCGGCCAACCCGTACGTGGACGACTTCAGCAAGCCGGATTCCCAGCTCGCGGTTCTGGCCTTCATCTACGGCGCCGACACCTGGGGCAACGTGGCGACCGAGGTCGTGAAGTACTACCTGATGCTGCATTACGGGCTGATCAAGCGTGCGGCATATGCGTTCGATACGCACACGCCGGGCTACGTCCTCACCTGGACTACCAGGACGACCAACTACTATGGAAGCCCGAACCGGGACTGAAGTGGCTGCCCGGCGATGAGCATCCTGCGAGACCAGCCTTTCAAGCTTCGGGGTTGGGAGCCCAAGGGCGGTTCGCTGTCCTGGCGCAACTACGACTTCCAGCTCACCACGTACGCCATCCTGCTCACTCTCTTCGGCTTCGCGATGGCGTACAGCAACAGCGTGGGCGCCAACAACACCCCCTTGACGATCAACTCGCCATTCGTCCGAACGATCATGTGGGCCGTCATCGCCGCAGTGGTTCTCGGCCTGACCACCGCTCTCGACTACCGATGGCTTCGCTCGTTTGCCTGGCCGTTGTACTTCATCAACATCGCTCTTCTCATCGTGACGCTTCGCATCGGCAGCGGGACCGGTCAGGCAGGCACGGCGGCCCGTTGGGTCGTTATCGCCGGCTTCCAATTTCAATTCAGCGAGCTTGCCAAGATCCTCATGGTCGTGGTATTCGCCGCGTTCCTGGCCGACCGCCAGCCGAAGATCAAGTCGCCCTGGACGATAATCGGGGTCCTGATCATTCTGATTCCACCGTGGATCCTCGTAATGTTGCAGCCGGACCTGGGTACGTCGCTGGTGCTGGTAGCCACCGTGACCGGTCTGCTGTTCATGTCCGGTGCGAGTCTGTTCTGGCTCGGCACGCTGGCGGCGGCCGTGGTCGCGGCGATTCCATTCGTGTGGAGCCACATGGCCGACTACCAACAAGCCCGGCTGCTGACCCTGCTCAACCCGGGAGCGGACCCGCAGGGCGGCGGCTACCAGATCATCCAGGCCGAGGCGGCTGTGATCGCCGGAGGTTTCGGTGGCAAAGGACTGACCAACGGCAGCGTAGCCGTGCCAGTCGCCACCACCGACTTCGTGTGGGGCGTCCTGGTTGAAGAGCTCGGCTTCGCTGGCGCCATGGTGGTACTGGTTTTGTTCGCGCTGTTGATCTGGCGCTTGCTGGTCAGCGCATGGCGCGCGTCCGATCAGTTCGCCACGTTGGTCGGCTGCGGCATGGCGACGATGATCTTCTTCCAGGTGGTCGTGAACGTCGGCATGGTCATGGGAATGCTGCCGGTCACGGGCATCCCGCTGCCGTTCATCTCCTACGGCGGCGCCTCGCTCGTCAGCCTGGCCGCGGGTCTTGGCGCCCTCCAGAGCACGAACCTGCGGCGCGAGAAGCCAGAGTGGTAGTCGCCCCGTGGCGCGGTCGCTCCCCTTGATACGCCCGGTTGAGGGCCGTGGTCTCGAATCGACCGACGGGGCGAGCCGGCGGCCGACGACGGCTGGGCGCCGAAGCGTGGCGACTCCTACGATGGCTCCGCCTGGTCAACCGCTGCCGACGGTTGCGCCCGGGCGTCAACCTCCGCCGCCGCGAGCGGGGGGAAGGCTATTCCACGATCCCGAACCGCTTCCCGAGGCGACGGTCGAGTGGCTGATCGGCCGCGTTCGCAAGCCCGGCCGTTATGCAGGCGGCGAATGGAACTCGGTCCCGAAGGACTGGGCCGCCACGGCTTTGAAGTGGTGCCTCGTCTACCCCGACCTTTACGAGATAGGTATGAGCAACCTCGGGTTGCGGATCCTTTACGAGGTTCTCAACGACCGGCCCGACCGACTCGCGGAGCGTTGCTTTGCCCCGGATGTCGATTTCCAGGGAGAGCTCCGGGCCGCGGGAGTCCCGCTCTGGAGTCTCGAGACTCGCCGCCCCCTGCGCGAGTTCGACGTCATTGGCCTGAGCCTCGGGTTCGAGCTCGTGGCCACGAACCTGCTGGAGATGATGGATCTCGGCGGCGTGGGGCTTACGACGGCCGAGCGCGCGGAAGGGGACCCGCTGGTCGTCGCCGGCGGCTCGATCGTTCTCAACCCGGAACCCTTCGCGGACTTCGTCGATGCCGTGGTTCTCGGTGAGGGCGAGGATGTGATCCTGGAGATCAGCGATGCTCTCGAATCTCTCGGCTGGAACCGTCGCGTCGCCGCAGGGAGCTTGGTCGACAACGAATGGCGTCGAGGCGTGGACCGGACCACTGCGCTGCGAGCCCTCGCGGCCATCCCCGGCGTGTACGTGCCCTCCTTCTACCGGCCCGGATACCTTCCCGACGGCCGGTTCGACCGCCTGGACCGGGTCGACCGCGCTGCGCCAGCCTCGGTCTCCGGTCGCATAGCCTCCGACTTCGAAACCAACGTTCGCGGCATCCGCCAGCTCGTGCCGAACGTCGGCATCGTCTTCGACCGCGCCCAGCTCGAGGTCATGCGCGGCTGCACGCGAGGCTGCCGCTTCTGCCAGGCCGGCATGCAGTCAAGGCCGCTGCGCGAGCGAGCCCCAGACGTAGCGATCGAGGCGGCGGAGGCTATCCTGCGTGCGACCGGATACGAGGAGATCGGCCTGACCAGCCTCTCCACGGCCGACTACACGTACGTCCGAGAGGTCGCGAGCGAGCTGCGCAGGCGCAGGCCGGACACGGCCGTGTCGATGCCGAGCACTCGCGTGGACGCTTTCACCGTTGAACTCGTCGATGCGATCGAGCCACGCGGGCGGCGCGGAGGCTTCACCTTCGCCCCCGAAGCGGGCAGCCAGCGGCTTCGCGACACGATCAACAAAGGCGTCAGCGATGAGGAGATCGTCAGGTGCGCCGAGCTCGCCTTCGATCGCGGCTGGAGTTCGGTCAAGCTCTACTTCATGATCGGTCTGCCGGGCGAGACGATGGACGACGTCCTGGCCATCGCGGCCATCTCTCGGCGACTCCTCGAGATAGGGCGAGAACGCCACGGCGGCCGGGCCGGGGTCAAAGCCAACGTCTCGACCTTCGTGCCGAAGGCCTCCACTCCGTTCCAGTGGGACGGCCAGGACGCGACCGTGGACATCCAGGCAAAGGTCGACGGCCTGCGCAAGGCGATGCACGTCAAGGGCCTCTCCCTGTCCTGGGACGATCCTGACAGCTCACTCCTCGAGGCTGCGCTTGGGCGTGGTGACCGGCGCCTCGGCGCCGTCATTCGTCGGGCGTGGCAGAAAGGCGCCCGGTTCGACGCCTGGGACGAGCACTTCGACTTTCAACTCTGGCTGGAGGCATTCGCCGAATCGGGACTCGACCCGGTCTGGTACGGGCAGAGAGACATCCCCACCGCCGAGCATCTGCCGTGGGCGCATCTGGATGCCGGCGTTTCCATCGCATTCCTGCTCCGCGAGCGAAGGAGGGCGCTGGGGGGCAAGACCACCTCCGACTGCCACTGGACTTCGTGCGTCAGGTGTGGCGTCCCTGCGGCGACCGGGCTGGCCTGCGACACGGGGGAGTGGGGGCCGCGAAAGCTCCTGGTCGCGCCGGACGACCGGGACGGGGGCCGGCGTGACGTTGGGCCGCCGGGAGACGCGAGGCGTTTTGCCCCCGCGGCAACCGGCGGATCCACTCGGACATCGTCGGGTGGAAGAAGTGGAGGCGAGTCACCCGGCGGGTTTGGGCTCGTCAGCCCCTCGGCAGCCAAGTACGGCGGTGATAACGTGGAAGCAGGCCGCGGCGAGCGGCGCGGCTGGCCATACGATCTGCTGGGGACCGAGATGCAGTCGAAGAGCGCCGGGCTGAAGGGTCTTGCGTCGCTGGTGGATGCGGCCGGCGGCGAGCCGATGGGGTGAGCTCGGGGGAAACCACTCTCGAACTAATCAGGCTCTTCGTACTCCTGGTTGGCGCGGCTGCATTGGTCACCTGGCTGGCCCGGCGCATCAACCTGCCCTACACCGTCGCCCTCGTCACCTTCGGCATAGTCGCCGGCGCGTTCGCTCAGCCAACGCGCCTCGACATCACGCCCCAGCTCGTCCTGGTGGTGCTGCTGCCGGCACTCATCTTTGAGGCTTCGTACCAGACCGACTTCGCCAAGCTGCGCCCGTCTCTTGCGGGCATCGCGCTGCTGGCCGGACCGGGTGTCTTCGTCAGCGCCACTCTCATCGCGGCCGCTCTGCACTTCGGGGTCGGGCTCGCGGCGCCGCAGGCTTTCGTAGTTGGGGCGATGCTGTCGGCCACCGATCCGGCGGCTGTCATCGCCACGTTCAAGCGGCTCCGGTCGCCACGTCGCCTGTCGACGCTCGTTGAGGCCGAAAGCGTGTTCAACGATGGCACGGGCATCGTCCTCTTCGCCATCGCGGTCGACTTCGTGTCGCGCCCGATGGGCCCGGTCGAGATCGGCGTTACGTTCGTTTCCGCAATCGTCCTCTCGGGGGCCCTCGGAGCGGCAGCGGGCTTCGCCGCGTCGCGCATCCTGCCCCGCGTCGGCGATCACCTGATCGAGATCAGCCTGTCGGTCGTGCTGGCTTACGGCACATACTTGACGGCCGACGCGTTCGGCCTGTCCGGAGTCATCGCGACCGCGGTGGCGGGTATCGTCCTCGGCAGCTACGGCCGCCGTCACGGCCTGTCTGAGCGAACGGAGGAGGCCCTCGACACCGTCTGGGAATTCGTGGCGTTCCTCGCCACAGCCTTCGTGTTCCTGGTGGTCGGTTTCGCGATCGCGGCTCACTCCATCGTCAACCTTGCCTCGCCCATCGCCTGGGCAGTTGTGGCGATGCTGGTCGGGCGGGCGGCCATCGTCTACGGAATGCTGGGCGGCTGGCGGCTGGCGCGGCGAGCATGGCGAGCGCGGTCCGGGGTTGCGACCAGTACGACCCACCTACCGGGGGCATCACGGTCGGCACGGACTCCGGAACAGGCAGGAGTGGCGCGCGACGAGGGCGATCTTCCGTTCGGCTGGCTCCACGTGGTCTTCTGGTCCGGCTTGCGCGGCGCCGTTTCGACGGCGCTGGCGCTGTCTCTCCCGATCGACTTTCCGAATCGCGACCAGCTCCAGGGCATCACCTTCGGGGTGGTTCTCTTCACGCTGCTGGTGCAGGACACGACTGCCGACCTCGTTGTGCGACGCTGGGGTCGAAAGACCGGGGCGCGCTCGCGGCGAAAGGGGGGTCCCGCAGATCGAACCGATGGCTCGATCGGGGGCCACGTCGCCGATGTCCGAGCCGCGACTCGGACGATCGATATCTCGGCCGGTTCGGTTGGCCACGGTCGAACCGCCGTTTCGAACTCGGGCGGTCCCAAGAGCGTTGGACCGCCTTTCGAGGAGCCTCCGGCAGGGTTCGACTCGGGGTCGACGTCGTGAGCGAGGTCCGGCAGCGCTGGCGGGTCGTGTTCGCCCGTGACAAGGAAGCTCGCTATCTGTCGCATCTCGACGCAGTCAGGCTCTGGGAACGCGCCTTCCGCAGGGGTGGCATCCCAATCGCCGCGAGCGGGGGCTTCAGTCCTCGGCCAAGGCTTGTGTTTGCCGCTCCGCTCCAGCTTGGCATGCTCGCCGAGCACGAGCTGG
>Ga0187853_10002926_pt1 | contig 13641 bp, 6 predicted proteins | sample June2016WEW_6_10_2_FD_132417 | JGI IMG/M metagenome (GOLD analysis project Ga0187853, IMG submission 132417) | Peatland microbial communities from SPRUCE experiment site at the Marcell Experimental Forest, Minnesota, USA - June2016WEW_6_100 | ecosystem: Environmental > Terrestrial > Soil >... | reverse complement strand
GGTCGTGAAGTGCTGCGCCAGCTGCGCCAAAGTGGAAACTGGATTCCGATCATCCTGCTTACCCAGGTAGGCGAAGCCAGTGAGCGTGCCATGGCATTGGAGGAGGGCGCGGATGACTACCTCAACAAACCCTTCGATCCGCACGAACTGGTGGCGCGCATCCGGGCAGTGTTACGACGCGCCCGCCCGGGCCAGCCGCCACTCTCGGCAGCGACCCGCCTGGCCTGTGGAAAATTAATCCTGGACCGGGTTTCGCGGCGCGCCTGGCTGGACGAGACCGAGCTAGTCCTGACGCCCAAATCCATCATGCTGCTGGAGTATATGATGACCCATCCGGACGAGCTGGTTTCGCGCGAGCGCCTGCTGGATGCGGTGTGGGGTTGGGATTACCCGGTTGGCACGCGCGCCGTGGATACGCGCGTGGCCGAGTTGCGCCGGGCCCTGGATGACGACCCGGGCCAGCCCAGCTACATCGAGACCATCCCCGGACAGGGCTACCGCTTCGTTGGCATGGTTGAAACGCGCCCATGAAATACGCTCGCTGGCTGGTCACATTGGCACCGGGGCTATTAGGAGTGGGACTGGCATTCTACTTTTTCCTTTCATACGACGCAGGTCACGACCATATCGTCTACCTGCGTTCCGACCTGGGAGCTATATCGCTTCTGCTCGGATTGGGACTCTCCGTTCTTGCCGCGCTGCTCTTTGCGTTGCTGGGCTGGGTGGAACAGACCAAACAGGCGACCATCACCAGCGCAAATGATGAGCGCCGGCGATTCCTGCGCCGCCTGGACCACGAACTGAAAAACCCGCTCACCGCAATCCGGGCCGGGCTGGCCAACCTGACCGAAAGCCCTTCAGACGAGGCCCGCCGCGAGGCGCTCTCAAGCGTCGAAACCCAAACCCTGCGCCTGAGCCGCCTGTCCTCCGACCTGCGCAAACTGGCCGAACTGGAAGTCCGCCTGGTGGAGCATTCGCCAGTGGATGTCCCGGCCCTGCTGCAGGAAGCTTTCAGAATGGCGCAGGAACAGCCGGGGGCGGCCGAACGGCACCTGAACCTGAGCATTCCCCAGGCGCCCTGGCCCCTGCCGAATATCCAGGGTGACGCCGATCTGCTGCTGCTGGCTGTCCACAACCTGCTGGATAATGCCCTGAAATTCAGCCGCCCGGGCGACACCTTGGAGTTGCGTGCGCTGGAGGACGGAGCGGAGATCGTCATCGAAGTGGCCGACACCGGCCCGGGCATCCCCGAGGAGGAGCAGCCGCACGTGTGGGAGGAACTTTATCGCGGCGAAGCCGGCCGCGGCATCCCTGGAAGCGGGTTGGGACTGGCGCTTGTGCGGGCAATCGCCGAACGGCACAATGGCCGGGTGACGCTGCGCAGCCGGCTCGGCCAGGGAACGCTCTTCAGCCTGCGCCTGCCGGCCGGGTGAAGATTGCCGGTTACGGATCGGTCATAGGGTGTATCGAAAGCATAACCTGCCTGCCACCCTGCCATGACAAGGATATCCTAAAATAGGGGATATATCCGATCCAAGTCAGGAGGCTCCAATGAAATCCCGCATTTTAATCTCAGCAATCGTCCTTTTTCTGGCCATCACGGCCTGCACAGGCACGTTCCAAATCGGTCTGGAACATTCCACTCCTACATCCATTGAGTTCACATCCACGCCTGTAGCCACCTCCACGCCTCTGACCACGCCGACACCCATCCCTGCCAACCCGACGCCCCAACCGACGCCAACCATTGCAGCCTCTGCGGTGAACATTGTCATGGCATCCGGGACAACCGCGGGGGTCATGCAAGGCACGGTCCAGCCCGGGCAGGTTCTGACGTATACACTGAGCGCAGGACAGGCGCAGCCCATGATCCTGATCTTGAACTCCCTGAACAATGACGTCATTCTGGGGGTCTTCGAACCGAACGGCAACGCGCTGCTCAATCCGGCCAACAAGTGGACACGCTGGCAGGGGTTGTTACCCAAGACCGAACTGTACACGATTCAGGTGATCGGGGGCGCAACGACGGAGAGTTACATCCTGACAGCCAAGGTAGCCCGCCTAATCAATTTTGACACTGGCACATCTTCGGCCAGCTTGATCGGCACTACGGTTAATGGATACGTCTTTTCCTACGCATTGGGCGGTGGAGCGGGCCAGACCATGACGGCGACCCTCAACGTGCCAACCAGTACCGCCTATATGGACATTTTCGGGCTTGCCAGTGGCTCGCTCTTGAGCTCTGCAGCCAAAGCCACCACCTGGACAGGCATCCTGCCGCAAACGCAGGACTATGTAATCGAGGTTATTCCGAATAATGGCCAAGTGGTGAATTATAGCCTGACGGTATCCGTCGGCCCCACGGCGGGGAACATAGTCATGACAGCCGGGACAACCGCCGGAGTCGTACAGGGCACGGTCAAACCCGGACAGGTGCTGACGTATACGCTGGAAGCGGGACAATCCCAGCCCATGATCCTGATAACGAATTCCCCGAACAATGACGTCACACTGGGGGTTTTTGAACCGAACGGCAACGAGCTGCTCAATCCGGCCAATAAATGGACGCGCTGGCAGGGGCTGCTGCCCCAAACCGAATTGTACAAGATTCAGGTGATCGGAGGCGCGACGACGGAAGATTACACTCTGACCGCCAAAGTGGCCCAATTGGTCAATTTTGCCACAGGCACCAGCTCCATCACCCTGGACGGTACAACGGTAAATGGATACGTCTTTTCCTATGCAGTCAGCTGCAGTGCCAATCAGACTATGACTGTAACCCTCAACGTGCCCTCCAATACTGCCTACCTCGATATCTTCGGGCTTTCCACCGGTTCGCTCTTGAGCTCTGCAGCCAAAGCCACCACCTGGACAGGGGTCCTGCCACAAACGCAGGACTATGTGATCGAGGTCGTTCCGAATAATGGCCAGGTAGTGAATTATTCACTAACGGTGGCCGTCCATTAGGTGTGTTCTACCAATTGATCGTTCCTCAAGCATGGAAAGTGGGTGACCATGAAAACCTATTCGCGTTGGCTTACCACCATTGCGGCTTTGGTGTGCGTATTTTTCCTGGCAACCTGCCAGAGCAAACCGCCGGCGACGGCTACGTCAACATCAACCCTATCGGTAGAGGTTACGCCGGCGAATTCTCCGCAAATCCTGCACCAGTCCCCCATCCAGGGGCAGAGACTGGACCTTTCCCCAACCATCCAGATAACTTTCGACCGCGCCATGAACCAGGCCAGGACCTCTGCGGCCTGGTCATTCGTCGACGAAACGAACCACCCGGTCTCCGGGGCAGTCACCTGGCTGAACGACAAGACCCTCCAATATAAGCCCGGCCAGGCACTGCTGCCCGCCCAAACCTACTCGGCCATCCTCTCGACGGGCGCGGCCGGTGCGGATGGCACCCACCTGGCAGGCATGGTCCGGATCGAATTCAAAACCACGGACGCCCTGGTGGTGGGACAGGTTTTCCCGGCCAATGCCACGGATGCCGTGGATACCAAGAGCGCCATTACGGTTATCTTCAACAAGCCGGTCGTCCCGCTGATGAGCCTCGAAGACCAGGCAAATTTGGCCAGCCCAATCGAGATCAGCCCGGCAGTGGCCGGGAGCGGGCAATGGGTCAGCTCCTCGGTGTATGTCTACCAGCCGACGACGGGGTTGGCCAGCGGGACCAAATACCGGGTGCGGGTGCATAGCGGATTGAAAGACACCACCGGCAGCATACTGGAGCAGGATTACGTCTGGGGCTTCATGACCGGCTCACCTAAGGTCACCAATTTCTCCCTCAAAGATACCGGTAAGGCTCAAGATAATAACAGCATCCTGCTCAACCAGACATTCGTGTTGACATTCAACCAGGCGATGGACGAGAAGAGCGTGGCGGCCGCGCTAACCTTGCGCAATCGGGAGACCCAGGTTGATTTTCCCGTCAAGCTGTCCTGGCAAGACGGAGATACCACCCTCGTCATTGATCCGGTTGGCCGGTACAGCGTTGCCAGTTTCTACGACCTGACCATCGATAATACTGCCAAGGCCCAGGACGGGGGGATCCTGCAGGAAAGTTACCAGCAGCAGTTATCCACCCTCCCACTTCCCAGGATTGAGGCGGTTTCCCCACAATCCGGGAAACAATCCAGCTTTTCAAATGCCATGTACATTGATTTTGCCTCCCCGATGAACTTAAACAGTTTCAAGGGCCGGGTGGTGATCTCACCCCAACCCAAGCAGCCCGTGGAGCTGAATTATGACGACTACCAGGATAGATTGTATGTCTACGGCCTGGAACCCTCCACAAAATATGTGGTGCGCCTGCTGCCCGGGATGGCCGACATCTACGGCTATACCATCAATAGCGCATATTCCTTCAGTTTCGAGACCGCCGGTTTGGACCCTTCTGCCAACCTGCTGGTTCCGTACTACCCGCTCGTCTACCGGGCCAAGGGTGAGAAACCAGTCTTCTTCGAATACACCAACCTGACGTCCGCGAAAATCTCTCTTTACAGCCTGTCTTATCAGGAATTCGCCAGCCTGCTGCAAGACAGCTCCCAGCTGACCAGTCTGGCCAATTCCAATAACAAACCCCTGGGGGAATGGACGCCTGTGCTGACCGCAGCCAGGGATTCAGTTGGCCGCATCCGCTTGGACCTCGAAGCGAACGGCCCGCTCAGCCCGGGGTATTACTTCATCGGCATGACTGCCGAGCCGGTTTCCCGGTCCAGCCAGTACAATCAAGGCGCCATCTTTATCGTCGCTCCAGCCAACCTGACCCTGAAAGTCAGCCAGAGCGAGGCCCTGGCATGGCTGGTCGACCAGGAGACCGGACTACCAGTACCTAACGTGCCGGTGGTCTTTTACAATGACAAGATGGCCGTGGTCGGGCAGGCGCAGACCGATGCGGATGGCTTGGCTTATGTTCAGAATGTGGCCAGCGTTAATTACGCACGCAGCGATGACCCCGCTCACCTGGCGATGGCCGCCCTGGACTGGGGTTCGGGGGTGAGCGAAGGCCAGTTCGGCATCTGGACGGATTTCTACAGCCCGGTCTCAAGCAATTTCGCGTATGTCTACACCGATCGGGCGCTCTACCGCCCCGGTCAGACCGTTTTCTACAAAGGCATCGTACGCTCCAACGATGACCTGCATTACCGCCTGCCCGGTCTGAAGAATGTGGATGTCACCATCGATAACGACCAGGGCAAACTCTACGAGGGCAGTGCCGTCCTGTCGGCGGATGGCAGCTTCTCCGGGAATTTCGAAGTTGGCGCAGATGCCCAAGTGGGCAACTACGACATCACCGTGCGCCAGTTCGCCGGTGACGATAACAGCCTGGGCAATGTGCCCTTCCGGGTGGCGGATTATGTCAAACCCGAATTCCAGGTGACTACCAATGTCACACCGGCCACGGCGGTGGTCGGGGACCCGGTCAAATTCAGCCTGCAGGCGGCTTATTATTCAGGCGGTTACGTGGGCAACGCGCAGGTAGCCTGGTTCATGCAGACGACCCCGGTGGATTACAATCCACCGGATCAATACAACCAGTACAGTTTCAGCGATTACGATTATTCGAATTACTATGCATACGATAGCGGGCCGTCCAACAATTCGGTCATCCAGAACGGCAGCGGTTCCACGGATGCGAACGGGGATTTCGAACTGGCCCAAACCGCCAGTCTGAACAATGCCAACACCAACCAGCAGACCACGTTCAGTGTCAACGTGACGGACGTGGGCGGAAACCTGGTGGGAGATCAAACCAGCCTGATCGTGTATGGCAGCGCCCTCCATCCGGGCATTCGCACGGACAACTACGTCGGGACCCAGGGGCAAGCCCAGACATTCCACATCGTCGTACTGGATCTGAACGGCCAGCCGGTGTCCAAACAAGCCGTCAGTGTGCAGATCGTCAACCAGCAATGGTTCAGTGTGGTCAAGCAGGACGAAAACGGCGTTTCCCAATGGGTGACTTCGGTCAAGAACATTCCAGTCAATACGGTCTCCGCAGTGACGGACGGCGGCGGCCTGGCCCAGGTACCCTTCACACCCGCGCAGGGTGGGGAATACAAAGCCATCGTGACCGTCATGGACAGCCAGGGACGCAAGAGTAAGGCGTCTACCTACCTGTGGGTCTCCAGCGTAGGCTATATTGCCTGGCAGCAAACCAATGATCGCAGCTTTCAGTTGATCGCCGACAAGAAAACCTACAACCCCGGCGACACGGCCCGTATCCTGATTGCCCAGCCCTTCCAGGGCGTAGTGTATGCCCTGCTCACACTGGAACGCGGCCATATTTATGAGAAAAAGGTCATTAAGCTGGACAGCAACAGCACCGTCTATGAGTTGCCCATTACGGCGGACATGGCACCCATCATGTATCTCACGGTCACCGTGGTCAAAGGGGCGGACGGGCAGCATCCATCCGATTTCAAGGTTGGCATGGCCAGCCTCAACGTCAATCCCAGCCAGCAGAGCCTGAATGTCACAATTCTGAGTTATAAATCCACCGCCCAGCCGGGCGAGGATGTGACTTATACCGTGGTGACGAAAGACCTGTCCGGCCAGCCCGTCCAGGCAGACGTTTCGCTGGCGCTAATTGATAAGGCTGCCCTGGCCCTGGCACCCTCCAACTCGTTGACCCCACTGGCAGCTTTTTATCCAATCCGCTCCCTGGGAGTGGAAACGGCCAGCTCGATCGTGGTGAACGCCGAAGACTTCAACGCCAATTACCAGGAAACTTCGCCGAGCGGGGAACACAGCGGAGGCGGAGGCGGCAAAGGCAACGACAACCTGGGCATCATCACTGTCCGCGAGGATTTCAAGGACACGGCTTTCTGGCAGGCGCAGGTGCTGACCGGCGTAGACGGGACTGCCCAGGTCAAGGTCACCCTGCCTGACAACCTGACCACCTGGCAGATGGATGCGCGCGCTGTCACCGATGACACGCGTGTGGGTGAGGCCACCCAGGAGATCCTCAGCACCCGCCCGCTCTCGATCGACCTGCAAACGCCGCGCTTCTTCGTGAGCGGTGACCAGGCGCAGATTGGGGCGGTCGTGCATAACAACACCGCCGGCGCCCTGACGGTCAAAGTGGCCCTGACGACCGCCGCGGGGGTCACCCTCCAGTCGGAGGCTGCCCAGACTATCCAGGTGCCGGCCCAACAGCAAGCCTACGTCACTTGGGATCTGACCGTCCAACGTGACGCTACGCGCGTCGACCTGGTCGCGCAGGCCGAGGGGGGCGGCTACAGCGATTCCACCATCCCCACGCTGGCCACGCTGCCGGGGCAGGGCTTGCCGGTGCTGGCCTACCACGTCACAGAAACGGTCGGTAGCGCGGGGGCCCTGACGACCGCCGATTCGGTAACCGAGGCGGTGCTTCTGCCGCAGTCGCTGGATTATACAAACGCCAGCCTGACGGTGGATACCTCCCCGTCGCTGGCAGCATCCATGGTTGGCGGGTTGACCTACCTCAAGGATTATCCGTACCTTTGCATGGAACAGACCGTCTCGCGCTTCCTGCCGAACCTGCTCAGCCTGCGCGCGCTGAGCCTGGCCGGAAAATCGTCCACTGACCTGCAAAAAAGCCTGGATCAAAACGTGCTCCCGGCACTCCAGCGCATCAACAGCAATCAGAACGCCGATGGCGGCTGGGGGTTGTGGCCGGGTTCGACCAGCCAGCCCACCACCAGCGCGTATGTCATCATTGGACTGGTCGAAGCCCGCAAATCCGGTTACACCGTTTCAGACAACGTGCTCACCAACGGCCTGACCTATCTCACCTCAAATTTGCCGGATACCAGCACCGGTCAGGACATCTGGCAGAACAACCAGGTGGCCTTCATGCTCTTCGCCCTGGCACAGGGCGGACAGCCAGCCGACGCCAAGACGACCGACCTGTATATGAACCGGACCGGATTGGATATTTATGGACAAGCCTTCCTGATGCAGGCCATGTACCTGTCCAATCCCCAGGATGAACGGATTCAAAATCTGCTATCCGCGATCAACTCTGCCGCGGCAAAATCTGCCGCCAGCGCCTGGTGGAACGAAAAGGGCGTGGATTACTGGAACTGGAACACCGATGAGCGTACGACTGCCATTGTGCTGAATGCATTGATCCAGGTCGATCCGAAGAATGCCCTCATCCCAAACGGCATCCGCTGGATGATGAAACAGAGCAATGCCGGCCACTGGTCTTCCACGCAGGAGACCGCCTGGTCACTGATGGCCCTGACCAACTGGTTGAGTTTCTCTGGGGAGTTCCAGACGGACTTTCCGTATGCGGTCGGTCTGAACGGGCAGTTGCTCCAATCCGGCCAGGCGAATGTGGCTAACTTGCTGGAAACAAGCACCTTGCACATCACTGCGGATAAATTGCTGACGGACGCGCTCAATTCGTTGGTCCTGACACGCGGCAGCGGCCCGGGCACGCTTTATTACGACGCCTACCTTGATTACACCCTGCCGGTGGCGTCCATAGCCCCGCTGGACCAGGGCATCATCCTGTCGCGGCAGTATTTTCGCCCAGGCGATCCCAAAACCCCGATCACGCAAGCCCAGCGCAACGACCTGGTGCAAGTGCGCCTGACGGTCGTCGTCCCTGACAGTCTGCATTATGTGGTCATCGATGACCCGCTCCCGGCCGGATTGGAGGCGATCGATGCTTCCCTGCAAACCTCCCAGCAGGTGCCCGATTCATACACGACCCAGGATTACAATTTGTATGGTTGGGGTTGGTGGTACTTCTACTACAAACAAATCTACGACACCAAAGTGGTTATGTCGGCGGATTATCTGCCAGCCGGCACGTATGTCATCACCTACATGGCGCGCGCCAGCACTGCTGGTGATTTCAACGTCCTACCGGTCACGGCCAGCGAATTCTACTTCCCGGATGTGGCCGGGAGAAGTGCTGGTAGCATGTTTGTTGTGAAGCCGTAGAAGTGATGAAGCGCAACCGAAAATTCTTCTTAATCAGTATTTTAGCAGGGCTACTCCTGTTTGGGGGCCTGTTTGCCTATGTGTTCTCCGGATTGCCGAATGTAGACTCCCTGCCCCAGCATCTGCGACAACCCAGCTTGCGAATTACCGACCGGAATGGCCGCCTGCTCTATGATGTCCTGCCCCCGGACAGCGGCGAACATTCCGTCGTCTCATTGGATCGGTTGCCGGTCTGCATGAAACAAGCTACCCTGGCCGCCGAGGATGAGAACTTTTACCAGAATTCCGGTGTGGACCTCGAGGGGATCCTGCGAGCTTTTTGGATCAACCTACGGGGTGGAGAGACGTTGGCAGGCGGCAGTACCATCACACAACAGGTGGCGCGCAGCCTGTTGCTACCGGATGAAAGCAACCAGCGCACCCTTCGGAGAAAGTTGCGTGAGGCGCTTCTGGCCTGGCAGTTGGCGCGCAAATATTCCAAAGACGATATCCTGGCTCTGTACCTCAACCAGACCTACTATGGCAGTTTTGCCTACGGAGTGGAAGCGGCCTCCCAGACCTATTTTGGCAAGCCATCCTCGGACTTGTCCCTGCCCGAATGTGCCCTGCTGGCTGGTCTTCCCCAGGCACCCAGCCTGTACAATCCTTTTTCTAATCCCGCTGGTGCCTTGAAGCGCCAGCAGGTTGTCTTGGGCCTTATGAAAAAGGATGGTTTCATCAGCCAGGAAGAATACCAGCAGGCCGAACAGTCTCCTTTGAGCTACAACCAGTCCCCTTTCCCCATCAACGCGCCTCACTTTGTCTGGATGGTCAAGGATCAGGTGGACAGCCTGTTCGAAAGTGGTCAGTTGGACCGGAACGCCAGCCTGGTGGTCCGCACCACGCTCGACCTGGATATCCAGAGGATCGGCGAGGCAGCCATCGCCCGCCAGATTGCCCGGTTCAAGAACGACCAGGGCATCGATCACCATGTGAACAACGCCGCTTTGGTGGTCCTGGATCCCCGCACGGGGGAGATCCTGGCACTGGTGGGCAGCGCCGATTATTTCGACGCCAGCATCGATGGCGCGGTTAATATGGCCATCTCTCCTCGCCAGCCGGGTTCTGCCTTCAAACCGCTCATTTACGCGGCCGCCTTCGATCCCCATTCCAGTTCCCCCTGGACAGCTGCCACCCCTATCCTGGATGTACAGACGGTATTTACCACCCATGATGGCAAGAGCTACATCCCCCAGGACTATGATACCCTTGAGCATGGGATTGTTCCGGCCAGGGTGGCGCTGGCTTCCTCGTTGAACATCCCGGCAGTCGCTACACTCAACAAGGTGGGCGTTAGCAATATGGTCAACCTGGCCCACCGTTTGGGGATTGCTTCCCTGGGCGACCCGAATGAATTCGACCTTTCGCTCGCCCTGGGAGGCGGGCAGATGACCTTGCTGGAGCTGACCACCGCATATGCAACCCTTGCCAATCGTGGTTTCTTCCCCGGGAATTACGCCATTCTGGATATTCGAGATGCGGATGGGAATTTACTCTACACTCAGAAAAAAGCCCAGCAGACGCAGGTCTTCGATGAGCGGTTGGCCTGGCTGGTCAGCGACATCCTGAGCGACGACCAGGCGCGCCAGATCGGTTTCGGTTTGAACAGCACGCTCAAACTGGATCGGCCGGTGGCGGTCAAGACCGGCACCACATCGAATTTCCACGATAACTGGACGGTCGGGTACACTCCCAGCCTGGTGGTGGGTGTGTGGGTCGGGAACAGCGACTACCAGGCCATGCAGGATGTGAACGGTTTGACTGGCGCGGCACCGATCTGGCAGGAAACCATCCGGGCGATCCTGCAAAACCGACCCGAAGAAAACTTCGTTCGCCCTCCGGATATGCTGCAATTAAATGTTTGTACTTATTCCGGCGTGTTACCAACCTCGCTGTGCGACAAGACCCACCTGGAATGGTTCATCCCCGGCACCCAGCCGACCCAGTTTGACACGGTCTACCGTCAGGTCTGGATCGACTCGGCCACCGGCCTGATGGCGAACGATTCCACACCGCTTGACCAGCGCCGCCAAGTCATTGTTCTCGACCTTCCACCCACGGCCCAGCGCTGGGCCCACTCCCAGGGAATCCGACTGCTCTCCGACCTGACCGCTGAGCCAGCTGCGCTCCAGTCCGGGGAATTGGTAATGGTCTCCCCAGAGCCGGATAGCACCTATCAGATCTCCGACAAGCTGGCTCTGTCGGACCAGCAGCTGCCCATCGAAGCTGCAGCTGGACAAGGTGTGACCAGCATCTCCCTGTGGGTGGACGACCGGCAGCTGGGCAGCTGCGCTTCGGCGCCCTACCTGCTTTGGTGGCAGCTCTCCGCAGGGACGCACCAGTTCTGGGCTCAGGGCGTTTCAGCTGATGGAGAAATGGTGAAAAGCAATTTAATCCATATCTCTGTAACGCAATGAACTGCTCTACCGCTGAAGCGGGGGTTATTAACTGCAAGCAGCAGACCCCGCAAAACATGCAAGACGGGCAACGGATCCGCCACTCAGAAACTGGCACACTCTGCCAAAAAAAAATACGATAACACCTGCCACCTTTTTGAAGAGCATGGTAAACGTGATCGGGTTGTTTATCCTACCTTATTAGCACTTCCATCTGGCTTCGGCGCGATCACTGTCCCACCTATCCAACCACAAACAAAAAAAGAACTGAAATCCCTTTTTTCAAGGAGAGGCGATTTTCAGTTCAGAACGATCTGGATAGCAAATCGGTTGACCCTGGAAACTCTTCATGTTAAACTGAACAATTGTAAAACGCTTTCATTCAAGGAGGATCAATGAAGAATCGACAAGGCTGCCTGGCTAGTTTGCTGGAGTTATTCCTGCTGGATAAGTTATTCAACTGGCTCGAGCGGAGGTTCGGCATTGGTCGCGGCTGCTCTTGCTCGGGGATCGGCTGCGGCCTCATCATTCTGGTTGTTGCGATTCTGCTAGCATGTTCCATCATCACAAGAACTAACTGGCTGCGTTTGTTTTGAGATGGGCGGAATTCGTAAACCTGCATTAATTCCGGGGCTAATCCTGTTCGCGTTCGGACTACATCCACTGGTATATCCATAACATCAAAGGCTCCCTGCAAGGCAACGCTGATGTAAAACAGCCCTTGTCTGAAGAACAGAGGGAAGAGACCATGGTGTGTCCCCGCCCTTCCGAAGCTCCAACTTCTATTCATTATGGGGTAATAGATGGGAAGTATAATTGTACAATATATATTCTATGCGCATTAATATTTATAACTCCTCTTCTACCTCTTTGCGGATTCGGCAGATCATCGTAGCATTCAATTTGTTACTTGCGATGTAAAATTGATGCCATATTTTCTTCGTTTAAAGGTATTTTCCCCAAAATTATAAAAACTACTACGCATTATTTAAATTGTATGAAGTAGTTTTGACAGTGATTATCCACTTGGCTCGTGGTTCAGGGGATAGTGCAAGTTTATGGATTTTACAAACGACTCATAATCGTTTAGTCGCAGGCTCCCATCCGGGGATGATATCCGACTACCCCTAGCTGCGGAGCGCACGTACTGCCTAGCCCACTAGTCATAAAAAAACCTTGTGGGGGTATTTTTAATTTTCGGTCCACTGACTAATTCGATTGTCTGCTTATCCACCTGGGTTTGTCATGGGTTGGCTAGCGGGTATGATGGCTTCATCAATAGTTCTTTCAGCTTTAACTGGGCCCGCGCTAACGGTATGGAAAAGGAGAATTCCCACTCGCCGAGCAGCGAATCAGAGGCCTGCTTCAGGACAAATTTATCATTTTCGTTGAGCGATTTTCTATACTGGAAGAACGACAGATCACGGACCACCCGGCAGCAGGATTCGGCTTTTCCGTCCTTCAATTCTTCCGCCAGGTACGTCTTCCGTTCAAGCCGGTCGTCCGGTAGGGTTCCGCCGGATTCGTTCAAGATGGAGAACAACTTGGGAAACTCACCCTGCGGTGTTGGGGAACGCAGGCGGCTCATCATCTGCGCATCCGCTGGAACCCAGATAGTCATGTCCCGGACTTGGACCACGTAGTAGAGCGTCTTCTCACCCGAGAAGGCCTGCTCCTCCAACCGGACGATTCTCCCTAGGCCATACGTACAGTGAATGACAGTATCGCCTATTTTGAAGTCCATGATCGCCTCTTGGTTCAACCTGTTGGAAAATGATACAAAAACGCCAGTCCTTTATAGGCCTGGCGTTCTCGAACTCTATAGGGCGCGGAGACTCACCCAAGTCGGAGTTCGGAGAACGTTGCGCGAACAGGCTGTTTGCCCCGTCCAAGGGCTGTCTGAAAAGAAAGTCCAGACAGCCCCTTTCTCTCTCTTTCGTCGGTCGGGAAGCCCTGGTTTTAGTAATCCATCCCACCGCCAGGGGGCATGGCGGGAGCGGCTTTTTCTTTTTCGGGCACGTCGGTGACCAGACACTCGGTCGTCAGTATCATGGCAGCGATGGAAGCGGCATTTTCGAGGGCGCCGCGCACTACCTTGAGCGGGTCAATGACACCAGCCTTGAGCATGTCAACATATTCTTCGGTGATGACGTTGTAGCCGAGGTTTTTATTGCCCTGTTCCTTGGCAAGCCGGCGGACATTCTCGATGATGACCGCGCCGTCCTGACCGGCATTCTCAGCCAGTCTGCGGATGGGG
>Ga0187853_10002902_pt1 | contig 13751 bp, 6 predicted proteins | sample June2016WEW_6_10_2_FD_132417 | JGI IMG/M metagenome (GOLD analysis project Ga0187853, IMG submission 132417) | Peatland microbial communities from SPRUCE experiment site at the Marcell Experimental Forest, Minnesota, USA - June2016WEW_6_100 | ecosystem: Environmental > Terrestrial > Soil >... | reverse complement strand
TACCATCGAGCACCGCTACGCCGTGCCAAGCCGCCCTGGCCCTTTAAATCGCCGCACCGGCGCCCGGCAAACCTAAAGTCACACAGGGAAAATGTCCAAACTCCAGCGGCAGACCGGAGGTCTGCCCCACGCTCCCACGTGAACAGTTACCGGAGTTTGGACCCGATGGCGGTTCGATGGGGCGGCTGTTCCTGCTCCGCCGGGCTGGCCGCCGGAATTTCAAGGCGGGGAACATCATGAACTTCCTGGACCAGCACGGCGACTCTTACGATTTCATGCTCGTCCTGGACGCGGACAGCGTCATGCTTGGAGAATCCATCGAGCGGCTCATCCTCACGCTCCAGGCGCATCCCCGGATCGGCATCCTGCAAACGCTGATGATCCCGATCCGGTCGGCGACTCCCTTCGCCCGGGCCATGCAGTATTCCACCGCCCGCTGCCTGCCGCTCTATGCCAAGGGGATGCTTTGGTTTTACGGCCGCGACTCGGTCTATTGGGGCCACAACGCGCTGATCCGGGCGGCCCCTTTCCGGGAGCATTGCCGCCTCCCAACGCTGCCGGGCGAACCGCCCTTGGGCGGAACGATTCTGAGCCAGGACATCGTCGAGGCCGCGCTTCTCGGCCGGGTCGGTTGGGAAGTGGGCTGGATGATCGATGGCGGTGGTTCGTTTGACGAGCTGCCCCCCAACATCCTGGCTTACGGGCGGCGAGATCGGCGGTGGTGCCAGGGCAATTTCCAGCACTACCGTTTCATCCTGGCGCCGGGCATCCGGTTCGGGCACCGGCTTTACTTCGCCAATGGGATCTTCGCGTACCTGGCCGGCCCGTTGCTGCTGTTGTTGATTGTTCTGGGTTTGGCGCAAAACGCCTTGGGGACCATCCCGGCGCCCGACCGGTGGCTGTGCTGGGCGTCCATGGGCCTATTCTGGTTTCAGATGCTCACCCCGCGGCTGTTGGGCCTGATCCGTTTCTCCCGGTGTCGCGGACCGAGCCGGCGCTCCGCGTCCCCGAAGCTCGTCCGCCGGGTGTTCCGCGAGGGGATGTCAACCTTGGCGGAGCTGGTGTGGAACCTCCTCATCGGGCCGGTGATTTTCTACCTCCACACGCGGTTCATTGTGGAAATCCTGTCCGGTAGGCACGTCGTCTGGAAAAATCAATCTCGCAATCCCCGCGAGGGGGTCTCGTGGGCAACCGCGGCCCGGGTATTCTGGTTGCCATCCGTCCTCGGTCTGTTGGGAGCGGCGGCTGCCTGTCGGGTGAGCTTCCCGCTGACGCTTCTGGTCCTCCCGGTCCCAGTCTCATGGCTGCTTTCCATCCCGCTCGCAGTCCTTACCTCCGACCCGACTCTCGGCTCATGGCTGACGAGAATCGGCCTGTTTCCGGATGCCCTCACCACGAAAGAGCTTGAGCAGCTCGGCCCGCTTGCCGGCGACACCCACACTGGCCGACCCCTGCGATTGGAACCAAGAGCCCGACCGCGGCCGTGCGAGCATCCAAGCATCCAGGGGTAAAGGCCTGCGGCGCCGTGAACTCCCAGAGCGTAAGCGCGAGGCTTCGATTCACGGCTGCGTTGCACCGGAGAAGACCGGCGCCTATTTGCAGGCTGGTGGAAGGACCAGCGCCAGGATTCGGTTCTTCGCCAACGAACCCGGCGCCGCGGCCAAAGCTGTGGAGGTCGCCGGGGATGTGCCGGCTGAGGCTGTGATTGTGAGCTGGCCCGCAAGCCAATGGATTCGACTTGCCACTCGACGCCAGCGTTCTAGGCTGGTTTTCAGGACAATTATGAAACATGCCATTGTTTTATTGACCCTGCTGCTCTGGCTGGGTGCGAGGCCGGGCGTCTTGGGGGCCGAAGCAACCGTTTCCCCTTACTCCAAATGGACGCACGGGCCTTCGGCCGATCCGGCCTTTTTCCCGATAGCGGTTTGGCTGCAGTCCCCGGCCAATGCGTCGCGCTATCGCCAAGCGGGCATCAATACCTACGTTGCTTTGTGGAGAGGCCCGACCGAAGAGCAGTTGGCGGAACTCAAGCAGGCCGGGCTGCGGTTGATCTGTGAGCAGAACGCAGTCGCCCTGCGCCATCTGGACGATCCGACGATCATGGGCTGGATGCACGGCGATGAACCGGACAACGCCCAGGAAAAGGCCGGCGGCGGCTACGGGCCGCCGATCGCGCCCGAGAAAGTCGTCGTGGGTTACCAGCGAATGCGGAGCACCGATCCCTCGCGCCCCGTGATGCTCAACCTGGTCCACCAATTCAAGCCGAGCTTCCGCGAGGCCGCGCTGCTGGACGATGCCGAGATGCTCGAGGGGGTAAGCGCCCTCAACCGCCAGATCACCCGCCTTGCACCGGTCTTGAACAGCCCGCCGTTGGAGAATGCCGCGAGCGTGATCTCGCCAGAAGCGACCGCGCCGGTGGCCTTCACGGTCCGGCGCCACCAGGACAAGCTCTGCCTCTTCGCCGTTGCGATGCGCGGTTCCGCGACGAGCGCCACTTTCACTCTCAAAGGACTCAAGGGCGAGAAAAGTGTGGAAGCCATTGATGAGGGGCGGTCCGTGACGGCGGTGGACGGACGATTCCAGGATCAGTTTGAACCCTGGCAGGTGCATTTGTACCGAGTCGTGATGCCGGATCGTCAGCCACGCCAGGAATAGAGCATGCCAAAGAGATACACGGTGGACGGAGAGGGTACCGTGCGTTATGAGCCGTGATTCCCCGGGGATTCGTCGGCCAGGGAGGGATAGAGCACCAGCGAAGCCAGGGCGGTGAGAATCCAGGGCCAGGGACGCAAGGCGAAATGGGCAATGCTGAACCATAAGGTCGCCAGCAGGGAATGCTTCTCATCTTTTCGGATAAAGTGGAGATGGTTGCGGTGAGCAGCATAATGACGAATACTACACCCAAAGCGGCGATTTTCGGATCATGGATCCCCAGCGCCGGCAGGTGCAAGTCAGGGAAGATCACCAGCAGGATTTTGACCATGGCCAGGTTTACCCAGCCCAGGATTATGCAATTGATCGGCAAACCCAGATAGAGGGCGCGAAAGCCGCGGAGGAAAGCCGCGGACTTGCCGCCGTAGCGCAGTTCGGTCAACTCGAGGTCAGTCACCACGCCCGCTCGCCGCCACAAGCGCGCAAAGAAAAACACGGTGAGCATGTTGCTGAGCAGCAGGTTCCACCAGAGCCAATTGCCGGCGATGCCGTAAGCGGCCACCAGCCCGGTGACCGCCAGGGGGTGTCGGCGGCGAAGGTGGTGGCCACCATGCTCGTGCCGGCCAGCCACCAGGACGCATTGCGGCCGCTCACGAAATAGTCCTCGGTCGAACCGGTCGCGCGCTTGCGATACCAGAGCCCAATCAGCAGATTGACCGCGAAATACCCCGCCACCACTGACCAGTCAAACCGGGTAAGTTTCATGAAGCCAACCTTCCTGTGTGGAGCCCGGGATGGGGCAAACGGTATTGTGCATCTGGCCGGTGGGCGAGAAGTTTTTTGCCGGTCCGGCACCGACCGAACCCCACCGGCAAAAAGCATCGACAGCCAAATTGATCGGGCGCACTATCCCGCCTTCAGGCTATGAAGCACGGACGATTTAGGGTCGTGTCCAGGCTGCTCCCGGCGCTGGTTCTTTCGCTGGCGTGCGGTGCCGCGTTCGGCGCTGACGAGCAACTCACGCAGTTCAGCGCTGGAGACCTTCAACTTACAGTTCGCCGCTCAGTCCAGGGCGTCTCGGTTCAGAGCCTCGCGGACTCGAAGCAGGCCCAGGAACTCCTGGCCCCGGGGCCGCGGCCACTGTTCACCCTGGCGCTCCGCCAGGGCGGTTCCACGAGCGAGGCGGTTCTGGCCTCCGACCAAGGCTGGTGCCAGTGCGTCGTGACGCAGGCAGCGACGCGCCTGGAGTTGCGCTGGTCTGAACCCGTGGACGAGTCTTTGGCCGGCCTCTCCGTTCGGGCTGTCGCCACGGCCGACGCCCGCGCGAGCGCCCTCCACTGGAAGCTGTATGTCGAGAACCCCAGCACCAACCAGAGTCTCTGGCGCGTCGTGTTTCCGCAACTCGCGCTGGCTGGCCCGGGCGCCGACGCCGCAGTGCTCTTCCCGCGCGGTCCGGGCGAGGTGCAACGCGGCGTCTGGGAGCGCCCGTTCAATTATCATGGCAATTACCCCGACAGCGGGTGTACCATGCAGTTCATGGCCGCCTACGGCGGGGGCGATAACCCGAGGGGGCTTTACCTGGCCACACACGATCCCTGGGGCAGCACCAAAGACCTCGTACTGCAAAGCGACCCCGCCACGCACAGCCTGCGGCTCAGCTTCGAGCACCCGGTCCCGAACATGGGACTGGCGGGAAATAGCTTCGCTCTCGAAGGCGAAGCGGTCTGGGGGCTCCTGCGCGGCGACTGGTTCGATGCGGCGATGATCTATCGGATTTGGGCGCAACGCGAGGCGAAGTGGTGGCCGCCCCTCGGCCGCGATGGCCGCCCGGATACGCCGCGCTGGATGCGCGAATTGAATGCCTGGACGATTACCGGCGGAGCGCCGGGCGAGTGCGTTCCCGCCGTCAGAGAGTTCCGCGCTTTTCTGGGCGTGCCGCTGGGATTTCACTGGTACAACTGGCATCAGATCCCGTTCGACAACGACTATCCGCATTATTTCCCGGCCAAGGCGGGTTTCGCCCAGGGTGTGGCGGAACTGGAGTCCGCCGGCGTTTTCCCCATGCCCTATATCAACGGGCGGCTCTGGGATTCACACGACCGCGGCACGGAGGATTTTGAATTCAGCAAATTGGCGCTGGCGGGGGTCACGAAGCACAGCGACGGCGCGCCCTGCATGGAAAGCTACGGCAGCAAAGAGACCAACGGCCAACCGGTGCGTCTGGGGGTGATGTGCCCGAGCAGCCCGCTCTGGCAGAACACGGTGAGCAACCTCGTCTGGCGGTTGGTGCGCGAGTGCAAGACCAGCGGCGTCTATATCGACCAGGTGGCGGCGGCGGCGCCCAAGCTCTGCATGGACCCCGCGCACGGCCATCCCCTCGGGGGCGGTCATTGGTGGACCGAGGGGTATTGGAAAATGCTCGAGGGCATCCGCAACGCCATGCCCCGGGAAGCCATCCTGACGACGGAGTGCAACAGCGAGCCGTTCGTCCGCTGGTTCGACGGCTATCTCACCTGGCATTGGCAGCATGAGGGCCAAGTGCCCGCGTTCCCTGCGGTCTATGGCGGCGCGATTCAGATGTTCGGCCGTGCCTATCGCGGAGGCGCCACCCGGGACCTGGCCCTGCGCATGAAGGCCGGACAGCAACTGGTCTTTGGCGAGCAACTCGGCTGGCTGGACCCCGGCGTGGTCAAGCAGGCCGATAATGCCGGGTTCTTCCGCCAACTGGTGCAACTGCGCTCGAAATTCAGCCGCTATTTCTTCGCCGGCGAAATGACCCGCCCGCCCGCGCTGCTGGGCGATGTGCCCAAGGTGAAGGCGGACTGGCAATGGTCCGGCGAATGGTGGGTCACCACCGATGCCGTGCTGACCGGCGCCTGGAGGCTGCCGGCCGAAGGCCGGCTGCTGCTCCTTTTTGTCAACGGCAGCGACGCGCCCGTCACCGCGTCGGTCCGGCCTGCAGCAGAATGGGGCCTGCCCGCAGGACCGGTCAGTTGCGAAATGACCTTTGGCGCCTCGATGCCCGTCACGACTGCGGCTGGCGTGCCGGAAAAGCCCGCCACGTTCGCGCCGCGCCAGGCGCAGGTCTGGGAACTGCGGTGGTGAGCGTCGCCCGCGCGCCGTTCTTGAAGCATCGGGGGTTGTGTCCGGCATCGGCTGGAGCGGCAACGAGGCCCAAAAGGTCCTCTGGCTCCTGGCCAAACGGCGGTTTATTTCCGTGCGCTCGCCTTACCTGACCAGGGAATGAGCGGTAACCGTGGAGCGAGTAGCGGCTGAGAATCCACGAAGTTTTCGCAACATCAACTGGGCCATGCACTGAGCGGGTTTCCCATTCCGCATCCAACACGCGGCCAACACACGCGGCTACGTCGTGTCCGAGCCCAGCCGTGCCATCGAGCCAAGACCGGGAATGACCTACACCGTGACCTGCCGCAGGGTCGGTTTCGAGGCTGTGAACATTACGTTGTCATTGACTGACACCTTATCGAACACCCCCGAAAGCTCCGTGAGCTCTTTGCCAGGTTCTGACTTTGAGCTTGAAGACCCGCATTCTGTGGTAACCTGTTCGGGTTATGTCCTTACAATTGCTTCCCGGCACACGGAGAGAGTTCGACAGAACCGCCATCCTGCTCCACGCGAGCGACAGCGTCGCGGTGCTCAAAGAGCCGGTCAAAGCCGGAGATGAGTTGGTCAAAGGCGAGTTCTCGCTCCGGGCGGCGCAGGACATCGGGCCTGGGCACAAGATCGCGGTCAGAGAAATCGCCGCCGACGCACCGGTGAGGAAATACGGGCAGATTATCGGTTTTGCGCTTGACCGCATCGCCCCGGGCCAGCACGTCCACACCCACAATCTGGTCGTAAGAGATTTTGGGCGCGACTATCAATTCTGCACTGAGGCGCGCCCGGTCTGCTATTATCCGCCGGACCGGATGAGGTATTTCCAAGGCTATGCTCGCCTCGGCGGGCGCGTGGGGACGCGCAACTACATTGCGGTCATTTCGAGCGTGAACTGCTCCGCGTCCGTTTCCGGCTACGTGCGGGACCGCTTTCGCGCGGAGGCATTCAAACGCGATTTCCCGAACGTCGATGGAGTGGTGGCCTTCACCCACAAAGGCGGTTGCGCGACCGGCCCCGGCGAGGCGCTGCCGGTCCTGCAACGAGTGCTGGCCGGCTTCGCCCGGCACGCCAACGTCTCCGGCTGCGTGCTGATCGGCCTGGGCTGCGAAACCAACCACCTCGAGACCCTGCGCCGGGCCGGCGGACTGGACAACCTTCGCCCCGGGGAGACCGCGCCGGTGTTCCTGAATATTCAGTCTGCCGGCGGGGTGCGCAAAACGGTCGAAGCCGGCGTGGCGGCGGTGACGCGGCTGCTCCCGGTTGCCGACGCCCAGCGCCGCGCGCCGCAACCGGCCAGCAAACTGGTCCTGGCGGAGAACTGCGGCGGGTCCGACGGGAACAGCGGCATCACGGCCAACCCGGGGCTGGGCGTCGCGTCGGATGAGTTGGTCCGCTACGGCGGGACTTCCGTGCTGGCCGAGACGCCGGAGATTTACGGGGCGGAACACCTGCTGACCCGGCGGGCCGTGTCGCGCGAAGTGGCCGAAAGACTGCTGGAACGAATCCGGTGGTGGGAACAGCACGCGCTCGAGCACCATTGTTCGCTCGACAACAATCCTTCCTACGGGAACAAGGCAGGCGGCCTGACGAACATCTACGAAAAGAGCCTTGGCGCGGTGGCCAAGGGCGGGCAATCCCCGCTGACCGCCGTTTATCAATATGCCGAGCCGATCCTCACTCCCGGCCTCTGCTTCATGGACACGCCGGGTTTTGACCCGGTGAGCATGACCGGGTTGGTTGCCGGTGGCTGCAACATCGGCGTGTTCACCACCGGTCGCGGGAGCGTCTATGGCTGCAAACCGACGCCCTGCATCAAAGTGGCCACTCACACCCCGCTCTACAACTGGATGGAGGAGGATATGGACCTCAACGCCGGCACGATCCTCGACGGGACCGAGACCGTAGAGCAAATGGGAATGCGGCTCTTCGAGAAGATCCTCGCGGTGGCAGGGGGCGAGAAGACCAAGAGCGAACTGGCCGGCCTGGGCGACGAGGAATTTGCGCCGTGGCAACTGGGGCCGACCTTCTGAAAAATGGCCGTTGCCGCGGCGCTCGCACTTTTGGCAGGATGGGGCCTGCCCACTGGGCCGGTCCGTTGCCAAGCGGCCTCTGGTGCCTCGATGCCCGTCACGAGTGCGTCTGGCGTGCCGGAAAAGCCCGCTACCTTCGCGCCGCGCCAAGCGCAGGCCTGGGAACTGCGGTGGTGAGCGGTTGCTCCGATTGAAGAATTACAATTGCTTGCAAAGCTGACCGGGGATGGTGATAATTGTTACTGTCGCCACGAGCCGCCGACTCGCCTCTGTTTGAGCCACCGACCCGCGTGCGAAAAACGGCCATTAAACGGCCATGAATTGCCAGCTCCCAACCTGGCTGGGGCAGGGTGAACGGTCTGGGGCGTTCGTCCGACCGACTTCCACCATCTACGCCCGGCAGTTTTCTGGCGGCGAACTTCAACCTCTTCGAGAAAGGTCAATATGAAAAATCCAATTCGTCTGACAATTAGCGCCTTATTGCTGGCAGTTTCCAACCTCTCCGCGGCCACGCTCTACGTCTCGGCGGCGAGCACGAACCCGGCGCCGCCTTACGCCACTTGGGCCACGGCAGCCACGAACATCCAGGATGCTGTGGACGCGGCAGCCGCGGGTGATGAGGTCGTGGTGACCAACGGCAACTACGGCACTGGCGGGCGGGCGGGTTACCGCGTGGCCGTGGACAAGCCGCTCATGTTGAGGAGCGTCAACGGGCCGGAGGTCACCGCAATCCTGGGCGACCAAGTGCCCGGCACCACCAACGGAGACGGCCAGGTTACTTGTGTATATCTGACTAACGCGGCCAGCCTGTGCGGGTTTACCTTGACCCATCGCGCGACGCCGCAGTCGCCTGTGTGGAACGCGGGCGGGGTGGCGTGCGCATCCACAAACGCCTTCGTCACCAACTGCATGATTGTGGGCAACTCGATGAACCCAAAATTCGGCCAGGGCGGCGGGGCGGGCGGGGGCACGCTCAGCAACTGCACCCTGACCGGCAATTCGGCCGGCCAGGGCGGCGGGGCCTTAGGATGCACGCTCTACAACTGCGTGCTGAGCTCCAACCTGGCGTATCAGTATGGCGGCGGGGCGTATGGCTGCACACTCTTCAATTGCGTCCTGAGCGGTAACTGGGCCATGTATGCCGGCGGTGGCGGCGGGGCCGGAAATTGCACGCTCTACAACTGCGTGCTGACGGGCAACAGCGATCAGGACGGCGGCGGGGCCGCTGGATGCACGCTCTACAACTGCACGCTCACCGGCAACACATCAGACTCTCCCTTCGGCCCTGACGGCGGCGGGGCCGCTGGATGCACGCTCTACAACTGCATCGTTTGCTTCAACACCAACTTTGGGCTGGAAGACGACGTGGCTTTATGCGCCTTGTACTACTGCTGCACGACGGGCCTCACCAACTCCGGCATAGCCAACGTTGTCGGCAACATCACCGGCGACCCTCTCTTCGTTGACGCCTCCAGCGGCGACCTGCGATTGCAGCCCGCTTCCCCGTGCATTGACGCCGGGAACATTGCATACGCCCCGGGCCCCGTGGACCTGGACGGCAACCCACGCATCGTGAACGGGACGGTGGACATCGGCGCTTACGAGTTCCAACGACCAGGCTACGGGCCGCCCGTCTTTGTTTCCCAGCCGGCCAGCCAGACAAATGACGCCGGCACGACCGTTGTTTTCAGGGTCCTGGCCGGCGGCTCCATACCCTTGAACTTCCAGTGGCGCAGCGACGGGGTGCCCTTGGCGGACGGGGGGAACCGTGCGGGGACAGGGACGGCGGCCTTGACGTTGGCGAATGTGCTGAGCGCCGACGCCGGCGGCTACAGCGTGGTCGTGAGCAATGGCTTGGGCAGCGTCACCAGCGCGGTGGCCACGCTGGCGGTGATCGACCCGGCGATCGCGGTTCAACCCGTGAGCCAGCTTGGACAGCCGGGGCAGAGCGTGACATTCAGCGTGACGGCCGCGGGCACGGCCCCCTTGGCCTATCAATGGTGGAAGGAGGGGGCGGCGCTGGGCGGTGCCACCGGGGCGTCCCTGACTTTGACGAATCTCCAAGCTTCCGACGCCGGCGATTACTGGGTGGTGGTGAGCAACCGGTACGGCAGTGCGACCAGCCCAGTGGGGCTGTTGACGATGAACCTGGTCACGCTGGACAGCAGGTTCAATCCGGGTGCCAACGGTGGGGTGTGCGCGTTGGCGGTGCAGGCCGACGGGAAGATCCTGGTGGCAGGCACGTTCAGCACGCTGGGCGGGCAGACCCGCAATTGGATCGGCCGGCTCAACGCCGATGGGACGGTGGACCCGAGCTTCAATCCGGGGGCAGAGAGTGCCGTGATTTCCTTGGCGCTGCAGGCGGACGGGAAGATTCTGGTGGGGGGCAACTTCACCACGCTGGGCGGGCAGAACCGCAATGGCATTGGCCGGCTCAATGCCGATGGGACGGTGGACACGAGCTTCAATCCGGGGGCGGGAGGAGGGCCCGGTCCGAGCGTCGATTGCCTGGCGTTGCAGGCGGACGGGAAGATCCTGGTGGGGGGCTACTTCACCACGTTGGGCGGGCAGAACTGCAATTCCATTGGCCGGCTCAATGCCGACGGGACGGCGGAAACCATGTTCAATCCGGGGGCGAACACTCCCGTAGTTTCCCTCGCGGTGCAGGCGGACGGGAGGATTCTGGTGGGGGGCGAATTCACGACACTGGGCGGGCAGAGCCGCAGTTGCATTGGCCGGCTCAATGCCGATGGGACGCTGGACACGGGCTTCAATCCGGGGCCGGGAGGAGGGCCCGGTCCGAGCGTCGATTCCCTGGCGTTGCAGGCGGACGGGAAGATTCTGGTGGGGGGCGACTTCACCGCGCTGGGCGGGCAGAGCCGCAGTTGCATTGGCCGGCTCAATGCCGATGGGACGGTGGACACGAGCTTCGATCCGGGGGCAGGAGGAGCCGAGTTTCCCTTTGTGTATTCCCTGGCATTGCAGGCGGACGGGGAGATTCTGGTGGGGGGCGGCTTCACCACGCTGGGCGGGCAGAGGCGCAACTACATTGGCCGACTCAACGCGGACGGGACGGTGGACACGAGCTTCGATCCGGGGGCAGACTTCTTGGTGAATTCCCTGGCGTTGCAAGCGGACGGGAAGATTCTGGTGGGGGGCGGATTTGGGATGCTGGGCGGGCAGAGCCGCAGTTGCATTGGCCGGCTGAACAACACGGCGCCTGCCACCCAGAGCCTGACCTTTGATGGCTCGGCCATCACCTGGCTGCGCGGTGGCGCCAGCCCGGAGGTCTGGCGCACGACCTTCGACTTCTCGACCAACGGCACTGACTGGGCCAGCCTCGGAGCGGGCGCGCGCATTGCCGGCGGCTGGCAGTTGGGCAGCGTGTCGCTGCCTTCCGCCAGCGGCACCCTTCGCGCACGGGGTTATGTCCAATACGGAGGTTCTGCCTCGTTCGTGGAAACTGACCTTGTGGTGAGCCCTCCGGTGCTGATCCTGGTGAACGACCCCGGCTTTGGCTTCAGTTCCAATCGGTTTGGCTTCAGGTTCAGCGGGAGCGCGGGGCAGGTGGTGATTGTCGAGACCTCGGCCAACCTCGCGAGCTGGACACCCGTGGCCACCAACACCATCGGCGCCACGCCGCTCTATTTCAGCGAACCCTATTCAGGCAACTTCCCGCAGAGATTCTACCGCCTGCGGACCACGACCCAGTAAGCCGGTATGAAGTCGCAGCCTCCAACCTCGCTTGGGCAAGGTGAGCGGTTTGGAACCCTCACCCGATGGACTTCCACAATCTGTAACTGAACCGTCACCCACGATCTTCCTGCGACAGTTTCCCGAAGGTGAGCTTGAATATCCTCGACAAAGGGCAAAATGAAAAATCCAATGTATCTGACGGTTATCACCTTATTGCTGGCAGTCTCTAATCTCTCCGCGGCCACACTCTACGTCTCCCTGGCGAGCACGAACCCGACGCCGCCTTACGCCACCTGGGCCACAGCAGCCACGAACATTCAGGATGCCGTCGACGCGGCAGCAGCGGGCGATGAGGTCGTGGTGACCAACGGCACCTACGCCACCGGCGGACGGGCTGTGGGAACAAACGCGTCGGTCAACCGCGTGGCGGTGGAGAAGCCGCTCACGTTGACGAGCGTCAACGGGCCGGGGGTCACGGTGATCCGGGGCCACCAAGCGCCCAACCCAATTCGGTGCGTGTATCTGACGAACGGTTCTAGTCTGTCTGGGTTCAGTTTGACCAATGGCGCGACGCAGGGAATTGAGGGTGACGACGTGAACGGCGGCGGGGTGTGGTGCGAATCAGCAACCGCGGCGCTTTCCAACTGTGTGCTCTCCGGCAACTCGGCTAGCAGCAGGGGCGGCGGGGCCTATGGCGGCACGCTGAACAACTGCGTGGTCTCGGGCAACTCGGCATCCGACAGCGGCGGCGGGGCCTACGGCGGCCCGTTGAACAATTGCACCCTGACCGGCAACTCGGCCACGTACGGTGGCGGGGCGTTTGGAAGCGCGCTGAACAATTGTACCCTGACCCGCAACTCGGCCCCTTTTGGCGGCGGGGCGGAAGGATGCACGCTCTACAACTGCATGGTGACCGGCAACTCGGCCTCCGACAGCGGCGGCGGGGCGGGTGGATGCACGCTCTACAACTGCGCGGTGACCGGCAACAGGGGTCACTATAGTGGCGGGGCGGATGGATGCACGCTGTACAATTGCACCGTGACCGGCAACGGCTCTTCGTGGTTCGCCGGGGTGTCCGACTGCACACTCTACAACTGCATCGTCTATTTCAACACCAGCGGTTTATTTACGGGGGGGGAGGAAGACGACGTGGCTTCATGCACATTGAACTACTGCTGCACGCCCGCCGTCATCGGCGGTGCCGGCAACATCACCAACGCCCCGCTCTTCGTTGACTACGCCGCCGGCAACCTGCGACTGCAGCCCGACTCCCCATGCATTGACGCCGGGGACAATGACTACGCCCCCGGCCCAGTGGACCTGGACGGCAACCCACGCATCGTCAACGGCACCGTGGACATCGGCGCTTGCGAGTTCCAAGGACCAACCAACGGGCCCCCCCTCCTTCGTCGCCAGCCGGCCAGCCTGACGAGTGACGTTGGCACCACCGTTTCGTTCAGCGTGGCGGCCGGCGGCTCCGAACCCCTGAGCTTCCAATGGCTCATGGACGGTCTGCCACTGGCGGACGGAGGGAACCGCGCGGGGACGGGGACGGGGGTGTTGACGTTAACGAATGTGGTGAGTGCCGACGCCGGCGGCTACAGCGTCGTGGTGAGCAACCAGTACGGCACCGCGACCAGCTCAGTGGCCCTGTTGACCGTGAACCTGGCCACGCTGGACGGCGGGTTCAATCCCGGGGCGTACACAAACAGCGATGCGTATTCCCTGGCGTTGCAGCCGGACGGGAAGATTCTGGTGGGGGGCTTCTTCATGACTCTGGGCGGGCAGAGCTGCAGTTGCATTGCCCGCTTCAATGCCGACGGGACGGTGGACACCGCGTTCAATTCAGCGGCGAGCACAGAAGCGTATGCGCTGGCGCTTCAGGCGAACGGCAAAATCGTCGTGGGGGGCTTCTTCACCACGCTGGGCGGGCAGAGCCGCAGCTACCTTGGCCGGCTCAATGCGGATGGGACGGTGGATTCGAGCTTCAACCCGGGAGCGAACAGTACCGTGCTTTCCCTGGCGTTGCAGGCCGACGGGAAGATTCTGGTGGGCGGTGCATTCGGCACGCTGGGTGGGCAGAGCCGCAATTCCATTGGCCGGCTCAATGCCGACGGGACGCTCGACACGAGCTTCGATCCGGGGGCGGGAGGAGGCATCTATGGCGTGTGTTCCCTGGCGGTGCAGCCGGACGGGAATATCATCGTCGGCGGCTCCTTCACCAATGTTGGGGGAGGCTTGACCCGCGATGCCGTT
>Ga0187853_10002897_pt1 | contig 13760 bp, 13 predicted proteins | sample June2016WEW_6_10_2_FD_132417 | JGI IMG/M metagenome (GOLD analysis project Ga0187853, IMG submission 132417) | Peatland microbial communities from SPRUCE experiment site at the Marcell Experimental Forest, Minnesota, USA - June2016WEW_6_100 | ecosystem: Environmental > Terrestrial > Soil >... | reverse complement strand
GGAGGTCTTCCGGCCGTCGCCGGGGCAGGCTGAGCTGATGATCGTCTCCGGAACGGTGACCAAGAAGATGACGCCGCAGGTGGTGCGGCTTTACGACCAGATGGCGGAACCGAAGTATGTGATCGCGATGGGCGCTTGCGCCATCTCCGGCGGGCCGTTCAAGCAGGGATACAACGTGCTGAAGGGGATCGATCGGTATATACCCGTGGACGTGCATATTCCCGGTTGCCCGCCGCGTCCTGAGGCGCTGCTGCATGCGTTCATGACGCTGCAAAAGAAGATCGACGCGCAGCCTTTGACCGGGGAGGGCCGGCCGCGGTTTCTGGATGCGGAGGCGCAGGGGGAGTTTCCGGTACCGGAGTTTGGAGAGCACGATCTGGAGCCTTCGTCGAACAAGGGCGTGTGGCCGGTGCCGGTGGTGATAAGGCAGTGAACAGTGGTCAGTGGTCAGTGATCAGTGGTCAGTGATCAGTGAATAGGGACTGGCTGGGGGTTTTGAGGGAATCGGAATTGATGACGGTAGAAGGAATCAAGATGATGATCGAGACGTCCGTGCCGGGCGCGGGGGTGGAGATTGTGTCCAACCCGAGCGTGAGCGGGCAGCACTCGCTGCGGCTGGCTCCGAGCCATGCGGTCGCGGTGGCGAAGTTTCTGCGCGACGATACGGAGCTGGCGCTCGATTACCTGTCGAATGTGACCGGCGTGGACTGGCCGGACAAGGAGATCCCCGAAAAGGTGCAGGTAATTCGCACGGTGACCAGGACTGTGGATGGTGTGGAGCAGACTGCCGAAGAGACAGTGGAAGAGACGCGCAAGCGCGTGGAACCGGGCTATCTCGAAGTGGTCTATCACCTGTATTCGGTGGCCAAAAAGCATGGGCCGGTGATACTCAGGATGCGCACGGTGAACCGGACAGACCTGGTGGAGCTGCCGTCGTTGACGGCGATTTGGCGGTCGGCGGAGTTCCAGGAGCGGGAGATCTTCGATCTGTATGGGATTGTCTTCAAGGGTCATCCGGACCTGCGGCGGCTGCTGATGTGGCCTGAGTTCAAAGACCACCCCATGCGGCGGGATTACGTGGAGCCGGACGACTTTGAATATGAGCCGACGGCGCACGACGAGGTGCTGGCCAGGGCAACGGCGCATAAAAGCAGGGACTAGGGAATAGGGACTAGGGAATAGGGTCTGGATGGCGGTAGCGGAAAACAAGACGGAGAAGGTTGCGGGCTGGAACCGGCCGCCGGTGATGACGCCGGACGGTGATGGGGAGCTGCTGGAAGTGGCCATGGGGCCGCACCATCCGTCAACGCACGGAGTCTTCCGCATGGATGTGGCTCTCGACGGGGAGCGGGTGATTCGGCTCAAGCCGGTCTTCGGCTACCTGCACCGCAACCACGAGAAGATTGCCGAGGAGATCAGCTACCTGGGGTCGATGCCGTACACCGATCGGCTGGACTACATCTGTCCGCTGACCAACAACTGGGCCTATGCGCTGGTGGTGGAGAAGCTGACCGGACAGCAGGTTCCGGAGCGGGCCGAGTATCTGCGGGTGATTCTGGGAGAGTTGACGCGGGTGCAGAATCATGCTTCGTCAATCGGTTTTCTGATTCAGGAGATGGGGGCCAGCGGTACGCCGCTGATGTATGCCTTCAAGGCGCGAGAGAAGATACTGGACCTCTTCGAGTCACTGACCGGAGCGCGGATGATGTGCAACTACATGCGCTTCGGAGGCTGCCGCGTGGATGCTTCGCCGGCCTGGCTGGATGAAACGCGGAAGGTGGTTGCGGGGCTGCCGGGATTTACCGATGAGTTTGAGCGGCTGCTCCGGGGCAATGAGATTTTGATGGCGCGGACGCAGGGGGTTGGGATTCTGCGACCGGAGTTGGCGGTGAACGCCGGAGTGACGGGGCCGATGCTGCGGGCCTCGGGCGTGAACTACGACATTCGCAAGGTGGATGGGTACGGGATTTATAACCGATTCAAATTCCGCGTGCCGCTGGGCGATCACTGGGACGTTTACGACCGCTTCGTGATCCGGCTGCTGGAGATGAGGGAGTCGATCAAAATTTTGGAGCAGGCGCTCAATGAAATCCAACCTGGCCCGGTGATGGACCCCAAAGCGAAGATTCGCGGCTTCCGGCCCAAGCCGGGCGAGGCCTACGGGCGGATCGAGGCGCCCAAGGGAGAGCTGGGGTTTTATCTGATCAGCGATGGAGGACCGAACCCGTATCGTTACCGTGTGCGGCCGCCGAGTTTGGTCAATCTGACGGTGCTTGAGGATATGTGTTTGGGGCAGAACGTGGCCGATGTGGTGCTGATCTTTGGAAGCGTGGATATTGTGCTGGGAGAAGTGGATAGATAGTGGTCAGTGATCAGTGGGCAGTGATCAGTGGGCAGTGAATGATCGTTAGCATTTGGTTATGAAATGTTCGGTGAGAATTGCTGGAAATCGGTTTTTATCTGACCACTGTTCACTGATCACTGTTCACCGTATGGAGGGGTAAGTGCTCGGCGAAGGAATCTTGAAGGGACTGGCGGAGACGGCACGGAACTTTGCCGGCAGCTTTGTCTCCGCGGAGCGGCTGACGACGGTGCAATATCCAGAGCAGCGGATTGCGCCCATCGAGGCGACGCGCGACTTTCCCTTCCTGGTGTACGACGGTGATGATTGGCAGGCCGGACTGCGCTGCGTGGCCTGCCAGATCTGCGAGAAAGAGTGCCCGCCCAAGTGCATTTATATCGTGAAGAGCACGGACAAAAAGCCGGATTATGTGGGCAAGCAGCAGTTTTATCCGGCTCGCTTCGATATTGATATCTCTGTCTGCATGAGCTGCCAGATCTGCGTGGAGGTTTGCCCCTTTGAAGCCATCAAGATGGATACGGAGTTTGAGCTGAGCACAACAGACCGGTTCGGCGGATTGCTCTTCGACCGTGAGCGGCTGGCCAGGTCGAACGAGTATTACCACCGGATTCATCCGTCGGAGGCGGAGGCGGTGGATGCGCGGCTGGCGGAAGGCAAAGTTAAAGCCGACGTAAAGACAACCACAGCGGCCATTGCTTCAGCCGTCAAGGGCGCGGAGATACCGGCGCGGCCGGCCGGAGGCGGAGACTAGCCCATGACGGAAAGACTGGACCAGATATTCGTTCTGCTGGAGCAGTGGCTGGTGGGATTTTTACCCGCCGCCTGGCAGCCGGCGGCCGGCGTGGTGCTGAGCGTGGCAGCCATCGTCTGCCTTTTTCCTGCATTATTTGCGCTGACCACGGTCTTCGAGCGCAAGGGGCTGGCGCGCATTCAGAATCGAATCGGGCCGAACCGGGTGGGCTGGCTGGGAATCCTGCAGCCGGTGGCCGATGGAATCAAGTCGCTGACCAAGGAAGATATTGTTCCGCTGAGCGCGGATGCGGCGGTGCACTTTCTGGCTCCGCTGCTGCTGGTGGTGGCCGTATTCATGGGCTTTGCGGTGCTGCCCATGGGACGCAACATGGTGCTGGTGGACGTGGACGCCAGCCTCTTGTTCTTCTTCGCCATCGGCGCCTCGACGGAGCTTTCGGTCTTCATGGCCGGGTGGTCGAGCCGCAACAAGTATTCGCTGCTGGGAGCCATGCGCGCGGTGGCGCAGATGATCAGCTACGAGGTGCCGCTGCTGATGTCGAGCGTGGCGGTGGTGATGATCACGGGTTCGCTTTCGCTGACCAGGATTGTGGCGGCGCAAAACCACTACACCTGGGGCCTGCCGCACTGGTACATCTTTACGCCGTGGGGACTGGCGGGGTTTTTGATGTTTGCCATCGCGGCTACGGCAGAGACCAACCGCTCGCCCTTCGACCTGCCGGAAGGCGAGTCGGAGCTGGTGGCGGGTTACCATACGGAATACTCGGGCTTCAAGTTTGCGCTGTTTTTTCTCGGCGAGTACCTGGCCATGTTTTCCATCTCCGGGCTGGGGACGACGCTGTTTCTGGGCGGATGGTCAGCGCCGCTTGAGGTCCTGGGCTGGGTTCCGTCGTGGATCTGGTTCTTCTCAAAGCTGATGCTCTCGATCTTCGTCTTCATCTGGCTCAGGGGGACGCTGCCGCGGCTGCGGCAGGATCAGCTGATGAACTTTGCCTGGAAGTTTGTGCTTCCGCTTACGCTCGTGAATCTGCTGGTGGCCGCGGCGTGGCGATTTTTGGGCGACGGGTGGGAGCGGTGGGTGGTGTGCTCGGCGATTGTGGTGCTGGCCTACGTGGGAATGGGCTGGTCGGAGATGCGGCGCGGTCACTTTGGGCCGAGGAGATACCGGTATGCGGAGGGGCAACCATGATGTTCACAATAGTCTTAATCTTCTCACTGCTGGTCGTCGGAGTATTCCTGGTAGCTTACGGGAGTGCTGCAAAGAACAGATGGGGAATTAATCTGGACCAGGTTTCTTGCCCGCACTGCAATCGACTGTTCCCTATTGTGCGAAAACCAAATTCCCTTCGACAGATCCTTTGGGGCGGTTGGACATGTTCCGGCTGTGGAACTGAAATTGATAAGTGGGGGCGAGAGCTAGCTTCCAGAGTTGGGGTTCAGCAAGAAGGGAGCATGCGCCGATGAGCTTTGCGTTTTATTTGATTGCGGGGGTGACGCTGGCGGGCGGGCTGGCGGCGGTGCTCTTGAAGAATACGGTGCACTGCGCGCTGGCGCTGACGGTGGCGTTCGCCGGGCAGGCGCTCTTGTTTCTGGAGCTGGATGCGCAGTTTGCCGGGTTTGCGCAGATTCTGGTTTATATCGGCGCGGTTGCGATTCTGGTGGTGTTTGCGATTCTGCTGACCAAGGGATCGGAGACGCCCAAAGGCAGCGTCTACAGCAGGCATTCGCTGATGGGTCTCGTGATTGCGGCGGGTGTTTTTGCGGTGCTGGGCTGGGCGGTGCTCAAGAGCGTTCCCGCTGTGCCGCGTGGGACGGGGGAGACTCCGGCAGTGACGGTGCTGCAGATTGGCAATGCGCTGATGAGCCGCTACGTGCTGCCGCTGGAGATTGTGGCGCTACTGCTGACGGCGGCGCTGATTGGCGCGGTGATTATAGCCATGCACGAGAAAGAGGGGGCCAAATGACTCCGCTGGCGGGATTTCTTCTGGTGGCCGCGCTGCTGTTCTCGATTGGGCTGGCCGGGGCGCTGACGCGGCGCAACGCCATCCTGGTGCTGATCGGCATTGAGCTGATGCTGAATGCGGCCAATCTGAATCTGATTGCCTTCTGGCGCTACGGGCCGCATCCCGAGGCGCTGACGGGGATGATGTTCGCTATCTTCTCGATTGCCGTGGCGGCGGCGGAGGCGGCTGTGGGACTGGGGCTGGTGATCCATCTCCATCGCCACGCGCATACAACGGACCTGGACGCGATGAACAGGATGAGAGGGTGATGCAAGAAGCAATTCCATTCACTCCGCAGTTGGCCGCTTCGCCGATCACCGGGTTGCTGTGGCTGATTCCCGCCCTGCCGATTGTGGCTTCGGGCGTGATAGCGCTGCTCAGCCAGCCGCGCCGTAAGAGTTCCGCTACTTTGGCCATCGGCTCACTGGGTTTCTCGCTTCTACTCTCGCTGGTTGCGTTTGGGCACGTGCTGGCTGGTTGGACGCGTAACGTTGCCGTGCGCGAGACCGTCAACTTTACCTGGATTCAGGTCGGCACTGTGCACGTGGACCTGGGGTGGGTGCTCGATCCGCTTTCGGCGGTGATGCTGGTGATGGTCGCGCTGGTGGGGTTGCTGATCTTCATCTACTCAATCGGGTACATGGAGCACGATGAGAACTTCACGCGCTTCTTCTGCTTCCTCAGCTTGTTTGCGGGGGCGATGCTGGGGGTGGTGATTGCTAACTCTCTATTGCTCCTGTTCATGTGCTGGGAGTTAGTCGGACTTACTTCCTACTTGTTGATCGGATTCTGGTATCAGAAGCCAGCGGCTGCCGCTGCGGCCAAGAAAGCATTTCTAGTTACGCGCATCGGCGATATTTTCTTTCTGTTGGGAATCGTGTGGTTGTTTGCGCAGACGGGGACGTTGCTCTTCTATAACGGCGGGGCCGGCTCGATGGAGGCTGGGGCGCTGGCTGGATTGCTGGCGCAGCCGGCTGCGCTGGGACTCACAGCGGCAGGGGCGATTGGCCTCTTGATCTTTTGCGGAGCGGCGGGCAAGAGCGGACAGTTGCCGCTGCACGTATGGCTGCCGGATGCGATGGAGGGGCCGACGCCGGTTTCGGCGCTGATTCACGCGGCAACGATGGTTGCGGCGGGCGTTTACCTGATTGCTCGGGTCTATCCACTCATGCAGGCTGGGGCGCTGACCGGCGGAACGACGACGGCGCTGACCGTTGTGACCTGGGTGGGCGCTTCGACGGCGGTCTTTGCGGCGCTGATTGCCGTGGCTCAGAACGATATCAAGCGCATACTGGCTTACTCGACGATTTCGCAACTAGGCTACATGATGGCCGGCCTGGGGATGGGCGGCGTGGCCGTTGGAATCTTCCACCTCATCACTCATGGGTTCTTCAAGGCGCTGCTCTTCCTGGGCGCGGGTTCGGTGATTCACGGCTGCCATGAGGAGCAGGATGTGCGGCGGATGGGCGGGCTGAGGGCGGATATGCCGCTGACCTTCGCGACCTATGCGGTGGGAATGCTGGCGCTGTGCGGGTTTCCGATCTTCTTTTCGGGGTTCTGGAGCAAGGACGGAATTCTGGAAGCGGCCCAGCACTGGTCCGTGGCCAAGACTCCGTTTTACCTGCTGGTCTTCGGCGCTCTATTGACCGCGTTTTATATGACGAGGCAGGTGAAGTACGTCTTCCTTGGCTACTGGCGGGGCGGCAAGCCAGCGCACGAGAGCCCGGCGGTGATGACGCTGCCGCTGGTGATTCTGGCTCTCTCTGCGATGGCACTGGGAGTGATCGGAACTCCGGCGTGGCCGTGGTTCCGAGGATTCATTGAAGGCCGAGCGGTGGGATTCGACTGGCATGGATTTGCCGAGCCGGGATTGCTGATGCTAATGGGAACCTCTACGGTAGTGGTTTTTCTAGGACTTGGGCTGGGATGGAGGCTCTACGGCGGGCAGGCGCCGAAGCCGGAGGAGCCGGATGTGCTGGAACAGGCTGCGCCCTTGCCGTGGGGCTGGCTGCGCGACCGGCTGTATGTGGATGATCTGTATCGAGTGACGGTGATTGCGTTCTATGAATGGTGGGCGCGGGTTGCGGAGTGGCTGGACCGCCGGGTTTGGGGCGGAGTGGTGGCCGGAGTTGCGTGGGCCTTCCGCGGATGGGCGCAGTTCAACCGGTTCTTGGATAACAACTGGGTGGATGGCGGCTTCGACAAAGGCTGCGAAGAACTGGCCACGGGTGGAGGGTTGCTGTCGCGGGTGCAGACGGGGCGCGTGCAGACCTACCTGAGAATTCTGGCGCTGGCCGTGGCGGCGCTGGCGGCGATTTTGATCTGGAGTAGCCGGGCATGAGCGGATTCCCGATATTGACGGCGTTGACCGTGCTGCCCCTGGTGGGAGCGGTGATTGCGCTTTGGTCGGGCAGGCATGCGCGCGCTGTGGCTTTGTTCACAACGCTCAGCAGCTTGGCGCTGGCGCTATTTGTGTGGACGCGGCTGCCGGCGAATGGAAGCATCGGGCTGGTGGAGCGCGCTGCGTGGGCGCCGTCGCTGGGCATCGAGTACCACTTGGGCATGGACGGGCTGGGCGCGCTGATGCTGGTGCTTTCAGCCATTGTGACGCTGATGAGCGTGGATGCGGCGCACCGCGTGCATCACCAGCCGGGACTTTACTTCGGGCTGGTGCTGGTGCTGGAGGCGGGGCTCTTCGGATCGTTCACGGCGCTGAACTTCTTCCACTGGTTTTTGTTCTGGGAGCTGAGCCTGATTCCGGCCTTCTTCCTCATCAAGCTGTGGGGCGGATCGCGGCGAGGTCCGGCGGCGACGCAGTTCTTTGTCTATACAATGGCCGGCTCGGCGGCGCTGCTGGTGGCGTTTCTGGCGGTGTTTGTTTCGACGGGCAGCATGGATTTTGGGCGCCTGGCGGACCTGGCATCGAAAGGCGACCTGGAGAAACTGGTGACGCTACAACTCGGATCGGGTTTCCTGGGCGGATCGGTGACGCTGTGGCTGGCGATCGGAGTTCTGGCCGGGTTTGCCGTGAAGGTGCCGATGATTCCCTTCCACACCTGGCTGCCCGCGGCTTACGCGGAGGCTCCTTCGCCGGTGACGATGCTGCTGACGGGCGCGATGTCGAAGATGGGCGTCTATGGGTTGCTTCGGATTGCGATTCCGCTCTTCGGAGCGCAGATTGCCGAGATGCGCACGCCACTGCTGGTGCTGGCCGTAGCCACGGTAGTGATGGGAGCCTGGGCTGCGGCGGTGCAGAAGGATTTGAAGCGGGTGTTTGCGTACATGAGCGTGAATCACCTGGGTTATTGCCTGCTGGGGATCTTCGCGCTGGCGGTTCCGGTTGCGGCGGGGGACGCGGGAGCGTCCGCCGCGGCGGACCAGTCGGCGGCGCTGAACGGCGTGATCCTGCAAATGTTCAACCACGGGGTGACGGCGGCTACGCTGTTCTGGTTTGTGGCTATGCTGCAACTGCGGACGGGCGGGCATCGCGGTGTTGACGACTTTGGCGGGCTGCGCAAGCCGGCGCCGGTGCTGGCCGGGCTGATGGGGATTGCGCTCTTCTCGTCGCTGGGACTGCCGGGGCTGAACGGGTTTCCGGGCGAGTTTCTGATCTTCCGCGGGGTTTTTCCGCTGGCGTGGGTTGCGGCGACGGTTTCGGTCCTCGGACTGCTGGTAACCGCGGCGGTGATTCTTACTGTGATTCAAAAAGTGTTCTGGGGGCCTGTGCCGGAGCATTGCGCCGGCTTCCCTGATCTGCACCACGGCGAGCGGTTGGCGCTGGCCCCGGTGATTGGATTGATGCTGCTGATCGGAATTCTTCCTCAGTTGATTGTGGCGAGCGTGAACCCAACGGTTCAATACCTGCTGGCGCACTGGAGATTTTGATGGCATTTGGCAGGGATTATTTGGGCGTCCAGACATTGCCTCAGGGGCTAAAGCCCCCCACTAGTTTTGCTGGCCAAGCGGCACGGCTAAAGCCGTGCCCTTTCAAAACGGTCGAATTGGCATTGCGGCTAAAGCCGTGCCCTTTCAAAGCGGTGCATTTTTCCGGGGTTGCCTAAATGTTGGCGTGGACGATCTATCTCTCGTTTGCCGGAGCGCTGTTGCTGGCGCTGCTGCCTAAAGGGCGGCCGGCGTTGGCGCGCTGGCTGGCGCTGGCTGTGGCTGTGGCCGGGCTGGGACTGGCGGTGCAGGGGTTTGTGGCCGGGATGGGCCAGGGACGGACGGTGATTGTGGATCTGCCCTGGGTGCCGTCGATGGGAATTCACTTTCTGCTGGCGGCCGACGGGATCAGCCGCGTGCTGGTGCTGCTGACCGGACTGGCCGCGGTGGCAGGAGTGCTTTTCAGTTGGAACATCGAGCTGCGGACGAATGAGTTTTTTGCGTTTTTCCTGGCGCTGATCGGCGGGGTCTACGGGGTTTTTCTCAGCTTCGATCTGTTTCTGCTCTTCGTCTTCTACGAAGTCGCGATTGTGCCCAAATACTTCCTGATCGCCATCTGGGGTTCCACGCGGCGGGAGTATGCGGCCATGAAGCTGGCGCTCTACTCGTTTGTGGGCTCGGCGATGGTGCTGATCGGGCTGCTGGCGGCTTATGCGACTGCGGGCAGCCACTCGACCGGACTGATCGAGCTGGCTCACGCGGGGCTGCCGGTGAGCTTCCAGATGTGGTGCTTCCCTCTGGTCTTCACGGGATTTGCGATTCTGGCCGGCATGTGGCCCTTCCATACCTGGGCGCCAACGGGGCACGTGGCCGCGCCTACAGCCGCTTCCATGCTGCTGGCCGGGGTGGTGATGAAGCTGGGCGCTTACGGGTGCCTGCGGGTGGGGATTGCGCTGTTCCCGCACGGGCTTGATCCCTGGGGATTTTCCTTCGCCGGTCTTGGTTCGTGGCGCGACGTCTTTGCGGTGCTGGCGGTGGTGGGCATTGTGTATGGCGCGCTGGTGGCGCTGGCGCAGACCGATTTCAAGTTTGTGATCGGCTACTCCAGCGTGAGCCACATGGGCTTTGTGCTGCTGGGGCTGATGACACTGAACCAGATCGGCGTGACCGGCGCGGTGTTGCAGATGTTTTCGCACGGGATCATTGCCGGCCTGCTCTTCGCCATTGTGGGCCGCATTGTCTACGACCGCACGCACACGCGGCAATTCGCGGAGCTGGAGACGATGCACCTCTCAAAGAGGCTGCCCTTTGCGGCGTGGGCGTTTGTGATTGCCGGAATGGCTTCGATGGGGTTGCCGGGATTCTCCGGCTTTGTTGCCGAGTTGCAGGTGCTGGTGGGCGCGTGGAAGGTCAACCCGTGGTGGGTGGCTGCGGCGGGCGTGGGGATTGTGGTGGGCGTGGCTTATACGTGGAGGGCGATGCAGAAGGCGTTCTTCAGCGATGCGCTGCCGGCCGCGCACGTGCTGGAGCAGGAGCAGGGGCATCCATTGGCCGCGATCACCTGGCCGGAAGTTACCGGCGTGGCGCTGCTGGTTGGGGTAAGCCTGGCGGTGGGACTTTACCCGAGGATTCTGCTGGATACGATTGAACCGGCGGTGAAGGCGCTGCTTGCGGGAGGGGGACAATGAACTACGCAGACCTCTTTCGCGCGACGCTGCCGGAGACGGCGCTGGAAGTGGCGGCGCTCGTGGTGCTGGTGGTGGACCTGGGATTGCTGCGCAAGGCTGCGCTGAAGGCGCGGTTGGCCGTGGCGGCTCTCGTGGGAGTGGCTGGGTGCGGGGCGGCGTTGTGGGCGGTGCTTCTGCAAGGGACCGAGGGCCTGAGCTACCAGGGCACCGGCGAGTTGCTGCTGACCACGGGCGGGTTTACGGCCGCGGCGCAGGTGGGCATCCTGGCGCTGACGGCGCTGACGCTGATGCTGTTGATCGATGCGAATTTTACCCGGCATGTGGGCGAGTATGTGGCTGTTGTGCTGATGGCGGCTACGGGCGGCTTGCTCATTGCCGCGGCGCAGGATCTGCTGGTGATCTTTGTCGGACTGGAACTGCTGAGCCTGGGGCTTTACATTCTGACCGCGTTTGCCAAGCGCTCGGGCAAGAGCGCGGAGGCGGCGCTGAAGTATTACTTATTCGGCGGAATGTCAGCGGCGTTTCTGCTGTTTGGGTTCAGTTACCTCTATGGGATTACCGGATCGACGAATCTGCACCAGATTCTGTTGGCGGTGTATGGATGGGACGCCTTTCATGCCGCGCCCTTGCTTTACGTCTCAATCGTATTGATCGCGGCCGGGCTGGGTTTCAAGGTTGCGGCTGTGCCGTTTTATCTGTGGGCGCCGGATACCTATGAAGGCGCTCCGGCCCCGGCCGCGGCGTTTATCGCCTCGGTCTCCAAGGTGGCCAGCTTTGCGTTGCTGATTGCCATCAGCACAGCGGCACTGCATGTTTTCGACGGCGCTCACGCTCACATGATCGCTCGGGTGGAAATTCACACATATCTCGCCCCGCAGCCGATTTACCTGGGCTTCCTGATTCCCTGGTCGCTGATTCTGACGGTGCTTTCCGCGGCTTCGATGGTGCTGGGGAACCTTGCCGCCCTGGCGCAGACGAGCGTGCGCAGACTGCTGGCTTACTCGGCCATTGCGCACGCAGGCTACATTCTTCTGGGACTCGCGTTTTTCTCGTATTCCTCCCGCAGCGCCGTAGCGGTGCTCTATTACGTGCTCACTTATGGGCTGACGACCGTCGGCGCATTCGGCGTGGTGGCTGTGGTGGAGCGGGCGACGGGCTCAGACAAAATGGATGCGTTCCTCGGCCTGCACAAGCGCAATCCGGTGCTGGCGGCGGTGCTGCTGGTGCTGTTTCTGTCGCTGGCTGGGATTCCGCCGCTGGTGGGGTTCTGGGCCAAGTTCAATCTGTTTGCCGCGGTGCTGGGGGTTTCCGCAGGCCCGGTCGCGTTTGGGCTGGTGGCTCTGGCGGTGGCGCTGAGCGCGGTCTCACTTTACTACTATCTGCAGGTGCTGAAGCGCGCTTATGTGATGCAGGGCGTGGACGATACGCCAATCAAAGCGCACCCCGTTACGCTGGCTGTGCTGGTGGGGATCGCGGCCTCAGTCGTGGTGCTGGGCTGCTTCCCGGCGCTGCTCACAGGGTGGATCGGAGGCTTTGCAAAATAGCCCGGCAGAGCGGAGAGGCTCAGGCAGGCTGTGGAAAAGCGGTATCAATTTTCCACTTGGAGGTTAAAACTATTTCTACATAGTCAAAACGAATCTCTGAATTTGGGGAATTTTTGTGATCTTTGTACGTTGTTGATACAAATTTTTCTTGTGGAAAATAGCTTGATGTGATTAGAGTTAGCTATCCAAGTAGATTGTTTTCAGCGTGCGCATCAATGCCTTGCAGCGGCGCGGTTCCTGAATGCAGCGGCCTCTGCCTCGAAAGTATTATTGACCGTTTTGGGTGATTACTTTAGGTTACTTCGGTGTACATGTTTTGGGTACTATCTTCATTGGAATTCCGTTGATGTTCCTGTTCCTTTTGAGGTGTATTTATGGTCTGCCCCAAGTGCCAATCTGATTCTCTATCCATCATTCCGGCGGAAATCCGGCTTTATCGGAACAGCCCACGTACGCTGAGTCATCCTCCTATGACGCCTTCTCCCGATGTGCGGATTTGCCTGGACTGCGGCTGGTCAGAGTTCTGGGTTCCGCAGAACTGGCTTTCCGCGGGGTGGTTACGTCCTCTCCGGCCACAGGTTGTTCCGAATGGAACCGGAATCACGCCGCAGAACGTGGCAGTAGTGACCTCGTAGAGCGGTTGAGAGCTGTTCCTGGGCCTGAATGTCCAGTTGCTTTCGCCGGCTGCGGTGTTTCATGTGTGTGCCCGTGAGCTGCTCAAATATATCCTCCTGTCCATCGAATACATACACACCTCCCCTCAAGAAACTGCGCGGCTGCACCATAGGTTGCGAATCATCTCCCGTCACGCACGCAAGACTTCTTCCATTCGTTTAACTTCGGCTGAATCTCGTCTAATGGTGAAATGCCTTTATCTATGGCGTAGATCGCAGATCCTGATCTCGATGCAAGCAATAATGTCGGCGCGCGGTTGCAACGCCGTATAAGGCACGCGGGGCGCAATATCAACTGCAAATACCGGGATATCGCTCAGGATGCTGACGGCGTCCCTGATTTCCTTGCCGATGTTTTTCCCTATCGTTCCAGCGATGGCTTCGTGACTGAACTCCAGCTAGAACACACGAATCGGCGTCTCTGTGAATCGGTGTTGGACGCATATAATGATGCGATATGACGACAACTTCATCCATGCCACAAGCAGCAGTACCCGCCCAACCGAGTGAGTTTCTGCGCGATGTGGTTCGGCGCAACCGGCGGGGCGAGACGGCCGGCACGTATGCAGTCTGCTCGGCGCATCCGGCGGTGCTGGACGCCGCAATTCGCCAGGCCCTGGCCGACGGGACGGTGCTGCACGTGGAATCCACGTCAAGCCAGGTGAACCAGTTTGGCGGGTATACGGGTAGCACGCCGGCCATGTTTGCCGCCGAGATTCGCGGGGCCGCGGAGAAATTGGGGCTTCCCGCATCCCAGGTGTTGCTGGGATCGGACCACATGGGGCCGTATTACTGGCGGAAAGAGCCTGCCGCAACAGCGATGGCCAACGCGCGCGAACTTGCTGCACAATGCGTGC
>Ga0187853_10002896_pt1 | contig 13762 bp, 11 predicted proteins | sample June2016WEW_6_10_2_FD_132417 | JGI IMG/M metagenome (GOLD analysis project Ga0187853, IMG submission 132417) | Peatland microbial communities from SPRUCE experiment site at the Marcell Experimental Forest, Minnesota, USA - June2016WEW_6_100 | ecosystem: Environmental > Terrestrial > Soil >... | reverse complement strand
GCCGGCGGTCGGCTCGTGGGGGAGGCTGCTCGCCAAGGTCAACGACCGCGACGCCGCCGAAGCGCTGCTCGAGCACAAGACCACGCTCGGCTCCTACCACCACTCGGTGTTCTACATCCAGAAGTACGTCGCCAAGCCCGGACGCGACATTCGCAGCTTCGTGGTCGGCGACGAGTGCATCGCCGCGATCTACCGCAACTCCGAGCACTGGATCACCAACACCGCCCGGGGCGGGTCCGCGACGAAGTGCCCGGTCACGCCGGAGCTGGCGGCGATCTCGCTCGCCGGCGCAAAGGCGGTCGGCGGCGGGGTGGTCGCTCTCGACATCTTCGAGAACGGCGGCGGCTTCCTCGTCAACGAGGTGAACTACACGATGGAGTTCAAGAACTCGATCGCGCCGACGGGTGTCGACATCCCGGCGAGGATCGTCGACTTCGCGTTGGCGCGCGCCGGGGTGCCCGCGTGAGCGCGGTCCCGGTTGCGATCGTCGGAGCCTCGGGCTACGCAGGCGGCGAGCTGCTCCGCCTGCTCCTCGCTCACCCCGGCGTCGAGGTGCGGCAGGTCACCTCGGAAAGCCGCGCCAGCGAGCCTGCCGCGGCGGCGCACCCCAACCTGCGCAAGCTCACGACACTGAAGTTTTCCCGGATGGACGAGCTGCAGCCATGCGACACGGCGTTCCTCTGCCTCCCGCATGGCTCCGCGGTCGAAGTCATCGACGACGTCCTACCGAAAGCGGTGCGGCTCATCGACCTCTCCGCCGACTTCCGGCTCCGTCGCGCCGAGGACTACGTTCGCTGGTACGGGTTTAGCCACCCGCGGCCCGAGCTGCTCGGCGCATTCGTCTACGGCATCCCCGAGCTGCATCGCGAGGCGATGCGAGGCGCGCGTCTGGTCTCCAGCGCCGGCTGCAACGCGACCGCGGTCATCCTGGCGCTTCACCCGCTGTTCAAACACCGCGTGGCCGACACCCGCTGCACCGTGATCGAGGCCAAGGTCGGGTCGAGCGAGGGCGGCGCCGGCGTGTCGCCCGCCTCGCACCACCCGGTGCGCGCCAACTGCGTGCGCTCGTACAAGCCCACCGGCCACCGCCACACCGCGGAGATGCTCCAGGAGCTCGGGCTTGACGGCGACTCCCGCATCCACTTCTCGGCGACCGCGATCGACCTCGTGCGGGGGATCCTCGCCACCTGTCACGTGTTCCTCAAGGACGGCGTGGACGAGAAGCAGATTTGGAAGCTCTACCGACAGGAGTACGGCGATGAGCCGTTCGTCCGCATCGTCAAGGAGCGCGATGGGGCGTTCCGCTACCCGGAACCGAAGCTGCTCGCCGGTACGAACTTCTGCGACATCGGCTTCGAGCGGGACGCGGACGGCAACCGGCTGGTGGTGATGAGCGCACTCGACAACCTGGGCAAGGGCGCCGCGGGCCAGGCCGTGCAGGCGTTCAACCTCATGCACGGCCTCGACGAAACCGCGGGCCTGAAGTTCGCGGGCCTCCATCCCGTGTAAGCCATGTGCCGCCTGCTCGCCGTCAAAGACCGCAAGCCGTTCGGGATCGGACCTCTGCTCCGCGCGTTCGCCGCGATGGCGCGCGCCAGCCGCGAGTACCAGGGTGACGGGTGGGGCTGTGCCTGGCGCGACGGGGCCGGCTGGCAAGTTTACCACAGCCTCACGCCGATTTGGGACGACGACCACCGGCGGTTCGGCGAGACCGGCCTGCTCGTCGCCCACGCTCGCTCGGCGTTCCGCAACGAGGGGATCGCGGTCGAGAACAACATGCCCTTTCTCGCAAGCGCTACGGTGTTCGCGTTCAACGGTGAGCTGCACGGAGTGCGTATCCGCGAGGAGGGCCGCATCGGCGCCGAGAAGGTCTTCAACACGATCCGCCGTCTGGCTGACGGCGATCTCCCGGCGGGTCTGGCTCGAGCGACGGCGCTGATCCACGCCCGCAGCCGGTACGTCAGGGCGATGAACATCGTGCTGAGCGACGGCGAACGGATCCTCGCCCACTCGTCGTTCGGCGAGCGGCCCGATTACTTCACCGTGCACGTTGCGGCTCACGACGGGCGTGTCGCGGTGTGCTCCGAGCCTCTACCCGGCGAGGAGGTCTGGCAGCCGATGGCGAACGGCGCACTGGAGGTGTTCTCGTGATCATCCTCAAGATCGGCGGAGGCGGGGCGATCAACCTGGCCGGGATCGCCCGAGACCTCGCGCAACTCGCGACGCGAGTCGTCGTCGTACACGGCGCCAACGCGGTTCGCGACGAGCTGGCCGCCCGGCTCGGCCGCCCGCCGCAGGTCGTGACCTCGGTTTCCGGGTACGCGAGCGTGCTGTCGGATCCGGCGGCCATCGACCTGCTGTTGATGGCCTACGCCGGCTTGCGCAACAAGCGGATCGTCGAGGCCCTCCAGCAGGCGGGCGTCGGTGCCGTCGGCATGTGCGGTCTCGACGGCCGGCTGATCCAAGGACGCCGCAACCGCGGCATCCGCGTCGAGGAGCACGGCCGGACGCGCATCCTGCACGACCTCTCGGGCAAGCCGCAATCCGCAAACGTCAGATTGCTGCGAGCGCTCCTGGACCTCGGCCACACACCCGTGCTCACGGTGCCGATCGCCGACGAGGACGGCGCCGCGATCAACGCCGAGAACGACGACATCGTCGCGGTGCTGGCGCGCGACCTCCACGCCGACACGGTCATCCAGCTCCTCGAGGCTCCGGGGATCCTGCGCGATCCCGGGGATCCCGGGTCGGTGATCCCCTCGCTCGACCTCGACGAGCTGACACGTTGGGAAGCAATCGCCGCAGGGAGGTTCAAGCGCAAACTCCATGCGCTTCGCCGCCTCCTCGAAAGCCGCGGCACGCGGATCGTGATCGCGGATGGCCGTGCCGAGCATCCGCTGGGCAACGCGCTCGACGGCATCGGAACCGAGGTCCTGCCATCCACCCTCCCGCAAGCGAGCTCAGAACGTGGGTAGCCGCGTCATGCCCGACACCGCAGCCATGCAACGGGAGTTCATGGCCAACCTCTACGCCACGAGGGGCCTGACCCTCGTGCGTGGGGAGGGCGCCGAACTAGTCAGCGACACCGGTGAACGCTATCTCGACCTCGCGAGCAACTACGGTGTCAACATTTTCGGTTACAGGCATCCAGGCCTGGAGCAGGCTCTTGTCGCGCAACTGTGCGCGCTTCCGAACCTCCACTGCAGCTTTGCCAACGACGTGCGGGCGTCGGCGTCGGCGGAGCTCGCGTCGCGGGTCAATTCGGCCAAGCCTGGCCTCGTGTATTGGTCCAACTCCGGCGCCGAAGCGGTCGAGGCAGCACTCAAGTTCGCCGCGATGGCGACCGGGAAGCGGCGCTTCGTCGCGTGCCGCGGCGCCTACCACGGCAAGACGCTCGGCGCGCTCTCCGCTACCTGGGGGACAAAGTACCGTGAGCCGTTCGAGCCGTTGCTGTGGGAGTTCACGCACGTCGAGTATGGGGATTCTGCGGCGCTCGAGGCCGCTCTCGACGAGGGCGTCGCTGCGTTTCTCGTCGAGCCGATTCAAGGCGAGAGCGGCATCGTCATGCCCCCGGAGGGCTACCTGCGTTCGGTCCAGCGGGCTTGCGCCGACAAGGGGGTCCTGCTGATCACGGACGAGGTGCAGACCGGCGCCGGCCGCACCGGTCGTTTCCTCTCCGCGGAGCACGAGTGCGTCGCGGCCGACATCGTCTGCCTCGGCAAGGGTCTCGCGGGCGGCATTCCGGTCGGCGCCACGATCGTGACCCGAGCAGTCGCCGATAGACTCGCACGGGGCGCGCACTCCTCCACGTTCGGCGGCAACCCCTTGGCGCTTGCCGGCGTCCGGTTCGTCCTTGCAGCGCTCGACGCCGCCTTGCTCGAGCGGGTCTCCCTCATCGGAGAGGTCTTCCTCGCTGCTCTGCGGCAGATCGCCCACGGGCTGGTGGTCGAGGCCCGGGGCCGCGGACTGATGCTCGGGCTCGTGGTGAGCGACCGCCGTGACGACGTCCTTCGCGGCATGCAGAAACGCAAAGTCCTGGCCATCCCAGCCGGCAGCAACGTCGTGCGCTTCCTTCCGCCGTACACCATCGAGCCCGGCCACATCGACCACGCGGTCACCGCGCTGCGCGAAACCTTGCGCCGCATGTAGCCTGGCCTGCCGCTTACGTACGGCGGCCGGCCCGAGAGCCCCAGCCCGGTTGGTGCGGCCTCTCCGTGTGCGGCGGCCGTTCGGTGTGGGAAACTGCCGTGTCGGCACCGGAGGGCCGCCATGGATCGACACGAGAATTCCCGCGCGTACACGATCGCCTTTTTCCTGCTCGCCACTCTAGGTTTTGGTTACCTCTGCTACCGCGTGCTGACGCCGTTCCTCGCCGCGATCGCGTGGGCCATCATCCTGGCGGTCGCGCTCCAGGGGCCGTGGCAGGCGCTCGAGCGCAAGATGCCGAGGCACAGGGGCCTCGCCGCTGCGCTGTTCACGGTCGGAACCGCGCTCATCGTGATCCTGCCGGCGGGGCTCTTCGTCGGAGTCCTCGCGACCGAGGCGATCGACGCCGCCAACCGGGTCGCGGCGAAGCTTTCGGACCTCCACGTCCGTTCGTTCTCCGATGTCGTCGCGCTGCCCAAGGTCGCCCTGGCTCTGGACGGGATCCAGCAAAACCTCGGGATCTCTCCCGAGGACTTTCAGAAGATGGCCGCCGGCTTCGTAGCCAAGGCCTCCGCGGCCGCCGCCGGGGTCAGCGGCAAGCTGGTCCTGGGGGTGTTCGACGCCGTGCTCACCTTCGTGCTCGTGATCTTCCTGCTCTTCTTTTTCCTCAAGGACGGGCACGAAATGGCCACCGGGCTGTTCGACCTGCTGCCGACGGACGCCACGGGGCGGAAGCGGCTTGCCGGGTCGCTCTTGTGCGCGCTCGCGCAGGGGGTGAGCGGCGCGGTCGGCTGGTGGATCGCTGGCTTGCCGTCGCCCGCCCTGGCGGGGGCAGCGATGGCCGTCCTGTCGCTGCTGCCGGTCGGGGGGACCGCGATTGCCTGGCTTCCGGGCGCGATCTATCTCTGGTCTGCAGGCCGGCCCGGCTCCGCGTCGTTTCTCTTCATCTGGGGTCTGGTCGTGACTTCGATCCTCGCCGACAACGTGCTGCGCCCGATGCTGATCCGGGGCGCCGAGGAGCTCTCGACCCTCGTCGTCTTTCTCGGCGTGTTCGGGGGTCTCGCCGCCTTCGGCCTGCTCGGCATCTTCATCGGGCCCATCGCGCTCGCGCTCACCGCCACGCTGCTCGGCCGAATGCGACACGCGGCGGGTGGCGTCCCGTTCGAGACGGCCGGGCAGCCCTGACGGGGCTGTCCTACGCCCCGGGCGTCACTCGTGCCATTGTGAACGAAACTGCGGCCGAGAGACCAACACCCGGATGGAGACTAGAAAGAAATCCGGTAGAGCGTGATTTCGTCTTGACCCTCGAGAGCCCGGCACACGCCCTCCCCCTTGAGCTTCAGGCCTTTCTTGACCTCAAGGGCACACCGCAAACTGGTGCCCTTGTCGCCTTCGAGACGGCCCGCCATCTCCAGGATCTCGGGCCTGCCCGTGGCTGGACGGGGTCCGACGCCGGGACTCACCGCTCCCCCGACCGGCGGAGGTGGCCCCGGCAAACCGATAGGAGCTCGCGGGCGTTCATCGCTATCGATATGGAAGAGGCCCTCCAGGCTTTCGCCGTTCTCAGGGTTGGTCCCGCGCATGGTCGCCGAGTCTTCCTTGATCACAATCGACATGGGGATGACCACCCCCGATTCGGTCCCCGTGAGCGTGCCATGGCGCGTGAAGGCACACGCGGCCAACAGCACCACGAGACTAGAACCTACGGCCAACGTACGAGGGCTCAACGCCAAACCTCCGATGAACGCGACTCCTATTTATATGTTACCACTTGCGAGCAACTCCGTTTCTTGTCGATCTCATGGTCGCTCGAGAGAGGTTCCGAGCGCCCAGCCTGTGTCAGCGGGCTTATCCAACGCCTTACCTCCCTCTAGGCTGCCGTCGCGGTTTCGCCGCCGGAGCGCCACGATCCCGTACAGCCCGGCGATGTGCTTGAGCAGCGGCCGCGCCACGCTGGAGCGCTCGATGGGCACCAGCCACGCGAGAAGCCGCATCAGCGCCCCGGCCGGAAGCCTTCCCAGGAGGAGACTCGTCAGCCGTTGCGGGGGGATGAGGAGCGATCCGGCCGCGAACTCCCTGACGACGACGAGGCCTCGTCCGAGCTTCGCCTTGACATAGGTACGCGCGAGGTAATGCTGGCCCAATTTCTCGCGCCGCCCGAACAGCTCCTTCAGGAATAGTCTCTGCCTGATCACGAAGTTGCGCTGCCAGAATATGAGGAGCAGTGCGCCGCTGTCCCGCAGGACCCGCCGGTACTCGCCGATCGCCTGCGCCACACCGACCTCGGGAAGGTGATCTAGCGTCGAGAGATCGAGCACAGCGTCGAACGATCCAGTTCGGAACGGGAGCGCCCTGATATCGGCCTGGACGACAGGCATCGTCGGAACCCGCGAGCTCCCCTGGACACAGACCAAGTACAGGAGGTCGAGGCCGAAGAATCGGAACGTGCCCTTCTCCTGGAAGTGGCCGACGATGTCGCGCGTTCCGCCCAGGCATTCGTTCCAGAGATCGGCCTTCAGGACGATCAGAGGGTTTCGGTCAACCTGCGCCGTCGCCAGCTCAACCGCGGCCCGATAGGCGCAGCCCAGGTACTCGGCGTGCCAACGGTTGCGGGCCGAGCTCGCAAGAAAGATCTCCTCGTCGACAAACGCCTGGATGTCGTCGCCGCCCACACGCCCCCCTTGGCCAGAGGACCGCCGCGCCTGCGCGCTGCCCGGCCGGGTTTGCGCCGGACGCACCCACCCAAACCCGCAGCCGTCCGCTTCGAACGTGATTCCTGGCCCAGATTCTAGCCTGGACTACGCATGAGTGTTCGGCTGGGAGGCCTCCCGCCGGTCAATTTCGCACACCCAGCCCCGGGGTTCTTCAGAAGGCAGTGCTACCCTTCGGCTCGAGACGATCAGGAGGTCCGACGCGATGCGCGAGGGCAAGGCCCCGATCTGGACGCGGCTGCTGCGCGTATACCGCGAGAAGGGGCCGGACGGGGTGTGGTTCGGCGGCCTGTCCCTCGTGGGGTATCGCCGGCTGGTGCTGCTGGAGAGGCGGCTCGACAAGCCGGTGCCGGAGATCTCGCCTCGCGTGGAAGCGGAGATACGGCCACTCTCGCGGAAGGACGAAGCGGCGTACGAGAATTTCGGCCAGGGCGGCGCGGGCATCTTTCGCAAACGGCTCGAGCGCGGGCACCAGTGCTGGGGAGCGTGGTGTTCGGGATCCCTACGCCACGTCGTGTGGGCCGCTTCCAGCGAGGCGTGGGTCGAGTACCTGAGCTGCCGGTTGCTTCTGGACGACGGCGTCGCGTACATCTACCGTGCCTTCAGCCAGCCGGAGTACCGCGGATTGGGGCTGGGGCCGGCCACAGGGGCCCAATGCCTCAGGGCCCTTCAAGCGCAAGGGCACACCGTCGTGCTGGCTGCCGTCCTGCCCGACAACCCGTGGGCGTTCCCTCCATGGTTCAAGATAGGCTTCCGGCGCATCGGCGTCGTCAGGGCGCTACGTCCCGGCCGGCAGCCCTGGATTTTCGTCCGATTTGACCACGGTGCGGGGGCGCAGACGCGCTGGAAGTTCGAGAGATCCCAGGGTCAGGCGCCCCCGTGAGCGCGCTGTTAAGCCCGGGCCGGCGCAGCGCGGGCGCGGACCCATCGAACGCTGCCCTATCATGCCGGCCGTGAGCTCCGAGCCACATACCGTCCGAGCGCGGGAGTTCGTCGTCCGCGCCGCCAACGTCCTGATCGCCCAGGCCCTCTACTGGGTCGCGGTCCTCTGGCGTCGGGCGCTCAGGGTAACAACGTTCGTCGCGGTCACCGGGACGCACGGCAAGACCACGACGAAGGAGATGCTGGCGGCGATACTGGGGTCCAAAGGGGCGACGTTCAGGACGTCCGGCAACGAGAACACGGGGCTGCCGCTCACGCTCAACGTCCTCCGGGTCCGCCCGTGGCACCGTTTCGCCGTGATCGAGATCGGCGTCGGGGCGCCGGGAGAGATGTGCCGCCTCGCCCGCATAGTCCGGCCCGACATCGCGCTTGTGCTCACGCTGCTTCGCACGCACACGAAGGGGTTCCCCGACCGCGAGGCGCACGCCCGCGAGAAGGCCGTCCTCCTGAAGGCCCTGCGACCACGCGGGGTGGCGGTCCTCAATGCGGATGACCCACGGGTGGCCGCGATGGCCGATCTGGTCCGCGGCACGGTTGTGAGGTCGGGTACCTCCTCTGCTTTCGACGTCTGGGTCGAGGGTGCCACCTCACGCTGGCCGGAGCGACTTGAGTTCGATGTGCGCACCGGGGACGGGGAATCCTGCCACGTGCGAACGCGCCTCGTGGGGACCCACTGGTGCACCTCGGCGGCCGCAGCGCTGGCGGGGGCGCGGAGTCTAGGGGTTCCGCTCCAGGAGGCGGCCGCAGCGCTTGCCACTGTGGAGCCTTTCCTCAGCCGTATGCAGCCGGTGCTGATTCCGGCCGGAGCGGTCGTCCTGCGCGATGAGTACGACGGCTCGATCGACACGTTCGAGGCCGGGCTCAAAATCCTCGCCGAAGCGCGTGTCGATCGCCGTGTCGCCGTGATCAGCGACGTGTCCGACTACGGGAGCACGATGCGGCGGAAGCGCGTCTACAACCTCGGAAGGGAGATCGCTCGGGTCGCCGAGGTCGCGGTGTTCGTCGGAGGCGCCGCCGGCTACGGGAAGCACGGGGCACTGGCCTCCGGCATGGGCCCGGAGAACGTCCGCGCCTTCAGCGACCTCCGGGAGGCGGGGAGGTTCCTCCGCGCCACGCTCCGGCGCGGCGATCTCGTGCTCCTCAAGGGGCGCACCATCGACCACCTTGCCAGGCTGTTCTTCGCCCAGCTCGGCCCCGTTCGCTGCTGGAAACCAGACTGCACGAAGCTGATCGGGTGCGACGCGTGTCCGGAGCTTGGAATAGCCTCTGAGGACAGCAAGCGGGCGATGATCCTACCCGTGGATTGGGCCCGGTTTGGCGGCGCCGAATCCTAGACGGTGCGGCGTGGCGCAACAATTAATGATGAGGAGCAGTGATGATCATCCACCGGCCACAACTGAGGGAAAGCGGGAACGAGATCAGCGTCGAAGCCGCGGTCGAACTGGAGCACCCCGACGCCACGTACCCTGCCGCACTCTGGTTCACCTTCCCGCAGAGGTTCGGTGCGTTTGTCACCGATCGGGCAGACGGATTTGCGGTCGCCCTGCTCCCCCTGGCCATGCGACTGGGGGAAAACCTCACGATCCACGGAGATCTCTCGTGCCGCCTGGCGCACGGGATGCGCGACTACCAGAGGTTCCAATCCACGTGGAAGCCGGCCATGTTCAGCGCCGTCGAGGTGCAATGCGACGCGCTGCGAAGCCGCGAACCCGGCGAGGGTAGGGACGCAGTGGGAACCGCGTTCTCCGGGGGCGTCGATTCCTTTCACACCCTCTGGACGCACCTTGGGCATAACGAGGCCTACCCTCCGTACCGGATCTCGCACTGTCTGATGATCAACGGCTTCGACCCGGACGCGGACCTCTCCAACACCGGCAGCTTCCTCAAGATGCAGAGGCTGTACGAGCCGATGATGGCGCGGCTGGGACTGGAGTTCGTCGTCGTGCGCACGAACCTCATGCATTTCCTCGGCCTCCCCATCCAGAAACAGGCGTTCGCGGCGTTCGTCACCGCACCCGCGCTGGTGCTCGGGCGGCTGTTCTCGCGCTACTACGTGCCCTCGTCGTACAAGTTCACCCAGCTCGGCCCTTTTCCCGACGGCTCGCACCCGATGTTCGACCACCTTCTGGCGACCGAGACGATGGAGACGATCCACGACGGGGGTCATCTCACGCGTGTCGCCAAGACGGTCGCCATCTCGCGGTGGCCGGAGACGTTTGCCCTCCTGCGCGTCTGCTTCCTCGCGACCGGCGTTCAGGAGAGCCGGGACGCCATCGCGAACTGTTGCGCGTGCGAGAAGTGCGTCCGAACGATGACGACGCTCGACATCGCAGGCGCCCTCGGCGACTATGCTTGCTTCTCGAAGCCGCTCAAGCGGAGAAACATCCGGCGCCTGGCCTACGGGTATCCGGGATCCCGGGTGTTCGCCGAAGAGATCGTCGAGTACGCCAAGCGGGAGGGAAGGAACGACATCGTCCGGGACCTGCGATGGGCCATCGCCCACAGCGTCCTGTACAGGGAGCGAGCGCGCGCGCTCATGCTCGCCAGCTATCAACTGGAGCAGCGTTCGGCACCCTACGCCGCGATCGCCCACCCGACCAAGCGGCTCATTCAGAGAACGGGGCTGGGCCGAGGATGGCTCTACTGACCGTCTCGAAGGAGTTCACCGACTCCATGTCCGCAACCGGGTCAGTCGCGCTCCGAGAGAACGAGGGCTGGTCGGATTGAACGGCGCCGCCGCCTGGGCCGCCCTCGTCTGCTTGACGGCTGGGTTGCTGCTTGCGGCTTTCTTCCTTCTCGCCATCCACAATCTCGACTACCCGGGCATGTGGTGGGACGAGGCGACGCAGTTCTGGGTCTCGCAGGGCATCTCCAGGTACTCGCCGTCGTTTTGTCGGAGCGGCGGCGTCCGCGACGTCGTCCGCATGAACTGTCTTGAGAATCTCGATCCCGGGGGATTCTCGATCCTGTTGCACGCATGGACAAAGTGCGGGTGCGGTCTGGTCTGGCTGCGCACCCTGCCGCTCGTGTTCTTCATCGTCGGGGCGCTGGCCCTCGGTCTACTCGGGTGGCGGCTGACCCGCTCCGTTCTTTTCGCGCTCGGCGCATGCGCCGTGCCGTCGCTCTACCCGGCAGCGCTCTACTTCGGTCTCGAGATCCGGGCCTACAGCATGGAGATGGCCGGGGTCACGGTGGGAGCCCTTGCGCTCGCATACGCTCAGGAGCGGCCGAGGCCCGCTCGCGCCTTCCTCCTCGGTCTCACCTGCGCCGCGTTCCTCACCTCGAGGTACAGCTTCATCTTCGTGGCACTCGTCCTCGGCGCTGCGCTCGTGTCGCTCTGCGCACGCGACGCCCACCGGAGGTCGGCAGCGTCGTGCGTTGTCGCGTTTCTCGTCCCGGTCGGCCTGATCGCCGTTCCGGTGTGGTGGGTCACCCTCCGCTACCAACTGTGGAACGAGATGAGGGGCGGGCCGCTCGGCATTACCTCCCCGGGGTACACTCGCACGGCCATCCTCGGTCACGGCGTCAACGCCCTCGAATTGATCGGGCGCAACCTGTTCACGCCCGCGGCGCTGCCGATCACGGCCTGCATCTTCGCGGCGGTCTTCGTGCGCAGACGCGTCTACGCGAGGCTCGCGCGCGACTCGCACGACCCTGAACTCGGGGACTTGCGCAGCCGCTGCACGATGCTCACCGCCCTCATCGTCGGCGTTCAGGCCGCCTCGATCATGGCTTCCGCCCTAGGCCTGTACCCGTGGGACATCGCAAGCCGCTGGAGCGCATACCTGGTGATGCTCTCCGCGCTCGCGATGGTCGTTCTGGCAGCCGAGGCCAGCTCCCTCGTGCGCGCGTGGCTTCCTGCCGGACCGGATGCCGGTTTCCTCCTACGACACCGAAAGCTGCTGGGGGCCGGCGTCGCAGCGCTGGTCGTCATCGCCGGTTCGCGTCGTGCGATGGTCCATCGGCAGACCGTCGAGGCGCTCCACCGAACGAATGTGGCGTTGCAGCTCGACCGGCTGCCTTGGGCGTCGTTGCACGAGCACAAAGTCTTCGTGGCGTACTACGAGGTCCCGATGGTGCGCTACCTCTATGAATACGGCCCCTATCGGGGGCGCTCCGAGTACCCGCGGGTCTTCCGGTTCGAGACGGGACCGGAGTGGCAGAGTAAAGCGCCGATCGCAGTTCGGGCAGAGAGCATCGCGTTCTTCGTGTCCGCCGTGCCCCTCGCCGAAGCGCAAGCTCGCTTCCCCGGCGCCACGTTGCGTCCGTTCGGGCCACCCGGCAGCCGGCTGCTCGCCGTCTCGATGCCGGCGGACGGCTCGTAGAACTCCCGAGGCTCCGAGGAAGGGCACCACCCAAAGTCGGATACGGATGGCTCGACGGCGAGTCCAGCCGACCGTCGGTGACTCCGCACCCGAAGCCTGGCGGACCGGTGGACAGGCGCCGGAAGCAGTCCGATGTTGAGTCTTGAGGTCACCTCAATAAGTCAAGGACCTCGCCCGCAAGCTCCTGCGCCATGTTGGCGCCAGCCACCTCCACCTCAAGCCCAGCAAGCGGCCTTGCTCCACCCCCACCCACCGCATACAACCCGCGTCGGTTCCAACGTACACAGGCTCCTAGCTTGTCCCTGCAGAGCCGATAATTGGCACAACGATGTCAACCACTAGACCGCCGGACGGCCCGTTGCGGGCAGTGATCCTGCCGCCGTGGAGATGGACAGCGCGGGCCGCGATCGTCAGGCCGAGGCCGGTACCCCCGGCGCCACGCTCCCGCGCCTCCTCGACGCGGAAGAACGGGTCGAACAGGCGTTCGAGCGCCGGCTCCGGGACCCCTGGGCCATGGTCGCTGACTCGGATCAGCGCGTGCCGGCCGTTGCCATTGCCTTCGACAATGAGCATAAGATCGACCGTGGTTCCCGGTGCGGTGTAATGGATTGCGTTGCGCACGACGTTGTCGACGGCGCTGTGCAGCAGGCGAGCCGAACCCGCCACGACGGCCGGTTCAGGTGCGTCCACCTGGACCTCGCAGCCCCGCTTCCTTGCTTCGAGCGCGGCGTCGGCGCCGATCTCCTCAAGCAGCACCTTGAGATCGACCGGGGCATACTCCACCTCGACGCCGGCCTCGAGACGCGAGAGGGTCAGAAGCTGCGCGACGAGCTCGTCAATTCGCGCCACTTCGCGTTCGATCCGCTCGATGGCGTCGTTCGCTCCTCCGCCGGCTCCCTCTCGCAACAGCTCCGCAGCGACGCGCAAGCGCGCAAGAGGCGAGCGCAACTCGTGGGAGACGTCGCCCAGCAGCCGGCGTTGCGCGCTGACGAGCGCCTGGAGACGCTCGGCCATGGCGTCGAAGTCCCGGGCGAGCTGGCCGATCTCGTCGTGGCGGCCGGCCACCGGCCGCCCGACGCGCGCCGCCAGATCGCCGTTCGTCAACCTGCGCGTCGCCTGGCGCACCGCTGCGAGCGGTCGCACGAGGTGCGCGGCCAGGCCGAATGCGAGAACCCCGAGCACCAGCATTAACACCGCCACGCGGGGCGCGAGCACGCGCGGCTCCAGCAAATCGAGCAAACCCGGTGGTCGCGACAGGGCAACCACGACCGCGAGCCGTCGTCCGTCCGGCGCGGTCGCTGGCTGGGCGGCAAGATGGAGAGTCGCTCGGCGTTCCACCTCCGCCGCGCCGCTTGCGAGCGCTCGCTCTCCGATCTCGCGGGCCTCGTCGGGGACGGTTCGCCCACCCATCTCGCGGCCGTCGCGATCGAGCACGAACACCTGCAACCGCGGTTCCCGAATTCGGTTTCGGCGGACGGCCTCGATCACGTCGGGCCCGCGCTGCTTGACGGCGGCCGCCACCTCCGTTGCCCAGCCGGTAAGCGCGGTCTCCGAGGCTTGCTGCCAGCGTTCCAGGCGGGGTCGGGTCCGAGTCAGCCACGGCGACGACACGACCAGCGCCGCCGCCACCGCCGCCAT
>Ga0187853_10002889_pt1 | contig 13779 bp, 13 predicted proteins | sample June2016WEW_6_10_2_FD_132417 | JGI IMG/M metagenome (GOLD analysis project Ga0187853, IMG submission 132417) | Peatland microbial communities from SPRUCE experiment site at the Marcell Experimental Forest, Minnesota, USA - June2016WEW_6_100 | ecosystem: Environmental > Terrestrial > Soil >... | reverse complement strand
CGCTGATCGCTTTCCATCCGGTCTTTTTGTACCTGGGATTTGTCGGGTTCACGGTGCCGTTCTCCTTCGCCATCGCCACGCTCGTGACGGGGCGCCTCAACGAGGGGTGGCTCGCGGAGACCCGCCGCTGGACGTTGTTCGCATGGGTCTTCCTCACTATCGGCATCGTGCTCGGGGCGTGGTGGTCCTATCAGGTCCTCGGCTGGGGAGGCTTCTGGGGCTGGGACCCAGTGGAGAACGCGGCGTTGCTCCCTTGGCTCTGTGGCACGGCGTACCTGCACTCGGTGATGGTCCAAGAGCGGCGCGGCCTTCTACGAGTCTGGAACCTGTCACTTCTGACCGCGGCGTTCTCGCTCACCATTCTCGGGACATTCCTCACCCGCTCGGGAGTGCTCGTGTCGGTGCACTCCTTCTCGAACTCGACGGTCGGCCCGGTCCTGCTGGGTTTCTTCGGTCTCGTGGTCGCCGTCAGTGTCGGGCTTATCGCCTGGCGTGGTGACCGCCTGCGCTCTCCGGGGACGATCGACGCCGCGGTGTCGAGGGAGGGTGCGTTCCTCGTGAACAACCTCCTTTTCGCCGGGTTCGCGCTCGTCGTGCTCCTCGGAACGGTCTTCCCGCTCTTTGTCGAGGCGGTGAACGGCCAGCAGGTCACGGTCGGACGGCCCTACTTCGACACGATGACCCTTCCGATCGGCTTCGCACTTCTGTTCTTCATGGCGGTGGCGCCGGCGCTCCCGTGGCGCAAGGCGGCCCCGGGTGTGCTTCGCCGCCGCCTCGCGATCCCGGCATGGGCCGGTGTCGTGGTCATCGTGGTCTGCGTCCTCGCGGGCGTGCGCGGTCTCACGCCGCTTGTGGCCTTCGGTCTCGGCGGATTCGCGGGGGCGAGCGCGGTGCGCCAGTTGGTGCTCGCAGCTCTCGGGTCGCACCGCACCGGTGGGCGAGCGTGGCGGGCGCTGTTCGGCCGGGCCAACGGCGGGATGATCGTGCATCTCGGCGTCGTCATCGTGGCCGTGGCCCTCGCGGCCGCCAGCTCGTACGGGCAACGGACGCAACTGGTGTTGAAGCCGGGGCAGTCGGTTCGCTACGACGGTCACATCTTCACCTACGTGGGCTCGAAACACTTCAGCCTTCCGAACAAGAGCGGCGAGACCGCGACGGTCCTCGTGGACGGGTCCGCCTTCTACCCGGCCATCAGCGTGTTCGCGGGAAGCGAGGGGATCGGCACCCCGGCAGTGGACTCGTCGGTCCAAGAGGACACCTACCTCACGGTCGCCGACATCGACGTCTCGCCCCACGGCCCGGCGACCATCGACGTCGTCATCCAGCCCATGGTGCTGTGGCTCTGGGTTGGCGGGGCCATCACGGCATTCGGCGCAGTGCTCGCGGCCGCCCCGAGCCGCCGCCGCCGAGGCTCCAAAGACAGGTCCGAGGCGCCTGGCCCAGCTGAGCTGACCGAGTTGCCGGGCGGCACGCCAGCTGGGGTGGCCTTTGGCCGAAGGGGCGTCCCGGGGGACCCGGCCCCAGCGCCTGTCGGTGCCGGAGCGGGTTCGTGAGCACCCGGCGGCGTCAGGCGAAGCTCGCGCGGTGGGCCGCGTGCGGAGTCGGCCTCGGCGCACTCGTGCTCGTCGCCGTGCTGGCGAGTCGCCCGGCCGCGACGCAAACAGCCCCGAGCTTCCTTGTCGGCAAGCCCGCCCCGCCGGTGGCGGGTCGTAATCTTGCCGGCGGCGTCTCGTCGCTGGCCGGCTTGCGGGGCCGCTGGGTGCTCCTCGACTTCTTCGCAAGCTGGTGCCCGCCGTGCCGGACAGAGTCGCCTGAGCTCGTCAAGTTCGCGTACAGCCATCCCGCCGGCCAGCGAGTTGCAGTGCTGGGTGTCGTGTACGGCGATACGGAGTCGAACGCGAGGGCATTCGAGCGACAGGCCGGAGCCACGTGGCCATCGGTCGTCGACCCTGGCGAGCGGATCGCGATCAGCTATGGCGTCGACGATCCGCCGCAGTCGTTCCTCATTGCACCCGACGGACGGGTCGTGGTCCGGATCCTCGGGGGCGTGACGGCCGGCGCCCTGGACCGTCTTGTCGAGCACGCTGTGGCGGCGCACGCGTGATTGCCGACGCCGGCCCGGCCACCACTGGCAAAGACGAGCGGTCCGGGCACTCGGCCCTTTCGGTTCTTACGTCCCGACCGGCGTGGGTGATCGTGGCCGTTGTCGCTGTGGTCGCCCTCGGCATCGGGAGCGTGCACCCGGCTCAGCCGAGCTCATCGGCGAGGATCGCCCACCTCGACAGCGTCATCAAGTGTCCGAGCTGTGTCGATCTCTCCATCGCGCAGTCGGACGCGCCCATCGCGGTTGGGTTGCGGGCCGAGGTGGCTGCTTGGGTCCATGAGGGCTTGAGCGACGCGCAGATCGAGCAACTCGTCGTGGCCCGTTTCGGCGAGCAGGCTCTGCTCGTTCCTTCCGGGTCGGGAGCCGACGTCCTCTTGTGGGCGGTGCCGGTCTCGGTCGTCGGCGGTGCCGGCGTTCTCCTCGGTGTCTACTTGTGGAGGCGGAGGCGCCTCGAGGTGTCCCGGTGAGCCTCAGGCGTGTGATCACCGGGCGGGGCGCCGGGAACGGGCCCCGCCGGTCGAGCCCCGAAGCGCTGGCGAACGAGCAGGAGTTCCTCCGGCAATCGATCGAGGATCTCGAGGAACAGCGCGCGGCCGGCGAGGTCGACGAGGAGGACTTCGCAGTCCTCGATTCCCGTTATGGGAGGCGGCTTGCCGAGGTCGAAGCTGCGATCGGCGATCTGGCGGCTGGCGAACTGGCGGCTGCCCAACTGGCGGCTGCCGATCTCGTGGCCGCCGATCTCTTGACCGCCCGGCAAGCTGGAACTGGCGCCGATCCGGAAGTCCCAGTGGAGGCGGAGGTCCGCGTGGGGTTGATCGGCGGCACTTCGCCCGTTCCGCCCGCTTCCCCTGCTCGTCGGCTGCGCCGGCGGCTCGGAAGCCGGCGAGCGCGGCTGGTGATCGGGATCGCCGCGGCGGTTTGTTTCGTCGTGGCGGCAACGGTGCTGGCGGCCTCGCTCGCGGGCGTCCGCCTCCCGGGTGAGTCGGCGACAGGATCGGTGTCCCTGTCGTCGGCCCAACAGGAACAGGAGACACTGGACCAGGCCACGATCCTCGGCAGCGAAGGGCAGGTGGCGGACGCTGTTCAGCTCTACAACCAGGTCTTGCAGACGGACCCGAATCAACCTGACGCCCTCACCTACGGTGGCTGGCTGGTTCGCCTCGCGGGGCTCTCGTCGAAGAACCGGCTCGTGCTCGCGCGCGGCGACGCATCGGTCGCCCGGGCCGTCAAGGTCGCGCCCGGCTATCCCGACGGTCACGCACTCCTCGGCGTGATCCTCTACGAGGATTTCGCGAGACCGGGGGCCGCCTCGGTTCAGTTCCGCGACGCGCTTGGCGCGGGGGCCTCGAAGAGCCTGCTGATGTCGGTCGCCGCGGTCGCGGCGAAAGCCTTCGCAGCCGCCAAGGAGCCCTTGCCACCCCGCTACAGCGCAGCCATGAAGAGCGTTGCAGCCGGCTGACGGTGTTGCAGGCGGAGCCTGCGCGGCGGTGTCCCCGGTGACCGAGATCACGCGCCGGAGGCCAAGATCTTCTTGTTCGTCAAGGCGAACAGCTCGGTAGGCTGTGCCTTCAATGTCGGACCTCGTCCCCATTCTGACCGGCCGGCTCCGCCTCGAGCCGTTGCAGCCGGCGACTCTCGAGGCGCTCATCTCTCGCGACAAGGTCAAGGCGGAGCGGGCTCAGGGCAGGGTACTGCCAGACGAATTTGTCGAGCCGGCGGACGACTTTTTCCTGAAGGTTCAGCTCAGTCGGATGACATCTAGGCCCTCGGGGCGGGGCTGGTGCGCTCGGGCCATCGTTCGGGAAGAGGACGGTGCAGTCATCGGGCATTGCGGGTTTCACGGGCCGCCGGAGGATGTCGGGCGCGCTGAGATCGGCTACACGATCCTGCCGCCGTATCGTCGGCAGGGATTTGCAGTCGAGGCCGCCCAAGGTCTTGTCGATTGGGCGCGAACCCAAGGCGAGACAGTTGTGTTTGCTTCGGTGTCACCGGACAACTTGGCATCGCTCGCAGTTGTCGAGAAGCTTGGTTTTCGCCAGACCGGCGTTCAGGTCGATGAGATCGACGGTGAAGAAGGGGTCTTCGAGCTCGCCTTGTGACACGGTCAGTTCCAGTCAGAAGCCGACGCGCGAGGGGCCCGTCATGTGCCGTCGGCTCCGAGCGCCCGCAGACGTGCGACTACCGGCGTGAAGGCCTCGGCAAACGCCTCGACATCCGCGTCGGTCGTCGACCAGCCGACCGAGAGCCGCAGCGAACGGTCAGGATCGACGCCAATCGCAGCGAGGACCGGGGACGGCTCGATGGACTCGGACGAGCACGCGGAGCCCGAGTGTGCCGCGACGCCCGACCGGTCGAGGCCGAGCAGCACTGCCTCGGCCAGGACACCGCCGACCGCCACGTTCACGATGTGCGGCGCGCGTCTTACGCCGTCCCCGAGCACCACGACATCATCAAGGGCCGTGGCCGCCTCGACGAGCGCATCGGTCAGGTGCCGGGCGGCGGCCTCCTCCTGTTCCAGCTTCCCCGGCTCGCTGAGCGCAGCTGCCGCTGCGCCAAACCCGACAATCCCCATCAAGTTCTCGAGGCCGCCGCGTCGGGCCCGTTCTTGTGCACCACCGACGATCAGCGGCTCGATGCGCAGGCCCCGACGGACGACGAGCGCTCCGATGCCGGTTGGGCCGCCCAACTTGTGAGCGCTGACCGAGATGAAGTCGGCGCCGAGCGCATCGAGCTGGACGGGGACGTGGCCAACCGCCGCGGCAGCGTCGATGTGAACGGGCACGCCCGCAGATCGGCAGCATTCCACGACCTCCGCCACCGGCTGCAGCGTCCCGAGCTCGTGGTTGCACCATTGGCAATTCACCAGCGCCGGCCGACTGGCGGAATCGGCAGCGAGCAGCGCTCCGAGATGGTCGAGATCGATGCGGCCCGCAGAGTCCACTTCGAGCAGGAGGACGGCTCCGTTGCGCCGCGCAGCCTCGCGCACGCAGGAGTGCTCGACGTCCGCGCAGATCATCGGCGCACCACTGCGAGCCCGGCCGGCCGTGAAGACCGCGGCGTTGGCGGCTTCTGTGCCCCCACTGGTGAACACGACACGGTTCGCCGTGGTCCCGAGCAGCAGTGCCACGGCCTCTCGCGCCCTCTCGATGGCGTTGCGCACCGCATGACCTTCGGCGTGCACGCGACCGGGATCGCCGGCCCACGGCGCAGCGAGCCAGGTCGACATCGCCCGAGCCGCCTCGGGCCTGAGCACCGAGGTCGAGGCGTGGTCGAGATAGTGGCGGTCGTTCAACGGCGCTTGCACGCGGACCGTTCTAGGGCCAGGAGTCAGCCTGCAACAGTGGCACAGACCTCGTCGCCGCGTGCCCGCGACGAGAGCTGAACCGGCACACCGTCTCGGCACAGACCGTTCAGCAGGCCTTCGACGAGACCTCGGTCGGCCGCGCACAGCACAGGATGATTTATGGCGGCGTCACCAAAGGGGCAATGGTCGCGGACGATGGAGTTGGGCGATCCGGTGACTCCACCATGTGCTGCAAATCCTTGTGCGGTCAAAGCGTCGGCCACCGACTGCATGGCCGAGCGCAGCGATCTAGGGGCGTCGCCCGGCGCCATCTGCATGGCGAGCGAGCGGCCGTACTCCGCGCCCACTTCGTGCGCGATCTGTTCGGCCTGTACGGGGTCGACTATTGCCAGAAGGCGGCCGAGCAGTGCGAGAAGAAGGTCGTCCCGGAGCACCGGCACCGCGGTTGTCGTGTTGGCAACGCCCGAGAGGTAGCGCTTCGAGGGGCGCCCGACCCCGACATTCCCGCGGTCGACATAGACGTCGAGGTACCCGCCCGCGGCCAGCTTGTCGAGGTGGTGGCGGGCGACGTTTGGATGAAGGGCGAACTGCTCGGCCACCTCGGTAGCGGTCACGCCCTGGCGTTCCCGCGCGAACAGGTAGATCTGTCGCCGGGTGTTGTCACCGAACGCAGAGGTGATCGCGGCCACTGTCGCGGAGAAGCCCTCGTCGGTGCTCACCGGTCCTTGTGACTGGCGCGTGCCTTCACTCACACCGTTATCGTACCGGTGGCTGCTCTTGAGGTGAGCGGGCCGCCAAGATCGACCAGGGAAAGTGAATGACCGGACTCCCGGCAAGCTGATGACGAATCCCGACAATCCTCTCGAGGAGGCCGTCCGTGGCGTCTTCGATCCTGGCCTGTTCGACAGCATCGGTGACCTCGGGCTGCTTCGCTCGGTCAAGACACACCGGGGCCGTACCGAAGTGGTCGTTGCCGTGCCTGCCGCGGGGCACCCGGCACCGCGTGAGCTCGCCGCCGAGGTCGAGAAAGCGGTTGCGGCCGCCGGGGGCGCCCCTTCTGCGCTCGAGCTCGTCAACATGACCGAGGCCGAAGAAGCGGAGCTGCACGCGAGGCTTCGCGAGCTCGGCTCAGGCCCGTCGGCGCATCGGGCCGGCGGCGAAGCCGCCGGGCCCCACCGTCACGACGGCGCGGGCCATGGTGCCGGTGGGAACGGGCACGGCGCCGAAGGGCCCACACCCCGTCCGAACCCTTTTGCCGACAAGGCGTCGCACACCCGCGTCATAGCGATCTCTTCGGGCAAGGGCGGTGTGGGCAAGTCGACCGTGACCGTCAATCTCGCGGTCGCCCTGGCGCGCCGGGGGGCTTCGGTGGCGATCCTCGACGCAGATGTCTACGGCTTCTCGGTTCCCTCCATGTTGGGGATCGATCGTCCCCCGTCTGTGGTCGGCGACCTGCTCATCCCGCCGGTTGCCCACGGCGTCCGGTGCATCTCGATGGGTTTCTTCGTGAACGAGGACCAGGCGGTCATGTGGCGGGGACCGATGTTGCACAAGGCCTTGGAGCAATTCCTCCTAGACGTGCACTGGGGCCGGCCCGACTTCCTCGTGCTCGATCTCCCGCCCGGCACGGGCGACGTCGCGATGTCCATCGCTCAGTTCGTGCCCCGCGCCGAGGTGCTGGTCGTGACGACACCGCAGGTTGCGGCCGAGCGGGTGGCACAGCGTGCCGCCGTGCTCGCCCGGCAGCTGCGCCTGCCGGTCAGGGGAGTGATCGAGAACCAGTCGTGGTTCACCGGTGACGACGGCAAGCGCTACGAGCTGTTCGGTCACGGTGGCGGCGAGCCGCTGGCCAAGTCCCTGGGCGTGGCGCTTCTAGGACGGATCCCTTTCCTGCCCGCGTTGCGCCAGGCTGGTGACGCCGGCGTGCCGGTCGCGGCCTTCGACCCGGAGGGGGAGGCGGGGCGGGCCTTCGCGTCGCTTGCCGAGCGCGTGGTGGCACTGGGACCTGGACGGGTGTACCGATCCGAGCTCTCGATCGGCTGAACCTGCTCCCGGTCTTGGCGATGGGGGAGTGTGACACCGGCCGCGTAGCTTCGAAGTCGTGGAAGCGGCATCCTTGTCGGTGATGAGCGAGCAATCGCGGCGCTGGGCGTCGACCATGAGCGGTCACCTGAGCGACGACCCTGGCCATCGGACGGCGCATCATCCGACCGTGCCTCTCGGAGGCTCGTTGGGTGTCCTCGCCCGCGAGGCGCGAGAGGCAGAGGAGGAGTGGTTGCTGGCGCCGGGCGCGACCCGGTCGGTTGGGGCCGGCAGCCGCGCGATCGAGGAGCCCGCCGATCCGTGGCGGACCTGTTTCGAGCGCGATCGGGACCGGATCCTGCATTCGGCAGCGTTTCGGCGCCTGGCCGGGAAGACCCAGGTCTTCATCTTCCCGGCCGACCACCAGCGGACCCGGCTCACCCACGCCCTCGAAGTCGTACAGGTCGCGAATGCGATCTCGCGCGCGTGCCGGTTGAACGTCTCTCTGACGGAGGCCATCGCCCTCGGCCACGACTGCGGCCACGGCCCTGGGGGCCACGCCAGCGAGGAGGCGCTTTCACCGTTCTTGCCTGAGGGCTTCGACCACGCGGTTTGGGGCGCTGACGTCACTGCCGCGTCGCTCAATTTGTGTGCCGAGACCTTGGACGGGATCCGCAACCACTCCTGGTCGCGCCCGTCGCCCGCCACGCCCGAGGGTGAGGTCGTCGCGCTCGCGGACCGGATCGCCTACTGCGCCCATGACCTCGAGGACGCGGTTCACGCTCAGATCGTGACGAGCGACGAGCTTCCGCTTCTCGTCGCCAAGCACTGCGGAACTTCTAGGGGGAGCCAGCTCGACGCCTTTGTGACCGATGCCGTCACCACGACGCTGTTCTCGGGCGTGGTCGCGATCAGCGAGACGATGGGCGAGGCGCTCGAGGCGTTGAGACGGTTCAACTACGAGCGCATTTACCTCCGCGAGGCCTCGGTCGACCAGTCATCGGCGGTCGTCGACTTGTTGCGGGCGCTCGTCGATCACTACGTCACTCACCCGACAGCGCTTCCGATGGGAGCCGAACTGGTGCCCGACGATCCGGACGCGGTCAGAGCCGCGGTCGGATATGTGAGCGGGATGACCGACCGGTTCGCCTGCACAAGGGCGGTGGAGCTTTTCGGTGACCGCGCTGCCGCACTGGTGAACGCCATGAGACCCTTGTGATTGCAGGTTCGTCTCGCTTTCTCCGGGTCCAGCGTCGAGAGGCGATGTTCAAGAGCGTTGGGGGCGCTGCTGACGCGACTCGCACTGCACGGTTGTGAACCGCTGCGGCCTGCCGGTCCCCTACGATGACGCGCGGCAGCGGAAGGAGCATTCGTGGACGTGCGCATCGGGATCATTCAGACGGTGAAGGAGCTCGACATCGAGCTCCCCGAGGGGACGACGCACGCCGATATCGTCGCGGATGTCGACAAGGCCCTTGCTCAGCCCGATGGCGTTCTCTGGTTCACCGACAAGCGAGGCCGTCGCGTGGCGGTGCCATCGGCCAAGGTCGCCTATATCGAGATCGGCGGCGGGGGCGAGGACCGGCGCGTCGGCTTCGGGACCAACTGACACCCGAGCTCGGTGCCCGAGCTCCTCGCTTACCAGCTGCTCTTCGTCACCGGTAAAGGCGGCGTAGGCAAGACAACCGTTGCCGCCGCGATCGCTCTGCTCGCGAGCGAGCAGGGTCGCCGCACCCTTGTCTGTGAGGTCGAACCGAAGGGAGACCTTGCCCGAGCCTACGAGTGCGGTCCGACCCCCTTCAGTGGACAGCGCATCAGCGAAAACCTCGTGGCCATGTCGATGGACACCGAAGCGTCGATGCGTGAGTACCTGCGTGTGGTCGCGAAGGTACCGACCATCGGCCACATCGGTCCGGTTGCCCGGGCATTCGACTTCGTGGCGACGGCGGCACCGGGGATCAAGGAGATCCTGACGGTCGGCAAACTGTGTTTCGAGATCCGGGCGGGCCGCTACGACCTCGTCGTGGTCGACGCCTCGTCGACGGGCAACGTCGTCGGCGAGCTTGCGGCGCCGACCGGTATCAACGAGCTGATCCGGGTGGGCGTGGTCCGGTCCCAGACCGACTGGATACTGGAGATCCTCGGTGACCCGACCAGAACCGGCGCGGTGATCGTCACGACGCCGGAGGAGATGCCTGTGACCGAGGCTGTCGACCTGGCTGCCCGGCTGGCCAGCGAGACGCCGGTTCATCTCGCATGCGTGGTGGCAAACCGGGTCCTGCCCGAGCTGTTCGGCCACTCCGAGGAGCTGGTCTTCAACGAGCTTGCCCGCTCCGCGACGCTCGACCTGTTAGCCCGCGAGCTCGAGACATCCAACGAGCTGGTCGAGGAGGTGCTCGCAGCAGCGCGGCTTGCCGTCACCGTCCGGCGCGACGGCGTCGCCCACCTGGAGAGGCTGCGTGCCGAGATCGCGTCGGATGTGCCCCTGCTGTACCTGCCGTACCTGTTCGCACGCGCGCACGGGCTTCGCGCAGTTCGCCAGGTTGCCCGTGCTCTGTCCGAGGAGCTCTTGACTTGAGCCGTCCGGAGCGCCGTCTCGAGTCACGTCCCGAGAGCCGACCCATCCCTGGGCGTGCCGGGGCGTCTGTGGAACAAGAGCAGACGCGCCACTTGGAGCAACTCCTGTCGGCGAAGGAAGTCGTCGTCGTCTGCGGACCGGGCGGGGTCGGCAAGACGACGATCTCTGCCTCGCTCGCCGCCACTGCGGCCGCACGTCTGGGGGGCCGGGTGCTCGTGCTCACCGTCGACCCGGCGCGCCGCCTGGCAGATGCTCTCGGGATCGGGGGGCTGGGAAACGTGGCCCGCCGGGTACCCGACGAGGCGTTCGCCGTCGCCGGAGTGCGCCCGACAGGTGAGCTCTACGCGGCCATGCTCGACATGAGCGAGTCGTGGGACGCGCTCGTCCGCAGGCATGCGCCCGATCTCGGGACGGCGAACGAGATCCTTGCCAACCCGCTGTACAGGAACCTCACCAGGCGGTTCGCCCAGGGCCACGACTACATCGCCATGGAGCGCCTGTACGAGCTTCACGAACAAGGCGAGTACGACCTCCTGGTCGTCGACACCCCGCCGTCGCTCAACGCGCTCGATCTCCTCGATGCGCCGGGGCGCATGGCCGAGTTCTTCTCCTCGAGATTGCTCCGGTGGCTCATCGTGCCCTACCGCTCCCGGCTGGTGAACTTCGCCTCCCGGCCCTTCTACCAGGTTGCGGATCGCATCCTGGGTAGCCAGTTCCTGGAGGACCTCGCCGAGTTCTTCATTCTCTTCCAGACCATGAGGGACGGTTTCGTCGCCCGCGCCGAAGCCGTGAACCGCCTGATCCGGGACGTGCGCACGACTTTCGTGGTCGTGACGACTCTCGAGGCGGTGCCGGCGGTGGACGCCGAGCAGCTCATCGAGAGCCTTCGCGACCGCCGCCTGCATCTCGGCCTGCTTGTTTGCAACAAGGTGTTGCCGGGATCATTCTCTGATCCACCCGTTGGCCGGACAGCCGAGCTGCTTGGCCAGCGCGCTGGCGAACTGGCCAATTCCCTGGCGGACCGCGTGCCGGTGGAACCCGCAACCGAGAGTCGTCCTTCAGGCGAGATGATCGGCCGAGTGCTCGCCGAAGTGGCCCGCAGCTTTGCCAACTTCCGGCTCGTGGCGACACGCGAGGCCGAGTTGTTGCGGGAGCTGTCTGCGGCCCACGAGGTGACAGCGACAGTGCCGTACCACCCGGGACACGTCACTGACCTGCACGGCCTTCTCGACGTCGGCGCCAAGATCTGGGGCGACGAGGTTGCAGTGGCCACAGAGAAGGCTGGCTTTCGTGGCGCCCGCCCGAGCCGCGGCAGTCGTGGCCCCGGTCGTGGCTCGCCGTCGGGCACTTCGAGAGGGCGCGTCGCTGGCGCGTCGACCGAGGACCGGAAGCATCAGTCGGACAAGCCGGAGTCCGGCGGTGGCTCTTGACGGTCTTCACGTCACTCTCCGGGCGCGGCATGATCTCGTTGTCGAACCAGGGCGGGCGAGCCCTGCCAGAAGTTCGCGAGCTGCAACTGAGGATGGAGCACATCGATGTCTGAGAACGTGACCGCCGACGCCGGCCAAGGTGTGCCCGAGTCCGTGCGCGTCGACCCCTGTGGCCCGGCCTGACCGAGATCGATGAACCCCTCTCTCGTCCCGCTTCCCGTCAAGATCGTCCCGGCACCCGACCTGATCCGCCGTTACACCTCGTCCGGCGGCCCCGAACGCCGCCATCTGGAGAGCTTGATGGCGTTCTGGAGCCTCCTCGCCGACTTGTCGTTCTCCGACCTGTTGCTGTTCGCGCCGGTCACGCGTGACCGCGGCGAAGGCGACGAGGCTTTGGCCGAGCTCGGGGCCTCGGAGTCCCTAGGGCCTGACCGCCTCGGCGCGTTCGTCGTCCTTGGACAGATACGGCCCACGACGAGTCAGACCCTGTACGAAGTTGACCTCGTAGGCCAGGTTGAGTCCTCCGAGAGCCTGCCGAACGTCGTCGAGGCTTATCAGTCCGGGGTGATCATCCGCTCCGAGCAGCCAGGCGAGTCCGCCGACGCGCTCGTACGCGTCACGAACATCCCCGTGCGTCACAGAGGCAAGGTCCTCGCTGTGCTTTGCCGCGTCTGGTCGCCACGGACCACCAGGCGCCGGGGCACGCTGGAGAGGGTCTATCTGGACCTGTTCGAGCGGCTGTCAGTCATGGTCACAGATGGCCTGTTTCCTTTCGTCGCCGACGACGCCGCAGTCGAGGAGGCGCCTCGGGTGGGCGACGGAGTGATCGTCGTCGACGCCCATGAGCGCATCACCTACGCATCGCCGAACGCGGTCAATGCGATGCACCGTGCCTCGATCACTTCCTCGATCGTCGGCTCGAGCCTTGCTCTTCTCGGGCTCGAGACCTCGGTCTTGAACGAAGCGTTCGCGAGCAAGCTGCCCGCGATCGAAGAGGTCGAGCGGCCTCCTGACGTCATCTTGATGATCCGGTGCATTCCCCTCATTGCCAGGGGCGAGTTGACGGGCGCGGCGCTCCTGCTTCGCGACGTGACGGACTTGCGCCGCAGGGACCGGCTCCTCTTGAGCAAGGACGCGACCATACGTGAGGTGCACCACCGTGTGAAGAACAACCTCCAGACGATCTCGTCCCTCCTCCGCCTCCAGGCGCGACGCCTGGACGAGGCAGAGGCGGCGGGCCGTATCGCCCTGCTCGAAGCCGAGCGCCGTATCCGTGCGATTGCCCTGGTCCACGACATCCTGGCGCGCGACGTGACTGAGCAGGTGCCCTTCGAAGAGATCGTCTCAGCGCTCGTGAACATGATCCGCGAGACGAGCACGATCTCGTTCCCGGTGACGATCGAGGTCTACGGAGGCCTCGGAGACGTCGCGGCCGAGGTGGCGACACCGCTCGCGGTCGCGATCGCGGAGCTGCTCCAAAACGCGATGGAGCACGCTTTTCCCGAGCCTTGGTATGCGGCGAGCTCGCAGTCCTGGGTGCCGGGAGCGGGGCCGGGGCCGGCGCCTGGAGCGGGGCCTGGAGCGGGGCCCGGAGCGGGGCCTGGAGCGGGGCCCGGAGCGGGACCTGAGCCGGCGCCCCGGCCGGTGCCCGGGCCGGTGCCAGTGAACTTGGGATCTGTGTCACCCGGTGCAGCCTTAGGCGGTCAGCCGACGACGTCAGGAGCCGAGGCACGTGTCGAGCTCCTGCTTCAGGAGCGGCCGGACTCCTTGGGGATCGTGGTGCGCGACAACGGATGTGGGCTGCCCGAGGGATTCGACATAGACCGGACGCGCAGTCTCGGGTTGTCGATCGTCCGCGACCTCGTCCGGAGTCAGCTAGGTGGCACGATCAAGATGGAGACAGACGGCGGCACCATCGTCCGCCTAGAGATCCCGGTAAGTCGGCGAGCTGGCTAGAGAGCGAGCGGCTCAGCAAGCGCGGCGGCGTTGAGCGGCCATCCATGCCTTGCGGAGCTTGCGGCGCTCGTCCTCCGAAGTGGCGCCCCAAACGCCAGACTCCTGATTTGTGGTGAGCGCGAACTCGAGACAGGCCTCTCGGGCCTCGCACGAGAAACAGACGGCTTTGGCCGCGTCGATCTGCTCGATTGCTTGACCTGTCGTTCCGATGGGGAAGAACAGATCGGGGTCAGTGTCTCGGCACTCAGCAACCTTGCGCCAATCGTCACTGTCCCACTCGCTCGAGCGGGTCCAGGTCAGAGCCACCCTGCCTCCTCTGCGGCTTGGAAGCGCGGCCAATGTTCATGGCCGTCCAAACGCGTCCGTGAACAGAATCACAAATCTT
>Ga0187853_10002880_pt1 | contig 13819 bp, 12 predicted proteins | sample June2016WEW_6_10_2_FD_132417 | JGI IMG/M metagenome (GOLD analysis project Ga0187853, IMG submission 132417) | Peatland microbial communities from SPRUCE experiment site at the Marcell Experimental Forest, Minnesota, USA - June2016WEW_6_100 | ecosystem: Environmental > Terrestrial > Soil >... | reverse complement strand
GCAAACGTTGACTACCCGCCTCCGGCGCCAGGGACACAGTTTCAACACGCGATTTCTGGAGCAGAGATACTAATTCGCTGTCAATACGGTCCAGCCTGAAGGAGCCGAGTGCGACTTCTCCGTTCTGGTCCATGATGAAGCGGCACAGCGCCGGCAAATCAGGATGGTCGGAAATCGCCGTACCGAGGAGACCGATCTTTTTTCGTCCGCCCATTCCGCGGATAAATGACGGTTCGAGCGTCTCTAGGCTCCTAAATCTTGCGGGCCGGTATAAGAATCCTGCCGCGCAGAAGCGACATCCGCGCCGACATCCGCGGCTTACTTCGGTTAAGAATATTTCCTTGAATTGGTGAGAGGGGGTGCTGATGCATTGATCGGTCGTAAAGGTGTTGATGTCGGAAACATGTCTTGTCTTTATCTTTACAGGCAGTGAGGCATCTACAGGCCGCATATCATCTATGAGATGGTCTGCCTTGTAATTTACGGTATAATATTTTGGAACATAAGCCCCTTCGACGTCTCTCTGTGTGCGGAAAAGGATCTCGTTTCGGTTTAGACCGAGACGGCAGGAATTTTCAAAGACATGGAGAAATTCAGGGAGCAGCACTTCTGCCTCTCCCAGGAGAAATAGGTCGAAAAAATCCGCCAGCGGTTCCGGATTCAGGGTTACCGATACGCCGCCGCCAATAATTAAAGGCTCCTTTTCTTTTCTTTCTCCGGCGAAGAGCGTAATTCCCGCCATGCTTAACATCTTCAAAATGCCGGGGTAATCATTTTCAAAGGGGATGGAGAAGGCGATGATATCGAATTCCGTGAGGGCCTTCTGTGACTCTAGACTGAACAGAGGGATTGATCCAGAAGCAAACGCCGCTTCGTCCTCAGGGTCAGGAAGAAAAACTCTTTCACACAGAAACGATTTTTCACGATTTATTAAAGAATAGACGGTTTGGAATCCAAGGTTGGGCATTCCCGTGCGATAGTAATTCGGGTAGGCAAGGCAAACTTTGAGGAGTTCTCCCCAGATCTTCTTCTGATATCCTTCTTCATCGGCTAAGACATCATTATATTTTTTTTTGAGTTTCCAGGACATAAAATCCAAAATCCTAATTTCTAAATCCTAAACAAATTCGAATATCGAAATTCTAAACGAGTTGGTCATTCGGATTCTGATATTGTTTAGATTTCGGATTTAGAATTTCGTATTTGCTCCTCACTTAGTGGCAGAGCGAATTAAATTCTTTAGGATTTTGCATTTACTGCTTGAAATTTTCTCCTCTAATCTGCCTGTCTTCTTAAAAATGTAGGTATCTCCAGATCGAGATGGTCCACATCATCCACCATTCCCATCTTCACCACATTGACATTCTCGATGGGCTTTTCATGCCTTATATAGGCGGGCATAGAGAGATCCTCCCTCTTGTGGGCGCCCATGCGTGATACATTTTTCATGAGTTGGTCCTGCTTCTGCGGCAAGTTAAAACCGGTGGCTATGACCGTGATGCGTATTTCGTCTCCCATGTCTTCATCCACTACGGTGCCGAAGATGATATTCGCGTCCTCATGGGCTTCCGACTGGATGAGAGAGGATGCTTCGTTTATTTCAAAAAGGGTCATATTAGGACCGCCCGTGATATTCAGTAGGATACCATGTGCGCCTTGGATGGTATTGTCTTCGAGGAGTGGAGAAGATATCGCCCTCTGCGCAGCTTCCACGGCTCTGCAATCACCGCTGGCGACTCCAGTTCCCATCAGTGCCATCCCCATCTCCGACATTATACTTCTGACGTCTGCGAAATCGAGGTTAATCAGACCGGGCACCATAATCAAATCGGAGATTCCCTTTACCGCATGATAAAGGATATCATCCGCCTTCTTGAACGCCTCCAGAAGCGAAAGGGTTTTCCCCCCCAGACTGAGGAGTCTTTGGTTGGGAACGACGATAAGGGTATCCACGATCTTCCTCAGCTATTCAATTCCTTCTTCCGCCTGCAGATTACTTTTCTTTCCTTCGAAGAGGAACGGCTTTGTGACGACGGCAACGGTCAGAATTTCCATTTCTTTGGAAATTTCCGCCACGATGGGTGCGCCGCCGGTGCCAGTGCCGCCGCCGAGGCCGGCGGTGATGAACACCATGTCCGCACCTTCGACGGAGTTCCTCAGTAGATCCTTTGTTTCAATGGCTGATTTTCTCCCCACGTCAGGGTTTGAACCAGCACCAAGTCCCTTAGTTACCTCAGCGCCGATCTGAATCTTGATGGGGGAACTGGATGCTCCCAGGGCCTGGGCATCTGTGTTTGCCGCGATGAAATTGACGCCTTTTAAGTTGTACGAAATCATCGTATTGACGGCATTGCCTCCCGCTCCACCTATGCCGATTACCTTGATCTTCGCTGAGCTCACGTTATTTGGCTCCATCAATTGAAACATAATCTTCCCTCCCCTCTAAAAAAATTCTAGAAACCATTTTTTCATATTGCTCATTGTTTTGCTGAATATGTTTGTTTCAAACCTTTTCAGGGCATCCTTCGACAAGGTTTTACTTCCGTAAATAACGAGTCCCACACCCGTTGCATACATGGGGGAGTTTACCACATCTATCAGCCCTCCCACGCCGATCGGACAGCCTCGTCTGACGGGCATATTAAAGACGTGCTCGGCCAACTGCGTGATGCCGTCCATGATGGCCGTGCCCCCCGTTAAGACAACGCCGGCGGCAAGTATGTCTTCATATCCTGATTTGATAATTTCCTTGTAGGCGAGATTCAGGATTTCCTCTGTTCTCGGTTCGATGATCCTGCCGAGAATCTGACGGGTAACTTCTCTTGGATCCCGGCCACCCACACTGGGAACCTCTATTACTTCGTCCTTTGGGATGATGGGTGTGAAGGAACATCCGTACTTCAGTTTGATCTTTTCCGCTTCTGTAAGCGGCGTTCTCAAGCCGGTTGCTATATCACTGGTAATGTAATTGCCGCCAACGGGCAATACAGCCGTATGTTTTATACTGCCCTCAGAAAAAACTGCGATATCCGTGGTGCCTCCACCGATATCCAGGAGGACCACCCCTAAGTCCTTTTCATCAGGACTGAGAACAGCTTCACATGACGCCAGCTGTTCGAGGACAATATCGTCTATCTCCAGTCCCACGCGGTTAACCGATTTCACTATATTCTGCACGGATGTAACGGAACCTGTCACAATGTGAACCTTGGCCTCGAGGCGGACGCCGGACATGCCGATGGGGTCCCTGATTCCGTTCTGGTCGTCAACTACAAAGTTTTGGGGCAGGGTGTGCAGAATCTCTCTATCCAGCGGAATGGCAATGGCTTTTGACGCCTCAATTGCCCTCTGCACATCGTCCTCGTCAACCTCGCGGCCTTTGACGGCCACAATGCCGATGCTGTTCTGTCCTTTTATATGTCCGCCGGCAATGCCCACATGAACAGAGCTTATTTCGCAACCGGACATGTTCTCAGCCTCTTCAACAGCCTTTCTGATGGCATCCACGGTACTCTCAATATTGACGACTACGCCCTTCCTCATACCCTCCGAGGGATGAGAGCCTATGCCTATGATGTCGATACCAGTATCGGTGACTTCAGCCACTATGGCGCAAGTCTTAGTGGTGCCCAAATCCAGGCCGACAATTACATGTCCCTTCTTGACCATCCTTGATCCGCCTTTCCTCATCTTTACTGGACCGTAACCGCTAATAAGTTAATTACAAATTCCTCCTATTTCCATCAGCCTGCAACTGCTGTCTCTCATGTCCTCAATCCCTTCTTTGGCGCTATCGGAATTGCGTGGCTTAATACATTTTTTTTCTGAACGGCGATTTTAGCCGGATCGTTGAGATCGATGAGCAGAAATCCTAATTTCATGTTTCTCCTTTCCAGGTCAGCCATAACGGTGTTCAGTCGCTTTAATTTATTTTCGTAACTGTCAAAACCAAGCCTGATACATAAACCGCTTTCAGTGAAAAGAGAGAGCCCGAAAACTTCATGGCCGTGAATTTCCGCAACGTTTCTTATCGTGGGGAACTCTTTCGAAGCCGACAGGTATCTCAAGAGTTCGAGAGATTTTACAAAAAGCGCAGAATCAGTATCATCGGAATAATATACGTTAAGCACCGGGATATCGACTTCGTCGTTTTTCTCAAGCTTCTTAAAAACCACGCCGTCAATATCCAACAGGTTAAAACCGTTATCACGCTTAACCAATGCGACCGCCGTTCTTTCCTGGAGATCAATAATCAAACGGTTGGGAAATTCTCTGCCAATGGATACTTCCTTGACCCACGGGTTTGATTCAATCCTGCGGGCGATTGTGCCTAGATTAACAGCCAGGAGATTCTGGGAGGGCTTGATGGCGGCAGATGACAGAATTTCTTTTTCCGTGAGTTCCTTGCAGCCGCGAACGATAACCTCTTTGATCTGAAAGTAGGGAGAACTGATGGTAAAGTTATACCCGAAGATCATGAGAGCGCCGACTATCGAAATTACGCCCAGCAACAAGGCTGTCTTCAACAATTCGTGCAGGATGTGTTTTGAACGTCTTTGCAGTCTGTACTTTTTGGCTTCCAGCCTTGATTTAACGGGACTTTTCATCCATCTTCCCCGATGATCATGACCTCTGTCTGTAATATTATGCCGCGCTCTTTGTCGGCTTTCGCCTTTATCATATCAATCAGAGCAATGATGTCGCTTGCTTTTGCGTTTCCTAAATTGACAATGAAGTTGCCGTGTTTTTCTGAGATTTTTGCATTGCCTATCTGCATGCCCTTAAGGCCCAATTCATCAATGATCCGACCTGCAGGAATATCTCCATTCGGGTTCTTGAAAATGGAGCCCGCGTTGCGATATTCAAGAGGGTGCTTATTCTTTCGTTTCCCGAGAATCTCATTAATCCGGGCATGGATTTTTTCTTCAATCCCCTTTGCTAGGAGAAATGATGCGCCAACGATAATCGTGCCCTCCGAAATAGCGAAATTCCTGTATGTGAATTCAAGGTCGTCCTTCCTGGATTCCAGTATCTCGCCGCTGATAATCATCAATTCAACCGTTTCAACGATATCCTTTATCTCGCTGCCATAGGCGCCGGCATTCATCCTGACTGCTCCTCCGACACTGCCGGGAATACCGGCACAGAATTCCATGCCTGAAAGAGACCTCTTTTCAGTGAGCAGAACTATTTCGGAGAGGGTGGCCCCTGCACCCGCATGGAGCAGTACCTGCTCGGGGCCTCTCTCGACTAAGCTGATACTGTTTATGCCCAGCATGGAAATTACAGCGCCCCTATAACCGCCGTCTTTCACGATCAGATTCGTTCCGTTGCCGATAGCAATAAATGGTATTTGAAACTGCCACAAAAAATGGATAATCCGGCTTAGCTCTTCGCTTCGTTCCGGCCAAACTATCGCATCAGCAATACCGCCGACACCGATCGACGTATAGCGGGACATGGGCTCAGCGAACAGAACGTTGCCGGAAACCATGTCCCTCAGCTTTTGTCGGAGTGTCGCGTCCATGAGCAGTTTGTCTTTTCCGGGCACATCATTTCTGAGAGGCCTTTTTCAAAAAATCCTCGCCGATCTTCCAAACACTGCCGGCTCCCTGCGTGATTATGACGTCTGATGGTTCCGCAATAGAAAGAAGATGATCCACAATTGCGTCAAAGTCGCGCATATAGAGCACGTCGGGGTGGCCCTTGCTGTGGAGGCCTTCACAGAGTGTCGCCGCATTCACGCCATTTATGGGGGTCTCGCTTGCTGCGTAGATATCCGTCACGATGAGGGTATCCGCGTCCGGGAAGGCCGCCAGAAATTCATGGAAAAGGGCTTTGGTCCTCGTATAGCGATGCGGCTGGAATACGACGATGATTTTCTTTTTCCATACCTGCTTCGCTGCCCTCAAAGTCTCCCTGATTTCCGTCGGGTGATGACCATAATCATCCACGACAGTGATCCCGTTCACTTTTCCCTTAACCTCGAGCCGGCGCTGAACGCCCGCAAAACCCGTCAATCCTTCCTTGATGGTCTCATATTCCATGTCCAGTTCCCTGGCGACGGCAATCGCAGCCAAAGAATTGTAAATATTGAAAAGGCCGGGAACGTTCAGCGTCACTGTTCCGCAGGCCCTCTCTTTGTAATGGAGAGCGTAACTGGAAGAAGATCCGGAGAATGATATCGCACTTGCCATGTAATCGGCAGGCGCTGCAAGGCCGTACGTCACGGTCTTTCTCTTTATCTTGGGCAGGATGTCTTTTGCATTATCATCGTCGAGGCAGAGGATCGTGGAGCCATAGAAGGGAACGATGTTGGCGAACTGCAGGAAAGCATCCTTGATGTCATCAATGTCCCTGTAGTGATCAAGGTGTTCGCGGTCGATATTTGTTATCACAGCCAAGGATGGGGCAAGTTTCAGGAAGGATCCGTCACTTTCATCGGCCTCAGCGACAATGACCTCTCCATCCCCCAGCTTTGCATTGCTGCCGATGCTGGCCAATTTGCCACCGATCACCATAGTCGGATCAAGTCCCCCGGATGCGAGAACTGTTGCTACCATTGAGGTGGTTGTTGTTTTTCCGTGACTTCCCGATACGGCAATGGAAAACTTCATTTTAAGCAGTTCTGCGAGCATTTCAGCCCGTGGTATGACGGGGATGTTTTTCCTGTGTGCCTCCATGACCTCAGGGTTATCGGGCTTAACTGCCGTTGAGGTGACTACCACGTCCGTATCGCCAAGCTGTGAGGCATTATGACCTGCATAAATTTTTGCGCCCAGCGATGACAGCTTGTGCGTCAGATCGGACTGGCTGAGGTCCGATCCGCTGACCGTGTAACCCAGGTTGAGGAGTACCTCCGCGATGCCACTCATGCCGATGCCGCCTATGCCGACAAAGTGGATGCGTTTAACTTTTCTGCGCATGGTGTCTCTTCTGATACCGTTATTCATTACTTGACCCGCTCAACCTGCAATACCTCTTGTCAAAATATAAGTCCTTTTACTGTATATTGTATAACGTTTGTCTGTATATACCATATCTTGTATTAAATCTACAAAAAATTTACAAATTTCTTAAAGTTACCAGCCCTATGCAAGCATCTACGATGTCGGCTGCCGCCCTGACATTACCGAGGCTCGCTGATCTGGCTTCCATCTCTCTTATTAATTCCGGATGGCGATAAAATTTTTCGATGGTTTCAGCCAATGTTTTGCCATTGATATCCTTTTCGGGTATCATCACGGCTGCCTCCGCCTTGACCAGCGCCTCGGCATTCTTCGTCTGGTGGTCATTTACGGCATGGGGGAAAGGTATCAGTATGGCCGCCTTGCCGCTGGCCGTAATTTCGGCGATTGATGTGGCACCGGCCCTGCAGATAATCAGATCCGCAGACCTGAACGCATGGGCCATGTCCATGATGAAAGGGAGGACCTCTGCATCCATCCCGCGCGACCGGTAATGCGCCGAGAGGGAATCAACATCTGTGCCGCCTGTCTGGTGGATAAGCTTCAACTTGTCTTTGATCTTCGTGAGATAAGGAAGAGAATCTAGGACTGCCATATTTATGCCGCGGGCACCCTGGCTTCCGCCAAAAATAAGAAGTGTAAACTTGCCCGCTCTTTCCTCCGCTTTCTGCATTCCTGTGAGAAAGGCGGCCCTGACAGGGTTTCCGGAGGCTATGATCTTCTTTTCAGGGAACCATTTTTTTGTTTCCGGAAAGGTCAGAAATATCCTGTCAACGAATCTTCCAAGGATCCGGTTGGTGATGCCGGGAAGGGCGTTCTGCTCTGCAATGGCTGTCTTGATGCCCATGAGACGGGCCGTCATCACGGCCGGACCGGAGGCATAGCCTCCCACTCCGATGACGATGTCCGGGCAAAATGCGCGGATCAGCCTGTAGGACTCTACCAAACTGCGGGGAATCTTCAGGAGAGCGCCAAGAGACCTTATGATTCCCCTTCCTTTAATTCCTTCCACATCAAGGGTCTGCAGATTAAATCCCATATTGCCAAGCACCCTCTGTTCCAATCCCTTCTTCGTTCCTACGAAAATGATGCCGCTCGTCTGATCCTTTCTCAGAAATTCCTCAGCTATGGCAATTCCCGGGAAAAGGTGTCCTCCCGTTCCGCCGCCAGCTATGATAATTTTCATATGCCGTCCCCGTATCTTCTCATTTTTGATAGGAGGAGATATTAAGCAGTATACCGACCGTTGCTAAGGACATGATCAATGATGTGCCGCCATAACTCACGAGCGGAAGCGCCAGTCCTTTGAGGGGGATCAAGCCCATAACGCCGGCGATATTGATAAATGCTTCAAGGGCAATAACCATGGTCAATCCTGCGGCAAGAAGGGTGCTGAAAAGGTCCGGCGCCCTGAAGGATATCAGGAGTCCCCTGATAATAAGGATAGCGAAGAGGAATAAGACGATGAGGACGCCGATAAAACCGCTTTCTTCGGCAATGATGGACAGGATAAAGTCTGTGTGTGGTTCGGGAAGATAAAAAAGTTTCTGCATCCCGTCTCCTATTCCTACGCCGAAGGTGCCTCCTGAACCGAAGGAAAGAAGAGATTGAATAATTTGAAACCCGGAACGCTGAGGATCTTTCCAGGGGTCAAGGAAGCTCATCAATCTTACCAACCGGTAGCTCTTGTGAAGAAGGAGCCAGATAGCGGCGGGCGCAAAAAGCGCCACTATGCCTGTAAGATGAAGAATCCTGCAGCCCGCAAGGTAGAACATCAACATCATTATCAGGCTTATGATGACCGCTGTACCAAAGTCCGGCTCCAGAAGAATCAGTCCCACGATGAACAGTATGACGAGCAGAGGCAGCAGGACTGCGCGTTTAAAATCGGTTATCTGGCCATATTTTTTCGTGAGGAAATGGGCAAGAAAGAGCACCATTGATACCTTGACCATTTCCGTGACCTGGAACGAAAAGAAGCCTACCTTAAGCCACCTGGTAGCGCCCCCGGCGCGGATTCCGATATGGGGTATGAGGAGCAGAAACAGGAGAATCGCGGAAAGAAGAACGCCAGGATAGGCAAATTTCTTTAGCCGGTCGTAAGGAATCTTTGTGATCAGCACCATGATACCTAAACCAAGGAGTACGAAGAATATCTGCTTCTTGAGAAAGTACTGCCCGTCGTTAAACTTCTTCATGGCAAGTATCGAGCTTGAACTGTAGATCATTACGGTACCTATGGTCACGAGGATCAGCGTGACCAGCAGGAGAATGATGTCCATTGCCTTTTCCTGCGGAGGCATTTTGAATGACTTAGAGACCCTTGACCACATCTTTAAAAAACCTTCCCCGTTCTTTATAGTTGGAAAACTCATCAAAGCTTGCGCAGCCGGGAGAAAGCAAGATGACATCGCCCGGTGAAGAATGCCGATGGGCCAACTCAATCGCCTCTTTGAGTGTTATCGTTTTTGACGTCTTGACCACGCTGCCGATCAGGTTATGTATCTTGTTTCTCGCCTCACCGAAAAGGACCAGTTCCTTGACCTTCGATTTTATAAGGGGAGACAGGGTTCCAAAATCGCCCTCCTTGTCCCTTCCTCCCATAAGAAGGATGATGGGCCGGGAAAATGTTTCCATTGCACGTGCCACGGCTCCCACGTTGGTCCCTTTCGAATCGTCATAAAATGCCACACCATTTTTTTCTTCCGTGAATTCTATCCTGTGCGGCATGCCTTTGAAATCCCCGACGGTGCCGATAATATTCCCGGGTGAGCATCCGCAATACCGTGCGGCCATTATGGAGGCCATCACGTTTTCTATATTGTGAAGGCCGGGTATCTTGATCATGTCGAGAGGGTACTCTTCTCGATCACCATGGACAGTGAAATGAACAAGTGTCTTGTGGCTGAGGAAGATGCCCTTTTTCACCTCAGTCTTGGTGCTGAAGAACTGGACATTCGCGGCCATGTTTTTTTCCAGAAGAAAGGATCTCGGTTCATCGGCGTTCAGAATGGCAAGATCAGAGTCTTTCTGATTCTCAAATATCCTTTCTTTGGTCGCACGGTATGCCTCAAAAGAGCCGTGATAATCGGCATGGTCGCAGGTCGTATTGAGAAGGATGGAAACAAAGGGGTGGAAAGATTGAATCCACTGTAACTGGAAACTGCTCACCTCGACAACCGCATAATCATCATCCTGCTTTCCGTCAAGGTAGCCGATCAGGGGATTTCCGATGTTCCCTCCTACAAAGACCCTTCTCCCCGCTCTTGCCAGGATATGTCCTATCAGGGTGGTTGTGGTCGTCTTCCCATTTGTACCGGTAATTGCGATGAGCGGCGGCCTTAGGAATCTATAGGCGAGTTCAATCTCACTTAGGATCGGTATTTTTCTGCTCAGCGCTGCGGCGAGGATAATATTGGCAGGGGGCACGCCGGGGGAGGGCACAATCATATCGACTCAAGACAAGATATCAGTGTTATACTCGCAGAATTCCAGGTCCGCAGACAGGCTGCCAAGCTCACGAACGGCATCCTTCAATTCTGATTGAGGCTTCTCATCGGTCGCTGTGACTTTGGCGCCTTGCCCCATAAGAAACCGAACTGAAGCGATTCCCGTCTTTCCCAGTCCTATGACTAATATCCTTTGCCCTTTAAGATTCATAAGATTTGTCTCATCTCAATTTCAGGGTACTGATTGCCACGAGGGCCAAAAGAATTGAAATTATCCAGAAGCGGACAATGACTTTCGGTTCAGCCCAGCCCTTGAGCTCAAAGTGATGGTGAAGCGGCGCCATTCTGAAGATGCGCTTGCCGTTGGACACTTTGAACCAGCCAACCTGAAAGATAACGGAAAAGGTCTCCAGCACAAATATTCCGCCCACTATGGCAAGAAGAATTTCCTGTTTCGTAAGTATCGCGAGTGTGCCAAGGGTGCCGCCCAGGGCGAGAGAGCCCACGTCTCCCATAAATACCTGTGCGGGGTAGGAATTGTACCAGAGAAAGCCAAGGCCGGCCCCCACTGTGGCGCCGCACAATATGGCAAGCTCCCCCGTACCTGCGACATAGGGGATTTGCAGGTAGCCTGCAATCCTCACGTTGCCGGCAAAGTAGGCAAAGAGAAGATACGTCATGAAACATGTAATCGCAGGACCAATGGCAAGGCCGTCGAGGCCGTCTGTCAGGTTTACCGCGTTGGCGGCGCCGACGATTATAAATGTCGAGAGTACTACATATCCCCATCCAATATCGGGCAGCGCCGTCTTGAAAAAGGGAATCGTCACATTGGAAGTGAAACCCGGCTTGATATAGAGAATGGTGCTGACAAACAGTGCTATGGCGATTTCGCCTGCGAGTCTCACTTTTCCTGGAATTCCCCGGCTGTTCTGGCGTGTGAGTTTCTTATAGTCATCCATGAATCCTATGAGTCCATAGCCGACGATGACCATGATAACAAGCCAGACGTAATCGACCGTCAGGTTAGCCCAGAGGAGGGTGGAAATGACGATAGAGAAAATGATAAGGATGCCTCCCATGGTAGGAGTTCCCTTTTTCGCAAGATGTGTGTCCGGTCCATCGTTCCTTATGGGCTGGCCGATTTGCAGGGACTGGAGTTTCCTGATCAGCCAGGGACCGATGATAAAGGAGATCAGCAGTGCCGTAACCGTAGCATATATAGTTCTGAACGTGATGTACCGAAAGACATTGAAATAGGAGAATTTGTCGTGCAAGGGGTATAAGAGATGATAGATCATTTTACAGTTCCTCTCATTTCTTTCCTCCGCTTTCCTCAATGCCGAAGGCTTCAATAATCTTCCCTACAGCCTGTTCCATCCTTGTCTGCCTCGATCCTTTAACGAGAATCCAGTCATCTTTCTTTACGTGAGAGGCCAGACGGGGTATGATTTCATCCGGGGTTTCAAAAAAAACTATCTGACCCGTTGACATTTTTCTTTTCAACGCCCCCGCTGCCGTCGCCGGGGAGAGCCTTCCTCTGAGGTAGATGGTGTCCACCCCAGTGTCTGCCATAAGACTCCCGATACCTTCATGCATCGCCTCCGCCTGGTCGCCAAGCTCAAGCATGTCACCCATTATTACTGAGCTATTCTGATTTCCTTTCAAGTCTCTCAGAGTCTTGAGGGCTTCCCCGAACGATGCAGGGTTGGCATTGTATGTATCATCTATAATAAATGTTCCATTTTTCAACCGATGTATCTCCATCCGCCCGGAGATAGGTTGAAATGCCGTTAATCCCTGACAGATCGTAGGGAAGTCAATACCCAGAGCCCAGGATGATGCAGCGGCAGCAAGGGCATTATAGACATTGTGATTGCCTGCAGTTGACATGGTTATTCCCTGTCCGAAACTATCTATTCTAATGGTAAAGCCCACCCCGTTCATTCCCTTTGTCTTGATGTCCTCCGCATATACGTCGGCGTCTTTTCTGAGGCCGAAGGTTACCCTTTTCCCGCGCCAATCTTTGTCGGTTACGAGCAGTCTCTCGTCGTCGAGATTTATGATGGCAACTCCGGCTTTCGGCATGTTCCGAAAGAGATCCATTTTCTCCTCTCGTACCATCTCAATTGATTTGAAGCCTTCGAGATGGGCTGGACCTATATTGGTGATCAGCCCGATGTCAGGTTCTGCGATTTCAGTCAACCTGCCGATTTCTCCCCTTGTGTTTGTGCCCATCTCCAGGATGGCCAGTTCATGTTCGGCGTTGATCCGGAGAACGGTCAGAGGAAGACCAATAAGGTTATTGTAATTTCCCTGTGCCTTGATAATCTTTTTCGTGAGTCCGGCAATGCTTGCCAGCATTTCCTTCGTCGTTGTTTTTCCAGAACTGCCTGTGATGGCGGCTACGGTGGCTCCAAATTTCTTTCGCCAGAAATGTGCTATATCCCCGAGCGCTTTCAGGGTATCCCCAACACGGATGATGGTTGCATTTTCAAACTTCTCTCTTATTTTATTTTCATATCCCTTCTGCACCAAAAAGCCGGAAGCTCCATCTCTTATCGCATCGACGATAAAGTCATGACCGTCAAATTTTTCTCCCGCGAGGGGGATAAACAAGCTTCCCCGCAGTATGTGTCTTGAATCCGTAGATACTCCCGTAAACATCGTCTCCATCCCGCCGACTACTAAGGTGCCGCCTGTGGCATTTACAACTTCATTACCGTTCAGCGCAGGAATTGATGGCTCTGGTCTCAATGTTTTCCCTCATGCCGTTTATTCATCAAGGCTTCTATGGCGACATGCCTGTCGTCAAAAGGGATCCTCTTTTCTCCGATGATCTGATAATCCTCATGTCCTTTGCCGGCGATGAGAATGATGTCTGATATGTCGGCAAGGGCAACTGCCGTTTCGATCGCCTCTCTGCGATCGGGAATCACTACATAACTTTTTCCATTTGTATTTTCTTTAAGTTCCCCCGGAAGAATCTTTCTGGTAGAGTTTTCGCCCATCCCCTTTTCTATTTCCGCGATAATGGAGAGAGGGTCTTCCGTTCTTGGATTGTCCGAGGTCAAAATGGCAAAGTCGCTCCAGGCAGTGACGGCTTTTCCCATAAGGGGTCTCTTCCCGCGATCCCTGTCGCCGCCGCAGCCGAATACCGTGATGATGCGCCCCTTCTTGAACGGGGATAGATTCTGCAACACCCGCTGCAGGGCATCTTCAGTATGCGCATAGTCGACAAAGACCTCAGGTTCGCCGGGAACACTTACCTTTTCAAGCCGCCCCGGCACATTTCTTAAATTTTCCACACCGGTGCGAATGAAACTCTCAGGTACACCAAGCAAGGAGGCCGCTGTTACGGAGGCCAGTATATTATGCAAATTGAATTTTCCGATGAGCGGT
>Ga0187853_10002866_pt1 | contig 13879 bp, 10 predicted proteins | sample June2016WEW_6_10_2_FD_132417 | JGI IMG/M metagenome (GOLD analysis project Ga0187853, IMG submission 132417) | Peatland microbial communities from SPRUCE experiment site at the Marcell Experimental Forest, Minnesota, USA - June2016WEW_6_100 | ecosystem: Environmental > Terrestrial > Soil >... | reverse complement strand
GCGCAGGTCAAGGCGGCGAAGGCCGCGACGCGGAAGGCCGCCCGGGATGAGCGCAAGCGCGTGGCCGACCGCGCGAAGAAGCCGCACGCCCACGGGGCCCACCGCGCAGCGCCGAAGCGGCACGCCCCCGTCCACAGGGCGGCCAAACACGCCTCCTCGAGGCCGAAGCACGCTGCCGGGCATGGAAAAGCCGCCGGGAAATCGAAGCGGCGGCACTAGGGCAGGTCGTACGGTCGTATCTCGTTAACAATCGACAGGACAATCGCTTAACCACAGCCCCCCGCCGCCGACTGACGGGGGGCTGACGCGCGGTGGATATGCTTCCGCACGCTAGCGGTGGCCCGCTCCGGGGCAGTGCCGCTGGGCGACGTCCACCGCGCGTCGCCGGCAAAATGCCTGCAAGCGGCCGAAACGGAGAACCGAACGAACGCGGCGCGGCTCGACCCGTTGCCGCCCTCGACTCGGCATTCCGCTCACGGCGGGGACCGACCATGACGACTGCGCACCAGCGTATCGAGCCGCACCGCACGCACGGCGCAGGGAGCTCCCACGAAGAGCTCTCGGCGGCGCAGCGGGCGGCGGTCAACGCCGAGGCGCATCTGATCGTGGTGCAGGGCGGACCGGGCACGGGGAAGACCGAGGCCGCGCTGGCGCGGATCACCAGACTCGCCACTAGCCTGCGGCAGGACGCCGCGTGGCTCCTCGCGCTCGTGACCAGCGACGCCAAGGTGCAGCCGTTCCGCCGGCGCCTCGCCCGCTCCCTGGTGGCCGCGGGCTGCGCCGAGTCGGTGGTCGAGCGGACGACCGCGTGCGTGGTGAGCGTGACGGCCTTGGGCGCCGCTTCGGCCGCCACCAATGCCGACGCTCCTCTTCCGGCGAGCGCGTGGCCTGCGGAAACGCTGCGGCGCGCGACGGCCGTCGGCGGGCAACTCGCCGCGGCGCTCGGGCTCGCGAGGCACCCGGACGAGGCTCGCGATCTCGTCCTCGAGACGATGCGCCTCATCTCGCGCGGCGCGGAGCCGTACGGTGCCGCCGGAGGTGACGGCGACTGGCTGCGGCGTGGCGTCGCGCTGGTCGAGGAGTCGGTGCGGTTCGCGCAGGTCGAGTCCCTCCGCCATCTGCGGATGCTCGAAGGAGCGCCGGGGTGGATCGGCGATCTGGGCAGGCAACTGCGACGTGCGGCCGACGTCGCTCAGCGGTCGCGCGACCTGCGTGCGGCCGTGGATCGCGCGATGCGGATGGCGGCCTCGGACCGCTCCGACCTCGAGCGGCTGCGCGGGTTGGTGGATGTCGCGGGGATCGACCTGGCGGAGGCGGCGCGACGCGAGGCAGTGGCGGCCACGGCGCGCCGGCGGCTGTGGGAGGCCGCGCAGGCCCTGGTCCGCGAGCTCGGCGCTGCGCCGCAGAGCGGAGCGGACGGTGCCCGGGCGGGCGGGGGCTCCGACATCGCGCTCGGCGCCGGCGTGCGCCACGTCGTCGTGGACGATGCGCACGACTTGTCGGGCGGAGACATGGCGCGGCTTCGCCGGCTGCTGTCGCCCACTTCACTCTTCGTGACCGGCGACCAGCGGGCCGCCGCCTGGCGATCGGGAAGCGACGCGCAGTTCCGCTCGCTCCTGAGCGAGGCGGGACGCGCCGTCGTGCTGCTGGAGGCCCCGCGCTTCGGCGCCGGCATCGGACGGTTCATCAACGCCCTCGGCTCCCGCCTGTGGCCTGCGAGCGAGCCGGGCGGCTACGCGCCCGCGATCGCCAGGCTCGAATCGGATCCCTCGGCGGCTGCGCCGGTGGAGCTGTGGCTGGTCCGGCGCCGGGCCCAGGCACGAGCCGACGGGGGCGAGCACCCCGAACCCGTCGCGGACGCGCGACGGCGCGAGGCGGCCGCGCTGGCGGCCGGCGTGCGCAGGATGCACGGCGCGGGACGCGACGGCGATGCTGCGGTGCTCGTGCAGGACGAGGATGCGCGGGGTGCGGTCGCCGAGGCGTTCGAGGCCGAGGGTGTTAGCGCCTTCGCGGAGATCCACACCGTGGAGGAGTGCCGGGGGCTGGAGTGGTCCACGGTCTTCGTCGCGGGATTGGACGAGCCGCTCGGCGGCCCGGCGCCGCGGCGCGCGTGGGTGGATCCAGGGAGCGGTCTGGCGGTGGTCTGGCCCGAGGACGACGGCGGGCGGCGGGTCTGGCCGTTCTCGTCGCTGCTGCTGGCGCAGCGTGCGGCCGCGATGCGCGATGCTCTCGCGCGGCGGCGCCTGTTCATCGCGGCTGCGAGGGCGCGCATGCGACTCGTCCTGGCCGGCGTGACGCGCGAGAGAGTGGCGGGCGGCGAGAGCTGCGTTGCGCCGGTCGAATGGCTGCGCCGCGAGCTCGGTGTCCCGGAGCTGGCGGCGGCTCCCCTCACGTGCCGCATGGGCGAGGCAACCGTGGGTGTGCGCACCGTGGACGCGGAGCCGTTCCCCACGGCGTGACTTCGGTCACCGGAAGGAAAGCGCAAGCGAGCTAGCGTATCCCCGGATCGGGGTTTAGTCTCCCGATGACGTGGTTGCACGAGGGGACACCATGGCCCGCCGCTTCCTGCTGCTCGCATTCCTTGCCGCCGCCGGCACCGCGCCTCTGACGGCGCAGAAGCCGCCTCCGACGATCGCGCAGTCACCGTCACAGCCTCAGGCGACAACGGCTACAGGAGCCAAGTCCGCCGGCAAGGTCTTCCGTCCGGCGACGCAGTCCGGGCCCGCCGCCCCCGCAGCGCAGAGCGGAACGGGGGCCGCTCAACCCACTGCCCAGGCGAGCCAGCCGGCCGCGCAGCCTTCCGCCCCGGCCGCCCAGGTGACGCCGCAGGCGGCGCATCCCGTGGCGCCGGCCGCGTCGGCCTTCACCGCCGGCCTCGCCATGCCGCCGTACGGCGGGACCACGTCCGATGCCGCGCTCGAATACGCGGCACGGTTCGGCCGCCTGCTCGATTCGGCGATCGTCACGCTGGTGGACATCTTCCGGAACACGTCGGGCCAGCCGATGGAGGGGGCGAGCAATCCCACCGACCTCTCGCAGCGGGAACGCGACCGCTGGTCGCGCTGCCGGAACGTCTACTGGGACCTGACGACCTTCGCAGCGGCGGCGCAGACGCTGCGGCGCACCCTCCCCGCCAATCCCGCCCTGCAGAGCGCGGCGGCGGGCCTCGACACGGCTCTCGCGGCGAGCCAGGCCCTCGCCGAGTGCGACAACGTGGCGAGCATGATCGCCGCCCCGGATCGGTGGACGCCGTGGGGCGATCAGTACCGGACCGCGGCGCAACACTTCTACCGCGAGTTCTACGGTCAGGTGCGGGAGGCGCACGAGCGCGACCGGGCCCTCGTCAATGCGCTCAACGCCGTCCTCCCGCCGGCGCGGCGCATTGCGGTCCCGCCGGGCTTGCAGCGGAACGCGCCGTTCGCGGGGGCGGCGCCGGGGGACTGAAACAGAGGGTGTAGGGTTTGGGGTGTAGGGTGTAGACAGCCAGGCTCGCTACACCCTACCCACTACACCCTATCACCCTCTCTTACTTGCCTACCCTCTGCTGCCCGGCCGCCGCGAACTCGGACGTGGGATACCAGGTGGGTTGAGCTGCGGCTTCCGCGACGTTCCACGCGACGCGCGCCAGCACCCGCGCCTGCTGGACGGAGCCATCCGCGGTGTACCAGGGCAGCAGGTTGTCGGCCGGCTGGTGGTAGCGCTCCCGGTTGTAGATCTCCCATTGCTCCCGTCCCCAGCCCGCAGGTTTCCCGACGAAGTCGTTGCCCCCTCCCGGCGTGAGGGCCGGGACACCGGCCTTCGCGAACGAGAAATGGTCGGCCCGGAAGAACGAGCCGTGGCTCAACGCGATCGAGTCCACCACGACCCGCAGCCCCTCGGCGCGGGCGGCGCGCGCGAAAACCGCGCCGAGCGTGGACTGGTCGGCGCCCACCGCGGAGATGTCCCGCGAGGCGCCGAACAGGTTGGTCACGTCGAGGTTGAGGTCGGCGGCCTCGTCGGCGGGCGGCACGGGTGGGTGGGCGGCGAGCCACGCCGATCCGAGCAGGCCGGACTCCTCCAGGGCCATGCCGACGAAAACCAGCGACCGCTTGGGCCTGAGGCCGCTGCGCGTGAAGGCGTCGGCGATGGCGAGCATCGTGGCCACGCCCGACGCGTTGTCCACCGCGCCGTTCCGGATCGAGTCCCCATTGACCGGCTGGCCGATGCCGAAGTGGTCCCAGTGCGCGGAGACGTACACCACCTGGTTCTTGAGCCTGGGGTCGCGGCCGGGGAGCCGGCCGAGCACGTTGGACGTCGACATCCGCTTGAGCGACGAGTGGATCGTCATGCTGAGATCGAGGCCGGTGGCCATGGGCCGGAAATCCCGACGCCCCGCGGCCGCGATCAGCTGCGCCAGGTCCAGGGAGCGCGCGCGGAGCAGCTCGGTCGCGACGCCCTCGGTCAGCCAGCCGGCGAACTGCAGCGACGTCGGCGGCGTGTCGAGGCGCACCTGCTCGCCCGTCCACGAGTTCCGTACCGTGTTCCAGCCGTACGTCGCCATCGAGTCGTTGTGCACGAGCAGCAGGCCGGCGGCGCCGTGCCGCGCGGCCTCCTCGATCTTGTACGTCCAGCGCCCGTAGTAGGTCAGCGTCTTGCCGTGGAAGATCGTGGGATCCCCGATGCCGGGGTCGTTCACGAGCATCATCAGGATCTTCCCGCGCACGTCCATCCCCTTGAAGTCGTCCCATTGCCAGTCGGGCGCGGTGATCCCGTAGCCGACGAACACCACCTCGGCATTCGCCTGCACCAAGGTGTCGGCGCGCTCCGCCCAGGCCACGTACTCGTCGCGATAGCGCAGATCCCGCGCCGGCGCGCCTCCCGCAATCGACAGCGTCGGCGACGGGTTCAACGAGACGACCGGCACATGCTGGTAGTAGGTCCCGCTGTCGCCGGCGGGCTCCAGGCCCATCTCCCGGAACTGCGATGCGATGAAGGCCATGGCGAGGTCGCCGCCGCGCCGGCCCGTGCCCCGGCCCTCGAGCAGATCGCTGGCAAGGAACTTCAGTGGGGCCCAGATGGCGTCGGCGCGCACCAGAGCGGCAACGCGCGCGTCGGGGAGCGGGGAGCGCTGGGCCGCGAGCGGGCTCGCGGCGAGAAGAGCGGTGGCGCAACCAAGGAAGACCTGGCGTTTCACGGTACCATTCCGGTGTTGAGGTGAGTCAGGCGGCCTACCCTAGCAGCCGACGCGGGCCGGAGCAAGCGCGAAGGCTCCACACGGAATACCTATCCACATCTCGACATTGTGGGGAAAGGCGCGGGAACCCCTTCCAATCTTGGGTCTTGGAATCCACATCGAGTGCACATCGAAGCGGCGTAACCCGAAGCAACACCGGCACTTGCACGATGTTGAGACGGCCATATATTGCCGTGCGTCGTCAGCGGGGAAGGGATCGGGCCCTGCTTGGTCTACGCCTGCTGATGGGCCCGAGCGGTAGCTTGGGGGAGGGCGCCGATGCAAACAAGGGCACAGGCGTCCGACGATCCCAGGGCACCCACCGACTCGGGTAGGTGAAGCCAATCGCGTGCTTCATCCACCTCGCCGTGGCGCAGCGGGGTGCAGTGCGAGAGGTCGGTACGCGATCCGACCGGACTCGAAGCGCTCGGAGCAGTGAACCATGTGACGGGCACGTCGCGTGGGGATGGAAGCCGGAGCTTCAGGCGGCCCTACCGGGACCCTGACAACAGACAACCGGTGGCCGTAGGAAGAAAAACGGGAGAGCAATCTCTCGGCTCCGGGTAGCTGCTTCGGCGACGGCCCGACTGGGGAGACCCAGGCGGGCCGTCGCTTTTTTGCCCCCTAGTCCTCGCTGCTGCTGCCCAGCTCCACGTAAGACCAGCCGCGCGTGCGCTTGCCGCCCATGGTGGTGGGCGGGAAGAGGAAGCCCGCGCCGGTCGTGGCGAACCAGGCGGCGTGCAGGTGATCGGCGCCTTCGGGGACCGGGCCCTGGAACAACTCGAGGAGCCAGCGCCGCACGTGGTCGAGCTGGGGGGCCCGCGGCGCGAACAGCGACATCAGGGCGCCGCGTCCCTGCGTGGTCACGAGGAAGTGGGCGATCGCGTTCCACCGCGAGTCGAACTCGTAGCCCAGAACGTACATCTCGTCCACGACGGGGGTGCCGTCCACCGGCGCCTTCTGCGGGGCCTCGATCCGGGGGCCCAGGAAACGGAAGGCGGGCTTGCCGTCCACCATCCGCTCGATGACCGCGACGCCGGTCTCGGCCGCGAACCAGACGGCGTGCAGGCGGTCGGCGAGCTGGAAGAGCCCGGTCTCTCCGGTCCACTGGAGTGCGGCGAGGGCGTGGTACAGCGGGCATCCGGCGCTGTCGTCGAGCGTGATGAGGCGCGGCGCGGCGCCGGCTGCGCCGAGGAAGACGGCCAGCGCTTCGGCGCGGTCGCCGAACTCCTCGGTGGTGCGCTGCGCGCGTTCGGTCATCGCCGCTTACGTCCGGGCCACGGCGTGGATCGCGCGCAGCTCGCGGAACCGCTCCGCGCAGTCGATGCCGTAGCCGGCGACGAACTCGTCGCTCTCCAGCTCGAAGCCCACCAGATCCAGGATCGGGGGGAGCCGCCGCTTCGGCGCGCGCCGGAGCAGGGCGACGGTGGTGACGGATCTCGGCTGGTGCGCCTCCAGTGCCTGCTCGAGGCGCGCGAGCGTACCGCCCGTGTCCACGATGTCGTCCACGACGATGACGTCGCGTCCTTCCAGCGGCAGCTCGACGTCCTTGATGAAGCGGATTTCACCTGGGCGCCTTCCAGATCCGTACGACGCGATCCGCACGAAGTCCACGGCGAGGGGGAAGGTGAGCTGCCGCAGCAGGTCGGCGAGGAAGACCGTCGCGCCCTTGAGGACGGCGACCACGACCGCCGACCGGCCGCCGAAGCGCCGGTTGAGCTCGGCCCCGATCTCGGCGACGCGCCCGGCGATCGCCTCCGGCGCGTACAGCACCCGCCCCAGCTGCGGCTCGTCCATCCTCACCTCAGGACTGGCCCCGGTAGACGCGGCGCCGGTCGAGGCTCCAGATCGGTTTGGATACGGTCTCCCCCTCGCCGAAGTTGGCGCTCTCCTTGAGGGCCGTCGCGAGGTTCGCCGTGGACGCGGACGCGTGATCGGCCAGGTGCAGGACTTCGGCTTCGAGCGTCATCGGCCGCACCGGGCTGCCGAATTCCAGTTCACCGTGGTGCGAGAGGATCAGGTGCTGCAGCACCAGGCGCTCCGCGTCGCCGAGCGGCGGCTGCTCCTCCTCGTCGAGCCTGCGGTCGAGCATCACCGAGCCGAGCACCACGTGGCCCATGAGGCTGCCGGCCTCCGTCATCGTGAACAACCCGTCCCACGCGTACGCTTCGAGCTTGCCGATGTCGTGCAGGAGCACGCCCGCCAGGACCAGGTCCCAGGTGGCGCCCGCGGCCTTGGCCATCGTCTTCGCGATCGCGCCCACCTCGACCGTGTGCTTGAGGAGCCCGCCCAGCTCCGCGTGGTGGTTGCTGAGCGAGGCGGGGCAGCGCTCGTAGCGGGACCGGAAGTCGCCGTCGCCGTAAAAGAGCGCCAGCGTCCGCCGCCACGGCCCGTCGGACATCTCGGCGATCCACTTGTCCACCGTCGCCCACCACGGCGTGACGTCGCCGACCGAAGGGAGGAGGCGCGCCCAGTCCACCATCTCCCGGGGCACGGAGCGGATCGAGCTGACCTTGAGCTGGCGGTCGCCCCGGTATTCGCCTATGTCGCCGATGACGCTGACGACCGCGCCCTTCTCGATCCCCTCGACCTTGTGCACCTCCGACGACCAGAACGGCGCCGTCTTCACGCGCCCGCTGCTGTTCCCGAGCGTCAGGATGACGAACGGGCTGCCGTCGTTCTGGGTGCGCTGCTCGACGTCGTAGACGAGGAGGGTGTCCTCGACGCGAGCGCCGATTGGGGCCTGGGGGAGCAGGACGGGTGTCTGGGGCACGGCGAATAATAAAGCGGGTGTAGGGTGTAGGGTGATAGGGTGTGGGCCACGCACGCCACGGTTTGCCTGCTACACCCTACACCCCACGCCCTACACCCTCCTCTTTGGCTCCCGCAGCCGGAACAGCGACTCGTCCCGGTCGTCCGCCGGGGTCATGCGGTGGACCGCTTCCGCCCCCGCCGGGAGCAGGTGCGCGATGGAGTTCGCGTAGTACTCCAGGAGCGGGCGCTGGCGCGGCATCACCGCCACGGACGCGCCCGCCACCACCACGATGCGCCGGAGCCGGAACATCCGCCGCGCGCGGCCCCAGGTCTCGGTGATGTCGCGGTCCGCCCGGATCACCTTGGCGTTGGTCTCGAGGAGCTGGCCGCGGATCTCGCGCATCCGCTCCAGGAGGTCCTCCAGCGGGACGACGTGCCGCTCGAAGGAGAGGAGGGCGGCGGCGGCGAGGGCCACGGCCGTCACGGGGACGACCGCGCGGACGCCGTCCATGACGTCGTCGGCGAGGCGCTGGACGTGCGGCAGCCGCTCCTCGCGGGGCAGGGCGAGCACGTCGGTGGCCTGGGCGCCCAGCCAGGTCCGGAGCGACATCGGCGTGCCGAAGTTCACGGCGGCGCGGCCGTAGCGCTTGAGGCGCCCGGTGAAGAGGCGCAGGGTGTTGAGCCCCATGTACTCGACCGTGCTCCAGAGCTGCTTCGGCCGCGACAGCCGCAGCTCGGCATCGAGGCACTCCTGGATCAGCGCCCGGTCCTCGAGCGTGCGGTCGTAGTTGAGGGCGACGGGGACGAACCAGATGTCGCGGTCGAACGAACGGTCGCGCAGCGTGCCGACGATGTAGTCGAGCAGGCCGATCTTGGCCGGCCGGAACTTCCCGTCCCGCGACAGGCCGCCCTCGGGGAAGAGGCCCTGCGTGACCCCGTGGCGGGTCATGAGCTGCACGTAGCGCTCGAGCACCGCGTGGTAGAGCGGCTCCCGGTAGCGGCGCCGCACGAAGTAGGACCCGAACGACTTGAAGATCGTCTCCAGCGGCCAGATCCGCGCCCACTCCCCCACGGCGTAGCTCACGGCGACGCCCCGCGCCAGAACGTAGGCGACCACCACGTAGTCGGCGTTGGAGCGGTGGTTCATCAGGTAGACCACGACGTCCTCGCGCGGGATCCGCTCGAGCGCCGCCTCGTCCTGGTAGTCCACCGTGACCTTGTACAGCAGGTTCAGCGTGAGCTTCGCGAGGTTGTAGCCGAGGCGGTAGTACGACAGCACGTTGAAGAACGGCAGGATCTCGTCGATGTACTGCTCGACCCGGACGCGCACCTCCAGCTCGGTGAGCCGGTGCTCGCGGCGGTGCTCGCGCATCGCCGCCACCACGACGGGATCGAGGATCAGCTCGTCGTGGATGGCGCGGCGGGAGACGAGCTTGAAACGGGCGATCCGCGCCTGGAAGTCGCGCAGGGCCTTGCGCGCCGAGCGCCGGAGGCGGGCGCGGAAGGCGGCGGTGGTCGTGCGGGTGAGCCAGAGCGTCAGGCCGGCCGCGAGGAACGCGGCCGCGGCGAGCAGCAACCAGTCCAGCAGCGTCATCGCTCGCACCCCGCCGGGTCAGGCGGTCGGCAGCTGTCCTGCCGCCTTCAGCTGCTGGAAGGCCATCCCCTTGAGCCGGGTGATCCGCATCGCCATGGGCGGGTGGGTGGCCAGCAGGTCGGCCAGCCTCCCCTCCCTGCTGTTGACGTCGCGGCCCAGCGGGTCGGCGATGCAGAGGTGCGCCGCCCCTTCCTTGATGTGCGTCGTCGGCGCCTCGTGCGTCTCGATCTTCTCGAGGGCCGAGGCCAGGGCCCCGGGGTTGCGCGTCAGCTCGGCGCCCGTGGCGTCCGCCAGATACTCGCGGTCCCGGGAGACGGCCATCGCCATGATCCTGGAGATGAAGGGGGCGAGGATCAGGGTGATGATCCACAGGACGAAGACGACGGCCGCAGCGGCGAGCAGCGGCCCGTTCGCCTTCCGGCCGCGGCCGAGCAGGCCGAGGCTCCGCCCGCCGCCGCCGCGGAGGATCCGCCCCATCCCGTTCGACAGCACGACGATCACGCCGACCAGCGCCGCGATGACCGTCATCAGCCGGACGTCGAAGTTGCGGACGTGCCCCATCTCGTGGGCGATGACCGCCTGCAGCTCCTCGCGATTGAGGATCGCCAGCAGCCCGGTCGTGGCGGCGATGCAGGCCGTCTGCGGATCGCGCCCCGTGGCGAAGGCGTTGGGGTCGGGATCGTCGATCACGTAGACCTTCGGCGTCGGCAGGCCGGTCGCGACGGCCATCTCCTCCACGACGTCCACGAACTGCTTCTCCTCGAACGACTGGGGCGTCGCGATCTCCCGCGCGCCGGTGGACCAGAGCACCTGCTGGGGTCCCTTCCGCCACGCCACCCAGGCGGCGATCGCCGCGACCACCGTGACGGCCACGCCGATCCAGGGGAAGCGATACGGCACCTGGCCCTCGGTGCGCGCGGCCGCCGCGAGATAGATCGCGAGGTCGCCCCCGAAGCCGAGCCAGGCGAAGAAGAGGATGAACAGCGCCATCCACGCCACCGTCAGGCGGCGGTTCCGCGCCTGCTGCTCGAAGAGGTTCAGGCCCGCGGTCACCCTTGCGGCTTCTGCAGCGAGAGGTCCACCGTCGGCACCGCGCGCTCCGCCTTGTCCTCGATCTCCCACAGCTCGGCGATCTCGGCCCTCGCCAGACCCGCCACGAGGTTGGTGGGGAACTGCTGCTGTTTCGTGTTGTACCCCGTCGCGACGTCGTTATAGAACTGCCGCGCGAAGGCGATCTTGTTCTCCGTGCTCGACAGCTCCTCCTGCAGGTCGCGCACGTTCTGCGACGACTTGAGGTCCGGGTAGCGCTCCATCACGACGAACAGCTTGCCGAGGGCGCCGGTCAGCGCGGTCTCGGCCGCCGCCGTTTCCTTCACGTCGCCGCCGGCCCCGCTCTGCATCGCGCGCGACCGGGCGCTGACCACGGCGTCGAGGGTGTCCTTCTCGAAGTTCATCGACCCCTTGACCGTGTTGACCAGGTTGGGGATCAGATCGTGCCGCCGCTTGAGCTGCACGTCGATCTGCTTCCACGCGTTGACCGTCTGGTTCTTGAGGGCGATCAGGCCGTTGTAGGCGCCGACGATCCAGAGGATGAGGGCGACGACGACGACGAGGAACAGGATGGTGCCCATGGATCTGGGGTCTCCGGGAGGGTTCCTGCGAATGTGCCGTACGCGCCGGATGCTGGCAAGGGCGCGGCAAGGTCGCTATCCTGTTGACGTTACCCGACGACAGAAAGCGGTGGCCAGGTGAGTTGCCAGACGGCCCACGCAGTTGCGAGTTGCGAGACGCCGAGTTGCGAGGCGGCTCCCGATCGCAGGAGGGGCACCAGGCACGTGCTGATGGCCCTGGTCCTGTACCTCTGTGCGTCAGTGCCTCCGTGCGTCCCATCCCTTCGGGCCCAGGCGCCGCAGGACATCACGGTGGTCGGAGTGCCCGGTTTCCGGCCGACGGCCGTGCTCCTGCCGCACTTCCAGTTCTGGGTCGCGGTGGACACCGCGGCGGGCGGAGTGGTCCTGCGGGATCTCACCATCAACCCGGTCACGTTCACCGGGTGGGTGCGCATCGAGGGCATCCAGCTCGGGGCGCGGGAACCGGAGAACGCGGCGTTCCCCGACAGCGTGCGCTTCGGCGCCGACGGGCGGGTGACGCTCCTCATCGCGGACTCGGCGCTGGGCGCGCCGCTCCAGATCGAGCCGCAGGGGGTTCCCGGCGCGGCCGCGGGCCGGCTGGAGATCTCGGCGCCGCGGTGGCCGCTGAACCGGGCGGTGCTGGTGACGATCGACCCGGCGGATCTCTACGAGCAGCGGTGGCGCTCGGTGGGCTACGGCGTCCGCGACCGGATCACGGTGGACGACGCGCGGCACGTGGCGTTTCTCCAGGATTCCACCATCGCCGGCACGGTCATCGCCATCGCGCCGGGGCGCGGCACCCAGGCGGCGGTCCGCGTCGAGGGGACCTCGATCGTCCTCACGCAGCAGTTCGGCGAGTCCGTGGGCCGCGAGCGACGTGCGCTCGGGCGTCTCGTGCTGGCCCTGCAGCCGACCCGCGACGCCAGCGGCGCGATGCACGCCGAGGTGATCTTCGGGTCGGGCGACAGCCAGGATGCCGCCGCGAGCGCGGTCGCGGTGGCGCTGGAAGGACGGACGCTGCCGCCGGAGCCGGCGGGCCCGCGTGTGGGCACCCCGTCGTCCGACGTCGAGAACGTGCTCGCGCACATCCTCGGAGCGGCCGCGCCGATGCTGCGCTACGATCGCATCGCGACCTTCCGCAACATCCCCGCCGGTTCGTACACCTTCCTCGCCGCGTTCGATCGCGACGGGTGGTACGGCACCACCGCCGCGCTGCAGCTGGGCGATCCGGAGGTGGTCTGCTCCGAGTACGCGCTGATGAAGCAGTACGCCGATCGGTCCGGCGCGCAGCGCCACGAGATCTGGAACCGGCTCGGTGCCCGGGGCCGCTACGTCTGGACCGACGACTGGGGCGGCCGCTGGATGGGGGACAAGGACCCCTACGAGATCCTCAAGGGGTACGCCTGCTACCGCGCGACTCGCGACACGGCGTGGCTGGCGAGCGAGCTCGAGAACCTCCGCCACATCGCACACTACGCGCTGGCGAGCGACCGGAACGGAAACGGGCTCGTCGAAGGGATGAGCTCCGCGACGTACTCCGAGATGTCGCCGCTGGATCCGCGTGATCGGCCCTACCTGACGGAAGATCCCTACGTGAACGCGCTGACCGCGTACGCCCTCGACCGGCTCGCGGAGCTGGAGGACGAGGCCGCGTTGCGGTTCAACGTGATGGCGCTGGGAGACAGCGCCGCCGCGTGGCGGGCCGCGGCGAACGGGATCCGCGCGGCGCTGCCGACGCTGTACCGGCCACAGATGGGGTGGTTCACCTACCACGCGATGGCCGACAGCGCGAGGAGCTGGGACCACTACCATCTCCAGCCCGTGGACGCACTCGTCTTCGACGGCGTCGCCGACACGGCGATCAGCGGCGCGATGGTGCGGCGGCTGCTGGCCCCCGACTGGTGGGACGCCAAGAACCAGGGGTTCTTCGCGGTGCCGAGCAGCGACAGCTGGTTCGATCTGCGCGGGTACTGGACGGGTTGGGGCTGGCACATCCTCGACTTCAAGGCGCTCGAGGCGGCATTCCGCTTCGGCACGGCGGCCCAGCGGCGCGAGGCGTGGCAGCGGCTCGACGCCGAGGCCTCGCGCATCGTCCACGTGAACTACGGCCGCCCGGGGGAGCGCGGCGACGACAACGGGCTCTTCATGTTCTCGGCGGGGTCCTACCTCGATCTGCTGGCGCGCGGGCTGTTCGGGGTGGATGAGCACCTCGACGCCATCGCGATCGCGCCGCACGTCGACGGGATCGCCGACGATCACATCTGGCGGCTCCAGGGGTGGAGGCTTGGCGCGGACTCGCTCAGCCTGGCATACCGGCCCGCCGACCGCGCGGCCACGCTCACCCTGACCCCGAGGCGTTCAGTACACCTCGAGCTGCGGTTCGGCTGGCTGGTGCGGGGGTCCTGCGCGGCGGTGATCCGCCCCAACGTGACGCAGTATTACGATCTGGTGCCGCGGAACGACGGATGGGCCGCGTTCGACGTGGCGGGCGGCTCCGAAAGCGTCACGGTCCGGGTGTCGGCGGCGGGCTGCCCGAAGCCGAGCTGAGGGCCGGCGCGCCGCGGCGGGAGCCGACGAGCGCGATCAGCCAGATCCATCCGAGCAGCAGGACCGCGTGCGGGCGGGAGGCGGTGCGCAGCAGCAGGCCCAGATTCACGGGCACGCTGAACGCCGAGCCGAGCCGCGTTT
>Ga0187853_10002862_pt1 | contig 13896 bp, 10 predicted proteins | sample June2016WEW_6_10_2_FD_132417 | JGI IMG/M metagenome (GOLD analysis project Ga0187853, IMG submission 132417) | Peatland microbial communities from SPRUCE experiment site at the Marcell Experimental Forest, Minnesota, USA - June2016WEW_6_100 | ecosystem: Environmental > Terrestrial > Soil >... | reverse complement strand
TATGAGCAAACTGATGAATGCGAAAGAGTATGAAGAGAGTCTGAGGAAGCTGAAGCTGAACGTGTACATGTTCGGCAAGAAGGTAGAAAACGTAGTGGATGACCCGATAATAAGGCCCTCCATGAATGCGGTGGCCGCCACCTACGAATTTGCCCACAGGCCGGAATATGAAGATATCATGACCGCCAAGTCCCATATCACGGGCAAGAAGATCAACCGCTTCACCCATATCCACCAGAGCGTGGATGACCTGGTGAAGAAGAGCAAGATGGGAAGGCTCCTGGGGTCTCTGACCGCCTGCTGCTTTCAGCGCTGCGTGGGCATGGACGCCATGAATTCGCTTTCTATTGTTACCTATGCCATAGATCAGAAGTGCGGCACGGAGTATAACAAGCGTTTTCTGAAATATCTCGAATACGTGCAGGAGAACGACCTGGTCTGTGACGGTGCCATGACCGACACCAAGGGTGACCGTTCCCAGCCTCCTCACAAGCAGTTTGACCAGGATATGTTTCTCCATGTGGTGGAAGAGAAGAAGGACGGCATCGTGGTCAGGGGGTCGAAGGCCCATCAGACCGGTGCGGTCAACTCTCACGAGATCATCGTAATGCCCACCATCACCATGCGGGAAGAGGACAAGGATTTCGCGGTTGCCTTTGCGCTTCCCAGCGATACCAAGGGCATCACCTATATCATGGGCCGGCAGTCCTGCGACACGCGGAAGCTCGAAGGAATGACCTTTGATCGCGGCAACATGTTCTACGGCGGTCATGAGGCCCTGGTGGTCTTTGATAATGTGTTTGTGCCCTGGGAGCGGGTCTTCATGTATAAGGAATATGACTTCACGACCCAGCTCGTTGAGAGCTTCTCTGCGTACCACCGTCAGAGCTATGCGTGCAAGGTAGGGGTGGGCGATGTGCTCATCGGCGCGACGCAGACCGTTGCGGAGTACAACGGAGCAGAAAAGGCATCGCACGTGAAAGACAAGATCGTGGAGATGAACCATCTGAACGAGACGCTGTTCTGCGGCTGCATCGCCTGTGCATCCGAGGGGCACCGTGAGGCGAGCGGGACCTATCTTGTGGATGTTCTTCTGGCCAATGTGCACAAGCAGAATGTCACGCGGTTCCCCTATGAGATCGCCAGACTTGCCCAGGACATCGCGGGCGGTGTGGTGGTCACCTGTCCATCGGAAGCCGACCTTAACTCGCCGGTGGTGGGTAAGTGGGTGAAGAAATACTATCAGACAAAGGCGGACTTCCCCACAGAATACCGGATGAGGATATTGAGGCTTATCGAAAACATCACCATGGGCACTGCAGCAGTGGGTTACCTCACCGAGTCCATGCATGGGGCGGGCTCACCACAGGCGCAGCGGATCATGATCGCCAGGCTTGTAAACATGAAGCAGAAGCAGAAGATTGCGAAAGAACTGTGCGGGATCGTCAAGGGCGACCAGATACGATAGAAAGGAGCACTGTATGAAAAACAAAGATGATGTGGTTATCGTAAGCGGGGTACGAACACCCTTTTCCAAGTTCGGCGGGATGCTCAAGGAGATACACAGTACTGACCTCGGGGTCATCGTGATCAAAGAAAGCCTGAGGCGCGCGGGGCTGAAAGGCGAGGACCTGGACGAGCTGTACTACGGCATGTGCGACCAGGCCGAGGCTGCACTCTATGATAATGTGAATGCCAGGCAGGCACTCCTGCGGGCAGGGCTGCCCAATACGCTGGTATCCCTGACCATCGACCGGGCATGCTGCTCGTCTCTCTGCGCGGTTCAGCTGGGCCGCAGGGCCATCCTCCTGGGTGAGGCGGATACCTGCATGGCAGTGGGGGCCGAGAACATGAGCAACACGCCGCTTCTCATAAATAACCACCGCTGGGGCTCCGGCATGAAACCGCTTCTTGTACAGGATTATCTGAACCCCATCACCTACCGGGAATATACCCCACTGGGAAAAGATGCGGGCGAGATCGCCATCGAATACGGTATATCGAGGGAAGAGCAGGACTCATGGGCGGTAGGGTCCCACAGGAAGTGGGCCCGGGCCGACAAGGAAGGCCTGTTTACCGATGAGCTGGTGCCTGTCGAAATCCCCGGCAAAAAAGGGGTGAGCATCATGTTCGCTCAAGACGAGCTGCCCAGGCCCAATACAACAGTGGAAGCCTTGGCAAAACTGAAGACCATCTACGGCAGCCCAACGGTCACAGCGGGCAATGCCCCTGGCCTGGACGCCGGGGCCACGGCCGTGATCATCATGAGGCGGTCCAAGGCGGAGGCATTGGGGGTAAAACCCTTGGCTACCATCGTGTCCGTGGCGAGCGGGGCGAGCGAGCCCAGGAGGATGGCAGAGCTGCCCGGGTTCGTCATCCAGAAAGCATTGCAGCGGGCATCGCTTTCCATCGATGACATGAAGGTCATAGAGATCAATGAGGCCTTTGCCGCAGTTACCCTGGTATCAACAAAAATACTGGCTGATCGGGATGAGCAGAAGTGGCGCTCTCTCCTGGAGCGGACCAACCCCAACGGCGGTGCCATTGCCATCGGCCATCCGGTGGGTGCCAGCGGAGGCCGCATTTTAATGAACATGATGTACGAACTGCGCCGCAGGGGAGGCGGCTACGGAGTCGCAGGCATCTGCGGGGGTCTTGCCCAGGGGGATGCCGTGGTGATCCGGGTAGATTAATTTCAAACAATATTCAGTATCCGGTATTTCTGAATCGGATACTGAATACTGTCTTTAATTCTGGGCAGTGCAAAGTTCTCAACAGGATTGCAAGTTATTCTTGCAAGCTTGCAAGAGCAAGAGAGAGATCTACTCACTCCCCATTAAGCTTTTTGAATAGCTGGAAGTTTGTAAATGCTAAGCGACCATTTTATATCCTTTGCCTTGACGATTTCTGTTATGTATCTGAAATTAATTATATACAGGTATTGTGCTTGACCACTTCCATCTGAAGATGCGGGCATCCCCGTGTTTGATAAGATGAACCGTACTGTCTCCGTCCTGTCTATGATGAAGCGTGAGTTACATGGCCCGGGAGGATTTGCATAAGGTTTTTTAAGGAACGGATCCTGCCGGCAAGACGGCAATGGCGAATCTTCGGACAGGAGAGGGCATGCTGGTCAACATCTCTGCAGACCGCTAAATTATGACTTGTCAATTCATGGCATTTATGGATAGTTAGGGAATAATGAAAGTTCATTTATATAGTCTCTTGGAGCAGATTAAAATTATCCCGTTAACAAGGACGATTGATGTGGAATGGGCATCTTTGACGATTACATTTACAAAAGGAGCGTTTGTATGAAAAGAGGCGGTTTCTGCATCGTCTTATTATTTGTCCTTGTAATTTTTTCCATTCCCTGTCTCGCTGCCGAGAAGACCTACCGGATAGAGGTACTTCAGGTCACGGCCATTGAGCCTTTCAAGAACGCCTACAACGGCTTCGTCAAGGAGCTGGAGAAGAACGGCATTGTCAAAGGCCAAAACCTCACCATCAACCGCACGATCATCGACTTTGATGTCGAGAAGTCAGGCCTGTGGAAGAAGATCGGCCTTCTCTTAAGGATCAGGAGCGAGGCCTCCCGCATAGCCGCTGAGAAGCCCGACCTCGTACTCACCATCGGGACACCGGCCACGAAGTACGGCAAGGACAAGATCATAGCGGCAGGCATCCCTGTGGTATTCACTGCAGTCGCCATACCCACTGCTGCAGGGTGCAAGTCGGTGACAGAGGCAGGGCCTGGCTTTACGGGTGCGACCCTGTGGATGGACATGAACGGCGTGGTCAAAATCATGAGGCTCGCCTTCCCCAAGGCCAAGAGCATCGGGGTCATCCACAGTGAGGACGACAACGCCGTTGCACAGGTGGAGGAGTTGAAAAAGAGCGCCCCGTCTGCCGGTTTTACCGTCCTCTCCAGGCAGATAGACAAGAATGCCCACATCACCTCTGTTGCCCAAGAGCTGAACAAACAAATAGACCTCTCAGTCATCCCGCTCGACACCTACTATGCCATGAGAAATAACGAGGCTTCCAAAGAGCTCCGGGATCTGAACACGACCATGAAGATACCCGGCGTCGTCCTTGCATACGTAAAGGTTCCGGGCGGCGTCCTCTATATCGGGTCCGACTTTGCGAACATCGGGGCACTCTCCGGCCGGCATGCAGCCAAGATCCTCAAGGAAGGGGTGAAACCGGAGACCCTCCCGGTAATGCGGCAGGAGGACCTCGGCATCATGGTCGATACGAAAGAAATGAAAGCACTCGGTGTCGAGCTACCCATGGGAATCCTGCAGCTAGCCAAGTCTGTTGAGTAGCATTATCCCGCTGCACCGGAGACTTAAATCCGGTGCAGCGGCACACAGCCTAGGGCGGATATATTCACCATGTTTGCAACGGTTGGGATGAATAGCCCTTTGATCAGGCGAGATGCACATGCCCTCAAATATCGATATCAAGATCCTTTCTCTCAGGCCCGGCAGGACGTCATATAATGTCTTTATATCCCAACGAGAAAATTTTGAAATTATATACACTACATTACCTGCTGTGCAGGTGAATTACAGATGATGCATCTCATACCCAGGGATGACCCTAAACAGGCCTTGAGGATCATGAGATTCCTCATGGCCTTTGGCACGTATATCATATGGATGCTCATCGCACTGTATTGCTATTACAATGGGTTGTTCGCAAGGTTTCTGATACCGATTTTCTGGGTCTTTGCAAGTATCGTTACAACTAACCTGATTATTTTCTTCCTGCTCCGTACTGGATTAAATCTACGATTCAAGGATCCGAGCCTCACCCTGATGCAAATTATTCTCGCAACGGTATACCCCATGGCCATGGCATACTCCTTGGATGAGGGCCGAGGGATCATGCTTTTACTTTACATGGTAGTTTTCACCTTTGGCACCTTCAGACTGAGCTTTCGCCAGTTCTTTTTTCTCTCTCTATTCGCCCCGATGGGATATGGCTTAGTAATCATGCTCCTGATCATCAATCACCCGAAAAGCGTAAATCTCAGGGTGGAGATATTTAATCTTATTACTCTCTTTATCGTTCTCATTTGGTTCTCTTTTATCGGGAGCTATATAAATGGACTGAGAAAAAAGCTGAGCAAAACAAACAATGAGCTCAATAATGCCAATGCACTTATCAGGCAGAGTGAAGGGCGGTTCAGGGACCTTGCAGAGTTGTTGCCCGAGACGGTTTTAGAAGCGGACCTTTCCGGCAGGATCACATTCGTCAACCGGAGTGCATTTGATCAATTCGGTTATACCGCGGATGATTTCATGGAGAGGCTCTCGGTTTTCGATGTGATTGTTCCAGAAGAACATGATACCTTAAGAAGAAACATGCAGAAGGTCTTCTCCTGTGAGAAGTTGGGACTCACGGAGTACACAGCCAGGAGAAAGGACGGCTCGTCTTTCCCGACCATGGCGCATATGACGTGCATATTTTGTGATGGCAAACCTGCAGGCCTGCGGGGATTTCTCATAGACATCACCGAGAAGAACAACCTTGCGGCGCAACTCTTACGGGTTCAGAAGATGGAGGCCATCGGGACGCTGGCCGGCGGCATTGCGCATGACTTCAACAATCTCCTCATGGGGATCCTGGGAAACGTGTCGCTGGTCCTCATGAAGATTGATGAGAGCGATCCCTCGCACGTCAGGCTGAAGAATGCCGAGGAATATGTTAAGCGGGCCTCAGACCTCACGAAGCAGCTGCTCGGATTTGCACGGGGAGGCAAATACGAGGTCATGACCACGAACCTCGGGAAGTTTATCAGGAAGAGTTCCGAGACGTTCGGCCGGACCAGGAAGGAAATCCGGATCCATCATTCGATCCAGGATGGGCTCTGGAACGTGGAGGTGGATCATGGCCAGATGGAGCAGGTATTTCTGAACCTGTTCGTGAATGCCTGGCAGGCCATGCCCGATGGAGGCGATATCTTTATCTCCGCAGAGAATATGGATCTGCACGCTGTTGACATGGCTCCCTATATGCTCAATCCGGGCAGGTACGTGAGGGTCACGGTGAGAGACACAGGTATCGGCATGGATGAGACCACAAGGTACAGGATCTTTGAACCTTTTTTCACGACCAAGGAGCGCGGCAGGGGAACAGGCCTCGGGCTTGCCTCAGTCTATGGCATTGTGAAGAACCACGAAGGGTATATCCAAGTGGAGAGCGAGCCCGGGGCCGGAAGTGCGTTCATAGTCTATCTTCCTGCCTCGGACAAGGTCCTGGTGGAAGAAAAAAAGGATGCGGCTGTCGAAGGGGTGCGGAAGGGGAGAGGGCGAATTCTGCTGATAGATGACGAGGAGATGATCCTTGATGTCGGATCTCAGATGCTCTCCAATCTCGGGTACACGGTCATGTCCGCACAGGACGGGAATGCCGGGATCGAGATGTACAGGCAGAACAGTGAAAAGATCGATCTCGTGATCCTGGATATCATTATGCCCGATATCGGCGGGAAAGAGACCTTTGAGCAGCTATTAAAGATCAACAATGACGTGAATGTCCTGCTATCGAGCGGCTACAGCCTGGACGACCATGCGAATGAGATCATGGAGAAAGGCTGCAAGGGCTTTATCCAGAAACCCTTTACCATGGGTGAACTATCAGCAAAGATCAACGAAATATTGAAAGAAAAATGATCTCAGTTCTTCCCTTTCCTTTATCCTCCCGATGCCTTTATCCCTACAAGCAGAGCTGAAGGATTCTCCTGACTAATGGCTCAGGATGCGTATCCGCATGTGCTACTGGAAACAGTGGCGCAAGGTGCGCACCAAGGTCAGGAATCTGCTTGGTTTGGATACAGGCAGGAAACAGGCTATTTTGACAGTGCTCAGCCGGAAAAGTTACTGGCATCTGTCCAAGACCCTGGCTACGCAAACCTCTTAGATATGAATCTCTACAATATCCCCGTCCTGCATGACATGGTCGCGCTGGACCATCATTCCATCGTGGACAGACTTGCCCCAGATGCGGGCGTACTTGAGCTTGATGAGGAAGTCCTTGTGGATCCTGCCTGCCAGATCTTCAAGGGTGCTGTCTCTCGGGATGACAAAGGGTTCGTTCAGATCGGGGTCTTTGCCGGGGTTCTTGGAGTACACCCGGATCACACCGGACATATCGTAAATGCTTTTCATGAAGGCATCCGTGTTCCTGGCGTTCAGGATGGAGATGGGAAGTGAGAGCAGCTTGAGGTCGGTCAGTTCCAGGAAGGTCTGGAAGTCCTCCTCCTGCTTGGGGCCGTCCACCTTGTTTATTACCATGAAGATCTTTTTGAAGAACACGGGCCTCTTGGTTCCTTCGGGCACATCAAATCCTTCGGGAAAGATTCTGTAGGATGTAAGGATCTCAACGATTTTCTCGTACTGATCTATGAGATCGGCAGTGATATCCAGGAGAATGACTACGATGTCCACCCTCCTCACCAGATCCATCATCAAAGGATCAATATACTCAGGAGTGATGGGTGGCGTGTCGATAAGCTGGAACTGGATGTTCTCAAACGGGGCCATACCGGGTGTGGGCTTGTGTGTGGTGTGGGGGAATGGTGCGATTTCGGGCTCGGCATTAGTCAGGGCTGCGATCAAGGATGACTTGCCGGTGTTAGGCGGCCCGATGACGATCACCTGGGCGGCTCCCTCCTTATCGATGGCAAACACACTTTTCTGTTTGGCCGCGCCCTTTTTCTTCTGGGCTTCTTCCCGATGCTTGGATATCCTGTGCTTGATGTCCGCTTGCATCTTGTCCGTCCCCTTGTGTTTGGGGATGAGGGCAAACATTTTCTCTAAGGCTTCGATCTTCTCCTCAATGGTCTTGGCCTCTCGATAGCGTCTTTCGGCTTCAAGGTATGTCGGCGGCAGATTAGCAGGCATAGTTTCAAACCACCCATAGTGCGGGAATCTATCCGTTGAGAAATACTCTCATACACAAAATCTCATCGGATTTCAATCAATGAGAGGCTTGCTCAATTGTGTAATGGCGATTTATTATCGTCAAGGACGAATAGAGTGGTGTGATCGATCATCAAAGGGGCATAAAGGGAGATTCGGCAAGTTATGACTATATAAATCCCCCCTTTATCAAGGGGGGATTGGTTGCCGATGAGTTTCAGATTGCGTCCTTGCCGCTCTCTCCGGTCCTCACCCGGATAACCTCTTCTACGGGCAGCACAAAGATCTTGCCGTCTCCGATCTTGCCGGTCCTGGCGGACTCAACGATCTTTTTCACGACCTGATCCACCATGGGCTGATCCACAATGATCTCGATCTTGATCTTGGGCAGAAAATCCACCTGATACTCGGCGCCACGGTAGATCTCCTTGTGACCCTTCTGACGGCCGTGCCCTTTTACCTCGGTGACCGTCATTCCCGAAATCCCGATCTCGCTCAAGGCCTGCTTTACGTCGTCGAGCTTGAAGGGTTTGATGATGGCTTCGATCTTTTTCATGCTTCCTCCTTCATGGAATGTCATGCCCCGTATGCGGTTTCACTGTGCTCGCCGAGATCGAGCCCCTGCAGCTCAGTGTCTTCGGATACCCGCAGGCCCCACAGCTTGTCAATAACCTTCATCAGTATCCAGCTTGCACAGAACACATACAGGCCCACTGCAACGACCCCGATAAGTTGAGACAGGATCAATGAAGTGTTACCTAAGAGCAGGCCGTTGGCACCGCTCGCATTCACCATCTTCGTAGCAAATACTCCTACGAGCAATGTACCGATGATACCGCCCACACCGTGTATGCCAACCACATCGAGACTGTCATCATACCCGAGTCGCGACTTGGATGCAACGCAAGCGTAACAGATTAACCCGGCAAGACAACCGATGATGATGGCAGAGTTCGGGCCCACAAAACCCGAGCCGGGTGTTATGGTGGCCAACCCGGCCACTGCACCGGAGGCGGCACCGAGGGTAGTAGGCTTGCCCCGGTGTATCCATTCCACAATGGTCCAGGTGGTCAGACCGGCCATGCCTCCGAGATGGGTTGCCACAAATGCACTCACTGCCACTCCATCTGCGGCCAGGGCGCTCCCGCCGTTGAATCCGAACCATCCGAACCACAGGAGCCCTGCGCCCAGCAGGGTCATAGGCAGGTTGTGGGGTATGAAGTTATCCGTGCCATAGCCTTTCCTCGGCTTGATCACCAGTATGGCGGCAAGCGCTGCAGCGCCACAGGAAAGATGCACTACCAGGCCGCCTGCAAAGTCCAGAACACCCAAGTTTTTCAGCCAACCGCCTGTACCCCACACCCAGTGGCACACAGGATTGTAAACGATAATGGCCCAGAGGAAGCTGAAGAGGAGGAAGGGGCCAAAACGCACCCGTTCTGCAAAGGCACCGGTGATGAGTGCTGGTGTGATAACTGCGAACATGCACTGGAATATGGCAAATACAAGATGGGGAATAGTGGGGCCATATGCAGGATTCGGGCTCAAGGATACGCCGCTGAGGCCGAACCATGAGAGGTTGCCGATTATGCCTGAAATATCGGGGCCGAAAGACATGGAGTATCCGAAATAGACCCATTCAAGGCTGATGAGGGCAATCATGATGAAGCTCTGCATAATGGTGCCGAGCACGTTCTTGGCGCGCACCATACCGGCATAAAAGACTGCAAGTCCCGGCGTCATGAGCATGACGAGTGCTGCAGAAATCAGAACAAAGGCCGTATCGGCCTTCTCAACGGGTATCATAGGTTAAGCCTCCTCATGAGGGATTCTAAGCTCTGGGTATATTCAGCAAATTGGATGCCATGTTTTCACATTGTTCCGATTTATATGAAATCTTCTCAAGAATGTTTCCGGATGCGGGTTTTTAGAGATCAACGACATTTTTATATGAGAAAGCATTGAAACAAAATTGTCAATATTTATAACGATTGGCGCAATAATGTGTCAAGATGTTGGATGAATGACAGACTAATCATACGGTTTTGTATCAGGGACTGCTGAAAAAAACCGGTCTGAGACAATGCCTAAGAGACCAGATCGCGAAGGGACAGCGTCATGGCTTCACGAAGTCTGGTCCTGAAAGGGGCTCTCACTTGCACCAAGTTATCTGGAAATACTAAATTTTCTCCTTAAAGAATTTTATGAAATCTTGCTTCAGCATCTTTACGGGTCTCCCTTTTTCATCTATCAATTCACGTCTTGACAACTCCAGATTTAATACATCAAGGGGTGGATGTAATCCCACATTTTCTTCGATACAATGAACTTGATAGGATTTCCCGGGAATGAAGGTAAATCGTGGAGGTTTCTTCTTACACATGGCTTTGACATTGAATCCCTCATACCCGCCATAGGTGCCTAGTTTTTCATGATCTCTCATAATTTATCTCCTCCATGATGACTAGGATGGAGAAGACATAATAGCGTCGAGATGGCCTTAGTCAATAGGATGATAAAAAATCTCGTGCCTTAAAAAGTCAGCCTCTCCGCCTCTAAAAGGGCGGAGAGGACATAACGACAAATGTCGGGAGGTTAGAAGAGGAATATCGGGAACGAATCGGGGTTTTTCCCGAAACAGGTAACATCGTCGATCTTTTCAATTCTGGGTCCCTTGAGCATCGCATAGAGCGACCTCTCTATACCAATCCCTGCGCCTAAGGTATCCGGGAAGTAAGGTTTCCCCTTTTCATCCTTTAAGAATACCGCGGTAAGGAAAGGACCATACCCATCCAGAATCGAGATGTTCTGTAGTATTCCATCCTCAAATTCGGGCAACTCGGGGATGATCCTGTTGTCGATGAGCCTCTGTATGATAGGCTCGTACAGCCACTCCCTGAGGGCACCAGAGAGGATCTCGAGTGCCCGGGTAAACTTTCCGGTCTCCCGTACTATCGACTTTGCGCAGATATCATAGTTGTAGATCATGTCCGAGGTAAACGACGACAGCGGCTTTTTGCTCCCGTCCGGAAGCAGATACGGGTAGATCAGGTCATAGTTTTCCCTCATGAGACCCGTGACCCAGAAGAACTGCGCCGAGACATCTTCACCCACCTTTGCATCAAGATCCACCTTGCCGTACTTCTTCAGTGCCTCATCATGCCTTACCCGGGGGAACGGTTGCTTGGGTACCTCAAGGGCAACCCCAAGGGCCTTAAGACTGTCTTCATTCTTATCTACAATGGCCGCCACACCCGCGATCAGCATTCGCTCAAAGAAGTCAATGGCCTTCTCATAGTCCTCTTTGAGGATCTTCTTCACCTTGTCCGGCTGATTCTTATACTGTTCCAGATCGATGCCCCTGTTTCTCCTCAGTTCAACATCGATCTGGGAAAAGTCGATGAGGTATTTACCCCGCTGTTTTCTCTGCGGGCTCTCGATCTCAAGCCTTATGTTTGGCGAGTCTACGAATATCCCCTTCAGCCTCGGGTTGAAGCATGCAAGGAACTTCATGTAGATCATGGAGTGTGTCACCACATACGGCATCCCTTTGTAGTGAATGGTCGGGACGTGCTCCACGTCATGCGCCAGCGGATCGGTAACAGGACTCATCTCCACCCGCTCAAGATTCAAGAGGCCTTCATTTACCAGATAATCATTGATCGCCGCCACAAAGGAAGTGCGCACCCTCATGGCATTGTAGAGATCTTCATTCACCCATTTCTTTATATAGTTCTTCCGGATGAACTCCTCAAAGGTGCAACCTGATTGTTGAATCGTGGCCTGGAAATGAAATAGGTCTTCACCGACAAAAGCCATCTTTTGTTACCTCCTTGCCTGAAAGCCGGGATCCGGCCGGCTCAGACCTCTTCTATAGCACAGGGAGATAGGTATCTATCTCATACTTACTCACGTGAATCCGGAATGCATCCCATTCTTTTACTTTGTTCTCAATGAACTTATCGAAGATATGATCACCGAGGGCATCCTTCACGAGCTTGCTCTTGGACACCTCCTGGATGGCCTCAAAGAGATTCCCGGGCAGAGATATGATACCTGCCTTTTTGCGGGCCTTCTCGTCCATCTCGAAGATGTCCTCTTCTACCGGCTCAGGCAACGGGTACTTTCTGTCGACACCTTCGAGACCCGCTGCGATCTGGACTGCAAAGGCGAGGTACGGGTTGCAGGCAGGATCAGGTGCCCGGAACTCCGCCCTTGTGGCGTTGGCCTTCTCGGGCTTGTACATGGGCACCCTCACCATGGCGGAGCGGTTCCTGCGCGCCCAGGATATGTAAACAGGCGCCTCATAGCCCGGGACAAGCCGCTTGTAGGAGTTCACCCACTGGCTGGTGACGGCACAAATCTCGCGGGCGTGGGTAAGGAGGCCTGCTATGTACCACTTGCCCACCTTGGATAGGTGGTACTTGTCCTTGATATCGAAAAAGGCGTTCTCTTTTCCCTTGAACAGAGACTGGTGGACGTGCATGCCGCTTCCATTCTGACCTGCAATGGGCTTGGGCATGAAGGTGGCATACACACCCTTCTGGCGTGCAATCTCCTTGACCGCTGTGCGGTGGGTCATGACGATGTCGGCCATTTTCAGGGCATCCGCATACTTCAGGTCGATCTCGTGCTGAGATGGCGCAACCTCGTGGTGGCTGTACTCCACTCCTATCCCCATGCTCTGGAGCGCAAAGATGGTATCTCTCCTGATATCCGGCCCCATATCGATGGGCAGCCCGTCGAAGTAGCCGCCATGATCAAGGATCTCGGTGCACTTGTCGTTGGCAAAGTAGAAGTACTCGAGCTCCGGTCCCATATAACAGGAGTATCCCTTGTCCGAGGCCTTCTTGAGCATCCTTTTGAGGGCATACCGGGGGTCGCCGTCATACGGGGTGCCGTCGGGGTTGAGGATGTCGCAGAACATGCGCGCAACCGGCCTGTCCATGGGTCTCCAGGGGATGATCTGGAAGGTGGTCACATCCGGCTTGGCGATCATGTCGCTCTCATGGATGCGGGCAAACCCCTGAATGGATGAACCGTCGAAACCCATGCCCTCATCAAGCCCCTCATCCAGTTCCGACGGCGTGATGCTGAAGCTCTTGAGCATGCCGAGTACATCGGTGAACCAAAATTGAACAAAGCTGACCTTATGGTCCTTTACCGCCTTTAAAACATCATTACTTGTCTTGCAATGAAACATCTGTACCTCCTCTTGTAATTATTATTTCATCACTGACTGCCAGAAACATGCCACCAGTTGAATAACTCTCGAGCAGACTTGATAATGAATTGTATAATCTTATAGTTAAGAGATGATGATTCAAATTGTAAACTATTACCGACATGGTTCAGGCAAAAAGAAATACCTTCGAGATCCAATTTCTTTACAATTATGAATCATTTCATTAATACCACGGCTGATATTCCCAGAGAAGGTGAGCGAAATTAACCCTGAAACTTTAGCCAGCAAAAGTCTCGACCACCCAGTGCCTCCAGCCCGTTACAGGTTTAATGCACACAAACAAACCCTATTCATGAACTTGAAACACCGCATGCATTACATTCCTACTGAGAAGAAGCAGACATTCTCATATCAAAGTCGGTTATTATACATGATATCAGAGGTCTCAAGACATAATTATGGATCAATTATGATCCGACATAATTTATATTATACAAAAAAGTAACATCATATTATATCTTAAACAATAATGGTCCTTACTAGGATACATATTATTAGTTAATTATCTTATTAATATAATATTAACAGCCAGTTATATGATTATAACTATGATGGCACCGTCATTGCAATTGCCGGTTTATTCCACAAAAGAGGAGGATATCACATGATCAATTCAGGTGATACAGCTTGGATGCTTGTTGCGACCGCACTCGTCATGGTCATGACACCCGGTCTCGGGCTGTTCTACGGGGGGATGGTCCGCTCCAAGAATGTGCTCGG
>Ga0187853_10002858_pt1 | contig 13914 bp, 9 predicted proteins | sample June2016WEW_6_10_2_FD_132417 | JGI IMG/M metagenome (GOLD analysis project Ga0187853, IMG submission 132417) | Peatland microbial communities from SPRUCE experiment site at the Marcell Experimental Forest, Minnesota, USA - June2016WEW_6_100 | ecosystem: Environmental > Terrestrial > Soil >... | reverse complement strand
CCCTGCTCCGGGTCGCGCACGAACATCGAATACTTTGGCTGATGAATCAGGCACGGCGTTCCGAGAGCGCGCAGAATCTTCACTGCCTCGTCGGTCTGCTTAGCGTTGTAGGCGGAAATGCCGGCGTAGAGCGCTCGTCCCGAGCGTACGGCCGTATCAAGCGCTCCGAGCGATTCTTCCATCGGTGTGTCGGGATCGGGACGGTGATGATAGAAGATGTCCACATAATCGAGCCCCATGCGTTTCAGGCTCTGATCGAGGCTGGCCAGCATATACTTGCGCGAGCCCAGATTTCCATAGGGCCCGGGCCACATATCCCAGCCGGCCTTGGTCGAGATGATGAGTTCGTCGCGGTAGGAAAGGAAATCTTTCTTCAGGATCTGACCGAAAGTTTCTTCCGCCGATCCGTAGGGAGGGCCGTAATTATTGGCGAGATCGAAATGCGTGATACCGAGATCGAAGGCGCGGCGCAGCATAGCCCGGGAATTTTCAAAATTGTCCAGACCCCCGAAGTTGTGCCACAGTCCGAGCGAGACGGCGGGAAGCTGGATGCCGCTGCGTCCCGAGCGGCGATATTGCATGGAATCGTAACGCTGGTTATCTGCTGCATACATGCTGCATCTCCCTCGGCGCCTAAAGGCGCATTCCTACATGCAATGCGTTCGGCATGCCTGAAGGCATGCGCTGATACGAACCGTTTTGAGTTGCAAGTTTCTTGACTGGCGATCCTTAGATTGGCAATCATTGATTGGCGATCATTTTACAGGTCAGTCGTATTTTTCGTAACGGATCGAAGTGCGATCCCAGCCTAGACTCTTCAGCAACTCGCGATTTGCCTTGACCATCTTGTCGAGGCCGCAGATGTAGGCGTGCATGTCGGTGCGGGCTCCAACGATTTCTGCCAGATGTTGCTGCACGTAGCCTCGCAGGCCTTTCCATTCCGCAGAAGCGCGGCTTAACGTGGGCAGGAAATGAAAGTTAGCGTGCTCGGCGGCCAGACGTTCGAACTCCTCACGATAATAAATGTCCTGTTCGCGGCGCGCGCCGAAGAGCAGCCAGAATTGGCGTCCCTGATGGCGGCCTTGCTCAGCCAGCAGCCAGTGCAGCATTGAGCGGAAGGGCGCTATGCCGGTTCCGGTGGCGATGAACACGGTGTCGCGCAGCGGCGGGCGCAAAATGAAATCGCCGAACGGCCCCTGAAACACGATCTCTGCGCCTTCGTCGAGACTGCAAAGATAGTTCGACATGAATCCATCCTGCACGCGATTCAGGCAGAAGGCGACATGTCCGTTGCCGGAGGGCGGCGATGCGATCGAATAGGCGCGGGTCATTTCCTCCCCATCAGGAGTGGTGGTCTTCACCGAGAGCCATTGCCCTGGAACAAAGCCGAAGCGAGTTACTCCGTTCACTTCGAGTTCGAGGTGCTTGGTAAACTCGGAGAGCGGGACGGAGCGAACCAGGCGTGCGTCGAAGGTTCTAAATTGAGCCATCGTTTAATTAGATGATGGCGAACGGTCGCAGGACGCTCCGGGCGCGCACACCGTCGACGTACGTTCCGGCGCTGGATTTCGAATTCGAGTTTAACCCATGCGGCTATGGCCCCGAGATCCGCTGCGATGACACTGCCTGAATTCTTGCCTTCGCCGTCGAGCACTGCGCCGCAGAGTGCGCAGAGAGAAAGAGAAGATGAATTCGAGTTCTTGTGCGCTTTGACGGGCACGAATCTTCCCATGGAGCGCCGCGCGCGCATTGCGAATTGGAATCTCGCAGCGCTCGACTGGAGCGAATTTGTTTCTCTGGCGGAGCACCATGGCGTTCTCCCGCTTGTGGCCCGAAATCTGATCGGGCTTTTTGGCGTCGAACCTGGTCACGCCGAAGCTGGTCGCGTCGAAGCCGCGCGCGGGCTTCCACCGGAAATCGAGCGCTCGCTGCGGTCTGCCTACGAAGCGAACCTGCGGCGCAGCTTATGGTTCACCTCCGAACTGGCGCGCATCATGCGGCACTTCGAGCGCAAACCGTTGCGGGTGATTCCATACAAGGGGCCGGTGCTGGCGCAATCGGTTTATCTCGACGTGGGGCTGCGAAGCTTTTCGGATCTCGACTTTCTGATTTCTCCAAGCGACTTCGAGAGCGCTAAGCAGGCCCTTGCCGAAATTGGATATCACCCATCTGCGGTTCTCACTCCGGCGGTCGAGCGGTTCTGGCTGCGCACCGGCAACGAGCGTTCGTTTGACGGCGCGGCGGGAAAGAACCTGGTCGAATTGCAGTGGGCGCTGCTGCCGCACTTTTATGCGGTCGATCTGCACTCACATGATCTGCGCGTGGAAGATTTGCTGAAGCGCGCCGGCCACACCGTTGTGGGCGCGTGCGAGGTGCCATGCCTGTCTCCCGAAGATTCGCTGCTGGTGCTGTGTGTGCATGCCGCGAAGCATCTTTGGATGCGACTGATTTGGCTTTCGGACATTGCGGAGACTTTGCGGGCTCAGACTCAAGCCCAGACAATCGACTACGCGCTGTTATTTTCTCGCGCACGGGCGCTGGGGATCGTTCGGATTCTTGGCGTGAGTTTTTGGCTGGTGGAAAACTTATTTCGGGTTGAGATTCCCAAACCTGCGGAGGAAATCATTGCAGACGATACTCGCGCGCCCGCCTTCGGGCGCGAATTCGCCGAGCGCCTCGCTCGCGGCGCGGCCTATGATTTTGAATCCACAGAATACTTCCGGCTGATCCTGAAACTGCGCGAGCGGCGCGGCGACCGCTGGCGATATGTCTGGCGACTGGTGTGGACGCCGGGCGTGGGAGATATCGCGGCCGTGCGATTGCCGGAAGCGCTTTTTCCTTTTTATCGGATCGTGCGGATGGGGCGACTGATGCGGAAGTTGGTCTCCTGACCGAGACTTGGATTCGCTGCGCCGCAAGCGGGTGCTGAGTCGTTCAGCCGAGCGAGGGGCGCTCCACTAATGCAATTCGCCGTCGCCCGGCGCGATGTCTGGCGTGTCGACTTTCCGCGCGACTGCCGTATTTCCTCGAGCCGGCGCTGGCTGAAATTCGCCCGGATCTTTGCCGGCCAGCGCGACGGTCATGAACTGCATCCAGATGGGCAGGGCGGCGCGGGCTCCCGTTTCTTTCTCGCCGAGAGACTTTTTTTCGTCGTATCCGATCCACACTCCGCAGGTCAGGGAGGGAGAAAAGCCGACGAACCACGCGTCGGTGAAATCATTAGTCGTCCCCGTTTTTCCAGCGAGCGGATACGGCATTTTGGCCGCCGCGATGGCGGTGCCATGGAGCACGACCTCCCGCAGCATGGATGTCATGACGCGCGCGGTGCGCGCACTGACTACGTCTTTGATGTCGGAAAAATCTTCTTCCAGAACGCGGCCTTCGTAGTCGGTGACGGCGGTGATGTAGCGTGGAGCGACGCGCACTCCGTCATTCGGAAACACACTGAAGGCAGAGGTCTGCTCGAGCGGCGTGATCTCCGCCGAACCGAGCGCCACCGGAAGGTAGGCGGGAATGTTGGCAGTAATGCCGAAGCGGTGCGCATAGTCGATCACAGTCTTAATGCCGATGCGATCGGCCAGCTTGAGCGCGGGAATATTTCTGGACTGGGCGAGCGCGCGACGCAGCGTGATCGTTCCCTCAAATTTGGCGTCGTAGTTGTGCGGCGCATAAGGGCCGGAGGCGGTTTGAAAAGTTACCGGCGCGTCCAGAATGGTGTCGTCGGGGCTGCCACCCTGATCGATGACGGCGGTGTAGACGTAGGGCTTGAACGACGACCCAACCTGCCGCAGCGCCTGCGTGGCGCGGTTGAACTTGGAGAGATTGAAATCGCGGCCGCCGACCATAGCCTTGATTTCTCCGGTCGCATTATCGATTGCGACCAGCGCTCCTTCGGCTCCTGAATCCTGCTCCAGACTGACGCGCGATTTTCCGCCCGCATCGAGCGTGAGCACTTTGATGTAGACGATGTCGCCGGTGTGAAGAATGTCGGGAAGTTTGAATTTGGGCTTCAGCTTCAGCCATGCCAAATCGGCCGGCGAGAGCGTGGCCGTGCGCTGGCCGAAGCGAATTTCGGCGGCGGCCGGTGAGACTTGTGTGACTAGCGCGTGCAGGTATCCATTTACTTCCGGCTCTTCATCCCAATCTGGATCGACATACTTGTCGAGCTTTTGACCCTGCGCAATTACATTCAGGAGTTGGGCGCGCCAACCGTGCCGGCGCTCGTAGGCGGCCAGGCCATCGAGCAGCGACTGGCGCGCCGATTTCTGTAGATCCATATCGAGCGATGTGTAAACCCGCAACCCTCCCTGGAGTACCTGGTCGCTGCCGTACTTCGCTTCGAGATACCGTCGGATCTCTTCCACATAGTGCGGAGCCAGCGAATTCTGGTCCTTCTGCAAGTCGAGCACGATGGGCTTGCTCTTCGCCTCCGAAGCCTGGGCCGCGGTAATCTTGCCGTCCTCAAGCATGGCGTTGAGCACGAGGTTGCGCCGGAAGCGGGCGCGTTCCGGATGGTTGATCGGCGAATAGTATTGCGGAGCCTTGGGAAGACCCGCTAGCAGCGCGGCTTCCTCCAGCTTTAGTTGCCTGGCCGGCTTGCTGAAATAGTATTCCGAAGCGGCTTCATAGCCGTAGGCGCCGTGGCCGAGGAAAATCTGGTTGGCATAGAGCGTGAAGATCTGAGGCTTGGTGAAGCGGCGCTCGATCTGAATGGCGAGGAGCGCCTCCTGCACCTTGCGATAAAACGAGCGGTCGGGAGAGAGAAAAAGATTGCGGGCGAGTTGCATGGTGAGCGTGGACGCTCCCTGTACTTTCCCGCCCGATTCGATATCGCGATAGGCTGCGCCTACGATGCGCCAGATGTTGATGCCCGAGTGCTTGTAGAAATCTTTGTCCTCGATCGAGACCAGTGCATTGCGGAGAACTTCGGGGTAGTCGTCATAGGTGGCGATGACGCGGCGCTGTAAAGCGAAGGTGCCGATGACCCGCCCCTGTCCATCGTAGAGTTCTGTGACGGAGCTGGGACGGTAACGTTCGAGTTCTTCGACCTGGGGCAGGTCTGTGGAGTAAACGAGAAGCAGCCCGGCGGCTGCGCCCACTATGGCAGAGAGCAGGACGAGCAATCCGAACAGGAATCGTCCCACCAACTTCCGTCCGGCAATTTCTATCGTCGGAAGATGTTGGTAGATGATTTTCATCGGAGAGCGCAGGTTTCAAGGTTTCAGAGTTTCAAGGTTTCAATGTTAACGCAAAGCATAACAACTTTTTCAACGCCGAGTTTTCCGATGGTACTGACAAACAGCAGGTCCTTCGCTACGCTCAGGATGACAAATTCATTTATTTATTCGACGCGACGACGTTCAACTCCCGGCAAAAGAAATCGCCCGCCGAAGCGAGCGATGGTAGACTTTGAAACCTTGAAACTCTGAACCTTTATCCCTTCGATTCCCGGTTCTTCAGTACTTCCAACGCTTTGTTCAGTTGGTCGTCGGTTTGGTTCTTTGGCTTCACGTCTTTTTTCTCGTCGGGAGCGGCGGCCTGATCTTCGTCAGGTAATCCGCCGTCGTCCTCGGCTGCGTCCGCGACCAGAACGTTGGGTGTGACGGCCGCATCCTGAATTGCCTTCCCGCTCGGCGAGTAATACTTCGCGATGGAAAGAATCAGGGCGGAGTTGTCCGGCATCTCGATCAATTTCTGCACTGAGCCGTCGCCGAAGGTCTTGTCTCCGACGACGTCGCCCCGCGCATTCTCGAGGATCGCGGAGGCCACAATCTCAGCCGGGCCCGCCGTGCCGCGATTCACCAGCACGGCCACGGGAAGCTTGGTGATGTCTTTGGCGGGGTCGGCATTAAATGCCTCGCGCGGATACTTCTGCCCCTGCAGATAGGTGATGGTGCCATGGTCCAGAAAAAGATTGGCGGTGGCAACGCCTTCAGATTCCGCGCCACTGGCGGAGTTACGCAGATCGAGCACCAGCTTCTTCGCTCCCTGCCGCTGCAGATCGCGAATCTTGCCGGCGATCTCCTGCGACTTGCCTTCGGGGAATGCGTCCACCTGAATGTAGCCGACGTTGTCGGCGAGCATTTTTTCGGCGACAGGCGGGATGGCAACCACGTCACGCGTGATCACAATCTTCTGCGGTTCGGCGCGCCGCGGCCGAACTACCGCCACGGTGATCGTGGATCCGACCTCGCCCGACAACACGCCGTGAATCTCAGCCAGCGACATGTCGTGCGTGCTCTTGCCCTCGATCGACTCGATGATGTCGGAGTTCTCGATCCCGGCCTTGTCTGCGGGGCCTCCCGGGATCACCGCGACTACGGCGGCGTATCCGAAACGTTTCGAGACGGCGGCGCCGATGTCCGCCTTGCCGTCGCTCTTCATTGTCTTGTAGCGCTTGTACTCGTCCGCCGAGAGGTAGCTGGAATTCGCGTCGAGCGACTCCAACAGACCGTGCAGCGCGCCGTCGGTGACGCCCGCGATGTTGGGCTCTTCCACGTATTCGAGGCGAATGCGCGACAGCACTTCGCTGTACACCGAAAGCTGGCGATACGCGCCATCATTCGAAGAAGCGCGAACGTTGACAAAACCGCCCACGATAGTGAACAGCAGAATGGCCAGCGAGCTGGCAATGATTGTGACCTTCAACTTCTTCGACATAGTTTTGGTCTTCGCTTTTTAATCTTAATCTTTTTGATTTAGCCCCAAGTGATCCTTGGCTCCAGGGAAATCGAGGAACCGATACATCATTATAGACGGTTTGATGCATGGATCGGAAAGCAAGATACGAGGGCCAATGTCATGAGTAACTGCAGCCAGGAAGCCAAGGGTGGCGTGGCCTGCAGGAAGGGCCCTTAGGACTTTAGCAAGTCGTCCGTAAAGGCAATGTTAACTACGAGATGGCCTCCCAGAAAAGTGTCATCCTGAGCGCAGTGGATGCTTCGCGAAGCGGAGCAGCCGCGCAGTCGAAGAGCCTGCTCTTCTTTGCCGAAGCCCCGAGCGAAGCCGAGGGGACCCCTACGCATTCGACACTCCCCATTCAGTGTCAAGGCGTTCTCCCCGTGCGGCCGCCGGGCACTCCACGAATCTGGCACTCCACGAATAAGGAATAACTCTTGACACCCGTCCCTCGCGGGAGAACAATTATCGCCGTCCAGGTTTCCACCGACTCTCCCCCTTCGGAACAGTAACCGGCCGCCCACGCTATCTAAGGAGGAATCATGCCTTCAGCACGTCTGAACCTTTCCGCTTTGACACTAGTTATGCTTTCTGCGCTGCTGCTGCTTGCCGCTCGCCCAGCGCCCGCCCAAACTGAGACCGTGCTCTACAACTTCGAAGGCGGTCTATTTGGCCCCGATGGCGCTAATCCCGAGGGCAGCCTCACTTCTGACGGTAAGGGCAACTTCTATGGGACGACCAACTCAGGGGGTGCCCATGAAAATGGAGACGTATTTGAGCTTTCGCCGAACGGCAGCGGAGGCTGGAACGAGACCCTGCTCTACAGCTTCACCGGAGGGACGGACGGAGCATTTCCATCTGACACCGTGATATTAGACAGCGTCGGAAACCTTTACGGAACAGCCGGGGGTGGCATTACTGGCTGGGGCGTTGTTTTCGAACTTAGCCCCGTGGAAGAAGGCTGGACGGAAACCGTCCTGTACCTGTTTGGTAGCACGCCCGGCGACGGCCTTCAGCCCGCGAGCGGTGTGATGATGGATGCAACGGGTAATCTTTACGGCGCAACGGCCTTCGGCGGGTCAGTAAATTACGGAACTATCTACGAAATGAGCCCGTCCGGTGGCGGCTGGACGGAGCAAACGATCTACAATTTTGATGGTCGAGGACCATTCGACTACAATACCGGGTTTACGATGGATGCTGCTGGAAATATCTTCGGCGTCTCCAGACAGACAATAACCGAGCTGTCACCAAACGGTAACGGTGGTTGGAATGCAAGCGTGATCTTCAACTTTCCTAATGCACGTGGCTACTTTCCAAATCGTACCATCGTGACTGACCAGTCTGGGAATCTCTACGGAACAACCTCCGTGGGCACTGCCAAGGGGGGCTTGGGTGGTTATGGAACGGTCTTCAGGCTGAGTCCGAGAAAGAAGGGAGGAACATGGTCAAGGAAAGTTCTCTACGCTTTCGAGGGAGAGGGAAATGGAGATGGCAACGACCCTTTCGGGGAGATTGTGTTTGATGCGGCTGGGAACATCTACGGCACTACGGCCTACGGCGGCGAATACGGTGATGGAACTGTCTTCGAACTAGTGACCCCAGTTGATAAAAGCAAAGGCTATACAGAGAAGGTTCTTTGGAGCTTCAATGGCACTGACGGAGAAACTCCGGTTGGCGGCTTAATTCTGGATAGCGCAGGCAACATCTATGGCACGACCTATTCGGGAGGGCTCTACGGATGGGGCGTTGCGTTCGAAGTGACTCCGTAGGACGCTCGTCAACCAACGCACCGATCATGCGCGGTGCGCGAAATTGGAAAACGCCGATGCTGGCTCATTCGAGCGCGCCTTAGTTCGCTCGGGCGCGGTCCCTTAATTATCACAATCGTATTGTGTGCGCCATCACAGACATCCCTCGTGCGCGTCGGCGACAATAGCTGACCTCCGAGTGAGGGTGTGCCCGTCTCCCAGGAGACGGCAATTTAGCCACGTCCACTGGCTAGTTTACTCTTTGATAATAATTTGAGTGGAAAAGTTACCTTCCGAAAGAGCCGCAAAACCTACGGAATCCAATAGAATCTGGCGAAAATCGAGCTAAGTCCTTATTTCAGAACACTTTAATATAAGTCCTTTGCCTTCAAAGACCTTTTCCATTTCTCGCAGCCCGACCCGCATTTTCATTGACAAAGGGGGGAGGGGGGTAGGGGTAATTGGGATTAATACCCGTAGAGTAAACTTGCCGCCGATAGTCAAGCAAGGACCCGCTTCAACGGGTGCCCCACACATTCGTGCCTTTTGCGAATGTGTGGGTGTGTGCAGCGCCCCACTCTTTAGAAGTGCTCCGCCTAATCTCTACTTCTCCAGCAGCGCAGCGATTTCCGCGTGGCCTTTTTCTCTAGCGACCGTGGCCGGAGTTTTGCCCGCGTCGTTGGCTAGTTTGGGATCGGCGTGCTGCTTGAGCAATAGTTCCACCATGGGCCGGTCTCCGTTCTGGGCGGCGGCGTGAATCGGAACCCAGCCTGCTTGCTGGCGGGCGTTCACAGGTGCTCCGTGTTCGAGCAAAAGGCGGGCGGCCTCCAGATTGCGGGCGGATGCGGCGGAGTGCAGCGGCATAACCTGGGTTGGATTCGCGGCCACGGCATCGACCGATGCTCCGGCCTCGATCAGCAGGCGGGCGGCTTCGGGTTGTCCAAAAAAACAGGCAAAGTGGAGAGCTGTGAAACCGTCGCCGGAACGCGAGTCGAGCGAGCGGGAGTTGACGGCTTCGGCATCGCGGAGGTGCTCCTTGAGGCGATCCAGACGGCCGAGCGAGGTGGCTTCGAAAATATCGAGCGCTTTCTTTTTGCTTGCGATCAGTTCCGCCAGGTCGCGGTGGCCGCGATAGATGGCTTGCATCAGCAGGCTTACGCCATTCGCATCACGCTCCTCGGCGGCAGCAGGGTCTTGTTCGAGCAGGCGGCGGAGGTCATCGGCGTCGCCTGCCTGCAAGAGTTCCAAAGCGCGCTCGGAATCTTTCATGGCGCTCCCTCCCAAAGTTAATCTGAAAGTTAATTAGCACTGCTAACGAATTATAGGGTGAACATTTCTCTTGTCAAGAAAAAAGTTAGCAATGCTAAGCGATCGCGATGCTAAGCTTGTGTCGTATGCCGGGTTCGAAGGAGTCATTCCGGTTGGATGTGGCCGATCGTCTGCATTCGGCGGCCATTCATCTTCTGCGCCATGCCCGCAAGCAGGATGTTCTCGCCCACGTCGGTCCGGCGCGGCTGTCGGCGCTCTCTGTGCTCGTGTTCGGAGGCCCGATGGCGCTCGGGCAACTGGCGGCCGCGGAGCAGGTGAAGGCTCCGACGATGAGCCGCATCGTGGCGGGATTGAAGCGCTCCGGGCTGGCGAAGATCGAGACCGATGCGAAAGATGCGCGTCGGATTCGGGTGACGGCAACGGCCAAAGGGGAACGGTTATTGCAGCAGGCTCGACTGCGGAGAGTCCAGCTTGTGGCGGAGACTCTTGGCGGCCTGCGGGACCCGGAATTGGATACTCTGCGCAGGGCGGCGGAACTCATGGAGCGAGCCGTGAGGCAGGCTGCCGGGACGAAGTAACAGTTGGTACGCGAGGCCGAGCTGCGCTCGGCTTGGACGGGCGGGGCGCCCGTCCCCACATTAGCCAGCCCGGCTTGCTAGGGTTGATCCGCTACGGCATTGCGCAACTGGCCGATGCCTTCGATCGAAACCTCGATTACATCTCCGGCAACTACCGGGGCTACACCCTCAGGTGTGCCGGTGGCGATCAGGTCGCCGGGTTCGAGGGTCATGATCTGCGAAATGTAACGGATGACGACGTCGAGCGGGAAAATAAAATCTCGCGTGTTGCCGGACTGCCGCAGGTTGCCATTTACGCGGGTTTCTACCTGTACGCCTGCCCAGGGATCGATGTTGAGGCCGTCGGCGACCACGGGTCCGACGGGGCAGAAGGTGTTGAAGCCTTTGGCGCGGACCCACTGACTGTCTTTTTTCTGCAGATCTCGGGCAGTGAAATCGTTGACGCAGGTGTAGCCGAGGATGTAGGGGCGCACGTCGTCGCTCGCGGTAAGTTGGTGGCAGCGCCGCGCGATCACGACTCCCAGTTCACCCTCGTAGTCGGTGCGCTCGGAAACCCTGGGGCGAAGAATCGTTCCACCTGGCGGCAGCAAGGAAGAGGGCGGCTTGAAAAATAGCATCGGCTCCTGCGGAACATCGTGGCCGAGTTCGGCAGCGTGCGCCCGATAGTTGCGGCCGACGCAGACGATCTTCGTCGGCTCGACGGGCGGGAGCAGAGATGCCTCGGCGAGCGGGATGCGGTCCATGCGGCGGCTGGGAAGGCCCTCGACGTCGCCGTCGCTCCCGTGCGGGGGCTGGAGGAGCAGGCGCGTGATTTCTTCGTTCCCGGCGACAGACTCGATCAGGCCGTAGTGGGCGGAACCGTTGAGCTCGAATCGGCAGTATTTCATCAGAGATCATTCAAACACAAACGACCGGAGGATCACGAAGGAAAAAATCTACGACCGTGCGTGGGCGAGAATCTTCGAGGCGCTTACTGCTGAGGACGAGGCCGAGCTTCTCAACCCGCCAAGCCAAAACCGGGCTTGTCGGGGGCCCCGGTGCGCTCGGCTTGGACGGGCGAGGCGCCCGTCCCCACACTGGCGGTTTCGCTAAGGGACGGATTCGCTGGTTGGCTCGGAGCGCTGGCTTTCGTTTCCGCGGACGTCCACTGCCGAGACCGCGTAGGTGTAGGTCTTTCCGGAGGCGACCGCGTTGTCGCGATACGATGGCGACTTTACGAGTTCGTTATTCAGCTTGAAAGCGACTGCATTCCCTTCGCTGCGATAGACGTTGTATCCCGCGAGATCGGCGTTGGTGACCGGCGCCCAGATGAGATCGATAAATGGCTTTTGCCCTTCGCCAGAATATGCCGCCTGCAACCCGGCGGGTATGGAGGGCGGGAAGGTGTCATGGGCGATGACGCGCACCTGTGGAGTGTCGTCTCCTTCAACCTGCACTTCGGTGTTGCTGTCGAGGCGTTTGATGATGCTTACGACGGTGACGCGATAGAGGTAGGTCTTTTCCCATTCGAAGCCCGAGTCGGTGAAGTGCATGGGGCCAAGTTCGGTCGTTGGAGTTGGAATTGGAATTGAAACGTCGCCGGCAATTGTGTCTTTGCCGGAGCCTTCGTCGCCAAGACCTTCCTGGCGACGATAAATCCGATAGCGGAGTTGAACGCCGGGGGGACTTGCAGGGACACGCTGTGATTCGCCTGCGCTGGTCCATGTCAGCACGACGCCATCTCCGGTTAGTTCGGCAGACAGGTCGGCGGGAGGAGGTTCGGTTACGAGGGCGGGCACGTGCACTCGATTCGATAATCCCGCGCCGCGGGCGTTGCGGTTCAAGACCTCGACAGCGTAGGTGACTTCGGCGGCCGGGTCTTGCTGTTGCATGGCAGCGGGAAGGGTGTCGGTGTAGGTCTGCGGCGCGGGCGGCGACGCGGGCTTCTGCGCCGTTCCCCGCGGAGCTTTCGGTTGCTTCGGCACGACAGGTGGCGCGGGCAACGTGGCGACGGGAGTTCCGCATATCGTGATTTCAGATTCTGGGCTGCGGCAAACTTCGGTTGGGCCGATATAACGTATGCTCTGGCGGTCGGTGGTGAGGGTGGGCTCGCTCCAACTGAGGGTGACGCGATTGCCTTTGCGGCTGGCGCGCAGATCCGACGGCGGTTTGGGGAGTTCGAGCGACGGCGGCAGCGGCGGTCCGAGCTGGGCGCAACTGGCCAGCAAGAGGCAGAGTGCGGTGAGGGCGATTTGCTTTCTGGAATCTCGGTTCATGCGGGAAAAGGACAGAGTAACAGAGGCGGAGCGCGTGGACGAGGCGCAGACACCCATGGCTTGTCTCTGGTGTCCACACGCGGACAGGAGTGTCCGCGCTACAGGATGTAGCGGGACAGATCCTGATCTTTCACGATCTCGCTCAGCATCTTTTGCACGTAGGCTGCGTCCACTTTGAACTCCTGCCCCTTTTTTTCTGGCGCCTCGAAGCTGATCTCGTCGAGCACGCGCTCCATGATGGTGTGCAAACGACGGGCGCCGATGTTTTCCGTGCCTTCATTTACGCGGAAGGCGAAGCGCGCTACTTCTTCGAGCGCGTCTGGAGTGAACTCCAGCTTTACGCCTTCGGTTTCGAGCAACGCTATGTATTGCCTGGTCAGCGAAGACTTCGGTTCGGTCAGGATGCGGACGAAGTCCTCCATGGTCAGGGACTGCAGTTCCACACGAATGGGAAAACGGCCTTGCAGTTCCGGGATCAGGTCGCTCGGCTTCGAAACGTGGAACGCGCCCGCGGCTATGAACAGGATGTGATCGGTGCGGACCATGCCGTAGCGCGTGTTGACGGTAGTGCCTTCGACGATGGGCAGGATGTCGCGCTGCACGCCTTCGCGCGAAACGTCGGGACCATGGCCACTTTCACGGCCGGCGATCTTGTCGATTTCATCAAGGAAAATGATGCCGGAGTTTTCCACGCGATCGATGGCGACGCGCGTGACCTGCTCCATATCGATCAGGCGCTGCTCTTCTTCCTGGATCAGGTACTCGAAGGCCTCGTTGACCTTCATCTTGCGCTTCTTGGTGCGCTGGCCGAAGATGTTGGGCAACATGTCCTTGAGATTGACGTCCATCTCCTCGACGCCCTGGTTGGAGATGATTTCGAACGACGGAAAATTGCGCTCGCGGGTCTCGATTTCTACCGTGCGGTCGTCGAGTTTGCCTTCGCGCAATTGCTGCCGCAGTTTCTCGCGAGTGCGGCTGGAAGATTCGGCCAGGCTGGTGCTGGCGTCGATGACTACGCCACCGGAACTGGAATCCGACGGACGCGGCGAGGTCGGGGGCAGAAGAATATCGAGCAGCCGTTCTTCGGCGTTGAGTTCCGCTTTATCCGCGACGTCTTCGAGTTTTTCTTCGCGGATCATTTCGATGGCGATCTCGACCAGGTCGCGGATCATGGATTCGACATCGCGTCCGACGTAGCCGACCTCCGTGAACTTCGAGGCCTCGACCTTCAGAAAGGGCGAGTTGGCCAGTTTTGCGAGGCGGCGGGCGATTTCGGTTTTGCCAACGCCGGTGGGGCCGATCATGATGATGTTCTTGGGAATGACCTCTTCGGCCATTTCGGGCACGAGCTTCTGCCGGCGCATGCGGTTGCGCAGGGCAATG
>Ga0187853_10002855_pt1 | contig 13920 bp, 10 predicted proteins | sample June2016WEW_6_10_2_FD_132417 | JGI IMG/M metagenome (GOLD analysis project Ga0187853, IMG submission 132417) | Peatland microbial communities from SPRUCE experiment site at the Marcell Experimental Forest, Minnesota, USA - June2016WEW_6_100 | ecosystem: Environmental > Terrestrial > Soil >... | reverse complement strand
CTACTCAGCGATAGTTATCTCAAGGAGCTTGTGGCTGCGTTCCCCCAGGACGTGACCGTTTACAACCTCAGCATCGACGGAAGACTCGCTGCTGCAACCGCGTGCTGTGTTATGCAAAAGGAGCGGTATTGCTATTGGATCGGTAACGTTAGTGCCCGCAAGGACCTGAGTGTGAACGACTATCTTATATGGGAAGTCATTCAGCAGGCAAAATCAGAGGGCTTTAAGAAGCTGGATTTAGGCGGAGCTAACCAGCCTATATCTAGATTCAAATCGAAGTTTGATCCAGTACTAGAACCGTATTGCATTGTCGAGAGAAGGGACATGCTGCGCAAGATCGGCGATTTTGCGAACAAAACGCTAAACGAGGCTAAGATGCTAGCTTTGCATTCATTACGGCGTGCTCATCTATGAGGGTCAGCTCACCAGCATGAACAATCAACACAGTCTTGACCTTCGTGCTCGGTTGCGGGATATATTTAGTGTCCCAACACGTCCCGTGTGAACTGGAAAAAACGCCGCGGATACTGAAGGTTCGACCTCCGGAAGGGGCTGTATGCAAATGCCCGCAAGAAGGACGTCAGTGCTTCTCTATTTTGGCCGAACTCGTAATAAAGATGGCCTAACCTCTCAAACGCCGTTGCTTTCTCTTCTGCCGACATTCGATGGGGCCACTGCCTCAGTGCATACTCTAGAACCAAGATATAATCCTGATGACCAACCTGCTTTGCCGGTTTGCTGTTGGGGGTAATGCCCCAGGTGCTGTTCGCATGTGTTCGATACTGGGCAAGTGGCTCTTCTATATAACAAAACTCATACTTCGCTGCTAATTCCAGGCAGAATAGCCAGTCGTTCATGTATTTCAAACGCTCATCGTATCGAATGCCGCCCAGATTTGCCCTTTTATAGAGCATTGTCGTGCAGCTAAGCGGACGAGACAAGATTTCGTGGAACATGTCTCCACTTGTCTTTGCTAAAACGCCGCCTAATTCACTCGCCACCAAGCCCATCGGTTGTCCACTCTCATCGATAACCTGCGTCTCCGTCCAAACGATGCGGTCCTCATTTGACTCAAGAACGGCAAGTTGCTTGCTGAGCTTATCCTTCATCCAAACGTCGTCCGATGCGATTTCCCCCTGAAACTTTCCTCGGGCGATTTCAAAGCCGTCATTCATCGTCTTTGCGATTCCGCAGTTTGTCTCGTGAAGTATTACGCGCACTCTAGCGTCTTCATCTGTATATTTTTGAATTATATGCCTTGATGCATCTGTCGAAGCATCATCAACAATTATCACTTCAAGGTCGTCGACGTCTTGGCCTAGGACGCTCTCAATAGTTTCTGAGATAAACTTCTCGTGATTGTATGAGGTTATCACTACGCTAACTAATGGCATCTTTAGTTGCCCCCCCTATGTACGTAACTTCTTCATCGGTCAATAAGGGATAGAGCGGTAGAGAGAGAATTTCGTTACACACCACCTCAGTGACTGACAAGTCTTTCGCATTCTCAAACTCTGTGTAGGCTTTTTGCTTATGAACTGGTATTGGGTAGTGTATCCCTGTTTGGATACCTCTCTTTTTCAAGAGCCGTTGACACTTGTCACGCTCATCCAATCGTATTACAAACAAATGATAGGCGTGCTTCGCATAAGTCCCCTCAAAAGGCAGCACGACATCCGTGTGCTCCAGCAATTCCTTGTATAATTCAGCTAATCGTCTTCTCTTTTCGTTCCATTCATCAAGTCGCGACAGCTTGACTCGCAGTATTGCTGCTTGTAATTCGTCCAAACGGCTATTGATCCCTACACTGTCGTGATGGTATTTCTTGGATTGGCCGTAGTTTCTCAGCAGCTTAACTCGCTCTGCGAGGCTGCCGTCATTTGTCGTAACGATGCCACCGTCGCCGTAAGCACCGAGATTTTTTACGGGATAGAAGCTAAAACACCCAGCATCCCCAATGCTACCTACCTTTTTCCCATTGTACTCTGCACCGTGCGCTTGACAAGCATCCTCGACTACCGAAAGATCGTATCGGTTCGCGATCTCGAGGATTTGATCCATGTTCGCAGGGTGCCCGTAAAGATGGACCGGCAATATCGCTTTCGTTCTTTCCGTTATTTTTTCCTCTATTTTGGCACTGCTTATGCAGTAAGTATCAGGTTCTATGTCGACAAAAACCGGTTTTGCGCCGCACCTGACGATGCCATCAACTGTCGAGACAAACGTATGAGAAACGGTGATCACTTCGCTATTTGTGTCGATTCCCAATGCCTTGAGAGCAAGAAATAACGCGTCGGAACCTGAATTTACGCTTATTGCGTATTTTGCACCGATGTATTTCGAAAAAGCAGCCTCAAATTTGCTCACTTCTTCCCCAAGAATGAAAAGGCCACTGTCAAGAACTGCACTGATTGCGTGATCTATTTCAGATTTTATTTCTACATATTCTCGCTGCAAGTCGACAAAATGGATCCTGTTTTTAGTCATGTTATCAGCAGAGTGCAAATATAGGCAATAGTGTTGCGCTTAATTTTTTAGCCGTAAACAAATACAGCAAGCCTTGTTTTTCGATCAGCCCTCCCGAATGAGATCTATTTCATAAAAATCATACGTTACCGTGCGCGCCCCGAACAGTTCTTTGTGGTAAGCCAAACTAGCATTTAAATAGCGACCGTCTTGCTCCGTAGAGATTCCAAAATCAAAATACGTCTTGTTATTATCATACTTGTTTATCAGATAATCGTAGATTAATTGGGCTGCCCCTACTCTTCTCCCTTCTTCTGTATAACCGATGTATTGCGTGTGAATCACATTTTGACTTTCGTACGTTACCACCCCGGCCAGCATCTCGCCGTTTTCATAAACTGCAAAAAGCTTAATATTTTCAGGAAATCTGCGAGCAAGCAAGTTCAGTTCTTCTTCCGTGTGTGTGGGGTTAACGTTGTACTTGCTTTGCAAGAGTTCTTTCAATATTAACAGGAACGCTGTGAAATCGTGGCTCTGTGTAACAACTAAGCCTTTCCTTCTCGCGGATTTTAAGTTCCATTGCGCTCCCTTGCTGAAACGCAGCTTATTTTCCAAGAGTATGGCAGCTGACGCATCACGTCTTATGAGTCGTGCATTAAATCGAAAAAGGGCATAAAGATCTTCTTCTGCCGGAAAGTTGTGGTAAATATGAGGGATGGCTTTGTAGATCAACTTAGTAATGCCTTGTGCCCTCAAGTGCGCTGTTAGCTGCTCGAATAGCCGGAGCATCACCGAGAGCTTCATATTCTGATCCGATACGATACCTCCGAACGTCAGTCCGCCGTGACTGTAGAGTACGTCATCCGATATGTTTGCGGGCATAACAGCGATCAAGGCGTTTTCGTCAAAAAGCAGCAGGGATGAATCGATGAACCGATCTGAGTGATATTCCATATAGTCTCGATAAAAAAGAAAGCTCCCGTTTTTGGACCGTTTTACGAAATCGTCCCATCGAGATTTGTAGCTTGACTCATACTTGATTATTTTAATCATGCTAGCGACTCTGATAGCATTTCAACTAAGTGTGTTTGAAATGCGACGTGGTATCCAATATCTCTTTCCGCTTCCCAAACTTAGTGTGAGCCGTTGCAGCAATGCAAATCTTCATTAAGCGATTCCTCCTCCCGCCTTCAACTCGAGGCGATGAAATCGCCGTAAGCCCAGTTTATGCTCAGCCGAGTCGCGGCCTGATGAAGTCTAACGCCGTTGTGAAATGGTCACTGTCTTATCTAACATAATGGCGTCATCGAGGCCCTCTTGCTGCGTTCGCACGTGCGTCCTAAAAACGCCGTGGTCTCGAATGTAATCCGCTTCATCGAAATACTCTGACACCAAGACCAAACAAACAGATCCTGAAGAAAAATTATCGAGTTCACGCCATACCATCGGCGGGATGTATAAGCCGTAGTAGGATCGATTCAAGTGGTACCGTTCCTGGCTCGATCCCCCGTCCAAGATAACATCGAAACTTCCGTTCGCCGCGATGATGAACTGTTGCAGCTGCTTATGCGCGTGTCCGCCTCGCGACTCTCCGCCTGGAACGTCGTAGAGGTAGTAGACTCGTTTGATCTCAAACGGTATGTGGTGGTTCTCTTCAATGAACGTCAAATTGCCTCTCGCGTCTTCAACTTTCGGAAGTTGAATTATGCGACCTATTTCTTCTGTCATGGTTCACATCTCAGCTTTTGTCAGTCTCGCGGTTTTAAGCAAACCGAGAATCAACCGTTTGTCATCGTCATTTATTCCGAATTTATATATAACTACAGCGTAAAACAGCGGGGTCGATGATTGTTATCAGCGTCAATGGGGCATTTTCGAAAAGCAATAGTAACTATCTATTCGCGTGCGCGCTGATCTGACTTATATTCAAATCTGTGTACATGCTTTAGCTTGAGCACAGCCAAAGCAAAAATGGCAATTAAGAGTTGGATAGGTCGCTTATACCAATAGTCTGCTTTCACCTCATCCAAAACGCCAAGTCCAATTTTATACCTGCACTGGTAGTAAAGGTACCTCTCTTTAACCGTGCGCAAAAAACCCCTTTTTAACCTACCCTTTTTTCCCACTATACGTGCAACATCTGGGAAATAATGACTTTTGCCCATCGACACGATACGATTCGTGAAATCTATGTCCTCGCCCCACTGTAAATCTCTCCAGCCACCGGTGGCGACGACCAAATGCCGAGGAATTATGTGAATTGTTCCAAACGATAGCATGTACCCTTCATGTTTTTCGTGATACAATCGCAAAACATCTTTCAAAACAGGCTTTATCACGTCGTCCGTATCAATACCAGATATAATGTAATCTCCGTTGGAATTTTCAAATGCTATCTGTCTCCCTCTTCCTCTATTTGAATGTTCAATAATCAATTTGATTTTTCCATTTCTAGCATAGTCCTCAAGAATCTCACGCGAGCCATCTGTACTGAAGTTATCAGATACAACAACCTCAAAGTCTACGTCTATTTGAGAAAGAACGCTCTCTAGGCATTGGCGGAGTGTATGTCTAGCGTTATAATTTGTAACGCAGATGCTGTATTTCACCATGGCTTGTCAACCATCTTTTTTCAAAGTATTGTACATAGCTACGCACAACAACCCCGTCGAGATTAGACCTCTACGTTTTTAACCGTTTGTCCTCGCAGTTCGAATCTTCAGTACAAAGTCTCTAGAAGCCAAAATCCAAATTTCACCAAAAGACGGGATAAAGCATTCGTAGATCTGAAAAAGAGAGCCAAAGCCAGCCCAAAGGCTTCCGTGACCACTGTTGTAAACGATGCACCAAAGTAGAGGTACTTTGGGATCAGAAAAAGCGAAGATCTACTGGCTTCTCTCGTCGCCAGGGATTTGCCCGGCCCCCTCTAACTTGTAGGAGAACATCTTTTCGGTGCTAGCCCTAATGCCGCTAAGGTAGGCACGCTATAATCTGTCATAAAAAATTCAAGGTTTGGTCGACTTTTTTGCTGCGAGAAAAGCTGTGGAGCTCGGCTCGTAATGCATCATTAGACAAAGGGAGCCGCCTGGCTCTCGCTACCTTGAGAGCCCGACCTCGCAGAAAGGGAAAGGGCACACAACGCGCGATACGCCGTATTAAAACGAGTGCTTGTGCGCAAGCCACTGAGTAAGCCGTAGCTCTACCGTAACATAGGCGTAGACGAGTTGTATACGGTGACATTGTCATTGCCATAGATTACGTTGAACTAACAGAGACTGTCATATCGGTCAACGAACTCTTTCAAGCTGTCTTAACGAAATAAAAACAGCACGAAACATACATGCTTCTGCTGTATCTTTTAGTCTCGAGCAGACACACTCGCACCAAAGAGTCAACGTCGTCTCATCTTTACGTCGTCTTTACGTGAGAAGGAATTAGGTAGATCAACAAAGCTAGGACCGTGAGAACACATTATCGTCTGTCAAAGGCCGAGAACTGTTATGCGGGGCAGATAATATTCTCTCACGAATAATATACACTAGCACCCCCGTTAGAGTAGATCAGACTTGTGTTACCAGTGAAAGATGTGACCGTTATTTCGTACTCCTCATAATTCACGCCCACATAATTGAATACTAGGGCCTGATTATGCGCAATGTTATCCGTGCTGAGGAATATGTAAAAACCTGTTGCGTTCGGTGGAGGCAGCAGATTCTGCGCTTGTGTTGGTACGACCGATGTAAGTAATTCTCTGCCGAAGTAATCTCCGTATATGAGCGGTAAGCCTGTGAGGGTAGCGGTGAACGTGACGGGCTGGCCGACTGCAGGGGTTGTGTTGGATGCGGAGAGGGTTAGGGTTATGGCTTGAGCAACGGTAGTGATGTTCGTGGCTTGGCTGGTGCCTTGGGTGCTGCCGACGTTGACGTTGACGGCGCCGGTTGTTGAGGCACCGTAGGAGACGTCGCCGGGGAAGGTGGCGTAGTAGGAGTAGGTACCGGTGGAGTTGAAGGTCTGGTTGAAGGTGATCTGGCCGTTGGAGTTGGTGAGCTTTCTGACGTCGTTATAGAGGACGCCGTTGAGGTAGTGGTAGATGATGACGGGTGTGCCAGAAAGGGGGATGGTGCTGGTGCCGCTGTTATCGACCACCCACGTGGCTCCGACGATATCTTGGTGATTGAACTGACCTGGATCCGTATTGTCCAACGCAATATCCTGATAGCCCTTTGTAACGGCAAACATAAAGCCGGTCGAAAACAACATAAAAAGCACCAAGTATATCGCGAGCACCCTTGTCACACGTCTTGTCACACGTGAGGGGCTCATCAGCGCTGAGTTGCCAAACCCGAGCTTACTTGTAACTTTTCCCATTGTCACGCTAGCGGCTTCACCGATTTTGATGAAACCTATGACGAGGAACGGCGCTAAAAAGACCAACGTAATCTGGATTATCCGAGTCCAGTCAAGGGCGGCGCCGAGAAAAGGAACGGCTACAGAAGCGATCAGGAATCCTAACGCGATAGTCGCGAGAACCACGTATGAGAATTGGAGCTTGAAACGGTGCTTTTCCAGAAAAAGTGCCAAACATACGCCTGCTAGGATTAAGAACTCGTTGAGGTAGTTAATCCACGCGTTTATCCGATGCAGTATGCCTGGTAAAGGACCCTTTGCGACAACGTTTGCGGCTTCGCTGTAAGTGGGGTTGAATAAATCCGTTATTGATCCTGCGATGTGGCTTCCGAGTGAGAAGATCGTTTGGGTGACCGCCCCTTGCGCAGTATAGAAGTACCACGCAGTCGACGCGATGAAAAATACAGCTATCGAGACAATCGTTACGAAGCTTCTAGGAGATGGTTTAGGTGATGGTGCGGCGATCTGTTTGTCCTTGTGGATTCCGATATTAGTTCGTAAGTATGGCAGCCTCAGTTTCGATCCATCGTCGCCTGCTATGGTTAATACGAGCCACATCACAAAAAGGAAAAGTATAGCTATGTACGTCGTCCCGTAATGGGATACCACCAGTGATATACCGAATACTATAAATAGGGCTGATCGGATCCTTTGGTTCATTTCTGTGCTCACGAGCACCAAAATCAACAAAACAAGGAAAAGCTCGGCTACTTCCTGTCTCGCCAATGTAGTCAGTCCGTAAAAGGTCGCGAACGACACGAAAAAGAAACACGACAGGAATGCTACTTTGTCATTCAGCTGTCTGCGGCATATTTGATATAAGCCAACAGGGATCAGTGCACATAGCACAGGGTACGCAAGCTTGAGGACCCATACGAGGTTGAGGCTTGAGATGAGGGAGTAAATAGGCGCAAGTGCGACAACGCTGAGCATTCCATCATACTGAAAGAGCAAATTTGGATTCCAGACACCTGTGTTCAATACGGAGTTAGCTAAGTAATACTCAGTCTGAATATCATATCCAGTCAGCCACGTCGATATTAGCGTCTGTTGAAAAAGAAGGGATAACGCAATCACAAAAACGGCCAAGGGATACAGTTTCGAGGGAATGAACTTATCAAACGCGATTAAAAGGACAACGACACCAAGCATCAACCACAAAGCCAACTGTCCTGCGTCTACGTTGTAGGTATTGACCAGGTACGTGCTAAAAACTGCTAGGAACGGTATTATGCACAAAAACAATGTTGGAGCCGACGGGACCGACATTTTGGTGTTGAAAAGCGGTTTTGTATTTGTCCACCGGTTACCGGAACCGGGGGCGTAACGGTAATGTGTTCTGTTTCTGTAGTAGGCAACGGCACACAACAGCAATACCACAAAGCTTACCGAGCTCGTGACGGCAAGAAAAGAAAACGGTTTGATTATGTGCAGCGTGGTGAAGAGAATGTTGGCCACAAGCCCGATCGCTAGCACGACTGTGACGCTCAGCCCGACTGCATACAAGGCAGTTTCAACAATACCCAGGTTGCGCAGTCTGAGAATGGATAGTACAAGAATCCCAGGAACGAACGTAAGATAAATAAAGCTTATAAGCGGCTGAACAATCGGCATCGAAACCCCTAACGCACTCAGCGCCATCACTGCCCATAGTGCGATCTGAAGCGAAAGCACCGTGGCTAGCAGCTTTGTTATACTTACGTCGTTTAGTTTGATGTGGGTCTCGAGCTTCATTGGATCACGGAAATACGCCGGGCAGAACGATAAAATAGGATAAACGCAAGATGAGGGGGCTTCGTTGGCAAATGTTGACCAAGACCACTTATATTAACGTTAGTACGCTTCCGATGATCAGTGATGAGCAATAAGTTTTTGGAAGCAAGCATGCGGCTGGGCACGATGCTTGTTGTGAAATTGGGGTTTGGTCCAGTCAAATCAGCTTATACTAATCGCTTGCATTACGTGTCTGCCGTCTATGACATATGCAGTTTGCGTGTATCCATCGGTTAAAAGGACCGTCTGGTCTATGTCATCTCCAGTAGAATGAGCTAAGGGTAAATGAATGTTATCGGTCCCACATCGGTGGCTGTTCTTCTGTGACCTCCGTGGTATCCCACTGCCGCGCGCTTTCATTTGTAATGGGTTTGTGGGTAATTGCCTGCTAGAATCAGATGGTGTTGAACAAGTCTCAAAATAGCACTACAATGCACGTTGCGACCGGCGAGGGGAGCAGCGCGAAAAGCGTTTATACTGACTACCACGTGTAGTACGTGTTATGTCATTTATGGCGACGCTGCCCTCTAGCGGTTCAAGCATGAGTAGTCTCACGCCTACTACCTCAATCGCGCTGACTGGAATCCTCCTCGGCACCGCCATTGCGATCGGCGTCCTTATCTTCGTGCTTGCTCTACATGATATAACGTCGCGGAGCGACTCCCGCAACGCAAATACAACGGCAGCGCTGCGGGCCATCTGGATGCCCCTCGTCGTGACGTTTTTCGCCTGGTTCTTGTTCGAGGCAGCGCGCTACTTGCCGTGACTGTCCCCCAACACCGAGCGGCGTCAACTCACAGCCCCTCTGGTCACCGCGCAAGGAAGCCGAGCAGGCCAAAGAGGACGATGTTGTTAACGGCTAGGATCGTCACGACCAACGCCAGACTTCTCGTTTTGTAGAAGGCGACGCCCAGGACGACGCTAGCTGCGGTCGCAAAGAAGAGCTCGTAGACGTTGGCGTAGCCCGCGTGCATGGCGCCGAAGATTACGCTCGTGATGAGGATGCCGGCGATCGCACCGCTTCGCGCAATGAGCTGCGGTTGCAGAAGGACGAGAAAGAGCAGCGCTTCAACGAGCGCCACAAAGAAGATCATCACGATGCTCAACTGGACGAGCTCTATTGCCGAAGCATTCGGGATAAGTGCCCCATTCGCAAGAATGGCGTGTTCAATAAACGCGAACCCTGTGCCGACAACAGCGCCGAGTGGGACTAACAGCACGGAGCGGCGCACGTCGGCGATGCCCAGGTCATGCCGGCTCATTTTCTCGTGGACGATGACCGAGATGAGGGGCACGTACATCACCCCGTAGATGAGGGCGAGCCAGTAGATGGTCACGGTCGGCACGATCGCAAATGAGAGGTTGACGACACGAAACACCGAAACCAGAGCGAGCGCTAGGACGAGCTGTACTCGCTCCCCCCGTAGTGTCACCACGATAACGGCAACCACGGCGATGTTGAGCGCTTGCACGCCGACGCAGAGCACACTGTGGCCTGCAAAGAGCAAGCCCTCGCCGATGAGGATAAGGAATATGGCGAGGAGCTCATACCACGCCAAGTTGAAAACTGTCCGTCTCCCAGTTGCAGAAGCTAGCGTGGCTCGTGTGCCGTATGCCACCCGCACTTCGGTGCTCTGCGCGCGGCTATGGGTGCTACGGCCCCGGGCGTAAACGGTGTACGCGCGCGTGGTCGCGACGCTGTCCGTCACTGTAAACTGATAGTGCCCCGAGGCATCGGTGGTGGCGGCGGCTATGCGCACCTTGTTCGTCGGGTCATCCGTGTTGTAAAGCACGACGGGCACAGCCACCATATCTGCGCCGCCGCCGCTCGTGAGGTGTCCAGCGATCGTAACGTCGTGCCCGACGAACTGCAGTGGGGGGGTGGCGGTGGCGGTGATGGTCGTGGGAGTTTCTAGCCCCACCGCTCCGCGCCTCTGCACTTCGTCTTTGCCGGGGACACTAAACGTAGCTTCGGTTCTGTCAGCGCCTACAAGGTCCCGGTTCCCGAGAGCAAGAACGGATTCGTCTAAGAGCGAGATGCCGCGTTGTTGTTGCTCTTCTTCGTCGCCCGGCAACTCGTAAGCCTCCTCACAGTTTAAAAACCGTATTGCCGGCTCTTTATACGCAGAAAGTCGTATAGATTCTACTTCGACGATAGAATATAACACTACCGTCACTAGGGTCGCAGCACGCGGAGTCAGAGATTTGCGGAACCTGCCGCGTTATCCTGTCGGTACGGCCTTCGCAACCATGCACTCAGGTTCTTCAGTGCTCGCTTAAACCACTGCGTCGTTTGTGCGCGATGTGCGCGAGTGGTTGTATGCTGCAGCGGTCTCACGTCGTGTTCGTGTGTTCAGCTAAAACGCCGGCGGAGGCGCCGGCAGCGCACTACGAACAGTTTCACGTTGATCGTGCGAGCCAACCGAGCGGTTTACTGTTATAAGCCAGAAGCGCGTCGAGGTTAGCGTACACTCGTCTCCAGAGACCTGTAGGAGTGAGCGATGAAGGCCATCATACTTGCCGCAAACGATAACACGGGGCTACGCCCTCTGAACCTCCGAAAACCGAGCGCGTTGATCAAGATTAACGGGATTCCGCTGCTCGAACACCAAATACGGGGGTACAGTCGGGCAGGCGTCGAAACGGCTTCCATATCGGTCGTCTCCGGTTATCAGCACGGCCAGATCAAACGCTACTTGATGCGCGAGCACCCCGGCATACGCCTCGTAAGGAATCCCAACTATCGTTTGGCGGGCGCCTTGTATCCGCTGGACCTCGCTCTGCGAAGCGCAGAGCCCCACAGCGCCGAGGAGGGGCTATTCATGAGCAGTGGAGCGTGCGTGTACGATGATGAGGCAATCGAGCGCGTGTCTCGCGTCTCTGGGAGCGCCATCGCGGGTGATAGCAGCCGTTACGGAGTTGCAGCGACGAAGGTCATCGCCGAGGACGGAGACGTCGTGTTCATTGGTACCGGTATTCCAAAACATGCGGCCACCGCGGTCGCAACCGGCCTGTGCAAGCTTGACGCTCACGCTCGTGGCGTGCTGAGCGACATCGCTGCAGCGTGCACTGCTAACAAAAGAGACGCGCCGATGGTCGTAGCACTTGGCGATTTGATTCGTCGCGCACGGATGACGCTCGTCGACATCGCGGGAACGAAGTGGGCCGCCGTGCGTACTATGGAGGACGTGCAGACGGCCGACAAGCGATTCAGTCGTTTTTCATTGTCCGGCAAGCGATGTTTCGTCCTCGACCTGGACGGGACCGTGTACGTGGGGAACCGGCCGATCCCCGGCACCGTTGAGTTCGTCAGCCGCAATATATACGATCGTGCGTTCTATTTCGTCACGAATAACACCTCGAAGCTTCCCGAGGATTATCGCGCGCGGCTCAACGCGCTTGGCATACCCACTGACGCGGAGCACGTCGTCACGCCGCTTGCGCCTCTTATCGCGTACCTGCGCGAGCGCGCGCTGACGCACGTGTATCTGCTCGCGAACGCCAGAGTCACTGCGTACCTGCGCAAGGCGCTGTCCGGACTCAAGCTGACCGCAGATCCGGAGGCGTGTGAGGCGCTCATTGTGACCTACGACACGGAGCTCACGTACGACAAGCTGCGAGACGCTGCGCTACTGCTGCAACAGAACCCTCGTTTGACGTTTCTCGCGACGCACGGTGATCTCGTGTGCCCCACCGAGCATGGGTTCGTCCCTGACAGCGGCTGTATCTTGTCGGTGCTCGAACAGGCAACCGGCCGCACGCCGGATACGGTTTTTGGTAAGCCGAACACGCTGTTGTTGGAGCGCGTGACTGCTCGATACCGCCCAGGCGAGATGGCGGTCGTCGGCGACCGACTGTACACCGATAGGACAATGGCGCGCAACGTGGGATGTGATTTCATCTGTGTATTAAGCGGCGAGACCACGCGCGAACGGATCGACGAACTGAGCGAGGACGAGTTCCCGTCGCTTATCGTGAAGGATCTTGGAGAGCTGCTGACGTGAACAATCGGACGGCCGACCCGTTCTTTGAAGCCCGCGCGTGTGAAAAAAAAGACGTGGATGAGAACTACGATCTCCTCGCTCAGCGCGCGCTTTGCGATACGCCGTTTTTAGATGCACTGCTGCCCAGGTTTCGATACCCAACGACGCACGCTGTCGAGAGAAGTGACAGAACTATAGGACGTCGGCGATTATTTTCTCTATTCGAAGGTTAACTCCAATTCTTTGCGCACGTTGTTCTAAATGCTAGCGTGCAACGCACCCCTCGTAACCCGAATCATAGCCACGACACCCCACGCAAAATGCACTCTCACAAAAAGTGGTTAGAGTTTTCAATGCCGCCGCTTGACCACGACCATGTCCCCGAGCGGACTTCTGCGACGCAGGGTGCGCCGGATAAAGCTTTACGTGTAGAACGTAGTGGTTATTAAGCGTTGCAAGCGACACGTCTCGTGGGGATAACAAGCCTGCGTCTGACGCCAAGCACTTCCGCATAGAAACAGAGGAGAGTGTCCGGAGTTCACCGCAGAATCGGCTATGGTTGTGCACGTTGCGCGTGCGTAGACACTAACCGAAGCAAGATGGCCACCAACACAAGCCCTTGTCGCAAGTAAAACCAAACGAACGATACGACGTCGGCGATCAAATGCAATTACGAACAAAATGGGCTGTGCTCGCCCTGGCGATCCTTCTGCTAAGCTCTGTGGGAACGACGGGGTTGGTGCTCGCGCAAAGTAACAGCAGCGCCCCTGTTGCGCAGACAAGCGCTTCGCTTCCGGCAACGCTGCAGAAAGAGCCGCTAAACCCCGCCTTTGTGCAATATCAGCAGAACAAGTCGGCCGGAAAAGTGGCGACGCAAACCGTTGACGGACTCGGTCTCGGATGGGTCCCGCCACCCTATGAACTTTCGAAAGCGCCCACCGCTACGAGCCTTGCGCAGGCGCAGGCATACCCCGCGACGTACGACCTTCGCACCCTGAACAAGGTGAGCCCGGTGGAGAATCAGGGCGATTGCGGAAGCTGCTGGACGTTTGCTACGTTCGGCTCGCTCGAGTCGTATCTCTTGCCTGGGTTGACTACGACATATTCAGAGAACAACCTCAAGAACTTTGCCGATTTCGACTACACGTGCTGTGCCGGCGGCGATTCAGCGATGTCAACCGCCTACCTCGCCCGGTGGGGCACCACCATGACGGATGCCACTGGCGCTACGATCCACGGAGGGCCGGTGACGAGCGCGTCTGACCCATACAGTGTTTCGTGCACCTCCAGT
>Ga0187853_10002837_pt1 | contig 13971 bp, 8 predicted proteins | sample June2016WEW_6_10_2_FD_132417 | JGI IMG/M metagenome (GOLD analysis project Ga0187853, IMG submission 132417) | Peatland microbial communities from SPRUCE experiment site at the Marcell Experimental Forest, Minnesota, USA - June2016WEW_6_100 | ecosystem: Environmental > Terrestrial > Soil >... | reverse complement strand
GTAGTATGACTGGTCGTAATCCGGCTTCCAGGTGATTTGGGCGATATCAAAGTCCCCAGGGATACCGAGGTCCCAACAGAGACTGCGCAGTTGTTCCCTTTCCATCGGCTCGAGCTCGATGCGAGTGCGAATTTGTTCGAGAGCTTCAGAGAATTCACCGAAGCGGTGGTAACTCCGTCGCGCCGTTTCAATCTGCTCGGTGATTTCCGCAGGAAGCTTCACGTGGATGCGGCTCGGCAAAGCGATCTCCCATTTAACCAGGTTCCACTGACCTTTCCCGTGACGATACTTGCCTGTCTGGACGAACGTTCCCTGTAACTCGACCTTGGCCCCCAATAGGTGTCTCCACTGGTTCCATGTCGCGTCCCAACCCATTGGCATGGCCGACTGATCGAGTGTGACCTCGAGTTTCCGTCGGACATCGCGGTAGATGGCACGATCATTGTAAAAGTCAAAATTCCGCAACGGTGCAAGGAACCGGCGCTCCCGCCGCTCGGGCTGAAAAGACAGGATTTGGGTCGCGAAGAACGTCAGACCATCGCGCGAGCGGTCCCCGACAACCAGAATCGAACCGAAGCCCCCGTACGGAAAGAGTGCCGGTGTGGACGGATCCTTCAGCAGCGAGTCGTAACAAGCCCTTAGTTCGGGTTGCGCCAGGATGTTGAAGGCCCGCTCCAACGTAGCGCTGTCGCGGTTGGAAGCGCCGGCAGCGCGGAACTCCAATTGTCTGAGGCTGAAGGCTACTCGCAGCTCAGCAAGCGAGGCGGTGGCAGTGATCCGCAGAGCGTCATACAGGCTCGTCTGGCGTTCCCAAGGCTCGCGCCTTCTGGCGACGTAGAAGTAGTCGCGTACCACCTGGCAAGGCAGATGGATGGAGGAAATGCCCAGCCGGCCCGTTGGAACCTCTGCGCGCACGTAAAGTCGCTCTCGCTTATCGGCTTTGGGCTGCGCGGCATAACTGATGGGCGCCTGGTAGATATCACGACCCCGCCCTGAGGACGAGGTCTTGCGGATGTAGATTTCGGTTCCTGCCTTGGCAGAGTCGTTGGCGAGAGGAAAGTTGATTTCGTCGCCGGGGCGAATGAAGGCGGCCAGGAAGTTGGAGAGGAGGATACCGCCACCGTCATTGAAGTGGCAGACCGTCTTTTCGCCTTCCCGCTTAACCCCCGAGACCACGCGACCGAGGATTACTCTGGCGATAGCACTTTCGGCTTGAGTACCTGTTTCCATACGGAGTGCAGGATAGTCAGCCGGGTTGTTTCCGTCAAATGAGCTCTGAGTAGTCCTAAGTGACTCTTCCACAGGTAGACATGGAATCAATAAATTGGACGTCTTGGGATCTGCGTTTGACTTTCGGAATGTGGTGGACGACCAGGAGTTGAAGGAGCAGGTCCAGAAGTCGCGAGCCCTACTTGAGGGAGTAAGCACCGACGCCTTGCGGAACATGCCGCTGATTCGTGCCCGTGTGCGAGAAGGCACGGCTGAGGTAGCTGACCAAATGAACCTTTTGGCTGGCAATCTAGTAGGCCGTAAGTTTCAGTTCGATGCGGACCGACTTTGTCAGCCCGCGCACCAGATTCGAACCATGCAAAACAAAAGGAGGAACGTGAGGGACGAACACGCCCGTTCCAGCCTGTGCGTCCCACGGTACACATTATGTTGAACAAGGTGATGCTCATTGGATACGTTGGCGCCGACAGCGAGATGAAGTTCACTACGGGCGGCATCCCAGTGACGAACTTCTCTTTGGCGGTGAAGGAAACCTACAAGAACGGCGGCGGAGAGAAGAAGACCAACACGCTCTGGATCCGCTGTGTTGCCTGGCGGCGATGGGCGGAAATCGCGGGCGAATTCGTGAGCAGAGGCAAATTCCTGTACGTCGAAGGAAGACTCCAGTTAAGGAGTTACGAGGATTGCGAGGGCCGGAAGCACGATGTGACGGAAGTAGTCGTCACCACGCTCAGGTTCCTGGGGCCGTCAAAGAACGGGCACGGAGCCAAGGCGGCAGAAACCTCGAAGGCCTCGGAGCCGGTCGAGGAAAGCGAGAATCCCTTCAACGGGCCGGGAAGCGAGGGCACTGAGGAGGACATACCTTTCTAACGGGTTTCCTCTTCGGTGCCTACATTCGAACGACCCACCCTTATCTTCTCCGGGATTCCAACTTCTTGCTTCCGCGCAGCGGCTCTAACTCCTTCGATGCGGAAGGGGTGCGTGTTTCGTTCTGTATGTCCAGATTCGGAGAACCTCAAAACCCGCGTTGGAGACCACTGGATGGACAGCGCTGCTATCGGCTGGTCATCGATGAAATTGGACAATAAACGTGCCCCCTACGCAGCGGGGCCATTGCGACAAGCGTCGCGTTTACACATCCGAGTGACACCGGTACGTTGCCTTGCCGACTTCCCAGAACCCCGTTTCCGGGGATTTGAACTTGACGAGTCATTTAATGGTTTGTCGAAATTAACCGTAAAGTGGTTGCAGGCTGCGGACGACTGTTTCGAGGTGCGGCATCCAGGAGCTGAGTGGCTTTGCTCTACGCTACGCCGTTGCCCGCGAGTCGATTCCGGCGAGTGCCAGCGCAAACTTCCTCGAAGAGGACTTGTCAAAATAGCCGCAATGAAGGCGAAGACCTTACCAAATCCACCCGCACCCACATCCACTGCCTCCCGGATTTCACTTCCCGGACAAGACCGACATCTGGATCCCGGCTGACCTCACGGCCCCTGGGCGTTTCGCCCACAACTACATGGCCGTAGGCCGGTTGAAAGCTGGCGCGAGGCTGGAAGCAGCCCGAGCCCAAATCGCCGGTATCGCGGAGCCCGACCCTGAACTAAGCAAGCACTACGGCGCCGACCGCCGCGAGGGCGGCCACCTGGAGCGCGCAAAATAACTTGAGCAGGATTACGCTTTCCGATGCCCTGAAAAGAGCTCCTTCCCATTGTGATAGAGGATTCGGTCCATCAGCGGCGCTGCCTCTTCCTCCTTCAGGTATCCTTGCTCAACTTTTTCGGCGAGCACTTCCGCCGTCACCGCCCGGGCCATCTGGGCATGGCCGTAGGCTCCCTCTACATGGAAGAAGTCGCCACCGTATCCCATGATCTTATTTGCAGGTACGGTCTCAATCAACTCATGCAGCAGTCTCTTTGCCACGCCGGGGGCGATGATGTGGAGCCAGCAAAGATCGGGATGAACATTGGGCAAGTTTTTCGCGAGCGTGGCAAACTCACCGCAATACGGGTAGCCGCCATGGAAGAGATCGAACTGAACCTGCTGGTATTGATCCAGCAAATCGCTGAGTTGCGAAGGATTCGTCCAGGCGATGTGGTTCGTATTGCCTGCTTGCAAGCCGGTATGGATCTGAACCGGAAGATGATGCTCTGCGGCTTGTTGAATCACCCTGTGTAGCATGTAGTCTTGCAAAAGCTTATGGGTTGGAGCGTCTGCCGGGCCCAACGAACCTGTGCCGAAGATCTTCCCGAACGCGCGCTCGGCATCGGGGCGGGACACTTCGTCGAAGCGGAGAGTCCGTCCGTAAGCCAGAGCGCACTTGAACCCTGCCAAACCCTGGCGCAATCCATTTTGCACTGCCTTCTCGAGGGCTTGTTCCAAGTCGGCCAGGTTGCTGATGGCGACGTCAGTCACTTTCTCGATGTGACCAAGCTCCTCCTTATTCTTGGCCATTACGATATAGTCCAGGCGGGTTACAATGGCGAAGAACTTTGGCTCGGGCTTTAGCGGTTCGCCACTCATAGTTGTCAAATCATCGAGTACCGAAAGCTCGATTCGCGCCTTTTCCTTCATCACTTTTTCAAACCAGCCGGAGCGGTTGGCGGCCGAAATCCGCTCCGAGAGAAGGTGGTAGGTTTGCTCATTGATGTCTTCGATTCCGTAGAGGTCGCGGGCCGCAATCAGCATGCAACGCCCGTACCCAGTCGTGCGCGCATACGACCAATAAGGAGCAAAATCTTTCCACCGCTTCTCGAGAGGAATATGGGGGTTCTGGAGGTCCTTCACCGCTTCCGGAGACATCCCCGCGGAGACCAGGTCGCTGTCTGTGTAGTGGGAAAAGAGCAGGAAGAAATCGACCTTCCGCTTAAGTCGAGCTTCTTCGTGCCAGAGGTGCTCGTGCGTGTCGAAAATCGTCATGCGGGCAGCATGGTCGCGCAGGGACTTCCAAATGGACGATTCGGACCGTGGCCGGCCCATAACGCCCAGTGGTTGACCCTCTGAGTCCTTTGCCAGCAGCGGATCGACGCCCGACGAGCCGGTCAATGCCAATGGTGTGAAGGCAGCGGTTGCTTCAATGAATCTCCTTCGCGATAAGCCGGGCTTCTGGCCGTGACTATGGGAGATTCCCTGGGGGTGTGTATTCGGGTCATCGCTCATGGATGGGCCTCCTGGTAGAGAATAAACGAGAGTTCCGTTTTGTGATTCCAGTCGACCCTTAACTTACCTCGGAGCGGATGTCCACGCAAGCTGCTCGGGGGATGTACGATGTGTCAGATTTCGTGCAACGCCAGTCGTGGCTCAGTTTGGGGTTGCGGCGCTCGTGTCTGTCCAGAATCGCACGGTTTCTTTCTCGCCGTTCACTGTCACGTCCACCTCGCCCTCGCGAGCCAGGGCGCGAATGCCGGCGTTGACGTCGACTTCATCAGAATTGTTGGCCAGCATCGCCCGAACCACGGAGGTCGGAACCTTAACCGCGATCGTTTTACCCTGATGATGCTCGGGGCTTGGTTGCACAACGACTTTAATCAGCAAATCTCGGCCGGACTTGGCCACGCTCCATTCCTGACCATGCCGCTCGAAAGTAGCGAAAACGTTGTCGGGCGAATTGCGGGCGGCGTCCAGCATGGCTCGCAGATCCGTGCCATTTATCGAGGCCTGCAAACTGAATCGGCCGTGGTGTTCATGACCGGCCGGGATCGAAGGCAAAACCGCCGACGCCATCTCAATGGGGACATTGATGGTCCCGCTGACCTTTCCCGCGCTCTCTACTCGCACATGAATCCAACGCTCGGCATTCGCAGCCATCAGCGCAGCGGCGCTCAGAAACAATATAGCCACGGCTTGATAGATATTTCTCATGACGAGTCTCCTCACGCTTTTTTCCTTTCGCGTCGCGGGCCCAGTTTTCTTGGCATTCACCCGTCCCCCCGTGAGCTTGCGCCGCAATTTTGGAGCGGGCAAGCAATTACCCTTGTGGCAATTGATGTGCCAATCCTAATTGGGTTTAAGTTATTGAAAAATAAACCTCGATAGGCAAGCGCCCCTGACCAAAATCCACCGTACGGGGTGGTGGTTTTGGGCCGGTGCACCAAGTCAGGCGACCGCACCCCCTCGATGGCCAAGTCAATTCCTGGTCCGGACGACCAGATGCAATCTCACGACGAGAAGTTCCAGGTGTGGAATCTGAAATAATTCAACAAGGTCATGGTAGGCCTGGAGTGATTCGAACCCCCGAGCGATCCCGGCTGGCCGCAGACTTCACGGGTTGAGGCGTGAAAGGGCGTTTTTCATTCCGAATCCGGCGAAGTACCCACGTGGCATAGTTTCCGAGTGGGGCGTGATCGGTCGAGGTGACAGGGCGGACCACATCTACGGTTACCTGCACCGTCTCTGTCGTGCTCCCCACAGTCAATTGAAAGTCGACCGCCTACCTCTCGGCTACATCCACCTGCACATGCGGCCGCTCAGCGCGCTCGAAACCATCCGCAGTCGCCGATAAGGTGTAAGAACCCACCGGTAGGCTGGGGAAAACGTACCCGCCTGAGGAATCGGTCGTCGCCGCAAAGTGGATCCCGGTTGCCTCATCGCGGGCTTCCACAAGGGCTCGGGGCATCACAGCCCCGCTTTGGTCAGCGACGACGCCTCTGATTGTTCCGTTTTGAACCAGTCCCAGGGCGACGGCAGTGATGGAGACCGAAGTCACCACGACAGCAAAGGTAGTCTGCTTCCAAGCGCAAAGAGCCATCTTTGCCTCCTTCTCGTTGCATTATTCCGTTGTTAAATAACTAGCCCTGATTTCGAAAACGCACCTCGGTCGCCAGACCGAGTTCGGAAATATAGTAGAAGGGAGATGTTACGTTCCGATTAAGCGCATGTGACTGCGAAGGGTAGGTGGGCGGTTTGGGAATCTCCGGCTGTGGAAGTGACTCCACCCCTTCCTCTCTATTCAGAGCAATCCACAACGATTACAAAGTTCACTGACGGTGTCGATCAGCTCAAGACCTGACAAGTGCCTTCAGAAAAGGACCTGACGTGAGCGAAGCGGTCGTCCTCAGCCCGTCCATAAGGAGGAGAGGCAGCAGGAAAGTTGTGAGTCCAACATAGATGCCGCTTTGTCGCGGAAAAGTGAGATGGACAGGATGAGATCAGGGTTTCTGGGGAGCTTCGGCTTCGGCCCTCGACCCTGACTTGATCAGCCGTATTCTGTCGCCCCATAGCTTCTCTATGGTTCCGCCCTCCTCCAGAGATAAAATAATCTGAGGAAACATTTCTGGCTTTTCCTTCCCGACGAAGAACGCAACGACACACCCAGGTCTTAGCGTGTGCTGCGCATAACCAAGTGGCGCTTCCATGTAACCACATTGCGCATCGTGAATATTTACACCGAAACTCAGAGACGACTCACTGTAGTGTTCCCGCTCCATAAGACTTTTGGCCACAATTTCAGAAAGAGCGGCTCTGCTAACCGTCGCTTTCTCTTCGGTCTTCTTCTGGATAATCTGGCGCCACCTCCTTTCGACCATGGCGACATTTCCATTGCCATCGAACCTGACCAGTAGCCGCGATCCGATGACGGGGACACCGTCGTACACTCGTCCAAATCCCACGTAGTAATCAGTCGTGACCGGGTTGCGAGCCTTGGCATCTTCTGTCCATATACCCGTGTTTCTTACGTTTGAGACAAACAATACATCCAATGCCTCCCCTTTAGATAGCGTGATGAGGTGGTTATTCTTTATGTATGCGAGCGCCATTTCTACAGCGGTTGATATGCCCCGTATCCGTGTCTGGGGAACAGACATGCTCTGTTTCCAGTTTGTATATTTGTACGAGCCTGAGACCCTATCCACCCACAAAGAGGCCGATTTGGACGCTGCAGCGAATATTCCATTCATCTCCCGCACAGCTCCAAATGGATTGTATTCGCTAGAATGCTGTCGAATCAATTCGTCAAGGCGCTTTTTGCAGAGGCCGTCATCGACAGTCTCAAGCATTAAGACGGGGAGTGGTCCTCGCGGTACATAAGACGAGTCCATCTGCCTTACGTTGACATGGTCGCTAGCAAGCATCTGGCGAACTTCAGGATCATGAATCTCAATCTTAGTCACGCTCGGCGACTGACCTTGCCCCGGCAACTCTGAAGGGTTCCTCTGCGCATGTCCGCTTAATGCCAGGACTAGTATTACCACTGGTGTTGCCATGGCCGTGTTGCGTGTCATACCGTGCTCCTTTCTAACGGGTGGTCCGCATAGAACACCCCCATTAGCTTTAACGGCAGTAGTCGTAGGGGATCGTAGCGTTATAGATGGACCGTTCAAAGAAATAGTGAGTGCCCGGGTTATCCTGTAGCGGATTGGTCCAGCTGTCGTACATCATCACGGCGGGGGAGTTCAGGCTGTTGGACGAATCCGCCTCGGCGGAAATGGCTGAAGAATTTGAGGCTGGATCCATATCGAAATACGCAGTCTGGATTGGAACACCTGTGAGGAGATCATATGCGAATGTTGAGAGATCTTTGAGCTGGAATGTGTAGTACTCAATCCAATGTCCGAACACAATGTGATATTTGCCATGGATTGAACTAAAGATGTGGTAAGCCAGTGGGTTACGAGATCCGTCTTTGCAGTTTGTGGTGATAACTGCTTGGCATCCATTGAGGATCAGCCACTTTAGGCGCTTATCACCCAGTTTGCCATAAGCTGTAGACTGAGCTGGATCGTTCCAATGCTCACGCCATTGAGTACCTCCCCCATAGTCACGCGTTGGCCCTAGAAGCGACGACGTGTAGGAGTTGAACAGATAGGTTACTGCGGCCGGAAACTCCTCCGCATCTACGACAGGGCGCTGAACATAATAGTCATAAGGTGTGGTATAGCCCCAGCCCATGTCATCAAGGAACCCGGTGTTTTCGATCCACGTATTGCCCGTATAACTCCAGTAAGAGAAGGGAACATGGGGATGAGGTGGCACTATGGTGTTGTTGTGGCCATAGAAAAATGTTAGGTCGAAATCGTCCCAGGATTTTTGCGCGCCACCGGTTACGGGTAGAACGCTGGTTGGGATGACTTCATCGTTAATGAACCGCCGAGATTCGTAGGGATCCGCATAGGGATCTCCGGCACCGCCTGTCATAACGGCCCAGAACGTCTCATAGGGATCGTACGCTTGGGACACACAAACGTTCGGCTTCCAGTTGTTCTCATATTTGCAGAGCGTGTATACGCCCACCCGGCGAGAACCTATCCATGTTGGGCAGCCTGTAGCGCCATAGGTTCTGAAGAAGAAATCGTTGGCTGCAAACGACCCTCCACCGAATAGTGCCTCACCACGCGAATACGGGTTGTTGCCGGCATACTTCCAGAAGAAGACGACACTGTTCGTATCCTTGAGTTGAATTGTGAGCGGCTCGCCGGGCACGACCGCAAGGCACCCTCGTGGCAGATCAAATCGCCACCAGCCATCGAATCCCTCTGGAATCATGGCAGTCGAAGCGAAGGCTGGCTCACCAGATCTGAGGATCTGCATGGTTACCTGCTCCGCTCCTCGACCATAGTTACCTGTCATCAGGTTGACCTCCACTTCTGCGAGATAAGGCATTGTGGGGGTGAACGTTTGACCCACGTGGTTGTCGGGAACAATGTTTACCGCGCCTCCATCCCAAACGGGATTATTCTCCTGATCGAGAGCCGTTTGGCAGACAGCAATCCTCGCCAATAGGGGAGCGAAGACCAAAACAGCAGCCCAACGGACTAGCATGCGTTTCATAGAGTTCCTCCATAGACTTCGCTCATTGCCGGTCGGGCCGTAGCAGTGCGATCCGGCCCAGCATCGCTCCGAACCGCCGCCGGTTCAGATGCCCTTCCGCCAGCCTAACAACGTCCTGGCAAATAATCCCTGCCTTCTCCGCAAGGGTCTAGAAGCATCGGTTGGCCGCTCATCTCTTGTAAGTCCTTCAAACTGGGATTTCCGATTTGGACCTCTTGCCCGTGCCCATCGTACGCTTCTCCTGCCAGCGACACAACGAAACTTATCACTAGAAAACCCCGGTCAGGTCATTCCTCCCGCCGACAATGTTCGATTTTCGACCGGTTCTTCTAATACCGACTCCGTTGCTACGCATTGACAGAGGGCACCCGGCTGAGAATATGCCATCTTGGTAGATTGCGATTCTCAGCCGGATGCCCTTTCCAGCTCAGCTATTTGAGGCCGCTGGCAAGATTGAACGAGAACTTTACCTTCCGGATCTCGCCGGTGACGAATATCTGCTTGATATCCGCCTGTGCTGGCAGATCAATCATCGTGCTGTATGAACCGTCCAGACTATCCTTAATGCTTTCGACAGTCTTGCCCATGGTCGTTCGGATGTAGATTTCTCTTGCTCTGCCGGGACCCATGTAGTTCCCCAATGCGTCTCTAGGAGTTATCACGATTCTGTACCGAAGAAGCAGCGGATTTTCGATCGGCACCCTTGTCGCCTCGAACGAAGTATTTTTCATCGACGGCCTGATCTCCAGCCGCTTCTGGACTACTTTATCGCGTTCAAAACTGCCCTTCCCGACCAGCCCGGTTGCAAGGAACTCGAAAGAGTACGTCCCCTCTTTGGGCGTCTTATCCACAATTGCCGAATAAATGCCGTCGTTCGCCACCGCGTCGCCGTGGGTTCCGTCATCATACAAGCGGATCGATACGGGTTTCGTTATGCCGGGAAACTTGATCTTTCTATTTTCGGTCAGATAATAGGCTTTTCTGGCGACCGGAGAGAGAATTTCGTTGCCCCGCGTTCCGGGTACGCTACGGAGCTCCTCCGCGCTGATCTTGTTCTTCGCAAACCAGTTACCCAGCCCGTCTTCGGGCATTGTCGTTCTGGCGGATACGTTGGTCAGCCCGAGAACGGGCATGTCTCCCATCGTAATCCTTGCAGTGAGCAGTATTGGATCGCCGACGAAGTAAGTCAGCTGTTCGAAAGAAGGCTCCATTTTGAGCACCGAGTCGAGAATGACGCTGTACTGGTAATGTTCGTTTTGGCCCTGGTTGATCTCTGAGAAGCCGATTTCGATGGTCCATGCAGTCGGGACTATCTTGCCTGCCTGGCGCAGGAATGATCGGTCAAGGGAAAGGATCGTGTAGGTATTCCCTTTCATAACCGACACACCAGGGGTTGTTCCCGTGAGCGGCACCAATATGCCGTCCGATGTCTTTACTGCCATGCTCAGCCTGTCTCGTTGCGGTGTCACCCAACTCAGGAAGAAGCTGACTGCGGAGTCGTACTCGGAGATATGCACCTCCCGCTGCACTTTGTGACCCGCGATTAGGACCCCCGTGGGATCAGCCGCGGTTTCTAGCCCCAACGCGTCCACGAGAACGGCTTTATATGTTGCCTGAAGCTCCGTGGCGGGAGACCAGGTGGCTGGATCAAAGGACGGAGTGGTTACGTCGTAGAATTGACCGCCGGTGTCGTTCGCCAGCCGGGTAAGGAGCGGATGATCCACGTCGGTCGGCATGCCGAACCCTATTGTGTAGACGCGGGTATCCGTCGTCCGCAGATTGTTGATCAGAGTCGTGACCTCAGGTCCGTTACTGTCCACGATGGTCGGACAATTGTGGTACCCGTCGCTCAAAAGCACGATAGCACGAGGCTTCTCGTTTCCGAACATTCCGGCAGCCGTCGACAGCCCTGCAAGAAGCGGAGTATTGTCTTCCGCAACCAAGCTCGGTGTCGTGCTGTTTACGGCTGTGTTTGTACTAGCCTCATTGACCTGCGCCATCGGTGTCACCGTCTGTCCGTTGCATCCTACGGACGGATTCCACGGATGAGACGGGAAAACCGATATCCCAAAGTTCGTGCGTGTTTTCGCGTGCTCGTTGAGAAGAGTCATGAATGGATACGCCGCCTCCTTGGCTAGGGAGAGGCGTTGCTGTGCCGCTGGAACGTTCATATTGCCGTCGGGGCTCCACGACATACTCCCGGAAGTGTCGAATAGCATTACCACCCCGCCAATGGTGCGGAACAGCGATGCCGACGGGTCTCCGTAGAGGTTGTAGTCCATTTTGTTCATCCAGCTGCGGTCAGGCGCGACATCAGCTTTCGTCAGGTACAAGGCGTGGCCGACCGGCTGGTCTTTCATAATGCGCATGGAGAAGTGATAGGCTAGATCGCCGTTCGTTCCGGATAGCGGATTTGGGTCGTTAGGAGGTGTGAAGATCGAGGTCCAGGACACGCGTGATGCCGAAACCGTTCCGATTGCTCCATGTTCGAGCAGCGAGTAGCCCAGATTAGTGGCATCCTCCGGCCATCCGTTTTCGCATGAGCCCTGGAACACAAATGCGGGCGACGAACCGTTCAAGGAAGTCGTGTTGGCAGAGGTGATAAGCCCCACAGCTCCCTCCTGCCATCCGTGCGTCGACCACGTCACCAGTCCGTAGCCGCCGCTGTTCGCCCACTCGCCTAGCATGTTGCAGGGTGCGGTAGGCGACGTGCTTATCGCATTGATGGCGTTGCATTCCGGTGCCGGCGTGACAGAGACGTTGGATTCGTACACGCGGTAAGTGGAGAATCCGAGTGGGTCGGCAACGTCCTTTTTCAGGGTCGCGCCGATCTGGTAGTCCGACTTATTGTTCCACAGGATCACGTCCGCATCCATAAAACTATCGCGCCAGGCGGGAGGCGCTCCGGTCTCGTAGTCGATGGTTTTCTGAAGTATCGCGTCGAGGGCCGTGTAATTGTTGTTATAGACCGGAATTCTGCCTACGTACACCTCGGGCTCGAAATCGACCCCTCCGGTCCCTTTATCTCCCGTTCCCCAGTAAAAATCGATAGTGCTGTCCACCCGGGTAAGGGCGAGGTTGGTGAGATTCGTACTGTTAAAATACTCTGCATCCAATCCGCCAGCGACATAGCTGCCTGCTACCAAATGATAGAGATGGTCGCTGGGAATAATTCCCACATAGTCAGCGCCGGGCGGCGTCCAGTTCAGACTGACTATTCCGTCCCCCATTGCGTTGTAATAATCGACCTCGATGTCGTGCAGACCCGCGGTTAGGGTCGCGGAGTTGAAATCAGTCGCCAGCGCGTGGCTGGTCCAGTTGTTTATCAAGCTCGTGCCGTCGATAATAAGACGGACCCCGTGTTTGCTAGATGTTACGAACTCGTAGACACCGTTGGAATCGGCATTGATCTTTCCCCTCCATCGCACAGAGAAATTATCGATGGTAACGGCAGGGTCCGGACTGGATGCGTTCGTAGAGCTCATGTCCTCGCCGAATAAACCGTCTCCGTCCAAGTCCCAGTTGCCCGTGAGGTCGGCATAGAAGTAGTCGGTGGGGCTCTCGAAATATGTGTAATAAGTCTGATCGGGCCAGCACATCTTCATCGGCACGTCGCCGATCAAAGGGTCGGGATTCCCTATGAGGAGAACATAATGGATGCCGAGAGGCACGTAATTATTGATTAACCATTGGCGGATCTTTTCGGCAGTTCCGTTCGGTGCCTGGCCAGTCAGGGGGCCGTAATCGTTTTCTGTGACGACCTGTACCTGAAAGCCGAGCGCCGTCTTGTGATTTACGAAATCCGAGAGCTTGGTGCTGTTGTCTTGGATAGCTTTTGTGGTGATGATCACATAATCCGGATCGGGCTCCAGCATCTTGGGCGGGTTCAGCGCCGGAACATAGCGGTACCACTCCTGTGCACTCTCGAAATTGATAAATCGAGATTTGGCCTCTTCATCGAAGAACTTGTCGGCCAGGAGCGGGTCATGCCGGTAGGCTTGCTTGCCTATTCTCGAGAAGGTCAAACGCACTTTCGCGGACCGCACAATGCGCAACTGCTTCTTGACGGGGTTAAACTGAACGGGCGAGAACTGGACCTTGATGAATTTCCATTTGCGAAGCTGGGACTGGGCGACGATCGTCACTGGTTGTTCCGGGAAGAACTGGTCTTTTCCGTAGATTTTCATATTGCGGCCGTTAACGATGTCTTTGCCAAATCCCCAGTTGATATAATCTTTGTCGTCGACGCGAGCCTGCATGGGTGGCGCGGGGATGATCTCGAACTGATCGGGCACGAGTGCGGCCTCGACCCCTTCTACTGTAAGCTTTAGAGTTTTCCAGTCGATATTCGGTGGAACGGCGATTTCATAGATGCGAACCGGGAGAACCGGATCGCCGGGCGAGGTTGTCAGGTTAAAGCCCTCCATGCGGACGACCGACCCGGACTGTTTGATGTCGAGGGTTCTGTGTTCGCTTTTCCGGACTTCGTACTTGGACGACGCAAAGTCCGCGGCAATTTCCGCTGGGACCGGCTCGATGTCGCCCTTGTAGTCGAATACATACGGGTGAAATTCTTGAGCGGGATCCATTGCGTTTTCGGACATCCGCGCATCGGACGATATCGCGGATCCCGCCAGCAGCAGAACAATGGCCACCAAAGCAAGCATGAAGGAATTCTCGTTCTGTCGCAGAATATTCGGTTTCATCTTGAAAGCTCCTTTCACCTCTATTAGGACAAATCGAGGTCGCCACCCCCTTTTCAAAGGTGGACTGCCCACATCGCACCCCTTGGTAGGCGAGATTCAGCGTCAGCGAATCCGCCACGGTCGCCACGCTGCTTCGGATGTTCGATAGCAGGCAGACGCCTAGTACTACTACGTTAAGTTATTGACCTCCCACAGGAGAGGTGCTAAGCTCCGGTCCATGACCGAGAGCGAAATCGAGAAATGTCGAAAGCGCTTGGAACAATTCTTGGCC
>Ga0187853_10002833_pt1 | contig 13981 bp, 11 predicted proteins | sample June2016WEW_6_10_2_FD_132417 | JGI IMG/M metagenome (GOLD analysis project Ga0187853, IMG submission 132417) | Peatland microbial communities from SPRUCE experiment site at the Marcell Experimental Forest, Minnesota, USA - June2016WEW_6_100 | ecosystem: Environmental > Terrestrial > Soil >... | reverse complement strand
CGCGCACTTCGGTATAGATCGCGCGCGCCACCACATCGCGGGTAGAAAGCTCCATCTTTTTCGGATCGTACTTCTCCATGAAGCGCTGTCCTAATTTGTTGCGGAGAACGCCTCCTTCGCCGCGGATCGCTTCGGTGACGAGAATCCCTTGCACTCCCGGAGGCCACACCATGCCAGTCGGATGGAATTGCACAAACTCCATATCCATCAACTCAGCCCCTGCGTCGTAGGCGAGCGCCATTCCGTCGCCGGTGTATTCCCACGAATTGGAAGTAATCTTCCACGCCTTCCCAATACCGCCGGTAGCCAGGACAATCGACTTGGCTCGAAATACCACGAATCGGCCCTGTTCACGCCAGTAACCGAATGCTCCGGCGACGCGATCCCCATCCTTTAGTAGGCGGGTGATCGTGCATTCCATGTAGACGTCAATCCCTAATTGCACGCCCCGGTCTTGCAACGTGCGGATCATTTCCAGGCCCGTACGGTCGCCCACGTGGCAGAGCCGGCGGAAGGTGTGACCGCCGAAGGCACGCTGCAGGATTTGTCCGTCTTCGGTGCGATCAAAAAGCGCTCCCCATTGTTCCAGCTCGCGCACGCGCTCGGGCGCTTCCTGGGCGTGAATTTGCGCCATGCGCCAGTTGTTGAGCAGCTTGCCACCGCGCATGGTGTCACGAAAATGAGTGCGCCAGTCGTCTGCGCTGTCGACATTGGCCATCGCCGCCGCGATTCCACCCTCCGCCATCACGGTGTGCGCTTTGCCGAGGAGCGATTTGCAAACCACTCCCACTTTCACGCCCTGTGCCAGGGCTCCGATGGCCGCTCGCAGGCCGGCGCCGCCGGCGCCGATGATCAATACATCGTGGTCGTGAGTTTCATATTCTGTCGTCACAAGAGTCTCAAATCGGTTATTGTGCCGCTCGCAACCAGCCGGACATAGAGGTCCGTAAGACCAACCGTAATCAGACTGATCCAGGCATAAAGCATGTGGCGCTCATTCAACACGCTCAACCAGCGCCACGCGCCATGGCGCGGGCCTCCGAAGGCTGCACAGGAAAAGCAGTCGAGTTTCCCTCCCGCGATGTGGCGGAGCGAGTGGCAGGACAAGGCATAAGTCGTCAGCAGGATTACGTTGAACAGCAGAACCAGGGTACCTATACCGACTCCGATCCGTCCCTCAAAAAAGAAAGCACGGAATGCGTCGCGCCAAAGAAAAATCAGGAAGATGAAGCCAACATACAAGAAGTAGCGATGGAGATTTTGCAGAATAAAAGGGAACGCAGTCTCGCCTCGATAGCGGTGGTTGCCGCGCTCGCTGACGGCGCAGGCGGGTGGATCCATAAAAAAAGCCCGATAATAAGCCTTGCGATAGTAATAGCACGTGACGCGGAATCCCAAAGGCCAAACCAGGATCAAGAGCGCCGGCGAAAACGGCCACCATCGATGATGCGGGTCAATGAGAGGCGAATAAAACGGAGAGAGGTACGGCCCCCATTCGTAGTAGGTCCCTTCAAAGGCCCTCAGGGTGGCATAAATTCCGAACGCACCGAGCAGAGCAATGACGGGCAACAACTCAAGCCACCACGCATCCCGACGCATTGTGTCGCCGAGATGGCGTTCTCCACTTGTGGTTGAACCTGCCGGCATTGTCGCACCGCCTAGTGGTACATAGAGTAAACAGAAAAATGGCTTTCAAGTCAAAAACGTCCGATCAGCAGACCGGACTGGGCGTAAGACAGCAAAATTTGAAGCGAAATTCGAGCAGCGGCAGAGGGGAATCACGCTCGACGAGACCACACGCGGAAGATGAATGGCGGCTCTGGCACGGTCGCGTCTAATCACTCTCCGATTGTCAGCAATCCGGAAGTCGTAAACGTGATCAGGTCTCCGGGACTCAACAAGCTACTGCAAAGGATGCACCATAGTATTGAAGAGATACGGATCCTGAAAGTCGGTCTGATCACCCGGCTTCTTGTCGTGAACAGGCTGCAGTCTTGCCGAGAGAGGCTTGTTCCATTTGGTTGCGAGCGAAGCTACATCGCTGAAAATGCGTTCCATTTGCTCGAGGCTAATGTCGCCTGGGAGCGGGATCGTATCCAGACCGGTGCCGCACACCGCCGAGTATGCAAGCAATGAGTCGATATTGTAAGTGGACTCTGCCCAGCGTTGTGCCAAAACCCGGTCCTCCATCACAGGCACCATCAGCCCGGAGTAGCCGACCTGAGCCACGGGCACGGCCTTCACGGCAGTCGTGATAATGCGGGCAGCAGTGAGCGTCCCGCTGGAGCCGAACCTCACGCCCGTGAATGCTTCGATGGCGGCTCCTATCGATACGTCCCCCAAAGGTGCGGGAGTAGGGTCGACTCCCATGTAGGTCCAGCCCGTTTCCGCGGCGATCTTCTTGCCCACTGCGTCGGCCACGGATGCATGTTTTGTGAGAGCCGCAGTCAGGTCGGCTGTAGCGGTTTCGGCATTTCCCTTATCCTTAGTGAAAACGTCGCGAACAACATTGGCGCCCTCGAAACCAACGGCGAATTGCCCACCGGCGCCGGTGTGATAAGAACCGGGAAAGAATGGTGAAAACGGTTTCAGCATGGCGGTGGCGGTGAAGTTGAAAGTTCCCCGGCTGCGCGAACTGTGCTCGCTGACATACTTCACGAGTTCAGCGGTACGGCGAATTGTTTTCCAATGAATTCCGGTTTCATCAGCGATGATGGCGCTGCCCTCGATGTCTGGCAGAGTCGAGAGCGCGCGCTCCAGGAGATGCATGGTCGCGGGATCATCACTATCGTGCAGCATTGCCGGCCCAACGTTCGGCAGGAAGTTTTCCTTTACGGAGAGTTGGTCAAGCCGGGCAAGAAACGCGAGTGCCTGATCCTCGGGAATACCGGCTACGAGTTCTGCCAGCGGTTGAGTTGTCAGACGCACAGTCTCCACTTCGTAACCAGAGGATTCGAATTCGGCCTTTACTCTCCGCAAGACGAAGAGAGCATCGGCAATCTGCTTTTGGTAGGTTTCTCTGTCCAGCCGAACGAATCCGGTAATTGCCCTGACCTTCGGATTGGACGAAGCAGTCGGAGCCGAACCGGTCTGAGCCGCCAGTTGCATCGAAAGCACCAGACAAACGGCAAAGGCAATTCGTTTCATTTAAGTTCTCCGGAAGGGAAATGGGGAAAGCAGTATAGCCTATTTAAAATGCAGGCCGAACACGAAGTGAGCGTCATTGCCGAGGAAGTGGTGGCAGTAGTGCCGGAAGTGGTGAGCTTCGAGGACAACGGGAAGGATGCTCGCGGAGTGGACTACAGCCGGCTGACAGCTCTGTCCCCCCTCCGCGACGACCGGTAGCTGTCCGGGAAGTGGCAGCGGACCTCAAGTATTGCGTGAATGCATCAAGAATCTGCGAATCCGGGCGTTATTTCTTGTAATCCAAATTTCTTGTAATCCAACTGCTTAGATGTGGCATCCCATGCATATCGTTCCGCAAAACGGTAACATCGGCTGCACGAGATAAGAGGTTACCCGCCATGACGGACAAGGCAAGTTCCAAGGCAATCGAAGACGTGCCGAAAGCTGTTTCGAGGCGCAACTTCATTAAAGGGGTCATCACCAGCGGCGTAGCAGTCTCATCGGCGGGTTATCTGTTTCGCGCCTCCACTCTTCTGCACGGCCAGCAGTCGACTGCCGGCGTGGGCGAGCGGCTGATTACACTCAACGTGAACGGTCAGCAGCGACGCGTCGATGTCATGAAGCAAGAGACGCTGTCGTCAACGCTGCGTTACAAGCTGGGCCTGACCGGCACGAAGCTCGGATGTGACCGCGCTGAGTGCGGAGCTTGCACCGTTCTTGTCGACGATATTCCACTTTATTCATGTTCCGTGCTCACGCACACAGTGCGTGGCCGGAAAGTTGTCACTATCGAAGGCCTGGCAAGTGCCGACGGAACCCTGCATCCGGTACAGCAGGGGGTCATCGACGAACAGGGATTTCAGTGCGCGTTCTGTATGTCCGGTTTCATTATGACCACGGTGGGATACCTGAAAACGAACCCTAATCCCACTCGCCAGGAGTTGGCGAACGGCATTTCGGGATGCCTGTGCCGCTGCCAGGACTACGACAAGATTTTGACCGCGTTGATGCGCGGCGCCGAGAATATGCGGAGGTCTAAGCTTGGATAACAAAAAGGTTGCTGAGAGCAAAACTACCGGGCGCCAATACGGAGCTGGTTACAAGCTGATCGGGAAGAACTATACGACTCCGGATTTGTACGCGAAGGTTACCGGTCAGGCAAAATACGCCGAGGACTTTCGTGCGGAAGGCATGCTGTTCTGTAAGCTGCTGCTGAGCCCGATGCCACATGCGCGGGTAAAGCGTATCCACGCGGGTGAAGCGCTCGCGATGCCTGGCGTCAAAGCCATTCTCACCGCCGACGATCTTCCCGCCCCGGCCGATACGCTTACCGACAATGGCACCGTGATCAAGGCCAGCAAGTGGGGAGAACGTGGTCTCACCATGGAACCGGTTTATCAGGGCGAACCGATTCTTGCCGTTGCCGCAGTCGACGAACTCACCGCCGCGGAAGCGATCGAGAAGATTGAAATTGATTTTGAGCCGCTTCCCTTCGTCGTCGATCCGCTCGATACCCTGCGGCCGGGTGGTCCCAATCCGCGAACGGATGGCAATGTGTGGACCCGGCCCGCGTCGCCGCAAGGTCCGGGCACGCCCATGGTTACGGAACTCAAGTGGACCAAGGCTGACTTTGCCGAGGAAAAGCATGGCCGTCTTCCGATGGGCAAGACGTCCGACGAATGGTCGTACGGCGATCTCGATTCCGGCTTCAAGAATGCGGCGCTCGTTCTTGATGAGACGTTCGTCACGCCCGACACCAGCCATCAGACGCTGGAGACTCGCAGCGCGTTGGCGTACTGGCAGAACGGCAAGGTCTACATTTACACGGGCACGCAAAGCACCGCGCAAACGCTGCCCGCGATCGCGCGCTGGTTGAACATCGATGCGGACAAAATTGTTTTCATCAGCGAATACACCGGAGGCGGTTTTGGCAGCAAGATCACCGGCGGGGTAACCATGATCATCCCTGCGCTCCTGGCCAAGAAAACGAATGCTCCGGTGATGATGCGCATCAGCCGCGAGGAGGAGACCTTCATCGGACGCGCACGGCCCAGCTTTCAAGGAAGGATGAAAGTCGGCTTCTCGAAAGAAGGAAGGATCACGGCTCTCGACATGTTCGTTGTTTGCGACAACGGTCCCTATGACGCAGTGGGAGATGCGCCATCGTCGGGACGCATCGTCTCTTTGTTGTACCAGCCGCAAGCCATGCGCTGGCGCGGCGTGACGGTGCTGACGAACACGCCGCCGCGCAGCGCGCAGAGTTCACCGGGCGGGCTGCAGGGGATCGTGATCATCGAGCCGATCATCGCAAAAGCTGGGCGCAGGCTCGGAGTTGACCAGGTGGCGATCCGCCGCATCAACTGCCCGGAGGGCAAGGCACAGTTCGGACCAGCAGTGCAGGGAAAACGGCAGTATGCCACCAGCGCATTCCTCAAGGAGGCACTCGACCGGGGCGCCGAGCAATTCAAATGGAGCGAGCGTGTGGCACGCACTCCAAAGAAGATGGGCACGAAAGTTCGCGGCGTCGGCGTGTCGCTGAGTTGTTATGTTGGCGGCACCATCGGATTTGACGGGCTGCTCGTGATCAAGCCGGATGGCCGGATCACCTTCCAGTCGGGCGTCGGCAATTTGGGCACGGAGTCGGTGATTGATGTTCACCGCGCGGGCGCGGAAGTTCTAGGCGTGCCCTGGGAGAAATGCGACGTCGTGTGGGGTAACACGGCAAAGAACCTTCCTTTCACCTGCGTCTCTGGCGGCAGCCAGACCACTCACGCCATGACGCGAGCCGCGTATGCGACCGCGATGGAGGCGAAGAAGAAGCTGCAGGAAATCGCGGCCAAGAAACTCGGAGGCAAAGCGGAACAATACGAGGTTGCCCACGAACGTGTGTTCCGGAAAGGCGGCGGCGCCGGCATGACTTTGGCGCAGGCCGCGAAACATGCGATCGAGCTGGGCGGCGTCTACGATGGCCACGAGGCGCCCGCCGATGTCCACAAATTGACGAAGGCGTCGGTGGCGGCGTTGGCGGGCCAGGGCCTGGTGGCGGCAGCCAAAGACAACTATCCGCGCGACGGCGTGACGTTTTCCTATGTCGCCAGCTTCGCCGAGGTTGAAGTCGATGTCGAAACCGGCAAGTACTACATCGTGGATTTCCTCGCCTCCGGCGACGTCGGGACCGTGATTCATCCCCGCGCACTGGGCGGCCAAATGCTCGGCCGTTCGACGCTCGGCATCGGTCACGCGCTCGGTCAGAAGTGGGTATTCGACCCGCACTACGGCGAGATGCTTTCGAAACGATTTCATCACAGCAAACCGCCGACGATTCTCGATGTGCCGGTCGACATGCAATGGACAGCGTTAGATATTCCCGACCCGGAGACGCCGGTGGGCGCTCGCGGCATTGGCGAGCCGCCGGTGGGAGGCGGGTGTGCCTCCATCTTGAACGCGCTCTCGGATGCCCTGGGGGACGAGATTTTCCAGCGCGCCCCGGTAAACGCCGACACGATTCTGACGTCGCTCGAAGCGGGCCGGCCGATGCAACATCCCCTGATGGCGCACATTTGATACCCATTGGATCGCTGGAATTTGAAGGAGAGTTATGGCTGTCATACGAGACGTAATGGCCGCTTTCGAGCTGTATCAGCCGACTTCCGTGGCCGATGCGCAGAAGCTTCTGGCACAGCACGGAAGCGATGCTTTGGTGCTGGCCGGAGGTCTGGACAGCATGGACTGGCTGAAAGATCGAATCCGGAAGCCCAGGGCGGTGGTCGACCTGAGCGGAATCGACGAACTGCGAGGAGTTCGCGCGACCGGCAGTAATGGTAACGACGGTATCGAAATCGGCGCCATGACCACGCTCACTGAAGTAGTGAATCATCCCATCATCAAGCAAAAATATGATCTGCTGGCGCAGGCCGCGGAATTAGTCGCGTCACCGCAAATCCGCAATCAGGGCACCATCGGTGGCAATGTAACGCAGGACACGCGCTGCTGGTATTACCGCGGCGGTTGGCCGTGCTACCGCGCTGGCGGCAACATTTGCTATGCCGACACGCCGGAAGGCCGCAACCGCGAGCATGCGATCCTGCACGCCGACCGTTGTGTAGCGGTGAATCCCTCCGATTCAGCTCCCGCCCTGATTGCGCTGGACGCCAAGTTCGTCGTGCGCACAGCCAGAGGTGATCGCGTGGTGGATGCAGAAGATTACTTCATTGGTCCAGACATCGACATAACCCGGCTGCACATCCTGCAGCCCGGCGACCTGCTGACGTCGATTCGTATTCCGTCCACCTGGTCGGGCGCACAATTTTATTTTGAGAAGGTGCGCGACCGCAACGTTTGGGACTTCCCGCTCATGAACGTAGCCTCAGCCATGGTGACATCGGGGGATAGGTTCGACCGCATCCGCATCGCCGTGAACGGCGCTGCCGCACGTCCGTTAAGGTTGAAGGCAGTCGAAGATGCAGTTCGCGGCAAGCCGCGCAACGCGGCAACGGGTGAGATGGCGGGAAAACTGGCGGTGCAAGGAGCGATACCGTTGCAGTTCAATGCCTACAAGATCCCGCTGATGAGAAATCTGGTGAAGCGTGCCATCGTTGGAATTGGAATAGGAGTGGAGGAGGCAACATGGACTTCTTAGAGTGGGCCACGAGTCCGTGGGGACAGAGGGTGGCGATTCATATTGCCTGGTTCCTGATCTGGGTTGCGCTGATCGCAGGGTTGATGTTCCTGATCGTCCATGCCACTTGGTTGAGGTATTTCGCCAGGGAAAAAGAATTTGTGAGCGATGCTGCACCAGAAGTCGTTGCGAAAATCCCCAAGCGCGTTCCGCGGCATTCGCTGGTGGCGCGGCTGTTTCACTGGACCATGGCAGCCTCCATGTTGACACTGTTGTTTACCGCATTTCTCCCGAAAGTGGGCTTCCAGTTTCCCTGGGTGACTTATCATTGGATCGCCGGCGCCGTGTTAACGGTTGCCATCATGTTTCACATCGTTCATGCTTCCTTCTGGCTGGACTTTTGGTCGATCTGGCCTGACCAAATCGATCTGGCAGATGCCCGGAGAAGAGTTCGCCGGTTTTTCGGAATGTCTGCGCCACCGCCTAGAAAGTTTGCCAAATATCCCTTGGAGAACAAGCTCTTCCATGGCGTGATCATCTTGTGCGGCCTGTCGGTGATTCTTACGGGCGGGTTCATGATGTTTCGCGTTCGAACCATATTCTTCCCTCGCAATCCGTACCTGTTCAGCGACAGAACCTGGGGCATGATGTATGTGCTGCACGGGCTGGCGGGCGTGGGGCTGATTGCGCTGGTAATGATGCACGTCTATTTCGGGCTCCGTCCGGAGAAGCTCCCGATCACGAAATCGATGATCTTTGGCTGGATGAACCGTGACTTTTATCTGAAAGAACACGATCCCAAGCGATGGGTGGTCGAGGACTAACCGATGCTGGCTGAGATCTCGAATCGGTGTGAAGCTGTGGAAGAGTGCTACGAGTTTATGCTGGCCTACGCAGCGCAGGGGTTGCCCAGTGACTACGGCAGCAAATCGGGTGGACAAGTCCGTGAATACCTGCAGCGCGCCGTGAAAGCCTTGACGGGGCTGGTGGAAACTTGTGCGATGGCAGTAGAAGAGGAAGGCCTTGCGCCCGCCGACAAATACTTGGCCTTCTTTGCGGTGCTCGATCGCGACGTTCGCGATTCTCTTGCCGCCATTGAACTGGTTCTGGCCCAACCCGCCATCAGTTCCCAGTTGATGGACAATCTGAACTCTTCCATCCATCTCCGCGCGCTGCTCACCGACTTGTTTCTAGTGGACGAGATCGTGAGAAAGCAACACCAACTGGCGGAGCAGGCGATCCCGAGCAAGGGGCAATGAGGCAATCGACATCGACACTTAGCAAACTGTCGACAATGATAGCCACCGCGCTTCACTCTCTTAGGAATGCCAGGGTGGGTCAGCTTACATGCGATGCTGGGAACATGCTTCCCAGTTCGCTACACCTTCGCTTTAACACGCGGTAGTACACAAACTGCTTGACGTCGCTGTATTTGCGTATAGACTGGCACGATTCCGGGATCGAAGATCGAAATCCCGGCATGCAAGAACTGGGGGATCTATGCTATCGAGTCGGTTAGGAATCTTGGGAGTGCTTGCCATGTGCATACTGCCTGCCGTGGGGCAGGCACCGAGCGAACCTATCACGCCCCTAACAACAACAGTAGCATCCCCGCGTCAGCACAGACCGATGAAGTTTCACGGATGGCGTGACGACGGTACGGCGGAGAGCGAAAACTGGAGCGGCTACGCCGTGACCGGCTCTGATTTCACGCAGGCGAACGGATCGTGGACAGTCCCCACCGTAGACTGCACCGTAACCCCGAACACTTACTCCGCGTTTTGGGTGGGTATCGACGGATACTCCTCCGACACCGTGGAACAGACTGGAACGGAAGCCGATTGTGACGGCACCAGCCCCGTGTATTATGCTTGGTACGAATTTTACCCGGCAGGCTCCGTGATAATTGGCAGCGTCCCGGTATCGCCCGGCAATCAGATGTCGGCGCAAGCAAGTTACAGCGGCTCGGAGTTCACCACCACGATCACGAACGTAACCACGGGAAAGTCCTTCAGCAAGACCGCGACGGTCTCCGGGGCGGAACGGTCGTCGGGTGAATGGATTGCCGAAGCGCCGTGCTGTACGGGCCAGGGCGGCATCCTGCCGCTTTCCGATTTCGGCACAGGCTCTTTTGGCGAGGACTACACGGAGGTGACCGATACCAATTACGCAACCGACTCATCGACATCCGGTCCGATCAGCGCTTTCGGTAGCAACGTGCAGGAGATCACGATGGTCAGCAGTGGAGGCGCGGATGAAGCAGTCCCGTCGGCCCTCGCATCGGACGGCACAAGCTTCTGTGTGACTTGGGAGTCTGAGGCTCCCGGTAGTGCAAGTAGTTGTGGTGGTACCGGTCCGGCCGTTACTCTGTCGCCAACCTCGCTGAAATGGGGCGCGATCGAGGTGGGCGACACAAGCGCGGCGAAAAAGGTCACGCTCACCAACAGCGGAAATGCGACGCTGAACATCGCGACCATTGCCACCAGCGGCGACTTCGCGCTAGCGACCGTCAAAGCGACTAAGAAGGTAACCCCTTGCGTTAACGGTGGCACGGTGGCTGCTGGCGCCAGTTGCGAGATCAAGGTGACCTTCACTCCGACCGAAACCGGAACGCGCACCGGGGACGTTACGTTCACCGACAACGCTGCAAACAGTCCGCAAACCGTGCCTCTGACGGGAAAGGGGAAAGACTAACTGAGAGCACACACCCAAACGCGCTACCTTGCGGGCTGCGAGAGGAGCCCCCCTTTTTCTCTGGAGCCGCTGTCCTGCTCCATCGGCAAGTCGAGAAGATAGATCGTGAGCAACTCCTTAAAGGACTAACCCTGTCGGAGGGCGCGAGAACAGGGAAACTCGAACCGAAAAAGCCTGCGAAGGCAATCTCATGCTCGGACACTCCGGTGAACCACGCCCTTGGCGTGTGCCGCGTGCAATGCATCCGCGATCTCGATGCCAAGTGACAGCACGGTCCCCGTGTCCAGCGGCTTTCCGGCGATCAGGTGACGAAGGGTCTGCCCTTCCAACAGTTCCATGGAAATGAATGTCTGGCCATCGGCTTCGTCGATCTCATAGATAGTGCAGATGTTCGGGTGATTATGTCTACGGGAGATAAAAATCTGGCGGAGAGGGAGGGATTCGAACCCTCGATACAGGTGTTAGCCCGTATAACGGTTTAGCAAACCGCCGCCTTCAGCCTCTCGGCCACCTCTCCGGCGTTACGAAAATATAGTTTAACACTTGTGGGTTTCGGTTTTGATGCCAGTTGCCCTTTTGGCTGCGTCTGCATGAGTGCAGGAATTTCGTTTCCCGTCATTCTGGAGCTGCGATGCTTGCGCTATCGTGAAGGCTCCTCACATTCTCTTGGGATATCCTCTTTCACATTGGCTAGCACTCAAGCCGAGCTTTCCTTGTCATCATCGAAGTCATCATCGAACCGGAAACTGATCCTGGCTGGCCAGATTGCCTTTCTTCCCACCGGCATTCTCACCACTTTGCTGGGCCCGATGCTGCCCATCCTGATTGCTCGCTGGGCGATGAATGACACTCAGGCCGGCAATCTTTTTCTGGTGCAGTTTCTGGGCATGCTGGTGGGCGTACAGCTCTCGGGAATTCTGCTGGCGCGTCGGGGATATCGTCCGGCATTTCTGTCGGGGCTGCTGTTGATGGCCTGCGGAGTAGCCACCCTCTTTCTGGGATCGCTCTGGTTGGGGCTGGCCTCGGTGGCAGCGTGCGGTCTCGGGTTGGGGCTGATTATCCCGACTGACAATTTGCTGATAGCAGAAATCAGCACTGGATCCGGGCTGACTTCGCGCGATACCTCGAGAGCAAGCGCGGAAGCAAGTTCGAGAGCCAGCGCGGTGAGCCTGCTGAATTTTTTCTGGGGCGTGGGCGCGGCGTTGTGCTCGGTGATGGTGGCGTGGACGGCAGCTCACAAGTTACTCCCATTCTTTCTCGGATCGGTGGCGCTGTTCCTGGTATTGCTGGCTTTGGCTATGCGCAATCTGCCATTTCCTCCGGCGGAAACGTCCGCGGAATCGTCGGCTTCATCTTCCTGGCGCAAACTGGCGAAGAGTCCGGCGATTTGGCTTTTCGCGGCCGTGTTTTTTCTGTATCCGGGAGCGGAAACGGCGGTGGGTGGATGGATCGGCTCCTATGTTTCGCGCCTCGGATCGCGCGGCGAGGCGATCGCATCCATGATGCCTGCATTTTTCTGGACGGCGCTGACCGTGGGCCGGGCGCTAGGCACCGCCTTTCTGCATCACGTTTCGGAGCGCCACGTCTTGCGCGCGGGCTCTGCGGCGGGAGCGGCAGGCATCGCACTCATGCTCTGGGCTCCATCGCTGGCCGGAGTGATTGGCGGGGCGCTGATTACTGGACTTAGTTTCGCAACGTTGTATCCGATCACGGTGGCCCGGCTTTCGCAGCGCTTCGGCGTAGCTGCTCGCAGCATTGGCGCGGTTATGTTTTCTTTGGCGGCGGTGGGACCGGCGGTGATTCCCTGGATGGTGGGAGCGATCTCTCATACTACGGGGAGCCTGCGCGCTGGGATGCTGCTGCCGCTGGGAGCTACGGTGATCCTGTTTATCATCCATCTTTTTGAGTGGTGAGCGGTCGAGTTAATTTCTCCTCTATTCACTCCGAAGCCACCCCACCCCCCTCCCCCCCTGGTTCCTGGAATCATGGTGTTAGCGGGAATTTTTGGACTTGGTCTTTGAATCTAAATGACTTATATCAAAGTATTCTGGAATAAGGACTTAGCGGCGATTTCCCCGCTTTCTTGAGGATTTCGCAATCAGCTTGACGCAGGTTGTCGCCTCAATTTGCGGTTGTCAAAGAGCGCTTACAAGTACCTTGGGTCGGCTACTAAGGCCGCCCTGGACGACAGGCGCACTTATCCATTGCCCTCATCAAGAAGAATTGTTGCACTTGTCGGGCTGGAAGTCTGTGATGGCTCTCACAGGTTGAGTGTGATGAAAAAATCAGGAGGTGAATGCTACGGTCCGAGGAGGAGTTTGGGGCGGTGCGCTGAAGAGTGGGGTAGTGCACAAACCCACTCATTCGCAAAGAGCGCGAATGAGTGGGGTGGCATCGTTGTAAGTCAATCAATTTCGGTCAGGGACGGATTGTGAGCAGATGGGAGTCGTGGTGAAGGTAGGAAGTCAAAACCCCCGCCCTGTCGCAAAGAGCGCGACAAGGACGGGCCACCCTCTGGAGTTGAGATGGGCGAAAGGGTGGGCCAGCCCCCCGCGAACACGGACCTTAAACTGCCGGCAGAACACCGCCGGCAATTCTTTTTGGACTTACAATCGAAGTATGTGTATCACGGTGCCGGTTGCGATCTCCATAGTGTCGGCGTGCTTCGCTGGTGCATCAGCGTGCGTTGCTTTTGCTGCTTGGCGAACGAGCCGCGAGAAGCTGAGACTCGATCTCTATAATCGACGCTTCGACATCTACAGTCGTGCCTTGGACCTTCTTCACGTTCTTGAGACCTGGAATCCGAGCGAGTCAGAGAAGAGTCGGGCTTCGTTGCAGGAGTCTCCTGAATTGGAGAAAGCACAGCGAGCCTTTACCAAAGCAAGCCGAGAAGCGCAGTTCCTATTTGATGACGCCTCAGGCGTACACAAGACGCTCGAACAGATGCACACTGACGTGATCGCCATAATCGGGCTCAAGCGTGATGCCTTACCGAAGTTCTGGGGCGAAGCGTTCGTCGAGCAGAATCAGAAGTTGACCGCGTGTTTGAATCGGGTCAACGGCGTTGCTCCTTTGCTGGAAAAAGGAATGAAGAAGTATCTCGACTTTCATGCTCTGTCAGCGTGGCGCTGGCCGGGCATAGGGTGAGCCACAGACAGAAACCCGGAGAGCTTCGCCTGTCCTGTGCCAAGGCAACCCTCGGCGCACTCTCAGAGTGATGGGCAAGACACCCCCAAAACCGTCCTAGCGCTGTTGCTAGGGGCAGACTTCGCTTAAGCGGAAGCGAAACTTCCCTGGAGTCTTTTTCAATCCTCCGATTGCGCTTAGGTAGGCTACAAGCGGGCTGGGTGTCTCAGTGATCAACTGCTTGCCGCAAACGGAGCAGGCCAGTAAGGGGTGCAGCATTACCTTATCAGTCGTTGATTGGGAGATGTTCAGCACGGTTTCCGCTCCGCATTTAGGAGCACTGCAAATCACGGAAATGGACGTGATTTCCTCTGGGCTAAAGATGAGTTCTTTTGTCATTTTCAATCTCCCTTTCTT
>Ga0187853_10002824_pt1 | contig 14015 bp, 10 predicted proteins | sample June2016WEW_6_10_2_FD_132417 | JGI IMG/M metagenome (GOLD analysis project Ga0187853, IMG submission 132417) | Peatland microbial communities from SPRUCE experiment site at the Marcell Experimental Forest, Minnesota, USA - June2016WEW_6_100 | ecosystem: Environmental > Terrestrial > Soil >... | reverse complement strand
GCTTTCCGGCCCTCGGAGGAGCGCTGGCTTGCCGAAATCTTGAAGTGGGTTACCTTGAAGTACGATAACCTCTATCAAATGTCCTTCCCGTATATGATGCTGTTGCATCAGGCGCCGACGCGGGGGCAGTATCCGTATTTTCATTTCCACATTGAGTTCTATCCGCCCCACCGGAGCAAGGAGAAACTCAAATACCTGGCCGGCGTCGAATCCGGTGCGGGAACCTTTCTGAACGATTCGTTGGCCGAAGAAAAGGCCGCGGAACTGCGGGCCGTTCCGCCGCTGCAGCGGGATGAGTTGGAATGAGACGGCAAAAGGCAGTAGGCAGTACGCAGTAAGCACTAGGCAGTAAGCAGTAGGCAGAAAGCAGAAGGCGGAGGGCAGAAGGCAGAAGAAGGAAATCCGAAGGTAAATCGCTACCTAAAATGTTTTCCGCTACTGCCGACTGCCTAGTGCCTAGTGCTTACTGCCTACTGTAGTCCAGCGAGGTTACTGTGACCATTGAGGAATCCTTCCAACAAATGTTCAGTTCGCCACCGGAGGTCATAGTTCGCGCGCCCGGCCGCGTGAATTTGATTGGTGAGCACACGGATTACAATGACGGCTTTGTGCTTCCCGCTGCCATCGACCGTGCGATCACTTATGCGGGCCGCCGCCGCACAGACCGCCGGGTGCGCGTGTTTTCGATGGATTTCAACGCCTCCGTCGAGTTCAGTCTGGACGGCATCCAGAGGGATTCGCAGAATAGCTGGAGCAATTTTCTCCGCGGTGTCTCAAAATTCCTGGAAGCAGATGGCCATCTCCTGACGGGCGCGGACATCGCCTTTGGCGGCGACGTCCCGCGCGAGGCGGGACTGAGTTCCTCGGCCGCGGTGGAAGTCGGCGCCGTGGCATTCTGGAAGAAGCTATTGGGCATCGCGCTGGATCCCATCTACATCGTCAAGCTCTCGCGGCGGACGGAAAACGAATTTGTCGGTGTGCCCTGCGGGATCATGGATCAGTTTATCTCGGCGCTGGGCCGCCGGGACCACGCCCTGTTCCTCGACTGCCGCGACCTTACTTATCGCCACGTGCCGCTGCGGGCCGACGTGAAGATTGTCGTCTGCAATTCCGGCGTCAAGCGAGCCCTGGCCCAATCCGAGTACGAAGTCCGGCTGAAGCAGTGCCAGCAGGCCGTCGCCAAGATCGCCGGCACCGGCTTGGCAGTGGAATCGCTGCGCGACGTGAAGCTTTCAGATCTCCGCGCCGCGCGTGGAGTGCTGACTGACCTGCTCTGGCGCCGGGCGTACCATGTGGTTTCGGAAAACCAGCGGGTATTGGAAGCTGTCCGAGTCCTCGAAGGGGGTGACCTGGAGCGTTTTGGTGCTTTGATGAACGCATCCCATAATAGCTTGCGGGACGATTATGAAGTGAGCTCCAAGGAGCTGGATGCGCTCGTCGAGATCGCGCGGAAGCAGCCCGGCGTTCTGGGCGCACGCATGACGGGAGCAGGATTCGGCGGGTGCACGGTCAACCTGGTGCGCGCTGACGCCGCGGAAGCTTTTGCACAAGCCGTCGGGAGGGGATACCAGGAAGCCCTCGGCCTCAACGCCGAGGTCTACATCTGCCGGGCGTCGGACGGAGCCTTGGTCTCCGCCTAGGCCCAATGCTGTTCACTAAAGCTGACTGTTCCCAATTCGAACCCCTCACCCCCGGCCCCTCTGTCGCCGCGGCGACCGAGGGGGGCAGTAATTTAAATTTATTGCCCTCGCCCCCTTGGGGGAGAGGGTGGACCGCAACCGGCGTTTTCTTCAGCCGGGGCGGGCCGGGTGAGGGGGTCGCCCAGGAATAAATTGCGAATTGATGTCCTGAACCCATTAAGTGAACAGCATTGGGCCTAGGCCTGCGGAGGCTGCGCTTCGTTACTTCGGCGCCGGACCGTGCAGGACGTAGAAAATTGCACTCAACAGGAAGAAGGCGGCGAGGGCAAAGAACAAGAAACGTATAATCGGGCCCACCTCCCTTTCGACAAATGGGCAGGCTGACTGCGGTACTCTTCTTCGCGCCAGGTACCAGGGAAAAATGATGACGGGCAGCAGCATCGAGCCCACCCCCCACCGCCACGGGCAGGGAATGCGCTGCGAGAGCGCATCGAAAAAAACCCAGATGCCGGCCAGGGTTTGCACTCCCCCCATCGCCAACTGAGCCTTCTCCAGTCCCCAGAGTTCGATGAAGACCTGCGCCAGCAAGAAAGAGATCACCAGGACAGCAAAGAATATGCGCCACGGGTAACGTACCGGCACGGGCTTGGTTTCTGAGGCCTGTGCGGGCGGCGCTATCGCCACCGCCCCCTGTGGCCGGACGATCTGGGCAGGATCGATTGTGTGTCCGCAAGCCACGCACACGCGACACGAGGCGCCGAGCAGTTGGCCGCACGCCGGGCATGGAAATGCCTCGGTGGGAAATTCCGCAAGCGGAGAGGGACTATCAACTGTCTCGGCTTCCGGGTTAGGCGAGCCCGCCTCTGCGCCCGTCTTTTCGCGGTTGAACCTCTTTGCCCACTCGCTCGGTGTTTCCATCCTTCACTCTTTCTCGTTCCAGCCTTCGTGCTCCTTCCAGTCTAACACCTTGCGGTAGCCTTCGGCGCGGGGCAGTTGATTCCACGTGCGCAAGTTCCCCTCGGCGCGATTGCCCCCTTGTGATTGATAGTACCATCCGGCCTCTTGCGCCAACGCCATCACTTCGCCCGCGACATAGAACGTGTGATCCTCATAATGGTAGGGAGTGGGGGGGTGACTCGTAGGGTCGAAGACACGGTCCACCCGCACTTCGACATGGGGTGAGATAGCACCCTCGCGGAGCAATTGCTGCATCGCCCTCACCACAAAAAAGTTGGTCACGATGTGGTCGATGTGGCCCTCGGCGGGCGGATGTACGGTGAAGATGACGTCGGATTGAAACTTCTTGATGATCTCTTCCACCGCCTCGACGGTGGATTCCCGGGCGTAAGGCAGATTCGGCTGGAAGAGACCCTCATACGGCGCATGGTCGCTGGCTAACAGAACGGAAAGATACGGATCGGACGACGGAATGTGGTCATACCAAATCTCGCCCGAACCGCCGTCCGGCAATCCCAGAAAGACAATGTCCTCACGCGGCACGCCGAGGTGGCCCAGCGCCGCGCGCGCTTCTTCCATGCGGAGGGCGCCGAAGTTCAGCGCCTCGGCTGGACCGCAGGAATATTCATAGTACCGGTCGCAGGCGCCCGCGTCGCCACTCGTAAAGTAAACCATGTGGATGGGAATGTGGTTCTCCACCGCGGCCCGGATGAACCCCATCTGGGTGCCGAAGTCATCCTCGTGGGCGCAGAACAGCAGGACGGACTTGGGAAGCGGATTGACGCCGAGTTCGAGCGTGTTCGTGGCAAGCGCCTGTCCCGAGGCTTCAGATACTTCCACCCGCGCCCGGAAGAGCCCGCTCGCGCCCGGCGGAAGAGCGAATTTCACTTCCTCCGCCAGGGGCGCCCCGTGCGGATGAAGGTCTACCCCCTCGGCTACAAGCTGGTTCACAAGCTCTTTTTCATCGGGACCCAACAGGCGCGCCCGCACCGAGACTTGGCGCCAAGCGGTGTCCGTCGGGTTCACAATCGAGAATTTCACGACGGCTCCGGCCCCCGTCGGAAACATTGTGTGTTGCGTATCAAACTGGATAGCGGCCGCGCCAAATGGCTCTGGTTGGAACTGCCGATAGCCTGAGGTGTTGACCGCATCCACCTGAGGGTAAATGTATTGCCCAGGGTAAGGCTTCGGCGCGTCAACTCCGGGTGGATTGATGAAGACCATCGGGCTGAAGGCTATGTCATAAACGTTCTTGCGGCTGAGGTCCCAGACGACCACTCCATACTGATGAATCGCCGGTTTGGAAACGTTTCTTGCGACCGCCGCACGCTCCGCGGAAAGTTGCTCCTCTCCTTTGGGCGGCAGCGATAACCCATCCGTCAACGTGACAATACTCGTCGCTGCAAGTTGTGCGGGCCCTGCAATCCAGGGCCAATAACGATCCGAGAACTCCACGCGCAGGCCCTCCAGCCTCTGATTCGTGAGATTGCGGATGAGGACCCGGCAAGCAACGACATCTCCCGGTGCATAGAACGCTTTGTTGAGTTGGATTCGGTCAATCGCAACGAGTTTTCGATGCACCGCGAAGGACGCCGCGCGCGGCACACTCAGAACCTCGGCCTGCGTGCGCGAGTCTCGCGCCACCAGGTCAATTTCGTACCTCCCGGTCCGCGCCTGGCTGGGGATTTCCCACAAGAGTCGATAGCCGGTCGCGGAAGCCTCGCGCTGCGGCGCGACGTTCGACAGGATTGTTGCTCCTTCCCTCTTCACCGCCTGGTCTTCACCCGCGTAGCGGACGAAGGCAACAACGTCGAGGGAGGCTGAGGTGAGCTCCCGCGCCGTGGGGAGAAGGATCTGCAGGCGAACCTGCGAGCCAATGTTATAGGTCGTCTGATCGGTGAAGGCCCGCAGCGTGGTCGGCGGACGAGCGTCTAACCGCGAGATGGGCACCCCGCCGACCCAGGCGACGACGAGCATTACGACCAGCAGAGCGGGCGCGAGCACATTCAACCGCTTCGCAATTTCGTGGGCGGAACGCATGCAGGCCACCTTTCAAGAAGAAATGCGGATCTGCGCACAAACCCGCGGCCGCCTTGTCTCCCTGAGCGCCAGTGGAGGGTCTGGTTTGGTCTGGTGGCTCAGGAGTTCCCCTGAAGGCGCCGTGGCCGATTATAGATTCCTGCCGGAAGCGCGTCCAGCCGTGTTTCACTCTATTTCCAGGGACGGGATCGCAGCGGCTGGATTGCGGCGCTACCTCATACAATTTTTAGCGTATACTTCACAGCTCGATGCAGGAGGGTGGTGAAATGAGCAAAGGAAAAGATGCAGGTTCTGTGAGCCGGAGGAGATTTCTGGCAACCACGGGAAGTTTGATCGCGACCGCGCCGGCGGTAGGACGGGGCGTCGTGGCAGCGGGTGAAACTCCCGCGGCGCGACCCGCCATTCCTGTCCCCCCCAAGCCGTCGCGCCAGATTCCCATCGGCGTCTTCGATCCCGTATACGATCACCTCTCGCTTGACGAGATGCTCGATAAGTTTTCTGCGGTCGGGATTGAGGCGGTGGAAGTTTGGACGGGCGGCTATCCCAGCACCCGGCATTGCCCGGTCGCGGAGATCCTCGCCGACCCGATCAAGGCCAAGGCTTGGAAGAAGAAATTTGAGGATCACAAGATTCTGGTTGCGACGTTGAGCTGCCACGGCAATCCCGTTCACCCCGACCCCAAGATTGCGGCCCGAGACGATGAGTATTTCCGGAACACCGTTCTCCTGGCGGAGCGTTTGGAAGTGCCGGTGATTGTGGGATTCTCCGGCTGCCCGGCTGGATCGCCGGTGGATAAAATGCCGAATTGGGCCACCTACCGTTGGCCTCCGGAACATGATCAGGTGCTGAAGTATCAATGGAATGAAAAAGTGATCCCGTATTGGAAACAAGCCGCAAAGTTCGCGCGTGAACACGGCATTCGCAAGATCGCTTTGGAAATGCATCCCAACTTCGTCGTGTTCAACCCCAAGACGCTCATGAAGCTGCGCGATGCCGTGGGTGAGGAAATCGGGGCGAACTGCGACCTCAGCCATTTGTTCTGGCAAGGGTGTGACCCGGTCGAAGTCATCCATTACCTTGGCAAGCAGGGTGCCCTCTATCACGCGCACATGAAAGACACCGTAATTGTCAAGGATGTCACGGCGAGGTTTGGAGTCTTGAACTTTCCAGAAGATCCGGCAAAGGCTACCGAGGGCTCGGTCTACTTTCGCGCCGTCGGCTATGGTCACGGCGCGCACCTCTGGAAGGAGGTCGTGAAGGCCTATATGGACGTCGACTTCCAGGGAATCATGAGCATTGAGAATGAAGACCCCATTCTTTCCGGCGAGATCGGCGTGGAGCGCGGCCTGTACGTCTTGAAGAATGTTCGCGCCGAGTTACTGGCTGAGGCCGCGTAGAATACGGCGCTGGCGAGCGGCGCTGCCCGGAAGGCGCGGCTGAAACCGGCGGCCGCTCACTCCGGAGCCAATTCGTAGTGCCTGGGCTTGGGCTGGGCAGTGGCGCGTTGCAGTTGGATAGTCTCCACTTCCAGTTTGTCCAAGGCGTCCAGAGCAGCCTGCTCGCCTGAAACGTGGAGGTCCTGAAACGGCGTTTGGACCTCCCGCCAGCGGGCGTAGTGCAAATCGTTGTGCTTCACGGTCAGATCATGCACACGCGAGGCCTGCTTGGACATGGGCGTGGCCTCGAGGGCCAGGTTGACGCCTTCCGCCAACTTCTCTTTCGTGAAATCGCCGACTTTCTCACCATCAATCTTCAGCGCGTAGCGCTCTGCGGTCAATCCCGTGACCTTAAGGGGTTCCTGGTCGAGCGCCTCGACAAAATCCGAGCTCTGGACCGCCAAGGCGAAATCCTTGCCAACCTCGTCCAGCGGATGCGGCAAGGGGGCGGGAAGCGCGTCGTCCGTTTCAGTCCAGGAAATCTCTCGATTGAAGTGCAGCGCTGTCACTTGCGTCTTCTCGGCGCGCACCACGCGCCTCGTGCCAGCATCGATCTCTACCACTGCCACCAGAGATGGTGCGTTCCAGGCCTTGAGCAGGGCCTCCGCCATAATCAAGTGCCCGCTCTCCTCCGGATGCACGCGGTCGGGAATAATCTTCTTCGCAAGTTCCGGGTCTGTGGCATTGGCTTTTTCCAGCATCGCGACCACAGGCGTGTTCATGTCGGCCACGGTCAAGCCATCACGCTCCCCTAATTCCTTGACGAACTGACCGTAGCGGATGAGCACGGCGTTGTACCCGCCTGCGAAGTCCGGCGGCCGGGTCACGTCGTCGTAAGGAGAGGGCTGGATTACCGTGACACGAATGCCGGGCAAGGCCTTCTTTACGGAGTCGATGATGTGTCCGTATCCCTCCGAGTATGTCTTGAACAAGGCATCGTCCCAGGCGCGGTAGCCGCCGTCATTCATGCCGAGCATGATGGTCATCACCGTGGGTTTGTAGGCAATCACATCTCGCTTCAGGCGCAGGTCAATGGGGCCGCCGCCCCCGCCCGTGACCCGGTCGCCACCCCAACCTGAATGAACGAACCCAACGCGGAGTTTCGGAAAGCGCGTAACTACGTAGGTCTCTGCAAGAACAGTGTAGAGCCTCTGGTCCGTGATGCTGTCACCGTAGAAGACCACCCGGTCTCCTTCCTTGAGTTGAAACCGGCCTTGCGCCATTCCCGCGGCCGCGAAAACGAGCGCCCCAGCACACAAGATCCCGACCCGCCTCAAGAGTCTCATCGGTTCCTTCCGAATATCACCAGTCAAGAAGATCGCGCTGACTCTACCGGTAAAGCTTCAGTGTGTCAAATTCGCGGGGGTGCACTCCGGCACACTTCCGGTTGACATAGCGGGGGAATGAGCTTTCAATGGCTCTGGCAGCAACAGCTCGCCCTTGCGAAAGGAATTCCCGTGAACCCCTTGGACGCTATCCTCCGGCCAAAATCCATCGCGGTCGTCGGAGCCTCACGCCGGGCCGGATCGATCGGCCGCGAAATCCTGCACCAGCTCATTGAGTTTGACTTTAATGGCAAGCTCTTTCCAGTTAATCCCAAAGCGGAGTTTATTCACTCCATCAAGGCCTTTCCCTCGGTGTCGTCGATTCCCGACCCATTGGATCTGGCTATCATCGTGGTGCCGCGCGGTGAGGTGCTGGGTGTAATCGATGATTGCGGGAAAAAGGGAGTGAAAGGCCTGGTGGTCATCACGGCGGGGTTCTCCGAGACGGGCGAAGAAGGAAAGCGGTTCGAAGCCGAACTGGGAGACCGGGTGCGGCGCTATGGCATGCGGATGATCGGGCCGAATTGCATGGGCGTGATCAACACCGAGCCCACGGTGCGCATGGACGCAACGTTTGCGCCCACCCTTCCCCTGGCGGGGCGAATCGCCTTCATGTCGCAGAGCGGAGCCCTGGGCGTGGCCATCCTCAATATTGCGGGACAGCTCGACATCGGCTTCTCCCATTTCGTGAGCCTGGGCAACAAGACCGACGTCTCGGGTAACGACCTGCTGCAGTATTGGGAAGATGATGCGCAGACGGATTTGATCCTGATGTACCTCGAGTCGTTCGGAAACGCCAAGCAGTTCATGCAAATCTGCCGGCGGATTTCGAAGCGGAAGCCCCTGCTGGTGGTAAAGTCCGGCCGGACGGAGGCGGGCGCGCGCGCCGCGACCTCTCACACGGGAGCGCTCGCGACGCGTCAAGGGCTCGACATCGCCACGGACGCGCTGATGGACCAGTGCGGGGTTATGCGCGTGAACACCGTGGAAGAGTTGTTTGATCTCGCGCTGGCGTTTTCGAAGAATCCCCTGCCGCGTGGCAACCGCCTGGGCATTCTCACCAATGCCGGCGGTCCCGCCATTATGGCCACGGACACCGCCATTGCGATCGGGCTTAGCATGGCGAGTTTCTCGGAGCGGACCTGCCGTGAGCTGCGCCGCCTGCTTCCTCCCGAGGCGAGCATCCAGAACCCGGTGGACATGACTCCGCAATCGGATCGCAGCAAGTACGACGCCTGCGCGCGCATTTTGCTGGAGGACGAGGGCATCGACATGCTGCTGGTGGTTTTTGTTCCTCCCATGATGATCAGCGCCATGGACATCATCCTGGGACTCGAAGAGTTGCGGCATAAATATCTCAAGCCCGTGGTCGCAGTCATGATGGCTCCCGAGGAATTCTTCACGCAACTGAACCGGGATCATCCGAACCACTTGGCCCTTTACATCTTTCCGGAGTCGGCAGTGAACGCACTCGCAGCGCTCGATCGCTATCGCGTGTGGCGCGAACGGCCGGTGGGAGAGTTGCAGCGGTTCGAGGTGCGGCGCGGCGCGGCGGAAGAGCTCATCCAAGAGGTCCACCACCAGGGGCGAGCCCAACTGTCGGTGGAGGAAAGCCTGCGCCTGATCGCGTATTACGGAATTCCCGTGGCTGAGTCCACAACCGCGGCGAACCTGGAAGAGCTCAAACACGTGGCAGAAGGCCTTCGCTACCCGGTGGTCCTCAAAGCTGTAGCGCCGGAATTGGTGCATAAGATGGAGGCCGGGGGCGTAGTCATCGATCTGCGCAGTCCTGCGGAACTGCTGGCAGCCGCGGAGAAGATGACCGAGTCCGTTGCCCGGTATCGAGGCCAAGCCGCAGGGGCGGCGGGAAATCTGCGGTTCCAAGTTCAGGAATATGTGCGCGGCGGGCGTGAAATCATCGTGGGAATGACGCAAGACCCGACGTACGGATCCCTCGTGATGTTCGGCCTGGGCGGCATTTACGTGGAAACCTTCAAGGACGTGGTCTTCCGCGTGCCGCCACTCACGGACCTCGAGGCGCAGGAAATGATCCGCCAGATTCGCGGCTTTCGCCTGCTGGAGGGTGTGCGCGGGGAAGCTCCCGTGGATCTCCAGGCGCTCGCGGGAATATTGCAGAGGTTCTCACAACTCGTGGAGGAATTGCCGGAGCTGGCGGAAATTGAGATCAACCCCCTGCTGGTCTTCCCTGATGCCAGAGACTTCCGCGCCGTCGATGCGCGAGTGCGCCTGTGCCAAACGCAGGAGATGACCTCCGAGTGGCGCTAGGCGCTGCCCCGGAGGTCGCGTGGGAGCGGCAACGCCGTTGCCTGACTTCTATCCAGATCGCGTTGTCCCCGCCGCGGACGGAGATCCGGTTGAGCTGTGGGTTTACGCAGTCCTGCCCAAGGAGGGATGGGTTCCGCATTCCCCCGGAGACTTGGCGCGTGCGGAGCACCCCGGGTCGGCCATCAAGTACAGCGATCAGGTGTACGAACTGATGCGCGTGGAGGAGACGGTCGAAGAGGGTTACGAGTTTCGTTATGGCTTGCGGGCGTGGGATCCGCAATACGCCATTCGCCACCTGGTCAACTACACGCTGAAGGCGCAGATGGAAGCGGACGCCACGCATCAGGACTTGGCGAGGACCCAGCGGCTCCGCTACCTGATTCTCTGGCTGTTCCCCATCGCGGGGTTCGCACCGGATCCCATACAGCGCCAATGGGAGAAGAAGACGGGCCTCAGCATGGCCTGGATTTCTGCGGGCTCAGCTTTGTTCGGGTTGGCACTGGCATTCGCGCTGCGAGGTGCTTCGGAGGATGTACACTTTATTACCGGCGTAATCTACCTGGCACTTGAATCCTTTGTGCGGCTCTTGTGGATCGTCATTTCCCACCAACCGCACGGTACGCCCTTGCTGACGACGCCTTATCTTCTATGGCAAGGAATCACACGAGCGCGGCCCAGGGTCCCCAGTGAGAAAACCGAGGCTGACCTCCTGATGAGGCACGATGAGGTGAAGCGCGGCCCGACCGAGGGTTCACTACGGGTCCGCTCCAGGTATTTCGACCTCCATCTGGCAGGGACGACTCCAGTGAGCTTTGAGGGCGCCGTTTACAGGCCGATTCGTTGGCATCAGGAGGGCAAGGGCCTCGCCCGGCGCTGGATCTATGAATTGGAAAAGGTCGAGCCGGAGGCCGGCGTCCCGAGTCGCGAGTACACCACTCCGCGCACCCCGGATCGGCAAAAGGCGGCGGAAGACTTCACACATCACCTCGACCTGGCGCAAAGCTTTGCGCTGTTCTGGGGCACCTACCCCCGCCGGGACCAGCTTCGCCTACAACTCCTCTATCAATACGACGGTCCGGGCTCAACCGCCACGACGGCCGGCTTCTTTCTGGTCATTGGGGTATTGCAGCTCTCGCTCACCGCGGCACTTTCCCGCGCCACGATCCTCGTGCTTGCCGGTCCCGCCTATCTGATACTGGAATCGCTCTATCGCCTTTATAAAGCAAAAACGGTTGGTGAGCCGGCCGGTTCAATTGTCGGGTACCTTCTGCGCCTGGCGATTCACCCGCCGAGGTAAGGTGCCAAGTGTACTGAGGCATCGTCCAAGCGATCTGTCCCGCGATATTGTTGACGATGAGGAGCCTCGCGGGGACCCCCTCACCCGTCCCGCCCCGGCTGGAGAAAGCGCCGGTTGCGGTCCACCCTCTCCCCCAAGGGGGCGAGGGTAGTAAACTCAAAACAGTATTGGGGCTAACCCTTCTGCCCCGATTCGATTTGACGGATTTTCAGGTAGAGTCCCGCGATGGCCACGAGGATGGTGATGAGGGAGATTCCCAACCCTTTGCGGCGGAAGTTCAATTCTGCCAGCGCCGCGATGCCTGCTTGGTTCGAGCGGGTAGCGATTTCGAGACCTTGCTTTGAAAGCTTCCCGACTTCCTCATCACGAAACGTGTGGACATTGACGCGCGCTTTGACCAGGGCTTCGTGGGCGCTGGCGAGGTCAAGTTTGGCGCCGGAGACTTCCATCCCCTTGCGCTCCGCGGTTTCCAGAACGCCATCGGCTTGTGCGATGGCGTGGTCCAGGAGCGCGAGATCCTCGGCCATGGCGTGGGCGTTCTGGTAACCGGTATCTCCGGGCGCGTGGCAGGTGACGCAGACAGACTTGACTCCCACTCCCACCCAATCATCGGAGGGCTTCACGATCTCATGGTTGGAATGACATTGCACGCAACCCGGCAGTCCCATCTTTGCGAAGGCGGCCTGGTGGGGGCTCTTCTGGAAGAGTTGCGCAAAGAAGACGTGGCAAGTTCCGCAGACGTTCGAGACTGAGCTGACGCCCGGGGGCGTGGCGCCGTGGTTCCCATGGCACGTCGTGCAGGTGGGGGCAGAGGTGTCACCTTCGGAGAGCACTCGGGCATGTACGCTTTTCTGGTAGTGCGCCACCTGATCGGTGGGAATTTTGTAGTTCTTCATGTAGGCGGCGTCCGCGTGGCAGCGCGCGCAAGTGGTGGCCACGTTGGTGGGGTAAACCGGCGCACGCGAATCGGAAACAGCCAGGATATTGTGAATCCCGTGGCAGTCCACGCAAGCAGCGACTTTGGTATCGCCTTGGCGCAGCCTTTTGCCGTGCACGCTGCTGAGGTATTGGCTCAACTGGTCAGCGCGCATTTTGGGATTGAAGCGGTGCATGTAAGCAATGTCGGAATGACAGCGGGCGCAGAAATCCGGGATGAGGCCTTTCTTGGGAACGCCGTGAAATCCCTTGCTCTGACTCATGGCGCTCATGGATTCATCTTTGGGGTCGCCGCCGTGGCAGTCCGCGCACGTCAATCCCGCCTGATGATGAATGTCGCCAGCGAAGAGTTTGGCAGGATTCGCCAACCTGGCGTCGTCCAGCGCGGCGTGGCAGTCGATACAGGAGCTGGAATCCGCCGCGGCCGCGCCCAGCGCGCCGATCAAGATCAGGAGTGTGGCAAGCGCAGTTTTCATAGCTATCGTAAAGCCAGCAACGAAAGAACGATCATGTAGCCGAGTGCAAAGACTCCCAAGCCGGTGAAGAACCGTGTCACTCGCCCGAAGCCGATGCGCCGGTCGAGGAACGGCACGGCAACCCAAACCAGCGCCGCCGCGGAGAATCCGAAAATGCCCAAAAGTTCACCATCCACAAAGAGGACTTTCGAGGGAAGGTATTTCAGCGTCTGAAACATGAACAGGAAATACCATTCCGGCCGGATACCTGCCGGAGCCGGCACGAAAGGATCGGCCTTCATTCCCAGTTCCCAGGGGAAGATGGCGGCGAGCGCTCCCAGCATGCCCAGCGCCGAGTACCAGCCGATCATGTCGCGTAACAGGAAATTGGGGAGGAAGGGCATGGAGCGAGCCGGGGCTCGACCCTCGGCGATTTTTCGCTCAACGCTCGGGGGCACGCTCATCCCCAGTCTTTGCACCAAAAAAAGGTGTGTAGCCAGCAGGATGGTGGCCAGACCGGGCAGAACCGCCACGTGGAAACCAAAGAAGCGAGTCAGGGTTGCGCCGGTCACTTCTTCGCCGCCGCGCAAAAAGATCAGCAGCCACTTTCCGATGATGGGAACCGAGCCGGCCATCTCCGTCCCCACCTTGGTGGCGAAGAAGGCGAGCGTGTTCCAGGGAAGCAAGTAGCCGCTGAAGCCAAACCCCATGATCACGAAGAGCAGCAGCATTCCGGTGACCCAGGTGAGTTCGCGCGGTTTGCGATAGGCCTTCAGGAAATACACGCTGAACATGTGAACGAACGCCGCAAAGATCATGAGGTTCGCCGACCAACTGTGCACGGAGCGGATCAGCCAGCCGAAGCGCACCTGGGTGACCATGTACTGCACGCTCTCGAAGGCGTCGTTCGGGGTGGGGCGGTAATAGAGCAACAGCAGGATTCCGGTGAGTACTTGGATAATGAACAGGAACAAGGTCATCCCGCCGAAGTAATACCAAAGGGTGTGCCGATGTACGGGGACCGTTTTGTGCCGGAGGAACTCCTCCACGCTGCCGGCGCCAAAGCGTTCGTCGAACCAATCGAGAGTGCGGCGGTATAGACTGCTCATCGTCAGGCGCTCCGCGTCACCACCACGTCCTCACCCTGGACGTGAACCTCAAACACCTCCAGCGGCCGAGGGGGTGGGCCACTCACGTTCCTTCCTTCCAAATCGTAGAGCCCGTTATGACAAGCGCACCAGATTTGATGGAGGTCTTCGCGGTATTGCACCGTGCAGTTCAAGTGCGTGCAAACGGCGGAGAGGGCGCGATACGTCCCGTCAGACGTGCGCACCAACAGGGCGGGTTTGGAGCCGAACTTGAATATCTTCCCGGTGTTCCGCTTGAGTTCTTCCGCCTTGGCGGCGACCACGGACCGGCTGGTGGATTCGGCCACCGCAGGAGGGATGATGTAGCGCATGGCCGGGTAAAGAAAGGAGGCCACGGAAGCGGCCAGGCCACTCCCCAGAAGGACGTTCACCCATCTGCGGGTCGGTTGGGTGGCCTTGTCCGTGGTCGCGTCGGGCGTGGGCATGGGAAGCGCCCCTCCTAGCAGCAATGCTGTTCACTTAATTGGTTCCAGGACATCAATTCGCAATTTGTTC
>Ga0187853_10002822_pt1 | contig 14020 bp, 12 predicted proteins | sample June2016WEW_6_10_2_FD_132417 | JGI IMG/M metagenome (GOLD analysis project Ga0187853, IMG submission 132417) | Peatland microbial communities from SPRUCE experiment site at the Marcell Experimental Forest, Minnesota, USA - June2016WEW_6_100 | ecosystem: Environmental > Terrestrial > Soil >... | reverse complement strand
GTCCAATGCGGCCATTTTCCTTTTCTTTGTATTGCACAAGATCCGAACGTCGCATGATTTGATGCTCCCAATTGGCCTTTGGCGGCTCGCCAAAAGGCACATAATCCCAAACAGACTGATGTGGCTGGCTCATGTTCCGGCTGCTGCGCTTTTGGGCGGCTTGTACCGTTCCAATTCCATCGGCCAAGAAGCGTTTACTCCTATTCGCCGTAATTTGCCAGAAACGGCCACAGCTCGAAATTCCCGAAACGAGTTGGAACGGCACTTGTTGGATTATGTTCTGGCGTGGCGGTACGGTAAAGTTTGGCGGCGCAGGGCTGTGCCCGAAGTGGTACGTCCGGGTAATGGGCTGGGGAGAGGAAAGCGGCAATGAATGCGTTCGAGGAACACCAGGAAGAGCTGGAGAAGTACGAGCAGATGTTTGGGAAGGAACGCGGGAGGCTGGCGGTGTCACTGGACCGGATCACGAATGCGCTGGCACTGGTGGGACAACACGGGGTGTATTGCACGAGCCAAAGGAATCCGACGGTGCCGGCGATGGATTTGCGGATGGTCGTGCAGGAATTGACGCATGCGAAGGAGTTGGTGCAGGCGGTGATGGAGGAGATGAAGAAGAAGAGGAGTTGAATGTTAAAAGTTGAAAGTTAAAGAGTTCAAGAGTTTAAGAGTTCACAAAAGAAGGTGCGAGATGCGGTCGTAAACTTGCCGCGATCCCTCCGCTGCGTGCCGCATAAGGCGCGGCACTCCGGTCGGGATGACAGTCTGGGCTGGCTGGCAAAAGGCGCCGTTGCTCCGGTCGGGATGACAATTTGGGTAGTCCGGCAGACGGCGAGGGAGTTCAGTGCGGACAAGAATCTACTAGATGGCAAGGATGAGCCGAAGAGGGATTCATCGCACAAAAAACATGCGATGGAAAACCGTACCTCTCTACGCGACCCGACGCGCCACAAAACGGCGCGAAAGAGAAAGTCGGGCCGCTCCGTTCGCAATGACAGGTGGCGGAATGAGTTGTGGATTGGGACAAGGGAATGACAAGTGGAGGAGTGGTTGTGGATTGAGACGCCGCTCGACGCGGTCGGGGGCAAGCACCAAACGAGAGTGGGGCTGCCGAGGACAAAACATACCCAAGAACCGACCTGAAGGTCGGCCACTACAAAAGTAGGAGGAGGGAGGGGGCGGGTCAGGCGAGGAGGAAGGGGTTGGAGTGGCGCTCGCGGCCGATGGAGGTGCTGGGGCCGTGGCCGGGGTGGACGACGGTGTCGTCGGGAAGTTGGAGGAGTTTGGACTTCAGGGAATCCATGATTTGATCGAGAGAGCCGCCCCAGAGATCGGTGCGGCCGATGCTGCCGGCGAAGAGTGTGTCTCCCGCGAAGAGTTGCGGCTGGGTGAGCTTGACGCTGCCGACGTCCTTGGGGAGATACAAACAGACGCTGCCAGGAGTATGGCCGGGAGTGTGAATGACGTTGGCTTGGAAGCTGCCCCAACTGAGAGCGTCGCCTTCCTTGAGAAGATGATCGACATCCACGAGTTCGGGGGTCTCCATGCCGAGGAAGGCGGCTTGGACTTCCATGCTGTGATAGAGGGGGAGATCATCGTTGTGCATCATGACGGGCGCGCCAGTGTATTGATGGAGCTTGGCGAGGCCGCCGATGTGATCAATGTGGGCGTGGGTGCTGACGATGACCTTGACGATGAGCTTGTAGCGGCCAAGAAGGCCGAGGATGCGCTCGACTTCATCGCCGGGATCGATGACGATGGCTTCGCGGGATTTGGGATCGCCGATGATCAGACAGTTACACTGAAGCATGCCGACGGGCAGCTTGATGTAGATCATCTCCGGGTTGGCGGCGTCGGGGAGATGCAGGGTGTCGGGTGCAGTGTTCATTGGCAGAAGTATAGCATTGGGGATTTGGGACGTGAATTCGGGTTGAGGGATCAGGGATATCAGCGAGAGGTTGTGAAGTTGAAAGTTGAAGAGTTCAAGAGTTTAGGAGTTAAAGAGCTTCAGACCCAGGGTGCCAGAGTTGGTCGGGAAGTTGCCGCGATTCCTCCGCTACGTGCCGCAAAGTGCGCGGCACTTCGGTCGGGATGACAGATTGGGTGGGGGCGCACAAAACGCGGCACTTCGGTCCCCCCGAAGATCGGGGCAAGGAGGCGCCCCGACCGGGTCCCCGAGAAACTCGGGGCGGAACGGGACAGGCGCCGATCACGGAGGAACGAACACATCAGAGAAGAGGTTGAAGAGTGTAAGAGTGTAAGAGTTTAAGAGTTGAACAGCCGGGGTGGGAGAGGCGGGTTTGGTAGACTGGCGGGAGGGGAGAAAGAGTTGGAAGAGAGGAGCGAAGAACTGAGGACGCCGCTGGAAGCGATGCACCTGGCGAATGGGGCGACGCTGGGGACGTGGTTCGGGTGTGCGCTGCCGGACTGGTTTGGGGATTGGCGGGCGGAGTATGGGTATTTGCGGGAGAGCGTCGGGGTGGTGGACAAGAATTGCCGGGCGTACCTGAGCTTTACGGGGCCGGACCGGGTGCGGTATCTGAATGCGCTTTTGACGAACAATATTAAAGAGTTGGCAGAGAATCGCGGGAGGGTTTCGCTGTTTCTGAATCCGCAGGGGCAGATTCAGGCGGAGATCGAGACGTATGCACTCCGCGAAGAGTTGTTTTGCGTTTCGTATGCGATGATCCGCGAGCGGCTGATCGAGGGATTGGAGAAGTACATCATCATGGATAATGTGACGCTGTCGGACCAGACGGAGGAGTACGGGACGCTGGCGGTGGAGGGGCCGAAGGCGGCGGAATTGGCAGCGGAGTTGGCAGGAGTGGATTTGGGGGGGATGGCGGAACTGGAGTCGCGGGAAGTTGCGGTGGGGGCAGTTCCCTGCCGGGTGATCAGGAGGTCTCCCGGCGGCGTGAGCGGGGCGGAGTTTCTGGCGAAGCGCGGGGAGATTGAAGCGCTGTGGAAGGTGGTTGTAGAGGCGGCGCGGAGGCACGGCGGGGGGCCAGCCGGATATGCGGCGTTGAACGTAGTGCGGCTGGAACAGAGGATTCCGTGGTTTGGATACGATTTTGGAGAGAAACAGATACCGCATGAGGCGGGCTTGCAGGATTCGCACATCAGCTACACGAAGGGCTGCTACACGGGACAGGAGATCGTGGAGCGGGTCAGGTCGCGGGGACAGGTGAACCGTGTGCGGGTGAGCTTGCGGATTGAGGGCGCGGAAGCCGTTGCGCCGAATGCAGGGTTGTTGGCGGAGGGGAAAGAGGTGGGATTTGTGACGCGGACGGGATTTTCGCCGGGGATGAACACGCGGATAGGGATGGGGTATGTGCGGCGGGAGAAGGCGGGGGTGGGGACGGAGATGGAGGTGGCGGGAGGGACGGCGACGGTGATTTGAGGAAGTGATCAGGAAGCAGGAGAACGGCCAAAGAAAAGAATTAGCACAGAGAACACAGAGTTTATATAGAAGAGCGGAGAAGAGAAAAGCCGCAGAGAGATTCCTCACTTCGCAGACTTCGTTCGAAATGACGGGGCTTTGCGAGTTGGCGTGAAGAGAGAGAAACGGGAAAGGAAAAAAGTGAGGTCGGCCGGCTAGAGCGTAAGAGCCCACCCTTCGCAAAAGCCGCGAAGGATGGGGCACCCTCAAGTTCATTGGTTGATGGCGTGAGAGGGAAAACCCAAGAGCACAGTCAGGAGTGACTGTGCCACAGCAAGGCCGAAGAGCGGAGATGAGGAGAGGGCTAGGAGGCGAAGAGGTCGCGGAGTTCGCGGTGGAGGAGGGCGCGGTCGCTGGGGTCCATGGCGATGATTTGGAGGGCCATGCCGGCGTTTTGGTGAACGCAGCGGACGATGGCGCGGCCGCGAATCTGTCCTGCAGGGGTATCCAACAAGAGTTGCACAGCACTCCGAAGCGGCACGGGCCGCTTAGTGCGGATGAAGAGGCCGCCAAGAGCGAGACTGTCCATGTAGGAGACGTCGCGGGTCATGCCGGATTGCCAGGCGACGAGGAAGGACTTCGGCGGTTTGACGCGCGGGTAGTTGCGTTGGTCTGGAGCGATCATAAAAAAGGACAACTGGGTCTACATAGTCTAGTAACAAGTGAGGCCCAGGTCCAGAGGAGAGTTAGGACCACCTCATAAATGCCACGACCGATGATGATGCCTGCCCCTGGGGCACAAATCGTTGAAGATCCAGGGCTTGTCGGCAAGGCTGCGAGGCAACGCCAGAAGAGACTTTCTTTAGGGGCTAAAGCCCATCCGCGTTCTGGGCTTCACGCCGGGGCCCTTCGAAGCGCCCCTCAAGGATCGGGGCAAGTAGGGCAAACTGAAGCCCCGGCCTCCTAAAGAGAACGGCAAAACCAAGAAAGCCCAAGAACCGACCCTTCGAAGCCCGGGGTAAACCTGAGGGTCGACCACCACAAACCCAGGAGAAAGGCGCCTGCCTCAGCCCTTCGCGGCTCAGGGTAAAAAGGCGGCCGCTACATCCTTTAGAGAAAGACACTCTTGCGGAGCTGCTTACGGCGTAAAAGCGGCGCCAAGGCGCCGCACTCCAAAAAACTCAGGAGAGATTGAGGGCGCGCTTGAAGGAGCCCTTTTCGGCGTCGATTTTTTTCTGGAGCTGGAGAATGGCGTAGAGGACGGCTTCGGGGCGCGGGGGACAGCCGGGGACGTAGACGTCCACGGGGATGACCTGATTGCAGCCCTGCACGATGGCGTAATTGTTGAAGACGCCGCCGGAAGTGGCGCAGGCACCCATGGAGATGACCCACTTGGGCTCGGGCATTTGATCGTAAAGCTGGCGAATCACCGGAGCCATTTTCTGGGAGAGGCGTCCGGCAACGATCATGAGATCGGCCTGGCGGGGCGAGGGGCGAAAGACTTCAGCGCCGAAGCGGGCGAGATCGAAGCGGGAAGCGGCCATGGACATCATCTCGATGGCGCAGCAGGCCAAACCGAAACCCAAGGGCCAGATGGAGCTTTTGCGGGCCCAGTTCACGGCCTTATCGAGCTGGGTGAAGATGATGCCTTCGTCCTGCAGGAGCTTGCCGAAATCGTCGGGTCTGGTGAGCGTGACACTTTTGCCGAGGGTGGTTGCCATGTGTGCCTCTGCGATGCTTATTTATTTTGACACAGGGCGCAAGGACATACAAACGGGGGTTGGTGATACGAAGAAAGAAGAGGAAGAAGTGGAAGAGTGTAAGAGTTTAAGAGTAAAAGCCAGATTGAGTGAAGGGGTGGGGGAACCTGGGGCCTGGGGTGTGACGGGGCGAGGGGTGCCACGATCCCTCCACTACGCGGCCCGACGCGCCACAATTCGGCGCGGACGAAAAACTCGGGCCGCTCCGGTCGGGATGACCCGCCTTTGGTGAGACGGAGCGCGGGTGGCGGTGGAAGAGGAACGCAAGACCCGGGCACACACTGCGTGCCTGGGGCACCCGGCGGAGAGAAGTAACCCAAGACCCAGGTACAAAACCGGTACCTGGGGCACCCGACGAAAAGAAGAGCTAGTCGATGGTGAGGACGACTTTGCCGAAATGCTTGGATTTTTCGAGATAGTTGTGCGCGGTGGCGCATTCGTGGAGGGGCCAGATCTTGTCCACGACGGGAACGAGGCGGCCCTGGGCAACGAGATTGAGGACGGTGCGCAGTTCGTCCTTGGTGCCCATGTAGGAGCCGAGAATGGAAAGCTGGCGGGTGAAGAGGAAACGGATATCGAGTTTGGCGTCGTAACCGGTGGTGGCGCCGCAGGTGACCAGGCGGCCGGCGGTGGCTAGGCTCTTGAGGCTGTCGTCGAAGGTGGCGGAGCCGACGTGCTCGAAAACGACGTCCACGCCGCGATTGTTCGTGAGGCGGCGAACTTCCTTAGCGATGGGCATGATGCCGTGATGAATGACTTCGTCGGCGCCGAGTTGCCTGGCTTTGGCGATTTTTTCGTCGTTGCCGGCCGTGGCGATCACGCGGCAGCCGAAGAATTTAGCAATCTGGACGGCGGCGCTGCCAACACCGCTGCCGGCGGCGAGAACGAGGACGTCTTCGCCAGGCTGGAGTTGCGCGCGATTGACGAGCATGTGCCAGGCGGTCTGGAAGACCAGAGGAACGGCGGCGGCATGGGCCCAATCGAGGTTTTCGGGGTAGGACATGCAATTGACTTCAGGGCAGCGGACGAATTCGGCGCAGCCACCATCAACCATGTTGCCGAGATTGGTGAAGTCGCGGCAGCGGTTGTCGTGGCCGCTAAGGCAGGCGGGACATTTGCCGCAGGTAACGCCGGGAGCGAGAACGACTTTCTGGCCGACGTGGACAGTGCTGACTTCGGGGCCGACTTTGGCGACTTCGCCGGCGATGTCGCTGCCGGGAATGTGGGGGAATGGAATTTGGAAGCCGGGAAGGCCGCGGCGCACCCAGAGGTCGAGATGGTTGAGGGCGCAGGCGTGAACGCGGATGAGGACTTCGTGGCGACGAAGCTGCGGCTCGGGGACATCGGTGTACTGGAGAACGGAAGGGTCGCCGTGATGACGGAAGACGATGGCTTTCATGAGAGGCCTCCTCGGAGCGAGATGAGATGGAGCCTGACAACGGACAGATATATCGTATCACGATAGGTTCGCGGGACCTCCGGGATGGTGGATTGGGTGCGGTTACAAGGGGGAAAGTAGCACCGGGGAGAGAGGAAGTCCATGGTGGGAGGGAGAATTGACAGGGGAAGAGAGAAAGACAAAGAATTAACGCAGAGGTCGCCGAGGACACAGAGTTCACAGAGCAGAGAAACCCAAGAGCACAGACAGGAGTGTCTGTGCCACAGGACGGAAAGGCAAGAACCGGTCTAAAGACCGGCCACTACAGGGAGAATTCGAAGGCGCGATGATGGATTTGTTTGAAGAGATTGTGCGGATGAGGCGGGCGGGGCTGCGCGGGGCGCTGGCTACGATTGTGCACACGAGCGGGTCGATACCGAGCTACGAGAGCTCGCGGATGCTGGTGCGGGAAGACGGGTCGATTGCGGGAACGATTGGCGGAGGGTGCGTGGAAGCGGACGTGTGGGCGGCGGCGAAAGAGGTGATGGAGAAGGAGACGCCACGGAAACTGGTGTTCCACTTGAACAATGAAGCGACGTATGACAACGGGCTGATTTGCGGGGGCACGGTGGAGATTTTCGTGGAGCCGATACTGCCGCAGCCGGTGGTGTACTTGTTTGGAGGAGGGCACATTTCGACGGCGGTGGCGAAGGCGGCGCAGGCGGCGGGATTTGGCGTGGGGGTGGTGGATGACCGCGAGGCCTTCGCGAATGCGCAACGGTTTCCGATGGCGCAGGAGATTTTCACGAGTTATGACGAGGCGTTCGAGAAGCTGAAGCCGAATGGATCGAGCTACCTGGTGATCGTGACGCGCGGACACAAAGAGGATATGCGCGTGCTGGCGTGGGCAGTGCGGACACCGGCGCGTTATGTGGGGATGATCGGGAGCAAGCGGAAGGTGTTGAGCGTGTACAAGGCGCTGGAGAGCGAAGGATATAAGCGGGAAGAGTTTGAGAGAGTGTACGCGCCGATGGGAGTGGAGATTGGCGCGCTGTCTCCGGAAGAAATTGCAGTGAGCATTGTGGCAGAACTGGTGGCGGTGCGGCGGAATGCGGGTGGGGCGGCGCATATGAAATTGAAGGTGGGGGAAGAGCCGGAAGAGTTGAAAGTTAAGAGTTGAAGAGTTTAAGAGTTCAAGAGTTTAAGGGTTTAAGAGTTCAAGAGTAAAACCCCAAGCCAGGAGAATCGGCCAGGAGGACAACTCTGAGTGGGGCGACGAATGCAGAGAAGATGAGGAGGGACGGTAACACAGAGGTCACAGAGATAGGAGCACAGAGGGCACAGAGAAAAGAAAGAAGGAAAGAAAAGGCTTACGCAGCGGACGCTGAGATTGGCAGAGAAAGGCGGAGGAGGAGGAACCCAAGAGCACAGACAGGAGTGTCTGTGCCACAAGGCAAGGGCGGCCGCCTCAGAAGGCGGCCGCTACAAGGGCAGGAACGAAACCCAAGAACAGGGAAGTTTCGCGATTCGGGGCAAGCAGGTGTGACTGTGCCTGGGGGATGGGGTGGGAGAGAAAAGGTAGTGTGTCAACGGGGCGGGCAACCGTGAAAGCGGCGGCGAGCCGCCGCACTCCAAAGTGGCAGAGACGCAGCGGACGCTGAGGTTCGCAGAGAAGAGCGGAGGAGGAGGAACCCAAGAGCACAGACAGGAGTGTCTGTGGCACAAGGAAGCGGAAAGGCTTGTGGGGGCGGGGGAATGGCAGTAGGATGCGGGCAGGCCCGCGCGAATGCAGCGGGCACGCAGAGGGAATCCGGCACTCCCAGCGCAGGACGGAAACACCTGAGGTTGATTGCCCGAGGTTGACCATGATTGCGGCCGTGATCCTTTCCGGCGGGTCGAGCAGCCGCATGGGCTCACCAAAAGCCCTGCTGGCGTACCAGGGCCGACCATTCCTGGAACATTTACTGGAAGTGACGCGACATCCGAAGATTGGTGTGCGGCGGGTGGTGTTGGGGGCGCACGCGGAGCCGATCGCGCGGGCGGTGGCGCTGCATCCGGACGAAATCGTAATCAATGAGGAGTGGGAAAAGGGGCAGTTGAGTTCGTTGCACGCGGCGATGCGCAGTTTGCCAGCGGGGACGGACGGGCTGATGCTATGCCTGATTGACCATCCGCTGATCAGCGCGGCGCTGGTGGATGATCTGGTGCAGACGTTTTATGAGTCGCGGGCACCGATTGTGGTGCCGGTATTCGAGGGACGACGCGGGCATCCGGTTTTGTTTTCGGCGGCGGTGTATGAAGAGTTGGAGAAGGCGCCGATGGACGTGGGAGCGCGGGCGGTGGTGTGGGCGCATGAGAAGGATCTGTTTGAGGCCGGCACCACGGAGGAAGGGTGTGTGTTGAATTTGAACGATCCGGAGACGCTGGAGAGGGCGAGGGGAAGTAGTTATCAGTGATGAGTATTAAGTTTAAGTGATAAGTCAAAAGTTGAAAGTTAAAAGTTAAAAGTGGAAAGACCAACGCTAGTAGAGAAGAGAAATGCTTAGGCAGAGGTCGCCCCGACCGCGTCGGGGTAAACGCCGAGCACATAGTTCACAGAGAAGAGAAAGGCAAGAGGGAAAAGCAGATCCCTCCGCTACGTGCCGCAAACGGCGCGGCACTCCGGTCGGGATGACAAGTTTGTCTAGGGCGGGGATGAATCGAAGAGGGATCCCTCGACCCCGGCGAAGCGCACAGGGCGCACAAATCGCGCTGCGCGACCCGACGCGCCCTAATTCGGCGCGGAAGAAAGAATCGATTCGCTCCGCTCGGGATAACAAGTTTGGGCGGAGGGGATGACAGCGCGAGGGATTGAGGATGAGTTACGAAGTGGGGCGGAGGTAGTGGAGGAGGGCGCGGAGGGCGTCGTGGGCTAAATGAGCGGCGTGAGCGGAGGCGGGAGGCAGGCCACCGAGAGCGATGGAGAGAGAGCCGGCGGTGATTTCGTTGAGTTCGTGGAGTTCCCTGCCGTGAATTTTTTCCGTTAACAAGGAGGCGCAGGCGATGGAGGCGGTGCAGCCGCGGCAGAGGAAACGCACGGCGGTGAGGCGGCCGTTTTCGAGGATGGCAGAGAGTTGGAGAACGTCGCCACAGACGGGATTGCTGACTTCGATTTTGGCGGTGGGGTTGGGGAGTACGCCGGCGTTGCGTGGGGATTGGAAGTGGTCGAGAAGGGTCGGGGAGAACATGGGGGAAAGTATCGCAGCGGGGAGGGCGGCGTGTCGAGGGAGGCGGAGAAGAAAAGAGGGACGGTAACACCCCGACCGGGTCGGGGCAGGCACCGGTCTGAGAGAAGTTCTAAGTGGTAAGTTTTCAGCTTTAAGTAAAGAAAGAACGGAAAAAGTAACGAAGGGCGCGGGGGAGAGTCATCAGCGAACAGTGATGCAGAAGCGAAGAGAAAGGCTTGCACAGAGGTCGCAGAGGACGCAGAGTTCGCAGAGCAGAACGGAGAAGAGAAAGGCAAGATGCCGCAGTAACGGAGAGATCTTGCGGACATGGGGCGTAGGGGTCCTGCGCCCCTACGGGAGGAAGGACAAACCCAAGAGCACAGACAAGAGTGTCTGCGCTACAGAGGGAGCAGACGGCGAGGGGCGGCGGGGGGCCTGCACAAGGAATAGCTGACAGTGGCCGTGTGAAGGCCGGCCAGTACGAGAGTTCGCTAGACGTAACGTAGTTTATTGTTCCGGCCACTCATACGGGAACAGCTTGCCGGCATCCTCCGGACGCATCTTCACGCCAAGCAATTCAGCCGCGCGAGCCATCACCGGGTCCCGACCACTTGCCAGATCCGCGGCAGTGGGGAGGATCAGTTCGTCGGGTGTCACGCCGACGTGCTCCAAGCTCTTTCCATCGGTCATGATCAGATCCGCATCCGTGACGGACACGCCAAAGAAGACAACCGTGTTGACACCGGTCTGTTCGCTATAGCGCCGCGATTCCATAACGTGTCCGGAGGAGCGGTCACCCAAAACAATGCCACGCTTTTCAATCTGCATAAGCCTGGCGAAAAGTTCGGCGGCGGAGGCCGACTTGCTGTCAACGAGCACCACCAATTTACCGGCGAAGGGATTGTGAGAGCCCCTGGCAACCTGGGGCTTGCTTTCTTTCCTGCCAACGCGATCAGCGATTTTCACGCCTTTATCAAACATGTCGCCCGCGAAGTACTGGAGCGTTTCCACGCTTCCGCCAGGATTGCCGCGCAAGTCCACGATCAGCGCCTTGTGTTTGCGCGCCTTGTCCATCATCTCCCGCACTTCGATCGCTGAAAAATCAAACTCCGGGACCTTCAGAACCATCATGGCGTCGCCAGATTCGGCGTAACGAGCGCGCATGAGGTGTTCCTCGCTCTCCTCTTGACGAATGATGTTCCAAATGTCAACCGCGCCGCCTTCGCCTGTCAGATCCGTAACGCGTTTGGTTTCGCGAACAAATGCTGCCACATCCACTGTCCGTTTATTGCCCGCGGGATCCCGAAGAGCCAGGCGAAGACCGGGTTGCGGCCGCAAAACTCCAAAGAGGTATCGCAACTTCCAAACGGTGTCCCGAGCGGGAGCGATTCCATTGATGGTCACAATTTCGTCACCAGGTTTCAGCCCCTTGGCTTCCGCGTCGCTTTTGGGGCGCACTTGGGTGACGAAGCAGCGATCTCCGAACATCTGATACTCCCATCCGTAGTCGTGGCGGACGGCGTGTTGAGGCGGCACAAAAAAGGTGTGCGAGTCGTCCAAAGAATCGAGCGCCGCCGCAATGCTCGACAGCGCCATATTGTTAGAATTTGCCTTATCAATGCGCTGTTTTGCGGCAGCAAGCTCCGCATTGAAATCGACCCCGTGCAATTTTGGATCATAGTAGTGCTTGAGAACTTCATCGCCAACGCTTCGTAACATCTGTTGGTCCCGTTCACGATCCAGATCGGAGATCTGCTGCGCCGGTGCCGGCGCGAGTAGTGAGAAAAGAAAGAGGGCGATCCCGAATGCAAGAGCGACAGCCCTTTCGAACTTCATGGCAGCCTCCGCGAAGCCTGCGCAAGTCCACGAGTTGCTGGCGAACCTTCGCGGACTCATCACATTTAGGCTGATATTATACTAGCTAGTTTATAAACAACAGTGGACCTTACTGTACTTGGGCTCGTCCAGCGGGGCGGCGGGCTGGAGATGAATTACAGTTTGTCGGCGGGGCGTGCGGTTGTAAAAGCGGCGGCAAGCCGCCGCACTCCAAAAGGAGGACGGATGAGACGCGTGGTGGCGGCGGTGATGGAGCGAGGGGACCGGCGGGTGCTGATTGGGCAGCGGCGGCGGGAGGATACGTCCGGATTGAAGTGGGAATTTCCAGGCGGTAAGGTGCGCGACGGGGAAACGTTGGAGGAAGCACTGGCGCGGGAGTTGAGGGAAGAGTTGGGGGTGACGCTGACGAAATGCCGGGAGATTGCGCGGGTGCAACACCAGTATGCGGATTTTGCGGAGGAATTGGAGATTCATTTTTTTGCGGCGGCGTTTGCGGAGGCGGAAATACGGCCGGGAGCGTTTGAGCGCGTGGAATGGGTGCTGCCGCGGGAATTGGGGCAGTACGATTTTCTGGCGGCGAACCGGGAGTTGATCGCGCATCTGGCGACGGGGAAGATTAAGGCGGGGGAGAGTTTGGAGGGGGAGTGACGGTGGCAGGAGAGACGGAGAAAGGCGAAGAATTACGCAGAGTACACAGAGAGCGCAGAGGTCGCAGAGAAGAGCAAGAGGGACGTAACACCGCGAGCGGGCGGGGGTAAACGCCGGGCACAGAGAAGAGAAGGAAAGAAGAGAGAAGAGAAGAGAAGAGGGACTGCGGTGCGCGATCGTAAGAGCCCACCCTTCGCAAAAGGCGCGAAGGATGGGGCACCCTCAAGTACGTCGTTGAGTGGCGTAATGGAGGAGACCCAAGAGCACAGTCAGGAGTGACTGTGCCACGGAGGGAGTGAGATACAGGGGAGTGAGCCGCAGGGGCGGGCGGAATGGCGGCGGGTGGTTAGGAGGTTACGGGGTTGGGTTTATCGGGGTTGATGTTGAGTTCCTTGATGGCGTTTTGGACGGTGGCTTCGCCGACGAGGCCGTCCTGGGCGAGTTCGTGGAGGGTGGCGACGACGATGAAGCGGGAATCAACTTCGAAGAAGTCGCGGAGAGATTCGCGGCTTTCGCTGCGACCGAAGCCGTCGGTGCCGAGCGCGGCGAGGCGGCGCGGGGTCCATTTGGAAATCATGGACGGGAGAACCTTTAAGTAGTCGGAGGCGGCAACCAGGACGCCTTGCTCGCCTTCGAGACATTGCGTGACGTAGGGGACGCGTGGCGTTTCGTCGGGATGCAGGCGATTCCAGCGTTCGACTTCGATGCCATCCGTGTAGAGATTCTTGTAGCTGGTGACGCTCCAGACATCGGCGGCAACGCCGAATTTCTGTTCGAGAATTTCCTGGGCGCGCAGGGTTTCGTTGAGAATGGCGCCGCTGCCGAAGAGTTGCGCGCGGAGATTGCCTTTGCGCTCGGCCGCGGGACGCAGCTTGTACATACCCTTGAGGATGCCTTCTTTCGAGCCAGCCGGCATGGCGGGCATGGCGTAAGGCTCATTCATGACGGTGATGTAGTAGAAGATGTTCTCGCCCTCTTTGTACATGCGGCGAATGCCATCCTGAAGGATGACGGCGATTTCATAGGCGTAGGCGGGATCGTAGGCGCGCAGATTGGGAACGGGAAGAGCGAGGACGTGGCTGTTGCCGTCCTGGTGCTGGAGGCCTTCACCGGCGAGGGTGGTGCGCCCAGCGGTGCCACCGAGGAGGAAACCGCGCGTGCGCATGTCCGCGGCGGCCCAGATGAAATCAGCGATGCGCTGAAAACCAAACATCGAATAATAGATGAAGAACGGAATGGTGTTGATGCCGTGGGTGGCGTAGGCAGAACCCGCAGCGATGAATGAAGCAACGGAGCCGGCTTCGGTGATGCCCTCTTCGAGGATCTGGCCGTTCTTAGCTTCCTTGTAATAGAGGAGGGTGTTTACGTCCACGGGCTCGTACTTCTGACCGACGCTGGAATAGATGCCGACGGTGCGGAAGAGAGATTCCATGCCGAAGGTGCGGGCCTCGTCAGGAACGATGGGAACGACGAGCTTGCCGATTTCGCGGTCCTTGAGCATTTTGCGGAGCATGCCGACGAAGGCCATGGTGGTGGAAACTTCGCGGCCTTCGCTGCCCTCGAAGAATTCGCGGAAGAGTTCGTCGTGATCGGCAACGAGCGGCGCGGAACGGACTTTGCGCTGCGGCATGTAGCCACCGAGGGCTTCACGGCGGCCTTTGAGGTAGCGCATCTCTTCGCTGTCTTCGGCGGGACGATAGAAGGGCAGTTCGTTGACGTCTTCATCGCTGAGAGGAATGCCAAAGCGCGAACGAAACTCGCGCAGCTCGTCCTCATTGAGCTTTTTCTGCTGGTGGGTGACGTTCTTCCCTTCCCC
>Ga0187853_10002820_pt1 | contig 14031 bp, 10 predicted proteins | sample June2016WEW_6_10_2_FD_132417 | JGI IMG/M metagenome (GOLD analysis project Ga0187853, IMG submission 132417) | Peatland microbial communities from SPRUCE experiment site at the Marcell Experimental Forest, Minnesota, USA - June2016WEW_6_100 | ecosystem: Environmental > Terrestrial > Soil >... | reverse complement strand
TAACTGTTCAGGTGTGGGGCAGACCTCCGGTCTGCCAGTTCACGGAGCCTCCGGCTCCGTGAACCTAACGGCGTCGACATCCGGGCCGGAGGCCCGGACCACCGGCAGACCAGAGGTCTGCCCCACGATCCGACCTGAACAGTTACGGATAAACTATAAGGGAATGAACTGATGAAAATCGCTTTTTGACGCCCCCCCCGATTCAGCCGGGTGCTCGGGCACCACCAGGTTCGGCGGGGGTCAGGGGGGTGTGCACGTGCGCGGCCACGAGCTCCTCGACGCTGGAGCCTCGAATGACTTGAACTTCTCCTGCCGTTAGTCTAAAAACAGCCGCAATGCGCGATCCGATTCCGCCTCGAGTGCCCAAGTGGCCGTTTTTTAGCGGTGACGCCCTGCTTCTGGGCGCGGCTTATTTCATCTATGCCCGCAGCGAGTTACCCATGAGCTCGGGGCAGATGGCCTTGGCCGCCCTTTGTGTCGCCGCCGGCGCCCTCTTCGGCGTCGTTCCGTTCCTGCTGGAATACCGCGTAATGGCGCGCGTGGTCGAGGCCGCCGGGCTGACGACCGTCATCTCCCAGGTCCAAAAACTTGACGACCTGGCCGCCGAAATCCGCAGCGCCACCGGCCAGTGGCAGGCCGTCCAGGAACAGGCCGACAAGACCGTTGCCGCCGCCGAGTCTATCGCCCAGCGCATGACCACCGAGGTAAAGTCCTTCGCTGAATTCATGCAGCGGGTCAACGACACGGAAAAAGCCAACCTCCGGCTCGAAGCCGAAAAACTCCGCCGCGGCGAAGGCGAGTGGCTGGCGATCCTCGTGCGCGTCCTGGACCACGTTTATGCCCTCCACCAGGCCGGCCTCCGCTCCCGCCAGCCGAGCCTGGTGGAGCAATTGACTCACTTTCAAAACGCCTGCCTCGATGCGGCCCGCCGCGTCGGGTTGGCCCCCTTCAGCCCGGAGCCTGATGAGCCCTTTGACACCCAGCGCCACCAGGCGGCCGACGGCGATGGCAAAGCTCCGGAGGGGGCGCTCGTCAGCCAAACCTTGGCCACCGGTTACACCTTCCAGGGCCGGTTCCTTCGCCCTGCACTAGTGCGCCTGCGCGGCAACGAAATCAGTCCACAGTCCACAGCCGACAGTCCACAGTCCACGGTCGAGAGTCCACAATCCACCACCGCTGACTCAGCCAACGGCGGCGACCGCCAGGAACCGCTGCCGCCGGAGCCAGCAGAGCCAGGTCCGGAAGGGAGGAAGGGTGAATTATGAAGCAGAACAGAGGGCGGAGGTTCGCAATTCATAATTCATAATTCATAATTCATACTTGCCCCCCCCCCCCAGCGCCCGCTCGCGTTCCAGCAATGTCGGGTGCGAATAGTAGAACCCGCTGTAGAGCGGATGCGGGGTGAGGTTGCTGAGATTCTTCTCGTTGAGTTTGCGCAACGCTCCAATCAGCGGGCCCGGCTCGCGCATCACCTGCGCCGCAAAGGCGTCCGCCTGGTATTCGTAGCGGCGCGACCACCAATGGGCCACCGGCGAGAGCCAGAATGTTGCCACGCCAGACAAGAGCCCGAAGAGCAGCAGAGCCGGCACAATGTTGCCCGGCTCGAACCCGAAGGCCCGATAGAACCCCGCCTGCCGCGACAGCACTGAGACCACGTAGAACCCCGCCAGCGAACCGAGCGCCGCCGCCGCCAGCGTCTTGGGAATATGCTTCTTCTTGAAATGCCCAATCTCATGCGCCAGCACCGCCTCGAGTTCCGGCTCGGCCAGTTGCTGGATGAGCGTGTCGAAGAGCACGACTTTTCGATAGCTGCCGAAGCCGGTGAAGAACGCATTGGAGTGGCGCGAGCGTTTGCTGCCGTCCATCACCTGGATGCTCCTGGCCCGAAACCGGGTCCGCTCGGCCAGAGCCAGCAAACGCTGGCGCAAGCTGCCCTCGGGCAGCGGAGCAAACTTGTTGAAGAGCGGCAGGATGAGGACGGGCGCCAATACGGCCAGGAGCAGTTCAAAGCCCAGCAGCGCGCCCCAGGCCCACAGCCACCAACCGGACCCTATCCACTCGACCAGCTTGAGCACCAGCCAGAGCAACGGATAGCCCAGCCCCAGCCCCAGCCCCAGCCCTTTGAGCCGGTCCAGCCACCACAGCCTCGGGGTCGTCGTATTGAACCCGAATCGTTCCTCGAGGCGGAATTGGTCGTACCAATCCAGCGGCAGCCCCGACAGCGACAGGACCAGCCCCGTCGCAAAGAGCAGGGCCGCCATCGACCAGGCCGCTCCGCCCAACGTCTGCCGGAACCAATGCAATCCCCACGGCAGCACGCCGCTCAACAGTACGGCCGCTAACACCGCCGCGTTGTACACCAGCTCGATTTGGCGCAAACGCCCGTTGGCCAGGGTGTATTGCACCGACTCGGCATAAGCGGCCTCGTCCATGAGGCCTTTGAAGGCCTGCGGCAGCTCCTTCCCGTGAGCCAGCACGTGGCGGCGGTTCAATCCTTCCAGCCAAAGCTGGGTGAGAACTTTGGCCAGAATCAGAACCAGGCAGACAATCAAAACGGCCTTCACTTCAGAACTCAAACCGCGCGTCTCCCAGGCGCCGGGCGACCTCGGCCAGTATTCGCGCTTCGCCGGCCTGGCCGCTGGCCACGAACGTCACGCTCCATCGCAAGTAGGCGCCCGCATCGTCCCACGGCACGGTCGAAATCAGCTTCTCGCTAATGAGCCACTGCGAAACGTCTTCCGCGCTGCGAAATTCGATTCGCCCGCCGTCTTTCTTCACGGCCGCCTTGGGAGCCTTGACATAGAGGAAAAAAGAGCCCTTCGGCTTTCTGGCGCGGAACCCGGCAGCCCCCAGCACCCGCGCCAGCCCCTCCATCCGCCGCGAATACTTGGCCGCTATCTGCGCCGTGATCTCGGGATGGTCCAATCCGCGCGCCACCGCGTGCTGAATGGCTAGAAACTGCCCCGAGTCCGTATTGTCCTTCACGTCGCCGTAAGCCTTGACCAGCAGCGGGTTGCCGGCCACAAAGCCGCAGCGCCAGCCGGTCATGTTGAAGCTCTTGCTGGCCGAGTGCAGTTCCAGGCCCGTTTCCTTGGCCCCGGGCGTTGCCAGCAAGCTCAGCGGCCGGCCCTCGAATACCAGCGCCGCGTAGGCGGCATCGTGGATGATAACCAGCCGGTTCTCCTTCGCAAAGGCCACCGCCTGGGCAAAGAACTCCGGCGTGGCGCTCGCGCCGGTCGGGTTATTGGGATAATTGAGCACCATCACCTTGGCCTTCCGCAGCACCTCTCCCGGAATCGAGCCAAAGTCCGGCAGAAACCCATTCTCCTCCCTCAGCGGCAGGTTATAGACCAGGCCCCCATAATACTTCGCATGCGTGCCGAAGACCGGGTAACCGGGGATGGTCATCAGCACATAATCGCCCGGGTTGACCAGCGCCGCCGGCAATATCGAGAGCGCCGCCTTGTTCCCAATCGAATGCAGCACCTCCGTTTCGGCATCGATGCCCTTGACCCCGCACACCCGCTCCAGGTAGCGGGCCGCCGCTTCTTTTAAAACCGCGTCCCCGTTGTCCGCATACCCCCGGTTCTCCGGCCGCCGGGCCTCCACGCACAGCTCCTCGACTACCTCGGGAAAGGCCATCTCGTCCGGCTCCCCAACCCCAAGGTCGATAATCTCCGCCCCCGGGTGGGCCGCCATCGCGGCCCGTTTGGCTCGCTTGATCTTCTCGAATTTGTAAATCGCGTTCGACTTGCCATACTGCCGGCCGCCGATCCGCTCCGCAAAAAGGTCCTGAATGTACGATTCGGTCATAGTTCAAAACAGCCGGCTTCACCCATACCCGCTGCCCGGCCTCGCTTCCGCTTCGGACAATGACCGTAGTGGAAGTGTCCGGCCGATGCAAGCCGCAGCGGCGGGCACCGCTGAGCCTTCGCCCTCACGATGGACCTCGTGGACAGAACCTCTCCAAATCCCCCCGAATCGCAGATGCCGAAGAACTCTGTCCCGCGCCCCGGGCCGGGACCGGCGGGAACTCGCGCTTGACACTTTGGCCGCGTGTGATACCTTGCAGTTCAAGAATGAGCGCGACCACGACCAGAAACCGACTCTCTCTTGCTCGTGCAGCGTGCAACCTGCCCGGCAGGGCGTCAAAACCGATTTCCTGCCAGTCAGCCACCCCAAAAGCCCTATGAAAAGAATACAAGATCCATCCATGTTCGCGGCGTTGCTTGCGGCCTCTCTGCTGGCCCAAACCCCCAGTCAAGCGTCGCCCCCGACTCGGCCGACCCTCGTCATCACCTCTCCCACCGCCAAGCTCTCGGCGACCAACGCCGCCATCACTGTGACCGGCACAACGAAGGACAAGGTCGCGGTAACGAACGTGTGGTATCAACTCAACGGGGCGGCCTGGACCATGGCGGTCACCACCAACGCCTGGACCAACTGGACTGCCGGCGTGACGCTCATGCCGGGCCCCAACACTCTGAAGGCCTACGCCCTGGACAAGGACGGCAACCCCTCCCTCACCAATACCCTGATGTTTAACTATGTCTTGAGCGCGCCCCTGACGGTGCACGTCACCCCGGCTGGCTTTGGCACAGTGACCCCCGACTACAACGGAAAATCGCTGGCCATCGGCACCAAATACAGCATGACGGCCAAAGCGGACAAGGGCTTCGCCTTCGTCAATTGGTCCGGCAGCCTTTCGACCAACATGACGAAGCTGACCTTCCTGATGGCCTCGAACCTGTCTTTCACGGCCAATTTTAAGGATGCGACCCCGCCGGTCCTCGTCGTCCTCTCTCCCAAAGTTCACGCAAAAGTCACCGACGCGGCGCTCACCGTTACCGGCAAGGCGAGCGACAACGTCGGAGTAACGCAAGTCCTTTATCAACTGAACGGGGCGGGCTGGACCCTGGCGTCGACCACCAACGGTTGGACCAACTGGATGGCGCAGGTGACACTCAGTCCGGGCGCGAACCTCGTGCAGGCCTTCGCCGAGGACGCCGCGGGGCACCCGTCGAAGACCAACAGCGTGAGCTTCGTTTATGAGACCAGCGCGGCGGGGGACCTGGCCCCAGCCTCCTTGTCCGGGCTGTCGGCGCAGGTAACCTCGACGAACAACACGACCGGCTTCACGATAAGCTTCGGCGCCAAGACTTACAGCCAGTCCATGCTCCCCGGCGCGAACGAGGGTGACAATGCCGTCGGCAACTATACCTACAGAAAGCAGAGCGCCAACACGGCGCAACTGTCGGTGACCTCCACCGCACCGCCAGGCAACACGGGTAACACCGTGGTGGGGCTCACTTTTACCCACGCCAACGAGGCGGTGTACAGCATCACCAGCCACGGTGGCGGCTCTACCGGCGCCGTCCAATTTTCCCCAGCGCAGAACCTGGTTCCCACCTCGCTGGCGGGCGACACGGCCGACCTCCTGAGTTCCACCGGCGAGCATAGCACGACGGTCTTCGCCAATGCCAGCCTGACCATCACGAACCAGACGACCGGAACGTTCTCGATCGGCACCTACACGTTCAAACCGTATAGCCCGGCCGGGGGCTTGTTAACGATACACTTCAGCAGCCCATCCAGCCTCAAGGACGTCGTCGGTTATGGTATCTTAACCTTCTCCGCGTCCAAGGCCGGCAATTGGTTTGAGACTTTCGTTGCGCCTGCCGGGAGTGAGACTCAGTTCGGCACCTTCACGGAGCCGTGACCCGGATACTTCACGCCTCGGTACGTCCGTGGCAGCTCCGTTAGGAGCGGCATATCCAGAGCCGGCCCCAAAAGGTCCGGTTCTGGGCCTTTGTCGCAGCCTTCGTCGCCAACTATGATACTAAACACGCACCGAAACACCTCGCCGCGCCTGGCAAAAGCCAGGCTGGGCTTCATCACCTCGGCGGCAGCGCTCATCGCCGTCCTCGCTGTCTGCTCCGGGCCAAGGCTCGTCCTGGCGCAAAGCCAACCCCCCACCCCGGCCACGGCAACCTCTGCTTCCGGCCCACCCGCCAGTGTCCCTCCCGGGGACGTCGAGCCCGGCCCGAAATTGAAACCGGGTGAGGCCCCCGTAACGCCCCCACAAGGCGCAGCCATCGAGGAGCGCCTCGCGCGCCTTGAGCAAATGGTCCAGAAGCTTTTGGCACAGCCAGGCCCCAGGCGCCCGCGCAAGGACGCTCAGGAACTGGCGCCTGAGGAGCCCCTCGCCCGGAAGGGAAAGGATCTGAAAGACTGGAAAAACCAGTTGTTCGATCCCGAGGAAATGGAACTCCTCCAGGAGCGTGTCAAACGCGATGTCGCTGCCGCCCTCGACCAGGCGCTGCGCGAAGCCGCCCGCGCCACCGAGCAGGTCAAACGCGCCTACGAGCAGGCCCAACGCGCCGCCAAAGAGGCCGCCAGCAATTACTTAAGAGCCGAACAAAACCAAGACGCCCAGGACCACGACCCGGCTCAGAACTCGGTCAACCAACAACTCGAGGCCTTGCAAAGCCAACGCGCAGCCCTCGAACGGGAACTGCAAAAACTGGTCCGCCAAATCCGCCGGCTCAAAAAAGACCAGCAGCCAAGCGCCGAGGCACCGCAACGTCGCGATCAGACCGGCGCCGTCCAACCCAAGCCGGAACCCGCTCCGTCTGAACTCCCGGCTGCGAAGTGAACCGCTCCTGCCTCACCAACGCCCCCGACCCTGGACTGGGAGTCCTTGTCTGTACCCACATCTTTTCACCGGTCATGTCAGGGGCATTTGTCGAAGTGTGGTTTTGAGTATCTTGCCGGTGGCATTGCGAGGGAGGGAGGGCAGAACCACGACTTTGCGGGGCACTTTGTAGTCGGCCAACCGCTTGCGGGCGAACTGCCGCACGGCCTTCTCTTCAAGGACCGCTCCATCGTTGGGCGCGATGAAGGCCACCGGTTGTTCCCCCTTGCGGGAATCGGGTTTGCCGATGACGGCGGCCTCTTTGATGCCGGGGAATTGGTAGAGAACCTCCTCGATTTCACGAGGATAGACGTTGATGCCATTGACCAGGAGCATGTCCTTCTTGCGGTCGGTAATGAAGTAGTAACCTTGGGCATCGCGGTAGCCGATGTCTCCGGTCAAGAGCCAACCGTCGCGCAGGGCCTTGGCCGTCTCCTCGGGTTGGTTCCAATAGCCGAGCATGACGTTGCCGCCGCGGACGCACAGTTCGCCGACCTCATCGGCGCCCAACTGGCGCCCGGCCTCGTCTTGAATGCTGACCTCGACGTTGGGGATGGGCACCCCTATGGACCCGGGCCGGCGGGTGCCGTCCAGCGGGTTCTTGGTCACCACGGGGCTGGCTTCGCTCAGCCCGTAGCCCTCGATGAGCGGTATCTGGAATTTGGCCTCGAATTCCAAAAGAATCTGCTTGGGCAGCGGGGCGGCGCCGCTCACGCAGAGCCGCAAAGGCAAGGGACCCCGTATCGGCGCATTGACCAGGCTGCGGTAAAACTGGGGTATGGCCGGCAGGACCGTGGCCTGGCGCTGCAGGATCTCCTCCAAGGCGCTCCGCACCGGGTGCAGCGACTTGACCAGGACGATCGACCCTCCCACCAGCAACGGCAGCAGCAGCCCAACGGTCAGCATGTAGCTGTGGAACATCGGCAGCAGCACGGCAAACCGGTCGGCTTCCACGGTCTCGAGCACAATGCGGCAGCTCTCGACATTGTGCAGGAGGTTGCCGTGGGAAAGCATTGCCCCTTTGGGCTGCCCGGTCGTGCCCGAGGTGTAGATCAGCACCGCCAGATCGCCCGAGCGCCGAGGCTGGCTCCGGGCCCCTGCCTCCGGCTCCTGACCCCCGGTTGCCGCCTTCTCGGCCTCGAGCAACCGCAAGCGGGGGCGCGCCGCCGCCAGCGCCCGGAAGTGCGAACTCAACTCCGCATCCGTGATGAGCACGTCGATGCCGGCATCGGCGAGGATGTAATTCACCTCATCGGTCTTCAGGAAGTTGTTGATCGGCACCGCCACCGCCCCGGCGTGAAGAATCCCGAACAAAGCCGGGATGAACTCAGCGCAATTCTTGAGCCACAGTCCTGCCCGATCGCCCGCCTTGATCCCGTAATTCCGCCGCAATTGGCCCGAGAACCGGCAGGATTGCTCCCAGAGCTCCGCGTAAGTGTATTCGCGCTCGCCCCAGTACAAGGCGATCTTCCGTGGACGCTTCCGTGCCGAGTCTGCAAAGGCGCCAGCTAGATTCATGGGGCGGGATGATACGAATAAGACCGGGGCATACGCAAGCAGGAGATGGGCCATTGGGCAAGGCCCTCAGGGCTGATTCAAGATTCCCTCCAGAATGCAGGAGCCGACGTGAGGAGGCTCACTTCTTAAGAAGAGCAGCGACCAGAGCCTCCTTACGCCGGCTCCTACACAATCTTGAATCGGCCCTGGCAAGGCCTCAGTGAAGGCGGGAGCGAGCAGGCCCCTCCACCCCAGCCCTCTCCCCATCGGATGGGGAGAGGGAGAGTCCTCCGTAGCGGCTCGAGGAACCGGGGTCGCCTGGCAGTTCAAGAGTCTGCCGACGTTTATCCCTCTCCCCTTCGGAAGGGGAGAGGGCTGGGGTGAGGGGTCCGCCGGTGACTCCGTCTCCGCCTTCACTGACCGATTACGTCATTGGCCCTGCCTCATTTTGGTTGTGACTCTTTTCATGCAGAACAATATATTTTTGCCGTGGTTAACACCGAAGAACGGTTGGCGGCTTTTCTGCCGGCGGTGCGCGCCGCCCGGTGGGTGGCCGTGGACACCGAAGCGGACAGCCTGCATGCCTACCCGGAAAAAGTGTGCCTGATTCAGATCAGCACGGCCTCCGGGGATGCGCTGATCGACCCGCTGGCGGGGATCGACCTGGGCCCGCTGCTGGACACCCTGGGCGGGCACGAGCTGCTCATGCACGGGGCGGATTACGATCTGCGGCTCCTGCGCAAGCACCATGAATTTGTGCCTGGCTCGGTCTTCGACACCATGTTGGCAGCGCGGCTGCTTGGCCACCGCCAGTTCGGCCTGGGCGACCTCCTCCGGAAGTATCTCGCGGTGAACATCGAGAAGGGGCCTCAAAAGGCCAATTGGGCCTTGCGCCCGCTGACCGAGCGCATGGAACGCTACGCCCGCAACGACACCCACCATCTCAAACCGCTGGCCGACCGGCTCCGGACCGAACTGGAGGCCGGCGGCCGGCTCGGCTGGCACCGGGAATCGTGCGCGCGCCTCATCGCCGACTCGACCCGGCAACGCCCTGCGGACCTGGACTCGGTTTGGCGCGTCAAGGGCAGCCATTCGCTGGGCCGGCCGGCACTGGCAATCCTGCGCGAGTTGTGGCACTGGCGGGACGCCGAGGCCCTGGCCGCCAACAAACCTCCGTTCTTCATCCTGAGCCACCAGGCGCTGGTGGACGTCGCCGCCGCCGAGGCCGTCTCCCGGCCCGTGGAGCCGTTCCTGCCCAGGCACCTTGCCGAGCGCCGCCGGCGCGGCGTGTCGAAGGCGGTCGCGCGGGCACTGGGCCTGCCTCCGGAGCGCCACCCGAAGCTCCTGCGCCATGTCAGCCGCCGTCCCAGCGAGGGCGAACGGCGCCGGTTCCTGGAACTGCAAACGCGCCGCGACGCCCGGGCAGCCGCCTTGGGAATCGATCCCACCCTCATCGCCAGCCGCGCCACGCTCTCGGACCTCGCCTACGACTGGGACAGGCACCAGTCCGAGTTGATGGACTGGCAGCGGGAACTGCTTGGGCAAAACTCACGGGCGATAATCCTTCATTAGGCGCAGCATCTCCTGGACGGCGGCGGGCAAGCCCAGGGCGATGGCGCGGCTGACAATGCTGTGGCCGATGTTCAACTCGACTAGGCGCGGAACGCCAAGCAGCGCCGGGAGGTTCTGGTAGTTCAACCCATGGCCGGCATTGACCTTGAGGCCCAGCGAATGGGCCTGGCGCGCGCCGGCAATCAACCGCTCGAGTTCCGCCTCGCGCCGCCCTTCATCGGCGAACGCCCCGGCAAAGGCCCCGGTGTGCAACTCGATGAATTGACTGCCCGCCTGCGCGACGGCCTCGATCTGGGCCGAATCGGGCGTGATGAACATGCTCACCTGGATGCCGGCGTCGTTGAGTTTCATCCGCGTCTCGGTCAGCGCGCGCAAGTTGCCCGCGACCTCCAGGCCGCCCTCGGTCGTGACCTCCAGCCGCCGCTCCGGCACCAGGCACGTAATGTCCGGCTTGAGCTTCAGCGCAATGGCCACGATCTCGGCCGCATTGGCCATTTCCAGGTTGAGACGCGTCCGAATGACCCCCCGCAGTTTCCACACATCCCGATCCTGGATATGGCGCCGGTCCTCGCGCAGGTGCGCCGTGATGCCGTGGGCCCCGGCCTCCTCGCAGGCAATCGCCGCGGCCACCGGGTCCGGTTCGCCAAAGCCGCTTCCGCGATACCGCGCCTCCCGCAGCGTCGCCACATGATCGATATTTACACCCAGCTTTAACATGGTACCGAAGTATGCTGCACCCCAGCCGTTTGGCAACCGCTTTCCGCCCCCGGCCATACGCCTCAGGCTAAGATGAAGCCTCCCCGCTCCAACCCCAACGGGGTTGCGGCCCGGCGACCGGAAAACCAGTCGCCTGCGTTCCCTGCCGGCCACAACCCCGTTGGGGTTGATGGCCCCTCCATGCTGCTCTTACCCCGGATCATGCCCGTGTATGAGACCGTGGCGTGAGCGGTGCCCCATGCAACCCTTGTCTCTGCGGTCAATTGATAATTGGTAACTGTTCAGGTGTGGGGCAGACCTCCGGTCTGCCACAGTTCACGGAGCCTCCGGCTCCGTGAACCTGCTGCGGCCGGAACACCGGGCCAGAGGCCCGGCTAACCGGCAGACCAGAGGTCTGCCCCACCCTCCCACCTGAACAGTTACTGGCAATTGAAGAACCCCGCTCCGCGACAGCCGCACACTCGGAAAGTCGGTCGCCGCAGCGAAGCTCAAGGGAGTGACCCGGGTGCCGGTTGGGGACTCAATAACCAATGACCAATTCTCAATACTCAATTCTCAATGGGCCTGACCCAGCACATTCCATCGCAGAGGCGGTCTGGGGCGGAGCCACGCTAACCGAGCGGAGAAGTGGGGTAAGAGCAGGGTCTCGCTGCGCTTCGACCCCCGGCTTGACGACTTTGGCAAGGCCTCAGTGAAGGCGGGAGCGAGACCGCGGGCGGGCCCCTCACCCCATCGGATGGGGGGGAGAATTCTTCGTAGCGGCTTGAGGAACCGGAGGCGCCTGGCAGTTCAAGAGTTTGCCGGCGCTTCTCCCTCTCCCCTTCGGAAGGGGAGAGGGCCGGGGTGAGGGGTCCGCCGGTGACTCCATCTCCGCCACCACTGACCGATTATCGATTTTGTAATTTTTCTCTTGCCAACGAAGGCCGATTTTGATTTACTGCACCAGTTCCTCAACCGATCGACGGCTGCCGCTCCCGGGAAACCGGGCGGCTTCGGGGCGGGCCTTCTCGCCACCGGCGATCCGCGAGGCTCAAAAAACAATGCAAAGTCGATGACGAACCGTTAAGAGATTCAACCCCCGAACGTCAAAGAAACAACACCAAAAACAAACCTCCCCTGCAAAAAACCGTGAATCCATTATGAAAACACCAAACCTCGTCTCCCTCCTGCGGGCCGTTCCGGCCCTGGCGGCGGCGTGCGCCCTGTTCTCGGGCGGCGTCGCCCTGGCCCAGCCGTCCCTCAGCAGCATCTACCCCGACGGCACGGTCCAGTTCCAGTACACGAACAAACTTTCGTTCACCCTCACTTCCGTGGCCGGCATTACCCCCGCAGAAATTTCGATCCAGTTCTATATCACGAACCTGTCGGGCGTGGCCACATCGACGAACCTGACGTCCACCAACGGCCTGACCATCGGCGGTTCGGCGACCAGCCGAGTCGTGACGATGCCGCTGACCAGCAATTTGAGCTATACCGCCATCATCCAGGCGACGGATATCAACGGCTCTCTCGAATCCTCCAATGTTTTCGATACCGTTATCCCGTCTTATATCTGGGAAGCGGAAGATTACGACTACAACGGCGGCAAATTCTTCGATAATCCCGTGCCCAATGCATACGTAGGGCTGGTGGCCACTGATCAGGTGGACGCCCATAACCCCAATGGCGGAGGCACCTCCTATCGTCCGATCAACAGCGGCGGTGACACGGGCGGCGATTTGGGAACCGAAGTCAACGGCGACACGCCGCGCGCCGACTTCGTCAATGCGGGCGCTACCGACTACGACGTCGGGTGGAGCAATGGCGGCACCGACCTCTGGGGGAATTATACCAGGCACTATCCCGCCGGCAAATGGAACATCTATATGCGGGGCGCAGGGTGGGCCGCCCCATCGGAGAGCTGCGACATGCTGCAGGGGGGCGGGCCGTCCGGGACGCGCCTCGGCGAATTCATCGTCCCCAACTCGCAAACTGCCGTAGGCACTCTCGGCGGAACCTACCAAAACTACCGCTTTGCGCCTTTGACGGATATCGCTGGAAACCTGGTCGAATGGGATACAGACGGCAGCGCGCAGACCCTGACGCTCATCACCGTCACTGGCAATTGGAACGCGAATTACTTCATGCTCATGCCTGTTAACCCGGACTACAAGCCGGTCCCGTATGTCAGCAACGTCAGCCCGAGCGGCTCACAGATGTTCCCATTGACCAATCTCTTCACTTTTACCGCCAATTCCGTCGCGGGGATTACCACGGACGGTATTGTGGTGACTTTGAACGGCATCAAACCGTACGGCTTGACCTATACCGGCTCGGAACATTCCATGAAGGCCACCTGCCCGCTGGCGACCAACGTATCCTATTCGGTGGCGATTACTTTAACGGACCCCTTCGGCTCCAGCTCCTACACCACGACCTTCGGCACCTACTCACCCAGCAACTATACGTTCGAGGTCGAGGATTTTGACCACGATAGCGGGCAATTCTTCGACAACCCTCAGGTCGATGCCTACGCGGGGCTGGCGGGCGTTGATGGGGTGGATGCTCACAACAGCCAGGCAGGCGGCACCTCGTATCGGTCTAACGACGGTGGTGATCTGAGCACCGAGGTCAACGGCGACGCCAAGCGCGCGCAATATACAAGCCTGGGCACCAACGACTACGACGTCGGGTGGACCGGCGCCGGCCAGTGGGGCAATTACACCCGGCACTATCCGGCGGGCGTGTTTAACGTCCAGTTGCGCGCGGCTGGCAACGCCGGCGGCGCCGACATGGCGAGGCTCTTGCGGGTAACGAGCGGGGTTGGCACAAGCAGCCAAACCACCACTTCACTGGGTCAGTTCAACGTTCCCAATACCGGCAACTGGCAAATCTACTCGTGGGCGCCCTTGGTGGACGCAAACGGCAACGTGGTCAGCATTACCAACAGCGGCGGGCTCTCGACGCTCCAGCTCTATCAGGATAATGGCGGATGGAACGGCAACTTCCTCATGTTTAACCCGCCCGACACCACCCGGCCCACCATCAGCCAGATCTACCCGGATGGCAAGGGAATGTTCCAAAAGACCAATACCTTGAGCTTTGTCGCCTCTTCCACCGTTAACCTCAGCCCCAGCGTCATTTCGGTAACCCTGAACGGCGTCTTGGCGCAGAACCTGTCCTTCAGCGGTCCGCCCACCAATCTGACCGTGACCTGCCCCTTGCAGCCTGACACCGCCTATACGGCGACCCTCGGCGTAAACACCACCAACAACGACCCGAACGCCGTGACCTACTTCTTTGACACGTTCACTACCGGCCACTATACGTTCGAAGCGGAGGATTGGGACTACAACGGCGGGAAATTCATCGATAACCCTCAAATCGATGGCTATTCCAATCAGGTGGGCGTGGCTTATGTGGATTGTGTCAACACCAACCTCGGACCCGGCCTCACCTATCGGCCTTACGGCACCGGCGGTGATTTGGGCACCGAGACCACCGGCGACTATGCGCGCGCGCAATTTGCGGGCACGAACGACTACGACGTCGGGTGGACCTCCGCCAGCCAG
>Ga0187853_10002807_pt1 | contig 14072 bp, 15 predicted proteins | sample June2016WEW_6_10_2_FD_132417 | JGI IMG/M metagenome (GOLD analysis project Ga0187853, IMG submission 132417) | Peatland microbial communities from SPRUCE experiment site at the Marcell Experimental Forest, Minnesota, USA - June2016WEW_6_100 | ecosystem: Environmental > Terrestrial > Soil >... | reverse complement strand
GATGGGGATCCACCAGCACGATTCCATCCCGCCGGCGGTAAGAGGCCTTCACGGGACAGACGGTAACGCAGATGGGATTCTCACAGTTGTTACAGAGCAAGGGTAGAAAGGATTTTCGAACATAGGGATACCGCCCCTTTTCCACCTGCTTCACCCAGGAGCGCCAAACCCCCAGGGGAACTGCGTTCTCCTGCTTGCAAGCCACGGAACAAGTGTGGCAGCCAAGGCACTTTCTTAAATCGATGGCCATTCCATAGCGAACTTGGGCCATGGGTCTTTCTACCTCAGATAAGGTCTATGGGCCTCCCGCCTGCGGCGACAGAGCCTGAATTTTCCTGGCGGGAAGCAGGAACGAACGGTTAAGGCCGCACAAGACCCGATTTTAAAAGGTTCGAGCTAAACCCTGGCAATGTTTAAAGCTTGACATAAAGCAAAATGGAGATGACTAGGGCGTAAATTACCAGGGATTCGATCAAAGCCAATCCGACGATCATGGGGATGAAGATCTTCGGCTGGGCTTCCGGATTCCGGGCGATCCCCTCCAGGCCTTTGGAGATGGCAATGCCTTGCCCCAGGCCTCCACCCAGAGCGGCGATGGCAATCGCCAGGCCACAGGCCAGCCCGATAAATTTCTTGGCTTCCTGACCCAGGCCTTCTTCCGCAGCAAAGGCTCCCGAGGCAACCAAGCAGCTCAACACCAATGTCAGAGCTAGAATCCACATCACTTTTCTTCTCATTCTGTGCTACCTCCCGTTTCTTTATAAAATCTCTTCCAGCATTCTTAATTCCTAAATCGCTATATTGTTATAATGCTAAATTCCTTTTTAATGTTCAGACTCCTCGACGGCCAGGGAAATATAGATCATGGAAAGCAGCATAAAGATAAAAGTTTGAATGACGGAAACGAATACCCCCAGGACCATGGAGAGGGGAGAAAGGAAAAGGGGCAATATCAAGGGGGCCGCCAGGGTCAGGGAAAGCAGCATATGGTCCGCCATAATGTTCCCGAAAAGACGCATGGAGAGGGATAGGACCCGGGCTAAGTGGCTAATGAGCTCGATGGGAAGCATCAGGGGAGAGAGCCACAGGACGGGTCCAAGAAAATGCCTGAGGTATTTGATTCCGTGGGCCTTGACCCCATAATAATGAGTCGAAAAGAATACCACCAGGGCGCAGGCTACCGTCGTATTCAGGTTGTCCGTGGGGGGCAAAAACCCCGGCACCAGGCCGAGCAGGTTGGAGAATAAGATGAAAAAACCCAGGGTACCAATCAGGGGGAGGAATTCCCGCCCCCGGTGGCCGAGGATATCATCCAGAAATCTCAGAACCATCTCGGTGAAGAGTTCGAAGATATTCCCCAGGGTAAGGCGATCGGATGGGACGAGCGCTTCTTCTTGGGCCCCAGAAACGACCACTTTCTTAAAAGCCAGGTAGGACAACAGGCAGAGGACTAAAAGTACGAAAATGCCCATCGAAACCTGGTGAGGCAGGCTTCCCACAAAAGGTATATAATGGAACCAGGTAAAAGGGGTATGTCCAGCCATTACCAAACTCCCTTTCTGTAGGTTCTTAGAGATTCTCGGATCACTTCGAAGAAGATCCCCATGACTAATGTGGAGAGACCCACCAGGAAAGCAGCCGGGTTTACTCTCCCGTAACGGATGATCAGGAAAAGACCCGCTAACAAGGCCAAAAATTTTATCAATACCTGGAGGCCGTAGTGCCGTTTTTCCTCGAAAAAGTATCTTTCCATAATCCGCCAGAGCCAGCGAAAATTAAGCAGGGCAAGCCCTCCACCCAATACCAACCCCAAAGAAATGGACCAGCTTTGAAACCACAGGCTTGCCAGGAGGAAGAAAGCCAGGATCTGTGCGCTTCGTTTCTCGATGGAGATTAACTTCTGGGTTTCCTGCCTTTCGGCTGTCTTAGGGAAATTACTTTTTCCGTCCTTCTTTGTCAATCTCTTTCGCCAGGGATAAAAGACTGCGGAATGCGGCGACAATACCCAGAATTAAAAAAATGATTGTGAGCCACGGTTTGGTGTGGAAAAATCGGTCTAAAAGGTATCCAATCGCCAACCCGATGGCCACGGAGAGGCCCATCTCCAGGCCGATGGCGCTGACGCGCGCAAACTGTTTATAAAACTTTCTTTTATCCTCCTCCACTGGACCCAGGCCTCCGCCCTAAACTTTTTTCAGTGAGAGCAGTTTCCCGGGTCCATCCAAGGTCTTTAGGGGACCCCTGCCCAGCGTTAATGAATGAATATTCATTCAAAGGTTTAGTTAGCATATCATAAAAAATATTGTCAAGGGATTTTTTAGAATTCTTTCTCCTTTTTCCCTACTTCATAAAAAGCTCTTGCAAAATTCTTGACCTAAGGGAATATCGTCATTCCGGGCAAGCGAAGCCCGCCACCGCATGGTGTTCAGGGCGAAGCGGGGCAAGCTTTGCAGGGATGGCGGAACAAGCGACTTTTGCAAGAAGCTTATAATTCAAGGTTTTCTATCAGAAAATTAGGTTTTCTTCTCAAAAATAAGTCATGCTCGACTTTTTATGCTCCCTTTTTGAAAAGAGGAGCCGGTAATCCTTTACTCCCGTATTCCTGGAGATTTGCCGGGCTATCCGGTGGCAATCTCTTTCGCTTTGACCGTGGACCATGGTGTACAGATTGAACGGCCATTCGGGGTGGGCGGCTCGAAGATAACAGTGACTGACCGCCGGGAAAGATGCCATAGCCCGGCTGACCCGAGGGACCTGATCTTCGGGAACCTTCCAGACCACCATGGCGTTGCCCCGGTAGCCGGCTTTCTGATGGCGTAAAATAGCTCCCAAACGCCGAATCATTCCCCGACGGATGAAAACCTGGATCCTCGCCAGAAGTTCCCTCTCCTCCCAGCCGGTGTTTTGCGCGATCACCGCATAAGGGGAAGAGCAGAGGGGAAGGTCACCCTGAATTTGGGCTAAGAGCTTCCTGTCCTTCGCTGATAACTCTATCGGCTTCATGGAATCGTATCCACAGAGTCAAAATTTTAGCATGATTTATAACATAGAAGAAAAAGATGGGTCAATCTATGATTTAATAAATTTGATATGATGGTTTGTCTAGATTTTGGGAGGCTCCCCAGAAGGAAAATCGGTTCATTCTCGGGACCAACCTAAATTTATCCTTCTCCCAGCGGTCTTCTAAAAATCGCGAATGCCTATCGTGGAACGGTTTTCCCTCATACTTGGCCAGAGTGGAAAGGGAGTCTGATGAGGGTTGATGTGTCTCGGTATCCCGTAGAGATGGGGGGGTTGATAAAAAACTGATAAAAAAAACTTGACAAAGGGTACGGTTATCTGTTATTTGAATTTTGGAATCGGAATTTCACCTTCAGTAGCTGCCTTTTTCCCAAAAATATCATAAGATAAAAACTTGGTAGAATCATACAAGGAACCGGATTTCTCCCAGAGTCCACTTTTGTTCCTTATTTCTCCCCCAAGAAATAATTTTTCCAGGAGGGAAATGATTCCATGCTGATCAATTACCTACCCATATTTATTATCTTTGTCGTTGCGGTGGGGTTCGCCCTGTTCGTCATCATTGCCTCCGCTTTCCTGGGCAAACAAAAGATAACCCCCCAGAAGATGATCCCCTACGAATGCGGGATGGACCCCATCGGCCAGGCCCGTAGACCGTTTCCGGTAAAATTTATTATCGTCGCCATGCTCTTCATCATCTTCGACCTTGAGGCGGTTTTCCTCTACCCCTGGGCGGTGATTTTCCGGGACCTCAGGATCTTCGGACTGGTGGAGATGGCGGTGTTCGTCGCCATCCTCCTTGTGGGCTTCATCTACGTCTGGAAAAAAGGAGCCTTGGAATGGGAATAGAAACCCAGCTGGGCAACAATGTTCTGACTACCTCCCTGGAAAAGATTGTCAACTGGGCCCGCCGTTCCTCTCTCTGGCCGGCCGGGTTCGGGTTAGCCTGTTGTGCCCTGGAGATGATCGTAGCCGCGGCGGCCCGGTACGACATGGCCCGTTTTGGAATGGAGGTCTTTCGCGCTTCCCCTCGCCAGGCCGACCTGATGATCGTAGCCGGGACCGTGACCAAAAAGATGCTTCCTGCGGTAATTCGTATTTATGAGCAGATGACCGAGCCCAAATGGGTGATTGCCATGGGAGCCTGCGCCTCCACCGGCGGAATTTTTGATACCTATGCCACGGTTCAGGGAATCGATCAATATATTCCAGTCGATGTTTACATCCCGGGATGCCCTCCCCGGCCCGAGGCTTTGCTTTACGGGATCATCAAGCTCCATGAGAAGATCAGCAAAGAGAAACTCATTGAAAGGTAAAGGACCATGGACCTGCAAGGCGTTGTAGACCGGGTGAAGCAGAAATTTCCAGAATCGATCCTCGACATTTCTACCTTCCGGGGAGAGACCACCCTGCATCTTCGGGCCGAGGATATTCTGCCCATCTGTCGCTTTTTACACGACGATCATGATTTGGCTTTTGATTACCTTGTCGACCTCTGCGGGGTGGATTATTATCCCCGGGAACCCCGATTCGAGGTGGTCTATCATCTATGCTCAATGAAGACCAAGCTGCGGCTCCGCCTAAAAGTTTCTCTGCCCGGCGAGTCTCCCGGGGTTTCCTCGGTAGTTCCGGTCTGGAAGGGGGCGGACTGGCTGGAGAGGGAAGCCTTTGATATGTACGGAATCACCTTTCACGGGCACCCCGACCTGCGACGGATTCTTCTTACGCCCGAGTGGAAGGGGCACCCTTTACGCAAAGATTATCCGCTCCGGGGCTGATCGAAAGCCCCGGGCGATGGAGAAGGATGGAGATGGCCAATAGCGAGACGATGATCCTCAACATGGGACCTTCACACCCCAGCACCCACGGCGTGCTGCGGGTCATCCTGGAGCTGGACGGGGAGGTGGTGGTCAAGGCCACGCCGGACATCGGGTTTCTTCACCGGGGCCTGGAGAAGCTGGCCGAGAGCAAGACCTACCATCAATGTATTCCCTTGACCGACCGGCTGGATTACGTGGCCGGCATGTCCAACAACTTTGCTTACGTTCTGGCCGTGGAGAAGCTCCTGGGGATCGAAGTTCCTTCCCGGGCCCAGGCCATCCGGGTTCTGCTCAGCGAACTGCAGAGGATTGCCAGCCATATCTTATGGCTGGGGACCCATGCCCATGACATTGGGGCCATGACCCCCCTCTTCTACTCCCTCCGGGAGCGGGATGAGATCCTTTTTATGTTCGAGATGGTCTGCGGCTCCCGCCTGACGCCCTCCTACTTCCGCGTCGGCGGGCTGGCTCAGGATTTACCCGACGGCTTTGAGGAAAAATGCCGGGAATTCACCCGGACCTTCCAATCTCATGTGGACGAATACGAAACGCTCTTGACCAAGAATAAAATATGGATGCGCCGTACCCAGGGAGTGGGAGTGATCTCCGCGGAAGAAGCCATCAACTGGGGGATAAGCGGGCCGATCCTGCGGGCTTCCAACGTGAACTGGGACCTGCGGAAGGCCATGCCTTACAGTGGGTATGAAGCCTACGATTTTATCGTCCCCACAGGGAAGAATGGCGATACGTACGACCGGTACCTGGTGCGGATGATGGAAATGCGGCAGTCTAACGAAATCGTCCGCCAGGCTTTGGACAAGATGCCGGGCGGGCCCATCCTGGCGGACAATCCCCATGTGGTCTTTCCGCCCAAGGTGAAAGTACAGGAAAGTATCGAGTCCTTGATCCATCATTTCCATCTGGCCACCGAAGGTTTTCCCACTCCTAAGGGGGAAGTCTACGCCAGCATCGAATCCACCAAGGGAGAGCTGGGATTCTACCTGGTCAGCGATGGAACCAATAAGCCCTGGCGCTTCCGGGTGCGCCCGCCGTCCTTTATAAACCTGAGTGCACTGCCTATCATGGTTCAAGGGCGGCTGGTTTCTGACGTAGTGGCCATCATTGGATCAATCGATATCGTCCTGGCCGAAATCGACCGCTAACCCAGAGGAAAGGCTTGCGCCATGACCTTGCGGGAGGTTGTTGAGAAACTGGGAATGAAACCGGCATCTGCCCTACCCCGGCTTTCTCAGGAATTTACTGGAGGATACGTCAGCGACCTTTTGAGCGATGTGATGGCTAATGCCAAGGCAGGGGATGTTTGGATCACGCTCCAGATTCATCAGAATATCGTAGCGGTGGCGACGTTGAAAGAACTCGCCGGCATCATTATTATCGGGGGAAGGCAGCCGGAAAAACAGACCCTGGCCAAAGCGGAGGAGGAAAAAATCCCCCTTCTCCTCAGTGAGTTGACCGCCTTTGAGGTGGCCGGGCGACTTTACCAGATGGGTATTTCCGGAAGATGATCCGGTTCGGTCCGTGCAAGACCTGTCCTTGCATATACTAGATATCGTAGAAAATTCCCTGGCCGCCGGCGCAAGGAGGGTGGAGGTTCGAATCGAAGAAGACCTCCAGGAGGACCGGTTGACGATAGAGATTATGGATGACGGTTGCGGCATGGATGAAACCATGGTGAAGCAAGCTCTGGACCCCTTTTTTACTACCAAGACCACCCGTCGGGTGGGGCTGGGGCTGCCACTTCTGACGGAAGCGTGCCGCATATGCAACGGGGAGCTTTGCTTACAATCCTGTCCGGGACAGGGCACGACGGTGAAGGCCACGTTTCAACACAGTCACATCGACCGGAAGCCCCTGGGCCAGATGGGGGATACGCTCATTACCTTGATTGTCGGCCATCCCGAAGTGGACCTTCTCTACGAACACCGGAAGGATGGAAAGATTTTTTCCCTGGATACCCGGGAGATCAAGTCCGATCTGGGAGATATCCCCTTGAACGCGCCCCAGGTCGTTTCGGCCTTACGGACCCTCATTCTTTCCGGTCTGGAAGGGCTCGGAATTTAGGAAAGAACGCATCCTGGTCGAGGAAAGGCAAGAGTTATGACTGAGGAAAAAGGCCTGGCCGGAGCGGAATCCGGGAAAATCCCTCCGGAGCAATGGAAGAAGATCGATGAGATCATCGAGAAGTACAAGCACAAAGAGGGAACCCTGATCCCGGTCCTCAAGGAGACCCAGGAAGTCACCGGGTATCTTCCCCTGGAAGTCCAGAAGTACGTCGCCGAAGGCATGAAGCTTCACCCCAGCCAGGTCTTCGGGGTGGTAACCTTCTATTCTCTCTTTACCATGACTCCCCGCGGGCGCCATATCGTTCGGGTCTGCCTCGGTACAGCCTGTTACGTACGCGGCGGACAGGCCATTCTGGACCTGTTAAAGAAGGAATTCAACATAGATGTAAACCAGACGACCTCGGACCTCCGCTACACCCTGGAGGTAATCAACTGCCCGGGAACCTGCGGTTTGGCCCCGGTGTTGTGCGTAGACGAAGATGTCCACGGGATTCCGGAGCCGGTCAAGGCCGTGGAGATCTTGAAAGAGTATACCTGAACCACTGCGTTTGGGGAGGAAAGAACGAATGGCCAAATTATCCATCGAAGACTTGAAAAAGATCAAAGAGTCGGTCCAGGCCAGCGTCACCCTGCGGGAAGGGGGCTACCGGGCCAAGGTCAACATCCACATGGGAACCTGCGGGATCGCTTCCGGAGCCCGGCAACTCATGACCGCGGTGATGGACGAGATCCAGAAACGGGACGTCAAGGACGTCATCGTGACCACCTCGGGATGTGCGGGGCTTTGCAGCCGGGAACCCATGATCACCGTGGAACTCCTCGGGGAGGCGCCCGTCAAATATGTAGACCTTAATGCGGACAAGATGCGGGAAATATTTGCCGAGCATGTCCTCGGGGGGAAGCCCGTCGAAAAATACGCTCTGGCTGTGGGAAGTGAGACGACGTTTTAGCATTTGAGGAGGTAAGCGCTAGATGGCAACGAAAATGTTTCGGTCCCATATCCTGATGTGCGCTGGCACGGCCTGCGTTTCCTGCGGGACTTTTAAAGTGCGGGCCCGGCTGGAGAAAGAGCTGAAGGATCGGGGACTCGACGAAGAAGTTAAGGTCGTGATCACGGGATGCAACGGGTTCTGCGCCGAAGGCCCGATCGCGGTGGTCTATCCGGAAGGAATCTTCTACGGGCATTTGAAGCCCGAATATATGGCCGAGATCGTGCAGGAGCATATTCTCAAGGGCCGGCCGGTTCCCAAGTACTTTTACAAAGAGCCGGTAAAGAAAGAGGCCATCCCCCGGATGAAAGATATTCCTTTCTTCGGCCTCCAGGTCTTACGGGTCCTGCGCAACCGGGGGTTGATCAATCCGGAGTCCATCGAGGAGTACATCGCCAAGGATGGATATGTGGCCCTGCATAAGGCCCTCACCCAGATGACCCCCGAGCAGATTATTGCCGAGATGAAAGAATCTGGCCTCCGGGGCCGGGGGGGCGCGGGGTTCCCCACCGGAGATAAGTGGGAGGAATCCAGAAAGTACAACCGCTTCCCCAAGTACGTGATCTGCAACGGGGATGAAGGCGACCCCGGGGCCTTCATGGACCGGAGCGTCCTGGAAGCCGACCCGCATGCCGTTTTAGAGGGCATGGCCATCTGCGCCAGGTCCATCGATTCCCATGAAGGGTATCTCTATGTCCGCGCCGAGTATCCTCTGGCCATCAAACGACTGAATTTGGCCATCGAGCAGGGCCGCAACCTGGGCGTTTTGGGAAAAGATATCTTTGGGACCGGTTTCGACTTCGACGCCTATGTTTACCCGGGAGCCGGGGCCTTCGTGTGTGGAGAATCCACCGCCTTGATGTATTCCCTGGAGGGAAAGAGGGGAATGCCCAGGGCCAAGCCCCCGCGGTCGGCCGAAGCAGGCCTGTGGGGAATGCCCACGGTTTTGAATAACGTGGAGACCTTTGCCAATGTTCCCCAGATTCTCATCAATGGGGCCAAGTGGTTTAACAGCCTGGGTACAGAGAAGAGCAAGGGGACCAAGGTCTTTTCCCTCGCTGGGTCGGTGAACAACATCGGTTTGGTCGAAGTGCCCATGGGGATTTCCATGCGCTCCATCGTCTTTGACATCGGGGAAGGGATCAAAGGGGGAAAGAAGTTCAAAGCTGCCCAGCTGGGGGGACCCTCGGGGGGCTTTGTACCGGAACACCTTCTGGACACCCCCGTGGATTATGACTCCCTGGAGGCTACGGGAGCCATCATGGGCTCAGGGGGGATCGTTATCTGCGACGAAGCCACCTGCATGGTGGACTCGGCCCGATTCTTCACCGCCTTCTGCGTGGATGAATCCTGCGGGAAATGCGTCCCTTGCCGGATCGGTCTGTCGGTCATGTTAAAAAAACTGGAAAATATTGTGGGAGGAAAAGGGCAGGAAGGGGACGTGGAATTCCTGGATGATCTGGGACGCCACATCGTTCGGATGTCCCATTGCGGGCTGGGGCAGTCGGCTCCCAACCCGGTGCTTTCCACCATCCGCCATTTCCGGCAGGAGTATGATGAGCATATCCGGGACAAGCACTGTCGTTCCCTGGTCTGCACGCCCCTGATCCGCTTTGAAGTGAAGGAAGAGAAATGCAAGATGTGCGGGCTCTGCATGAAGGCGTGTCCCAGTAACGCCGTCACCTGGGAGAAGAAAAAACCGGCTCAGATCAACAAAGATCTTTGCACCAAGTGTAAATCCTGCATCCGGGCCTGCCGGTTCTGGGCCATAGAATGAATTTTAACCGCCGAGATCGCGGAGAGCGCAGAGAAGAATAAGAATTAACGAAATATAGCCTAAAGCAGCAGTTTATGTTTTGGTTTGATTTAATTTAGCTCGTCGGTCTCTGCGTTCTCTGCGGTGGAAAAAAGTAAAGAGCAGGTTATTGATGGCTAACAAAGAGGAAAGAATGGTAACTCTGACAATCGATGGAGTCCAGGTTTCGGTTCCCCCGGGCACGATGATCGTGGAGGCTGCCGCCAAAGCCGGGATCAAGATTCCCACGCTCTGCAACAACAAACGGCTCGTCCCCTACGGAGCCTGTCGGATCTGTGTTGTCCAGCAGAAGGGGCGTAAAGGGCTGACCCCTGCCTGTTTCAATCCGGTCCGCAACGGGATGGAAATCCTGACCAACACTCCCGAGGTAATCAAAGCTCGCCAGATCCAGCTTCAGCTCATATTAATCTCCCATCCTCTGGAATGTCCGGTATGCGATGCGGGCGGGCAGTGCCAGCTGCAGGACCTGGTTTACGAATACGGGGTGTCCGATAACCCCTTCAAGGGCGAGAAGGCCGACCTGCCCACCGATCATGTCTCCCCTTTTGTCGAGCGAAACCTCAATCGATGCATTCTTTGCGGCATGTGCGTACGAATCTGCGACGAGGTGGTGGGCGCCAACGAGCTCTCCTTCGTCAACCGGGGAATCAAGACCAAGGTCGGAACGGACTTTGACCGGCCCATGAATTGCGAATTCTGCGGCCAGTGCGTGTCCGTCTGCCCGGTGGGAGCCCTGAATGACCGGATCTTCTTGCACAAAGCCCGGGTCTGGGATCTCAAAGAAACCAACACGGTCTGCGCCTACTGCGGGGTTGGGTGCACCTTAACGGTGGGAACAAACAAAAAAACGGGCCGGATCCTCCGGGTCCGGGCTGATGAAGAGCTCGGGCTAAACCAGGGGAACCTCTGCGTGAAAGGGCGGTTTGGCTGGGAATATGTCCCCAGCCCGAAACGGCTGACTTCTCCTTTAATCCGGAAAGATGGAGCGTTGGTTGAAGCTTCCTGGGAAGAGGCCATCGGCCTGGTGGCTCGGCGCTTCCAGGAGATAAAAGCTCTGGCCTCCGGAAAAGCTCTAGCCGGTCTGGCCTCATCGCGGTTGACCAATGAAGAACTCTATCTCTTCCAGAAGCTCCTCCGGGGAGTTCTGGGGACCAACCATATTGACCATGCCGGCGGGTATAGCTACGCGGCTCATCTGGCCCTGCGGGATTCCCTGGGATATGCGGCTTCCACCAATTCGATCAACGAGATTCGCAAGGCGGACGTGATCATGGCCCTGCGCTCCGACCTTTCGGAAACCCATCCGGTGATCAAATCCGAAGTAGTTCTGGCGGTGAAGCGCCGCAAAGCCAAGCTGATCGTGGTGAATAGCCGGAACATTCAGCTCAACAAATTTTCCGCCCTGAACCTGCGGGTGAAACCGGGAAGCGAGGTCAGCCTGGTCAATGGGATGATGCAGGTGATTGTCCGTGAAGGATTGGCCAATGAGGAATTCATCCAGTCCCGCACCGAGGGAATAGAAGCCCTAAAACGTACCCTCGAATCCTATACCCCGGAAAAGGTAGAGGCGAAAACCGGTGTGGCGGCGGCGACTCTTTCGGAAGCCGCCCGCCTGTACGCCAAGGCCAAGAATGGAGTGATCTTAATTTCCACTGGCCAGAACTCGGGAAAGCAGGACCCGGCCCTGGCGCAGGCCGCGGCGAACCTGGCTCTTCTGACCGGGAAGATCGGGAAGGAAAGTTGTGGAGTCTTCGTCCTGGGCGAAAAGAACAACGCTCAAGGCGCCCTGGATATGGGCATCACTCCCGGCTTCCTACCGGGCTATGGCGATATAAAGGATGCCGGGGAACGTTCCCGGTTTGAGAAAGTTTGGAACCTCACCATCCCCAATCAACCGGGTATGGGGGGGCTGGCCATCCTCCAGGCTATTGAAGAAAGAAAGATCAGGGGTCTTTACCTGGCCGGGGAGAACCCTCTGGTCACCTATCCTGATTCCGGACGGACTGGGAAGGCATTATCCTCGCTGGACTTCCTGGTGGTGCAGGATTGTTTCTTAACCGAAACGGCTTCCCTGGCCCACGTGGTCTTGCCCGCTGTCACCTTTGCGGAAAAAGAAGGGACTTTTACCAACGTCGACCGGCGAGTCCAGCGAGTCCGCCCGGCGTTGGGGCCGCTGGGACAAGCCAAGTCAGACCTGTGGATCTTCCAATCCCTGGCCAAGGAGATGGGGGTCAAATTCGGGGCGTCTTCAGCCCAGGCGGTGAATGACGAGATCCGGATCCTCGTCCCCCTTTACGGCGGGATCAGCTATGCCCGGCTCGACTCCTCCGAAAACCCTGCGGGGTTGCAGTGGCCCTGCCCTTCCTCCGATCATCCGGGAACCTCTATTCTCTACGGGAAAGACTTCCCCCGGGGCAAGGGGAAATTTGTCCCCGCGGAATTTGAGGAAGAACCGGGCGAGGCCGATTCTTCCTTCGCCCTCATGACCGGGCCGACCATGTTCCATTCTGGTTCTCTATCTACCCTGAGCCCGGGACTCGCCCGGCTGCAGGGGGAGAGTTTCGTGTTGGTCCATCCTTCGGATGCCCGGAACCTTGGCCTGGCCGATGGTCAGAAGGTAACTCTGGAGTCCAGGCAGGGAAAGATTACGGCAAAGGTGTCCATCTCCGGGAAGGCCGCCCCCGCCGTTCTCTTCGTTCCTTACCATTTTGGGAATGGGGGGAACCAGCTGACCGGATGGGATTTGCGGATGACCCGGGTGAAGCTCCAGAAAGGGTAACGCTACCTCTATTCAATCTCTTCACCGCAAAGTTCGTAGAAAGCGCAGAGTCTGATGAATTCGAGAAAAAACATCAAAGAATTGAGTTTGGATCTTTAGTTTTGGTAATTTAATTATTCTCTGCGATCTCCGCGCTCTCTGCGGTCAACGCTAGCAGAAAGAGGATCAAGTAATGCTCGACATGCTCATTTATCTTCTCATTGCCCTCGTGAAGGTGCTGATCGTTTTTTCGGGCATGATGCTCATCGTGGCCTACACGACGCTCATGGAAAGAAAAGTCCTGGGCCACATGCAAATACGCTTCGGCCCCAACCGCGTTGGACCTTTCGGCCTGCTCCAGCCCGTCGCCGACGGCCTGAAGCTCTTCTTCAAGGAGGACATTACCGTTCCTTTCGCCAATAAGGTGATTTACACGCTGGCGCCGACGGTCCTGGTGATTACCGCCATTGCGAGTTATGCCGTCATCCCCTTCGGAGACAGCGTCACCATCATGGGGAAGAAGATCGATATGGTGGTGGCCGACGTCAATGTGGGGTTGCTCTACGTCTTGGCCATCTCCTCCCTGGGAATCTACGGCGTGGTAATGGGAGGTTGGGCTTCGAATAACAAATATTCGCTCCTGGGGTCTATCCGCTCCTCGGCCCAGATGATCAGCTACGAACTCTCTCTGGGCATTTCCATCATGGGAGTGCTGATGATCACCGGGTCTCTGTCCCTCACCCGGATTGTAGAAGCCCAGTCTTCCGTGTGGTTCGTCCTCTACCAGCCGCTGGGGTTTATCATCTACTTGATTTCGGCGGTGGCCGAGTGCAGCCGGACCCCCTTTGATTTGACCGAATGTGACAATGAGCTGGTGGCCGGTTACCAGACCGAGTACAGCTCGATGAAATTTGCCCTGTACTATCTGGCGGAGTACGCCCATATCCTGGTGGTAAGTTCCGTGGCCGTGACCCTCTTCTTCGGAGGATGGCATGGCCCCTTCTTGCCGCCCGTGATCTGGTTCCTGATTAAGGTCTTTTTTTTCATCTTCTTTTTCATCTGGATTCGGGCGACTTTTCCCCGTTTCCGTTACGACCAGTTGATGAAATTCGGCTGGAAAGTTCTCTTCCCCCTGGCCCTTTTAAATATCATGCTCACTGCGGTGGGACTGATCCTTTTTTCTTAGAAGAGACCGGGAGAACAGCTTGCGAGGAAAGCTATGATTATACCGTTGCTGAAAGGATTGGGACTGACGTTGCGGACCTTTTTCACCCGTCCGATAACGATTCAGTATCCGGAGCAGAAGATGGTCATGTACCCCCGGTTCCGCGGCCTCCACGAACTGACCCGGGATTCGGAGGGAAAGCTGCTTTGTGTGGCCTGTGAACTCTGCGCGGCGGTCTGCCCGGCCAACTGCATACGGGTCGAACCCTCTGAAGGTCCGACGCATAAGCGTTTCCCCAAGGTCTACGAAATTGACCTGGGGCGTTGCATCTTTTGCGGTTTCTGCCAGGAAGCTTGTCCCTACGGGGCGATCCTCCTGAGAGGCAACTATGAAATTGCCGATTACACCCGGAAGGACCT
>Ga0187853_10002800_pt1 | contig 14104 bp, 13 predicted proteins | sample June2016WEW_6_10_2_FD_132417 | JGI IMG/M metagenome (GOLD analysis project Ga0187853, IMG submission 132417) | Peatland microbial communities from SPRUCE experiment site at the Marcell Experimental Forest, Minnesota, USA - June2016WEW_6_100 | ecosystem: Environmental > Terrestrial > Soil >... | reverse complement strand
CCGCCGCGTACCACTTGCGAAAGCTGGGAGTGGAGGCGGATGTTCTGGAGAGAGGAGCACATCCGGGTGGAGCGTGCCGCACGAGCTCCCGTGACGGCTTCCACTTCGACCTCACCGGCCACCTCTTGCACCTCGCGCGCCCCGAGAGCGGGGAACTGCTGCGCGAGATCGGGATCCGCAACGCGTTGCGCTCGCACCGGCGGCGAGCGGGCATCGCTCTTGCGGGGTGCGTGACGCCGTACCCGATCCAGATCAACACCTACCGGCTCCCCCGCGAGATCCGGCGGGACTGCCTGCTGGGCTTTATCGAGGCCCACCTCCGGAAGTCCGATCCAGACACGCAGCCCCGCAACTTCCTGGACTGGGTGCTTTCCAGGTTCGGTGAGGGTTTCGCCCGCCACTTTTTCATCCCCTACAACCGCAAGCTGTTCTGCACGGAACCCTCGGAGCTGACCACCGAGTGGGTCGGTCGCTACGTCCCGCGGCCTGACCTCGCGGACGTGGTCGACGGGTCCCTCGGTCTCTACCGCAAGCGTATCGGGTACAACGCGACCTTCCTCTACCCGCGCGAAGGGGGCATTCAACTCCTCGCCGATGCCATCGCGGCCGCGCTCCCCCCCGTGCGGCTCTCGTGTGCAGTTCGCGCGCTACACCTCGAAGCGAAGGAGGTGGTCCTCGAGTCGGGGGAGGCGGTGCCCTGGGATGCGCTCGTGGTGACTGCACCGTTGTCGCACCTGGTTGCGATGACGGCGGACCTGCCCGTCGCCGGGCGCGCTGCCGCTGCGCGCCTGCGGGCTGTAGCGGTCGTGAACGTGAACCTCGGTGTCCGCGGGGCGGCGCCGCGCCGCGAGCACTGGCTGTACGTCCCGGAGGAACGCTTCCCGTTCTACCGCGTCGGGATTCCGTCGAACCACGGGAGGGTTGCGCCGCCAGGATTCCACACGCTCTCGGTCGAGGTGAGCTTCATGGCCGGCGCGGCGCCGCCGGCTGGCCTGCGCGAGCGTTGCCTCGAGGGTCTGACGGAGCTCGGGCTGCTGCGCGACGCCGCCGACGTGGTCACCGTGGACGAAATGCACCTCGATCCTGCCTACGTGATCTTCGAGGCGTCGCGCCCCGAGGCGGTGTCGACGCTGCGCGACGCCTACCGCGCCGCCGGCGTCGTGCTGGCCGGGCGGTGGGCGGAGTGGAAGTACTCCACGATGGAGGACGCGCTTTGGGACGGCGCCGGCGTGGCGCGTCGGCTGGCGCGATGAGCCGCCTGAGGGTCCTGCACGCGATCACCATGCTCGAACTCGGCGGGGCGCAGCGCAACACGCTGGATACCGTCGCAAGGCTCGACCGGCGCGAGTTCGCCGTTGCGCTCGCGTGCGCCGATGCCGGCGAGTTGCTCCCCGAGGCGCGCCGTCTCGCCGAGGTGCAGCTCTTCGAGCTCCGCCACCTACGGCGTGAGATCCGGCCGTGGGCGGACCTCCGGGCGTACTTCGAGTTGAGGAAGGCGATCCGGCGCTTCTGTCCCGACCTCGTGCACACGCACTCCTCGAAGGCGGGGATCCTGGGCCGGCTGGCGGCCCGGCGCGAAGGCGTGCCGCTGGTGGTTCACTCCGTTCACGGGTTCGGGTTCGGCCCGCACCAGAGGCCGCCTGTCCGCTGGGCGTTTCTCTCGGCGGAGAGGATGGCGGCTCGCCGAACCGACGCGTTCATCACGGTGTCCCATCGCAACCTTCAGGACGGTGCCCGCCTCGGCCTTTTTCCCGAGGAGCGGGCACGCGTGATCCGCTCTGGGGTCGACCTCGCGGTGTTTCGCGCCCATGCCGGCGGTGAGGGCGTGCGCGCCGAGCTGGGGATCCCAGCCGATGCTCCTCTCGTGGTCCAGATCGCGTGTTTCAAGCCGCAGAAGGCTCCCGAGCGGTTTGTCGAGGTTGCGGCCGGGCTCGCGGCGCACTTCCCCGACGCGCACTTCCTGCTGGTGGGTGACGGTGAGCTTCGGAGGGCGCTCGAACGACAGGGGCGCGAGGCGGGGCTCGACGGGCGCCTCCACCTCCCCGGGTGGCGACGTGACATTCCGGCGGTCCTGGATGCGGCGACCGTTGTCACGCTCACCTCGCGATTCGAGGGTTTGCCGCGCGCCCTGGTGGAAGCTCTGGCAGCTGGCGTTCCCGTCGTCGCGATGGCGGTGGACGGCGTGCCCGAGGTTGTGCGGGACGGTGAGAACGGTTTCCTGGTCGCGGAAGGCGATGTGAAGGGTCTGGTCTCGCGCGTCGCCGCGATCCTGGGCGACCCCGAACTGAGAAGACGACTGGCCGGTGCAGCGGACCGGGATCTCGCAGAGTTCGAGCGCGACACGATGGTGCGGCAGCAGGAGGGGCTCTACCGGGAGCTGGCCCGCAAGAAAGGAACACGAGGGATGCAACCCCGGAACCGTGCCTTGCCCGTGTCCCCCATCCGCGGCACCCAACGAGGGAAACATGGCTGAGAGTTTCGTCCCCGCCTGGTTCCCGCTCATGGTGGCTGTCGCCTACGGCCTCGTGTTCGGAAGTTTCCTCAACGTCGTGGTCCACCGCCTGCCGCGTGGAATGTCGCTCCTTCACCCGCGGTCGCACTGCCCGGCGTGCGGGGCTTTCGTGCGCTGGTACGACAACATCCCGATCCTGTCGTACGTGGTCCTGCTCGGACGCTGCCGGGCCTGCAAGAAGCCGATCTCTCCGCGCTATCCCCTCGTCGAGCTCGCGACGGGAACCCTCGCGGCGGGAGTGGTGGCGCGCTTCGGCTTGACCATCATGGGCTTGGAGGCGATGCTGCTCGTGATGCTCCTACTGCCTCTGGCCTTCATCGACCTCGAACACCACCTGCTGCCGGACGTCTTGACGCTCCCAGGCATCGCGATCGGCCTGGCGTGCTCCTGGGCGGGGGGGGTCGCGACCATCACCGACGCGTTCGTGGGGGCGGCAGTGGGCGCCGGTCTCCCCTACGCCGTGATGGTGACGTACCGCCGCCTGCGCGGTGTGGAGGGAATGGGACTGGGCGACGTCAAGCTCCTGGCGATGATCGGGGCCTTCCTCGGATGGCGAGGGATGCTGCTCACGCTCGGCGTGGGCGCCACCTGCGGTGCCGTTGTCGGTCTGGCTCTCATCGCCGCAGGCAGGGGTCGGCGCGACACCGAACTGCCGTTCGGTACGTTTCTCAGCGCCGCGGCGTGCCTGCTGCTGTTTGCCGAACCGGCGATCCTCCGACTGCTTGGGTGGGTGCGTCGGTGAAATCCGGCCTCCCTTCCCGCCGTTTCCGCGAAGCGCGCCTCCTGATCGGCGCGACGCTGGTGATGCTGGTCGGGATGGTGGTAGCGGAGATGGCGGGGGTTTTCGTGGTCACTCGCCTCGTCGAGGAGGAAGCACGGCGGGCCGCACTCGCCACCACACAGGTGCTCGCCGGGAGGATCGCAGGGGGCGAGGCACCCCGCTTCAGCGCTGGGCTGCGCACCGAGGGGTGGGGGCTCGTGATCCTGCAGGACGGCAAGATCCTCGAGCGAATCGGAGTTACCGGCCCTGACGTGCCGGCGTGGTGGCCCTGGACATCGCGCACGGAGTGGGAGCGGCGAGGCCAGCTCGTCGCGGGACCCGTCACGACGGCGGCGGGCAACGTCCTGGTGGCCTACCAACCTCTCGCCGACGGCCGGGTCGTTCGAGCCGTCGTGCCGGTGTCGGGTGCGGGTGCGGTCGGGAGGTGGCGGAGCGTCGGCGCCGTGCTCGGTTTCGCTGTCGCACTCGGGGGCGGTCTCGTGGCCTGGGCCCTGATCGCAAGGGTCCTCGCACCGTACAGGGAGCTTCTCGCCGAAGCGGTACGAGTGACCGGCGGGCCACGGGGCGAGGCCGAGGACCGATTTCTCGTGGAGACGTTCCGAGACACGGTCCGGCGGCTCGAACAATCGGAAGCGGCGTTGCGACGTCGAGCCGACGAGCTCGAGGTGCTGGCTGGCGTGCTGACCCGAGGCTCGTCCGCGGGAGTCGTGATCACCGAGCCCGGCGGTTCGGTGCGCGCAGCCAATCCGGCCGCCCATGAGGTCGTACCGTCGTTGAGAGTGGGGGAGCCGATCCCGGCACCGCTGGCTGAGGCCCGGAGGGAGGCGCGCCTGGGCGGTCGGGTCGTCGAGGTCCGGCGACTGCCGCTGCTGGCCGCCGGTGGGGAAACGCAGGGAGAGGTCGTGTTCCTCGCCGACCGCACAGGGGTGGAAGCTCTCGAGCGGGCGCTCGCGGAGCGGGAGCAGATGGCCGGTCTGGGCGAGCTCGCTGCCGGGATGGCGCACGAGCTGCGCAACGCTCTCACAACCATGCGCGGCTACATCCGTCTCCTCCCGGGTGCGGGTCCCGACGAGGGCGCCCGCTTCATCGCGGCGATCAACGAGGAGGCGGAGAGCCTCGTCGATATCCTTGAGCGGTTCCTCCGTTTCGCTCAACCCCGCGACCTCCGTCGGGAACCGGTCGATCTGATGGCACTGGTGGAAGAGGCGGCCGGCAGGGTTCGTGCCGCTTTTCCGGCGGTTCCCGTGAGCGTGGCGGGAACTTCGGCCGTTGTTGTCGGAGACTCGCTCGCTCTCGCTGTCGTGGTGGAGAACCTGCTCCGAAACGGTGTCGAAGCCGCTTCAACGACAGGAGGTTCTGTCGCCGTTCATGTCGAGGCGACGACGGTCGCCGTTCGGGTGGTGTTCGAGGACGACGGACCCGGCGTCGCCGACGAGGTCCGCGAGCGCATCTTCCTTCCGTTCTTCTCGAGCAAGCCGTCGGGGGGTCTCGGGTTGGCGCTCGCGCGCCGTTTCGCGCGCCTGCACGGAGGGGACGTGGAGCACGAGCAGCGGGAAGGCGGCGGCGCCAGATTCGTCGTATGGTTGCCGCGCCAGGGTGTGACGTGAACGCCCCGGTACTCGTGGTGGAAGACCGGAGCCGGCTGGGCGAGATGCTGGCAGAGACGTTGCGCAGGGAGGGATACGAGGTCGAGCTTGTGATGCGCGGCGATGTGGCGGTCGAAAGGGTGCGCCACGGCGGGCCGTACCTTGCGGTTGTCACCGATCTCAAGCTTCCGGGCGCGGATGGGCTCTCTGTGCTGCGTGCGGCTCGAATTGCGGACCCGCTCCTGCCAGTCTTCTTGATCACGGGGTACGCCACGGTCGAAACGGCGGTGGCGGCACTCAAGATGGGCGCGAGGGACTACTTCCCGAAACCGCTGGACATCGAGCGGGTGCTGGAGGTCGTTCGAGCAGCCTGCGAGCCGCGACGGTCGCTCCTGTCCACGCCGCCGACCGGCGAGGGGACGCAGGAGCTGGTGGGCTCGTCCCCGATCTTCTCGGGAGCCTTGACCGCGCTCCGGCGAGTGGCTCCCACCGACGCGGCGGTGTTGCTGCTCGGCCCGTCGGGGAGCGGCAAGGAGCTGTTCGCCCGGGCGCTCCACCAGCTCTCCCGGCGAAAGGACGGTCCGTTCGTGCCGTTCAATTGCGCGGCCGTGCCGGAAAGCCTGGTGGAATCGGAGCTGTTCGGACACGAGCGCGGGGCGTTCACCGGCGCCACCGCCCGGCACGTCGGTCGCTTCGAACAGGCCCATCGCGGCACGCTCTTCCTGGACGAGATCGGGGAGGTGCCGATCGGAACGCAGGCCAAGCTCCTGCGGTCGTTGGAGGAGCACCGCATCACCCGGCTCGGCGGCGAGGGCGAGATCACGGTCGACGCGCGGGTGGTCGCCGCGTCCAACCGGGATCTCGACGGGGCGGTGGCCGAGGGCTCATTTCGCCGCGACCTCTTCCACCGGCTCTCAGTCTTCCCGATCCGGCTGCCAGCTCTCGCGGAGCGCCGGGACGACATCCCCACGCTGACGCTGCACCTCCTCAGCCGTGCCGGCGAGCGTCACAACGTGGCTGTGCCGGCGCTGAGGCCGGCCGCAATGGCCGCTCTCGTCCTCGCGCCGTGGCCTGGAAACGTTCGGGAGCTCGCCAACCTCCTGGAGCGGGCCGTCATCCTCGCGGAGGGGCGCATCGTCGGCGTGGGCGAACTCGGCCTCGACCCGGTGGCCTGTCGTCCCGGCCTCGACGATACTGATGCCCGCGGCCTCGCGCTGCGCCTGTGCGTCGGCGAGACCGAGGAGCTGGCGCACTTCCTTGGGATCCCGGAAGCAACGCTGCAGGAGCGAGGCTAGCCCGTCAGGGCCGCCGCTACCGCGCGGACCAGCAAGGAGTCCTGCTCCGGGAAGATCGCTCTCAGGTCGAGCACAACGAGATCTTCCTCGACGCGCCCGATCACGGGAGGACGGGCGCGACGGAGGCGGTCCGCAGCGCTCTCCCCGCCGGAAACGGTGACGGCCCAGGACGGCACGGTCTGGTCCGGTGTCGTGCCGCCTCCGAGGACCGCCCTCGACGGGCGGAAGCCGGCTACGATCCCCTTCAGCTCGAGGCGCCGCGCGACCCGACGCGCACGGGAGCGAATTGCACTCGCCAGCGCCGCGAGGAGACGGTAGAGCGGGACCTCCTCGGGACGCTCGGCGAGGTAGGCGTCGAGCGTCGTTGCGAGCACAGCCAGGGAAGTCTTGTCGGGGCGGACTGCCCGGCGCAGCGGGTGGTGGCGCATCCCGGCGATGACCGCGTCCGTGCCGACCACGATTCCGGCCTGGGGACCGCCGAGGAGCTTGTCGCCTGAGAAGAGCACGGCATCGACACCGGCCGCGAGGATCTCCCGCACCGACATCTCGTGGCGGAGCCCGTAGCGTGCGAGGTCGAGATGGCAGCCGGAACCCTGGTCTACCCACACCGGGATGCCGCGCCTCCGTCCGAGCGCGACGAGATCCCCGAGCTTCGGTGTGGCGACAAAACCCTCGAGAGCGAAGTTCGAGCGATGGACCACGAGGATTCCCCCGGTGTTGTCCCCGACAGCGCTCGCGAAATCGCCGGAATGGGTCCGGTTGGTGCAGCCGACCTCGACGAGGCGCGCCCCGCTCGCCGCCATGATGTCGGGGAGGCGGAATGCCCCGCCGATCTCGATGAGCTCGCCGCGCGACACGATCACCTCGCGCCCGGCTGCGTGCGCCGCGAGCAGCAGGACCAGTGCGGCGGCGTTGTTCGTGACCACCGTGGCAGCCGCCGCCCCGAAGTAGCGAGCCAGGCGGGCCGTGACCGGCGCCAGGCGCTCACCCCGCTCGCCCGAGGCCAGGTCGTACTCCAGGGCCACGTAGCCGGGGTTTGGAACGGTGAGCTGCGGCGACCGGCCCAAGTTTGTGTGGATCAGAACCCCGGTCGCGTTGAGGACTTCCGGGTACGCGACGGCTGCCCTGCGCTCCAGAAGAGCGCGCACCTCGGAAGCGATTGCCTCGAGAGAGGGAACAGGCTCCCCCTGCGCGACCCTCGCCCGCGCCGCTGCGAGAAGATCGCGTGCGGCCTGACGCGTAGCCGCAGCGCCGTAGCGTGCTCCGGCGTCGGCCACCTCTCGCGAAGCGAGGACCCGGTGGACGGCAGGAAGTGCGGCGAGATGGTTGGACATGGGTCGATTCTACCCGGTGTTCGCTGCCTGGAAGGAACACCCGGCCTGGGAGGGCGTTGCGTGACCGAGCGCCGCCGGTCGAGGAGGTTGTATTCTTTCGGTGGAATGAGTACGCCGGACCTGATCGCCCAGCTCGAGCGCTGGCTCGTGGAATTGGCCCGCAAGTGGGAGCGTTTTTTCGCGGGTGACCGTCAAGTCCCGTTGCCCCCGGAGCGCGAACGGGCGGCGCTGGAGAGGCGGCTGCAGGAGCTCAGCCGGACCGAAGGGCGCTCCGCGTCCGAGAAGTTCCGCATGGAACAATTGCTTCACCGGTTTTCCACGTACAGCCAGCTCTGGCAGCGAATGCTCCGGGATAAGGAAGAGGCTCGGGTCAGCGGAAGCGCTGCCCGGCGAGCGCTCAACGAAAATCCCACGCCGGCCGTATCACAGGGAGGCGGAGCGTACGAAGGGGTGTTCTCTCGATACGTTGATGCGTTGAAGAAGGTCGGGAAGGGAGTGCCCGTCGGGTTCGACCGCTTCAGTAAGGCCCTCGAGGAACAGCGACGCCAGCTCGAGTCGCGCGGCGCGATCGTTGAGGGGTTCGAGGTGGTCGAAGAGGGCGACAACGTCCGGGTGCGCGCCCGAGTCCGGCGCGGGAGGCTGGAATGAGACGAGTGATGCTCGGTGTGGTGATCATGGCGACGGCGATGACGGCGGGTGGTTCGGTTTTCGAGCGTTTCCTGTCGCCGAATCGGCCCGCGGACCGGGCGATCATTGCCTATCTGGAGCTTGTCAAGTCGGGCCGCGCCTCGTCCATGGATCTCGCCGAGCTTGGCGTCCTGATCCTCGAGAAGGGTTTCCCGGGCGATGCGGAGGATTACCTACACGCGGCCCTCAAGCTGGACAAGCACAACTACGAGGCGGCGTATCGCCTCGGGCTCGTGCTGCAGCGCGAGGGGCGCGACCGCGAGGCGGTTCGTTACTACAAGATGACCATTAAGGAGCGCCCCGGGTATGCGCAGGCGCTCTTCATGCTGGCTCTGGCAGAGGAGCGGTGCGGCCGGCGCGAGGACGCGATCCATCACTATGCCAAGGCGTACCGACACGCTCCCGAGCTTGCCAACCCCAAGAAGAACCCGCTCGTCTACGACTCCGACCTGCAGACGGAGGCGGCCCTCCGGCACTATCAGGAAGAGGTGAGAACTTCGACTCTCAAGGTCACCGAAATCGACCCGGCCGCGATTCGGCGGATGATGGAGATCAAACCGCGCCCTGCCGAAGTGCAGACAGGCTCACCCGAGGGCATGGTCCCGACGCCTCCCCAGCACCCGGCTACGCCGCAGGGCACAAATGCACTCCCGGCGCAGGCCGTCCCCCAGGCAACACCGCTGGTGCCCAACGCTGCGGGCACCGCTTCTGCCCCCGTGGCGCCCGCGGCGGCTCCGTCTCCGGGCACGGGCGCCGTGAACCCTGGAGAGCAGGGCCAGCCGTCTGCGAAGGTTCTCCCGGGTTTTGGGAGGCCGCGGTCACAACCCGGGTCCAGGAGAACGACGTCGCCGACGCAACCTGACTCCGCCGTGCCTACACCGACGCCAGAACCCGTCTCTGCCGAACCGACGCCGACCCCGGAACCCAGCTCCGACGAGCCCACGCCGACGCCAGAGCCCAGCTCCGACGAACCCACGCCGACGCCTACACCTACACCTACACCTACACGTTGAAGCGGAAGGTGATCACGTCGCCGTCCTGGACCTTGTAGTCCTTGCCCTCGAGGCGCAGCGTGCCGCGCGACCGGCAGGCGGCGAAGGAACCCGCTCCGAGGAGCTCATCCCACGGCACCACCTCGGCCCGAATGAAGCCTCGCTCGAAGTCCGAGTGGATGGCGCCGGCCGCCTTGACGGCGGTCGTGCCGGCGGCGATCGACCAGGCGCGGCACTCGTCGTCGCCGGCCGTGAGGAACGAGATCAGCCCCAACAGCTTGTACGCCGCCCGCAGGAGCCGGTCGAGCGCACGGTCCGGCAGCCCGAGGTCGGCAAGGAACGCGGCCTGGTCGCCGGGAGCGAGACGCGAGATCTCCTGCTCGATCGTGGCGCACACCGCGCTGACCGCGACGTCCGGCTGAGCGTGGAAACCCGAAAGCCCGGAACGCTCGACGGCTCCGGCCAGGTCCCCGGCGTCATCCTCGCCTGCGTTGAGGACGACCAGCATCGGTTTGAGCGTGAGGAATGCGAAACCCTTGAGCAGTCGGCGCTCCTCACCGGTCAGGTCCATCCTGCGCAGGGGGGTGCCGGCCTCGAGGGCGGCGCGGCACCGCTCCAGCGCGTCGCGCTCGGCTTCCAGTTCGGCGGTCCGCCGCTTGGCGAGGTCGCGGCCCAGCCGCTCGAGGCGATTCCCCGCCACCGACAGGTCGTTGAGGAGAAGTTCGGTCTCCATGAGCTCCAGATCGCGGGCCGGGTCGAGGCTTCCCTCGGGGTGGGATACGGCATCGGACGTGAACCCCCTCACCACGACCGCGAGCCCGTCCATGGTTCTCAGTTCGGGAACGTTGAGGCTCGCTGAACCGCCTCTGGCAATCCCCGGCACGTCCACGAACCGCACCGTGGCCGGTGTGTGTTTTTTCGGCTTGAAGAGCGTGGAGAGGCGGTCGAGTCGAGGGTCGGGAACCTGGGCAATCCCGACGTGGACGGCGGACTTCCCGTGGCCGGCGAGCGGCTCATGACCGGTCAGCAGCGAGAAGAGCGTGGTCTTCCCCGAGAGCTCCAGACCCAGGATCCCGAACTCCATGTGCGCCTCCCCCTGGATTCTAGCGGACCGCGCGCTCGGCACTGGTAAACTGACACCAAGGAGCTCGATCATGACGACTCGGGGGACCTTCGTGGCGGTGGTTGCATTTTCTCTTGTTGCCCTTTCTGCCCTTGGACAGGTAGCGCCGTCCGGGCCGCTCGCCGACGCGCGGGTAGCGTACGAGCAGCGCAGCGATCCGGCGCGCGCCAAAGTGGCCTTCGAGCAGTTTCAGGAGGCTGCCAAGGCGGATCCGGCCTCCGTCGAAGCTCGGTGGGAGGGAGCCAGGGCGGCGTACTTCTACGGGACCTATGCAAGGGCCGATGCGCCGGACAGCGCGAAGATTGCGATCTTCAACACCGGTATCGAGCTCGCGAAACAGGCTGTCGCGCTCGCGCCCAAGGACGTCGAAGCGCACTTCTGGCTCGGCGTGGTCTACAGCGTCTACGGCGAGGCAAGGGGGATCCTCAAGTCGCTCGCCCTCGTGCCGTCGATCAAGCAGGAGATGCAGACGTGCCTGGAGCTGGACCCCTCGGTCGAGGGGTACGGCCCTGATCGGGTGCTCGGTCGGGTGTACTACAAGCTGCCGTGGTTCAAGGGGGGCGACAACAAGAAGTCGATCGCACACCTGGAGAAGTCGCTCGCGGGCGCGCCGACGGACGCCCTCACCAAGCTCTACCTGGCCGAGACCTACAAGTCGGAGGGGATGAAGGGCAAGGCCATAGAGCAGCTCCAGGGCATCATCGTGATGACCCCGGATCCTCGCTGGACTCCCGAGCATCCCACGATCAAGGCCCAGGCGGAGAAGCTGCTGACCAAGCTGCGGTAGCGGGTTCTCCTACTTGGCGAGGCCTACGCGGGAGAGCAGCGCGGCAAAACGCGGGTCGCTCCGCAGCGAGTCGAACCCGGGGTCAACCTTGAGCGCGCCCAGCAGGCTCGCTCGCTCGTCGCAGGCGCGGCCGAGCCACTCGAAGGCGCCGTCACGGTCCCCCAGTCCGATGAACACGCCGGCGACATAGTAGCTGGAGACGTAGCGATGCTTGGCGAGCGCCAGCAGGTCGTCCAGCAGCGCGCGGGCTTCACCTTTCTTGCCGGCCAGGCCATACGCGTAGCCGAGTGCGGTCATCGCAGGCGGTATCGGGGCGAGGCGGTACACCTGCCCAAGGGCGTCGATTGCCTGCGCGTGCTCCCCCTGCTGCGAATACGCGAGACCGAGGCCGAGCTACGCCTGGGCGAAGCTCGGGTCCATCGCGAGCGTCTGACGGTAGAACTGGACCGCCTGCTCGTAGTTACGCTCGTAGTACGAGAATAACCCCCGGTCCGCGTTGATCACGAGGGAAAGCGGGTCGACCTCGAGGGCGCGCCGGATCTCCCGTTCAGCTTCTTCCGGCCGTCCCTGCTCGGCGAGCATCTCGGCGAGCCACTGGTAGGCGGCCGCGCAGGTGCGGTCCAACTCGACGGCGCGGCGCAGCTCGCGCTCGGCGGCGACCCTGTCCCAGTCGTACAGCCAGAGCACGAGACCGAGCGACGCGTGCGCCTCCGCGAGGTCCGCGTCGATCAGGAGAGCTTTCGTGGCCAGGGCCCGTGCCCTGGGCATCGCCTCGTTGGCCGCTGCAGCGCCGTACTCGATCGTGCTCTCGATCGCGTAGCAGTCCGCGAGGCCGGCGTAGGCGAGGGCGTAAGCCGGGTCCTGGTCGATCGCCGCTTTGAAGCACGCGACCGCGTCCTCGAACCCCTTCTCGTTCCGCTTGTTCCAGAAGTACCGGCCCTTGAGGTAGAGGGTGTAGGCCTCGACGTTCTCCGTCGGACGCCTGGCAAGTCGGGTGCGTTCCTTCCCGGAGAGCCGGATGCGCAGGCCCTTCACGATCTCGTTGGAAATCTCGCCCTGAATGGCGAGGATGTCTGCAACGGGGCGCTCGATGTGCGCATCCCACAGCTGCGTCCCATCCTCGGCATCTGCCAGAACGGCGTCGATGACCAGCGTGTCGCCGCGCCGGAGAAGTGTTCCGGTGAGCACGGCGCGAACCCCGAAGTCGCGGCGGATCTTCTGCGGGTCAGCTTGGGCGCCCTTGTAACGCGCCATCGCACTCTCGGCGATGATCCGGAGACCGGGCAGCGCCGACCTCAGGGTCCTGTCGAGCGTCGCGGGGATGCCGTCGCACAGGTACTCGATCTCGCTCCCGCTGCCTTCGGCGGCGTGGAACGGAGCGATCGCGAGCGAGTCGATGGCGTGTCGGCGACCCTCGAGGACGAGGGTTCCAAACAGCGCTGTGACGGCGACCGCAAGGGCGCCGGAGAGCCAGACAAGCCAGCGGAACCTGACGCGCGTGGTTGCCAGCAGCGAGCGCAGGCGGTCGCTGCTCCCGGAGCCGTCCTTTCGCTGGGGCGAGGCGAGGGGCTCCGAAGGCGTTGCTTCGATCCGCTCGACCGAGGCCACCAGCCGATACCCCCATCTGGGGGCCGAGGCGATGAACTTCGGCTCCTTGGGATCGTCGCCGAGGGCGCGCCGCAGAAGCATCACTCGCTGCGTCAGCGCCTCGTCGTTGACCAGCTCGTGAGCCCACACGGTGTCGAGGAGCTCCTGGCGGCGGACGACGCCGGGCGCCCGGCGGACGAGCTCGACGAACAGCTCGAACGTCTTGGGCGGCAGGGGCACGAGCGTGCCCGCGCGCGTCAACAGCCTGGCCTCGATGTCGAGCGTGAGGTCGCCGACCCGATACATGTCGTGACCGAGCCGTTCGTCCATGTTGATTCTCGTGCGAGCATACCGCTGCTCGTACCCATTTTCAACTAAACAAACGCTTTCTAGACAGAACCCCCTTCTCAAGCTGTTGCCCAAGCGTTGCCGAACCTTCACCTCGATGTGAGGCCCTCATCAGGGCCCAGCCCTGGCCGGAACCGAGCGTGTGCGGTGAAAGGCCCAGGGAATCGGGTGGTGCCGGGGCAAGACGAGGTGGGCGATGCGAGGTGGGATCCCAAACAGGCTTGTGAGCGTGACGCTGCTCGTCGCCCTGGTGCGCCGGCTGCGCGAGCGGGGTTTACGTGACGCGCGGCGCCGGTGCCGGCGGCGAAGGGCGCGGTGGCTCGCTGGAGGTACGGGTTTTCGAAAACCGGTCCGACCTGCATCGCGACGTCGTTTCGAACCGCAAGCTCCTGACCGAGCTGTACCGGGCCGAATCCCGTTCGGAGGAGCCGATCCGCCAGGAGACGGTGTCGCGCTGGACGGTCTCGGACCTGGTGCCCGGCCGCTACATGCTGCGGATCCGTTGGTCGGGGAAAACCGCAACCGCAGGTGCGCCATCGAGCGCGCAGGAGAAGCCGTTCGTCGTTCGGACCGGCCAGACGACGGTGGTCGACGTGGTGGTCAAGGACGCCAGGAAGACCTGGATTCGGGTTGCGATCGGGACGGCGGTCGTGATTGCCGCGACCTACTACCTCGGTCGCCAGGCGATGCAGAGCTGGGATCCCCTCGGGGGAGCTTCGTTCCATTGAGCGCGGGCCGACATCGGCGCCCGCAGGCGTGGCTCGGGCTGTGTTCGAAAAGGAGGAAGCGATGAACGCTTCGACCCTCGTGGTGCTCGTCATCGTGGTGGTGTCCGTGCTGGCGATGGCACTGGCGCGCCCCGGGGCGACGATTCCCCGGACGCGGGCATGAGCGCAGAGAGGAGGAGTGAAATGAGCGCCTCTCTCCGCATCGAAGCTGGGGGCGTCGCGGCGGTCCAGGAAAGCTGTGTACCGAGAACAGGAGGATGCGGACGATGAACACGCGGCGTAGTAGCGGAAGGAAGCTCGACGGGGCGGCCTCGATGGGCAGACCGGCGGTACGGTGGCCGGCT
>Ga0187853_10002787_pt1 | contig 14149 bp, 14 predicted proteins | sample June2016WEW_6_10_2_FD_132417 | JGI IMG/M metagenome (GOLD analysis project Ga0187853, IMG submission 132417) | Peatland microbial communities from SPRUCE experiment site at the Marcell Experimental Forest, Minnesota, USA - June2016WEW_6_100 | ecosystem: Environmental > Terrestrial > Soil >... | reverse complement strand
TGGGTTCCGGGATGTACTTGTGCCGCCATCGCCAAAGCTCCAAGACCACTGATTAATCGTTCCGCTCCCAGCAGTAGATGTATCAGTAAAAGTAATACTATCACCCACATTTGGTGCAGCAGGGTTTAAAGTGAAACTGGCAATAGGTGACGTATTAGATGAACCGCTTGAACTGCCGTTTGAACTGCTTGTTCCTGTGGTTTCCATGAATGTTCCTTCAACGGTTACTACCTTAATTCTGTCACCAGATTTGAAATTTTGATAGTTTACTTCGATTTTTACTGTGTGACCTACGGCTATTGGTATTAGGGCTCCGTTTGCAACAGAGACGTCGTCAGCTTTGAGAATGTTTTGTAGGACATCGTTGACGTATACGCTGCCGTCTTGCTTAAGGTGGACTAGTCCTTGGCCGGTGTTTTGCACGTAAATGACCAAGTTGTTTTGTGACGTTGACGTGAAGCTCACAAGTTGTATTGCGTTGCCTGTCTGCGTGGTTTTGCCTCCTATGTAGCCCATGACCCAGGCGTAAGCGACAAGCGAAGCTACTACGGCTATTGCTATCATTAATAGAACTGATATTACTGGTGAAATTGCTCTGATAGAGCGTTTTATCTTAGTTATTTTTCGCATACTTCTTTCTCCTTATTGATTTTTGAATTAGAGCTAAAGTTAGATTTCTCTCCTTTCTTTTGTGTATCTTTTGCAGTCGTAGCTATTTAAGGTTGTATAGAACAATACTCCAGAAAAAAAGTAAGCTAAAAAATAATTTAATGAAAATATATGCGGATTTTTTGTTGAATTTGAAAAATAATTATTTAGTGAATGTTAGCGAAGTCGATGCAAAAAAGTGTGCGAGCAAGGGGCAAAAAGAAGTTGCCGCTGCCGTTTGAATTGCAGAAGCTAAGATGGGATTGCAGGTAACTGATTGAGTTTGCATGATTATGGCAAATGTTGAGCTATTGATGTGGCATGTTTTTATTGTTTAATCGTGTCTGCCTGTGGCTTTGATTTGACTTTTTGATTTATCAGCTTTCTCTTTAGGGTTTATGGAGTCTATATTACGAAATCCGAAATATTAAGACGAACGAAACATGACTTATAACACGAAACCGCTTAACTCGAATATAGAAAACAGTTCTAGAAGAGGAGACCAAAATGACCTTAACAATAATCGAAAATTCGCCGAAAAGACGAGACAAACTCGTCATTATGGCAGAAATCATAGACATCGCCAAAAAAGGCACTTCGAAAACCCACATCATGTTTAAAGCCAACCTCAGCTTCAGCCAACTAAAACAGTACCTCTCACTACTCTCGCACACCAGTCTTCTCGAAACATCAGCATACAACGGAAGAGTAATCTATAAACCCACACAAAAAGGCTTAGAGTTCATGGAAAGGCAACAACAAATAATGGATCTGCTAAATGAAGATGTGCGTGTATACAGAAACGGCGTGAAAACTCCCCTATTCGACTATTAACGCTCTCCAAAGAAGCCAACCCTTACCGCACTAACTGCAAAAAAAAATCAAATTTCTAACTTCGAGTCAAAAGAAGAAAAACTTGCTGCTTCAGTGGAAACCATTTTTTTCTTTTTCCAAACTTAATATGTCTATAAAATGCAGAAATGATGATTGTTACAATCCGGATTGCAATTAACTTGATTGAGTGACCGTTCTAAAAACTTTCAGAAATGTACAATCACCCAAGTACCATAGAAAAATCAAACAAATCCCGAAGAAGCGAAAAACTAAGGGCCATCATGTACATCGAACGAAGACATAAAGCAAGTCCCAACTTGGATGCCTCCTCTGACTTTCTTGGTTATGCCACCTAAGTAGCAAAGACTCAGGCGTAAGTAACAAGCGAAACCACACGGGCTACAGCAATCATGAGCAACTTCAGATTGCGGAATATCTTTCCAAAAATCAATCTGGAAGGCATGTTAATTCCGAAAGTTTTCAGAAGCTCAAAACAAATAGTTCTAAAGAACAATGAGTTAATAAAATCAAAAATAAAAAGAGGTGGCGTTTTGCCGCCAGAGTTTAATGCTTAACTTCGCATTTAGTCGTCTATCTTAACTGAAGTTACCAGCCTCTCTGCACCGCGTCCACGATCATAGCCCAACTAGTTGTGCTCGTCCCGAAGCTGACCGTGGCGCTAGACAGCGTAGAAGTTACGACATTGTCCTCGGCTGCTCCACTCCCGCCTGCACTGGTTATCGACGTAATAAGCGTAAAACCAGTTCCGGCTGTTTCTGTTGTAGCCGCCCTGCTGCCTTGAAGTCCAATGATCATGTCATTTGCATTTGTCGTGGATACTCCTGTCACTGAGGGAGCGGAACCGCTGCCAGTAGCTGTGTACGGTAATCCAGTGTGGGTGTCGAAGGGGCTAGCCGTGTTTGCTCCCGATATGGCAAACGCAACGGCAGAGAGTCCATAGGTGGTATCAGAACTGGGGAATGTGACGGTAATAGTAATAGAACCCCCTGTACTGAAGACCGCCCGCCACTCAGAAATACGTTGAGTGCCGCTAACGTCAACCGTTCCTCTCTGAGTCCAGGTTAAGTGGGTGCCAAGGTTATCGGTTACACTCGACACCAGGTTGCTGCGAGCCGAGCCCATTACAATTATCACATCGCCCGCTGCGCAATTGCTCAAACTTACTGTGACCGCGCTATTCGTGTTTGTATAACCAGTACCGCTCGTGTCGATTTTGAACGTCTGTGTTGTGTATGTTGCAGTTACAGTGCCAGTTCCGCCAACTGTGAAAGTGTTTGTTTGTAAAGTTTGGCTTAGGCCGCTTGTGGAACTCCAGAGATATCGAGTTGTGGATGGTGACCCAGAGGAAGCGATTGGACTAGCAAAGCTGTAGGCTAATGAAGAACCGCTGTCATACCATGCAGTATACGGAAGCTGTGCTCCCGTCTTAGCGTTTCCTGCAGCAGTCACTATCGTTACTGAGCTATCCCCTTTCACGTTTGCAGATGCATCAAAGGTAACTTGGTACTGAGTCTTGTAGTTGGCTGTTACTGTCGCAGCAGAACTTGGAACAGTGTATGAGTGCGATTGAGCTCCGCTGTCGCTCCAACTGGTATAAACGTATTGTGTGCCTGTAGGACCTGAAACAGGTGAAAGCGCAGCTATCGTGTGCGATGCGCCAGGTACCCAGTTAAATATCTGTGGAGTTGCAATACTGTTGCCATCAACTGTGACAAAACCTGAACCGGTTTGACTTGAAGTTATCGTTATAGCCACGGTTCCAACGTTAACAGCCAGAGATTGCGCAGCACTGCTAGATAACGCGTATGTTGAGTCGCCAGCAAAACTTGCTGTAACACTCCAACTGCCAGCAACATTAGGTGTGTATGAATCGCTGTAAGCACCAGAACCACTCGTAGTCTGTGTATGGACAACATCAGCCTGACCAGACACATGATAAGTGATACTCACTGTTTTTCCAGAAACACCAGAAGAACCAGCCATCAAAGAACCCGAAGCAGTAACACTCTGACCAAGCGTAATTGTACCTGGAGCAACTGAACAGGATAACGATGTAGAAGTTAAAGTTGCGCTGCCGCCGCCTGAACCGCCTGTGCCTGAAGTCTGCATAGATGTTCCGCTAGTTGTAACTACTTTGATCGCAACTTGCTCGCCATTATACGGGCTATTAACAACGAGTGCTACAGTTTGACCCTCAGGAATAGTTATGAGCCCGCTTGGTGTGTTTCCATTAACCGTATTGATGGTTACCAAAGCATCATTTACGTAGACAGCGCCCGCAGGATCAAGTTGCACAGATCCCTGACCAACGTTCTGTACATAAACAATCAAATTACCAGAAGTCTGATCTGTCGCAAAACTCGGAACCGCTATAGCATTTCCCACTTTTGAGGTGGTGCCCCCTATGTAACCCATTACCCAAGCATAGACAACCAGCGAAGCCACCACAGCTATCGCTATCATTAGTAAAACTGAAATCACTGGTGATATTGCTTTAATAGATCGCCGAATTTTAGTAATTTTTCGCACGTTTTTCATTTCCTTTCTCTTTGGGAGAGTAACCGCTAAAAAGCTTCGCTCCCCAGTTGCAGTTATTTACGCTTAAGGGACTATTTAAGAATAAATGGAGTATTGTTCTATAACCAAACGGAATGCTCTGTCAAAATCTGATACAAAAAACTCAACCAAGCGCATTACAACCACGTTAACTCGTCTGAGGAGTTTGCTCTTTTCCGATAAATTAAAATTCTCAAAGCATAAGATAAGTAAACAATTCTTGGAGCTAAGGCTCATGGACCTTTCAAACATACGCATAAAAGAACACTTTGGAATAGTAACCAACGACACAAACACCACTCAATTCAACTTCCTAGTTAGCCCCCCAAAAAATCGCGAAAGCATCGAAAAACAGGACATAGTATGCCTTGACCACCCAACATACGGCGACGCATGCCAAGTACTCGCCGAAGTTAAAGAAATAACCAGCTATGAACAAGTCGCAGGCTCAACCATCGGCGACCGCATAGGTAAATTGTTAGCCACAGCCCAAATAATCGGCTACATCGACCTAAGAAACGAAGATCAGCCACTGAGCAAGCTACTTGTGCCGCCAAATCCTGGCAGCCGCATCTACATGCCATACACCTCATTCTTAGAAGATACATTCAAACGAGGAACCGAAGGAAAACCATACAAGCAGCCACTTCATCTAGGCAAGGCAGAAATCATCGCCGTCTCCCAAGAAGCTAATGACCAACAAATTAACTATTACCTAGACGCCGCTGACCTCATCAGCAAGCATACACTTATTTCTGCAGTAGACGGAGCAGGAAAAACCCATACGGCCACAGTCATCATTGAAGAACTTGCCAACAAAACCAGCCATCCAATAGTAATCTTCGACCCAAACAACGAATACACCACAATAAGCACAGCCGCAAACCCAGACCAAAACTACCCATTCAACTTCCAAACCGCCCTAATCAACGCCGACACCGCAAAGAACAGCCAAGACGCAATAACGAAAAAAATCAAACAAGGCCAAGTCACCATAATAACTGCCGAAAACTTGACGCTCACCGAAAAAACCGACTACTACGCCAGCATCTTAAACGCATTAGCTAAAAGCAGACGAGAAAAAACCACACAGCCATTCCTCCTTGTAGTTGAGGACGCAGAAAATCTCCCGCCTCAAGTAATCCAAGAAATTCTCACTACAAAAAATGACATAGCAACCATCCTCATCACATCTCATCCAACCATGCTAGGCGGAAAAGTCCTATCTCAAACACGAAACTACATCATCGGAAAAACCATCGACCCACAGGATTTAGCCTACCTAAAAAACATGATCAGCGGATGTGACGAGCAGTTACCCAGCTTAGGCGTTGGCGAATGGATAATCAACGGCTTAAACATTATTCGCCCAACAAAAATCCACGTTAGAGAACGCTACTCCAAAGCAAAATAACCTTTTTTTTAACCCTTGCCATTGATTTGTACTCCACAAACGTTTTATGTCAAATCCCTTTAAATACTACATTCAAAAGGGGAAAAACAGTCATGAGTGAAAAGAAAAGATCACTAAACATAACTAACGTTCTCGGCGCTGTCCTCATAATCGTATTAGTCGCCTTAAGCGTTTTATTAGGCGTTTACATCCAGCAAAACACCACCTTACAAAACAAAGACAACCAAATAGCTAGTCTCCAAAACCAATTAGCCACACCAAAACTCGTAAGCATTGGCTTAAATTACACAGACAACCGCTCTGATGCAAATGCGCCTTTCCTGCATATTACAGGCTATGTAGTTAACGTTGGAAGCGCTAAAGCAAACAACTGCACAATCCATGTTAACGCTGTACAGAACGGAAACGTGACTGCTTTGGATACTTCAGCAACCATTACTTCACTTGATGCAGGAGCATACGAGACTATAGACCTACAGTTTCCATACACAGGGCAAGCGTTAGTAGCGTATACTAGTTACCTAGCATGGACAAACTAGGTAATCTACTTTTTTATTTTTAGAAGAAAGTGTATGAATTTTTTAGTCAGCGGTGTCATGGAGAATAAGTGCAAGAGGCTGAATTTCCCAGAGTGGTTATAACCTTAAAAACTACTGTTTCTCCTGTTGGATAATGCGATGGTATAGTTATAGAGGACCCTGCAGGCACTTTATCGTTGAGGGGGTAGTAAAAATGATTCTGGTCTGGGCCGCCGCTACCTGATTTAAGGTCTACCCATAACATGGTAAGTTGGGCATCCGTTCCACCCTTATTAGTCACGTTTAAGTAGTTTAAGTTTAATGAACCGCCAGCATTTAGACTTACCGTGACCGTGATGGGCGTGTTAATTTTTTCAACATACATGTCGTTCATCTCTTTGGTGGCGGCATCATGCCACAGATAGACATTAGTGAAAAAGAACAATAGTATGACGATAAACATTATTGAACCAATTACTTCGGCTGTTCCCTTGCGGTTTTTAATTAGTCTTTTCAACATTTTTTCGTCACCTCATATTTCACGGGGCATCAATTGATTCCACAAAATTCGAGCCTCTTACCGTATTTACTTTGAACTCATAAGTGGCGCCACTGTGCCAAATTGATGATGCTTGAACAGTGATCGGTACATGGGCACCAACTGGTACGTTAATATTAAAATTGATAGTGGATGATCCATTAGTGGCTGCTACTCCATTGATATAGACCACGTTGATCGTGGCATCAATTTGTCCTGAGTTGTAGACCCAAAGTGTAACGTGATTACCATACGTAGAGCCTAGACAAATATCCTCGATTGTTAAGGATTCCATTACTGAACTGCCTATTCCAGCCTTGTAACTCTGTGCGTAAACAGCAACGTAGGCAAAAGCTACACTCATGCCTACCATAACAACCATTATCATCAAGATTGTAGAAATGACCGTTGAAAGACCCTTTTTATTCCTGTAAAGTTTTCTCATGTTTTCACACCCAACTCGGCGGAATTGAAAAGAAGAATATTGCATACCCTACAATGCTCAGGATTATGGCGTGCTTTAAGCCGCCTGCCACTCGGCGCTCCCCAAGTTTTCCAGCCATCAACCCGCCAGTAACCGCGGAAACCAGCATGTCCTCATAGAAAAAGTTTTTCAATCCGCCTGTGCTACCGACTGAAACTTGGCTCATGATTTGAGGCGCTCCTTGCATGGGAGCAAGGAAAGACCGCACAAGAAGGATTGCTGTAACTATAAAGACGAAAAAAGCCGCGTAAATTATGATTATGTAGGGTTTCATCTGGGCACTTGTTTCCTTGTCCATGTCGTTCATTTCCTCCATGAAACCCGATGTGGCAGTGAAAACCTTCTTTATTGTGCCACCTGAGCGACTTGCCTCAAGCACCAAAGCGCAGAACCTGTTTACTATTGGCGAATTGATGCGCTCTTTGAAGTTGATCAGAGCCTGTTCGAAGGATGTCCCCCAAGACATTTGAACGGTCAGCTTCTTGACTTCGTCAGACAACGGATGCCCTATCATCTTGTTGTCAACGACTTTTTCCAATGCTTTAACTAAAGTTAATCCGGTTTCCTGAGATTCTGAAACTCCGCGCACTAGAAGGGGCATTTGGTCCTCTATTGCTGAAACCCATCTTTGGTTTTCGTAGTCGAGTATGGCTGAAGGGACTATGATTACAAGGACTGCCACTAGGAATATTTCGTTAGCATAAACCGTTAGGGCACTGAGGTCAGTTAGGGCCAATATGGCAACGCCTATTAGAACCAACATAATGGAAACAACAGCGGTAATCTGCCTTTTTTTCTTTGATACCTGGCGCATTTTCTTTACCTCGGAGGAGTCATCGAATCAATCATCAATAGAAGTATGCCCACACCTGCAGGCGTTATCACGAACGCTACGAGCATAAGTATCACCTGTGGGTCAAGGTTGCCTAACATTGATGCGCCACCGCCCAAAAAGGACATTATTGAGAGCATAACCACAAGTGCCAGCGGAAGAGCAATCATAAAGCTAACGTAGACTTCAGCCATGCCACCTAAACTCTCTAAGTAACTCTTCATCGATGCAACTCTCACTTTTTTGTACTTCTCAGACTCTTCCCGCAAATAGGCAGCCAAGTCTCCACCCATATGGGAAGTGGTCACAATACCGTCAAGCATTGCGCCGAACCTTCTTGAAGCTGACCTTAAAGAACCGCTTCTTAGAGCGGCGTTAAGGTCTAAACCTAATAGTTCAATATCAGCAATTATTCTGCGCAATTCTTCACCTACACCAAATTCGTCTCCAACATTAGCTAGTGAACGAAAAATGCGCTCTGGAGGCATACCAGCACTGGCAAGAACAGCCATGAAGTTTGCAGTAAGCGGAAGGTTGGCTTCTATTTTCCTTGCTCTTGAAGAGATTTCAAGCAAAGGGTATAGGTAGCATATGCCAAGCGAAGAAAGAAAGACTACCAAACCAATTAAGACAGAGAACAAAATAGAGGAATATAAGAACATTGAGAACAAGAAAGAGGACAAGAGCATTGAGAACAAGAAGGCGACAATTCCCGAAACAATTGAAGCGAACAGCATTAATCCCATGTAGGCTTGGAAGGTAATTCTTAAGCTCGTTTTCGCCAAGTTCGTTTGTAAACTCTCAAACTTGGAAAAGATACTCTTTGGTATTAGGTTGGATATTCGCAGGAACAAGGTTAGCAGTTGTTTATTCGTTTTTCAGGGCCTCCGCGAGAATAGGCTCTGGGTTTTCAAGGTAACTTCTGACTATGTTTGAGACGCCCTTGTAGTTTCGCACATTGTTTTTAACCATCCACTGTATAACTTTAGCCCTACGTTGGATCTCTTCGCTTGCTTGTTCGGTGGTTATGCCTGTTTTCTCAGCAATTTTCTCTATGATGTAACTTCTACCGGTAAAATCAAAAGTGTCTTCAGCAGGGTTCCATCTATAAACTTCGTTTGTAAGGATTTCTCCTGAACGGGGATCCAGACCTACTATTTCGGAGGTTGAGACGGTTTTCCTCACGGGTTTGCCGCCTATTTCGACTCTCTTTTGAACAAGGATTATGTCTATTCCAGCGATAAGTGTTCTCGGGATATTCATTGGCGCTGACTCTAACCGATATACAGTTGATTCTACTGATTCTGCATGAACCGTTGACATTCCAAGGTGACCTGTGCTTACAGCCTGGAAGAGAGTGTAAGCCTCTGCTCCTCTGATTTCACCCACAATGATGTAGTCGGGTCTCTGTCTAAGTGAGGCTTTGAGCAGGTCAAAGAGGGTGATATCTGCGTTTTCTGTGGAAAGTCCAAAGTGCGTTCTTGTAGCAGCGGGAATCCAGTTTTCGTGTGGAAGATTCAGTTCAGGGGTATCTTCGATTGATACGACTTTCAGGTCTGGCTTAATGAACATGCTTAAGCAGTTGAGTAAGGTGGTTTTGCCCGCTGCGATTCCTCCTGCAACCAGAATTGAAACTCTGTTTTCAACTGCATACCAGAAGAAAGCAGCCATCTCAGGCGAGAGAGAGTTAAAGCTTACAAGGTCTGTGACTGTGAAGGGGTCCAGCTTGAATTTTCTGATAGTGAAAGTGGAGCCTTTGCGGGTGACTTCGCTTCCGTATGTTAAGTTGATTCGGCTGCCGTCCGGCAAGCTTGCATCTAGCAGTGGCTGCGCTATTGAGACGTGGCTTCCACAGAGGTAAGCAAGTCTGAGGACATTTGTGTCGAGTTCATCGGCGGTTTCGAAGCGAATGTTGGTCGGGATGGACTCAAATTTTCTGTGCCAAATGTAAAGGGGCACGTTGATTCCATCGCATGAAACGTCTTCGATTAATGGATCACGCATGAGTGGATCTATTTTTCCATACCCAAGATTGTCCCTGACGACATAATAGAGCAGTTTGCCGCGAGTTTCAGACGTTGGATTAAAACGGTAATCATCAAATATCTCATTACATTTTTTAATCAGGTATTCTCCAGCGGCCTGTTTTGAATGCAGTTCCGTTGGCTTAAGCTGTAGCACTTCATTTAGAATTCCTTTCAAGCGCTGGAGATTTGTAACATCAGTTTTGTTAAGCTGTGGCTCTTCCACAGTATAAGTGATGTTGCCTCTGACCACATCTCGGGTTACATTGGCATAAGCATAAGGCGCGTTAAGCGGGTAATTTTCTAAAACAGTAACATTCTTGATAGGAGCTTGCATATCAGCCCCAGATATCCCAAGCGCTATGCCGTGATTATCCAAGTTCGATGAAAGCAGATTCTCCGCAACTTTGTTTTCACTACCTAAATTTTCTTGCGAAGTACCTGCAGGTTTCTTTCGATTAAACAATTTCAATTTCCCTATCTGCCTTAAGTGGAATACCATTCCTACATCATCCTTGGTTAAATCAGTTGTTATTTTAAGTTAAAAAATGGAAAAAAGGGTTTGTGAGCGATCACTTTCTTATGGGAATGACTGTGTTACTTGACTGAATGTTCCGCCTGTTGTAGTAACCTTGGCAGTCACGGTCACACTTGTTTGTGTACCTGATGTTATCAGACCAGTGTAGCTTGTAACCCCGATCGCCAAAGTTGATTGCGGTTGTATAGTGGTAGAGCTCGTTATGTTAGTGGCATATTGTGCACCGTTGACATAAACAGAGTTAGCATCGATATTCACGGCTCCATCACCGACATTTTGGGCATATATCACTAATCTGCCCGGAGTAACGCCGACTGTTGCGTTTGCCATGCTTTGTATTTGTATTGCTGAACCTGTCTTAGCAGTTTGGAATCCTACATATCCCATGACCCAAGCGTAGACTACAAGTGACGCAACGACTGCAACGGCAATCATCAATAGCACTGAAATTACTGGTGAGATCGCTTTCACATTTCTACGGAATTTACGGAATTTTCTAAAGTTCATTTTTCATCTCTCCTTTCTTTTTTCTCCTTTCTTAAGGAATCTTGATACTTACTTTAAGAACTCTTGCTTAAAAAGCACTATGCAATAATGTTCTACCTAAATTTGATATAATACCAATAACGAAATAACCATCTAAGACTCAATAAGAAAAATGCCAGCCATAAAATTCACAGAAAATACATGAACTATTACATCGCTTCAATTGAAAAACGTTATAACAAAGCAATTCACAAATAAGATAAGGAAGCCAAACATGAACCTTGTAAAAACAGGAATCGCAGGTCTCGACGAATTCCTAACCGGAGGCCTACCGCCTAAAATACTCCTTCTCACAGGTTTACCAGGCGCAGGAAACGAAGTCTTCGCCAGACAAATCGCGTACACAAGGGCAAAACAAGTCGGAATAACCTACTTCACCGTAAACGCAACCCCAGACAGCGTGAAAGAAGACATGGCAGCTTACAACTGGGACGTCGCACCACTAGAAGCCACCGGAAACTGGAAGTTCAAAACCTTAACAAAAACCAACCACCTCGAAGAAACCGTAATCGAAGAAATGAAACAACACCGAACAATCATCATAGACTCACTTTCCGAGTTGCTCCTCACACGCAAAATCGAAGAAGCCATCAACCTCCTCACAGCAATGTCCCGCCAAAACAAAAACAGCGAAGAATACCACCTACTTCTCCTCACCGAAGGGATGCAAGACCAAAAAGCTGAAACCGCAATGCAACACTTCGCCGAAGGCGTAATAATATTCAACACCACATGGACAACAGACACCACACACAGAGACATCCTGATAAAGAAGATGAAAGGCACCTTTGTTCCTGAACGAAGACTACCATACACAATCGGCAAAAAAGGATTTCTCATAGAAACAGCCACCAGAATAACATAACAAACCCAGCCTCAAACACAAAAACCTAAACATACTACAAATCATTAGCCAAAATTCATAATTTACTTATCACGAAAAACGATACATGTCCAACGATGATACAATGAAGCAAATTCATAACAACTGGAACGAACTCTTCCACGATTGCATGCTGATAATCTTTGTATGCGGAACAATCGGTATAGCGATAAAATTCGTAACCTTCTTCAATCAATGGGTTTATTTCCCATCATTCCCAAACGCGCTGGACTCAACATTCCTCATCTCCGCAGTTATGTACCTCGCCTGGAAATCACGCAAACGCAAATAATCTTTTGACCATTCAAGAAGATGCCTGAAAAATAGCGCCTGCTCCATCTCTAAAAAAACGGCGCCAAACACTAAGCAAAGCATAATAACATATAGGTAACTAAGCGAATACTTAGCTACTTGCTGCGACTTCAAGCGTCACTGTTTAGGACAATTCGCTAAGCTTGTATCATGCTTGAAAATATTTTTAAAACCGATATGTTACAATTAAGAAACACAGCTTTTATTGCTCATTTCATTTTCCAATCAGTGGAGAAAGGAAAGGCTTCAATAACAAGTGGGGGATAAAGATCCCCTCATTCAATTTTCAAAAAACCAAACAACAGTCTCGCGCTCTAAGCAATCAAAATTGTTCATTTGCCAGTCTCCTAGCCAGGCAGGGAGCAACCCTGGAGATGTTTGCAACAGGCAAGCACCAATCAGCTTGTGGCCTCTCGGGGCCGCGGGGGTTCAAATCCCCCTCCCGGCGCCACCATAATAATCTCGCCCCTATGGCGGTGTTATGCATTGTTTTCGTCTCCTGAAGATTTTGTCGTCGCTAAACTCGCAAACGTATTCGAATCCAGCTTCACGCGGCGTCGATTTCAAGTTTTTCTTTAGCGGCAAATTGTAGACGCCCCATAAAAGCCAAAATCACACAGGCATTAATTTCAGGAATGCTGCATAATGCGACGTCTATTTATGAAAATGGTTCTTGGTGGGCTACTTAGGTTAGAACCCACGTTTAGACGCACGGTGTTAAGAAACTACGTGAGAACTACAAAATGGCAAAATAATCAATGAAAATACCAACCAAATTCGGGAGTACCAATGTCATTTGGGAAATTGCTTAAAATCAAGACTTAACATATGTCCTTCATTTGAGAAGGTCTTTAATGGCTGTTAACGTGCGCCAACTAAAATATCTACTCGGATGGTTAATCGCAGGATCAAGAGGCGGTCCGATGCGTGCCAAAATGATTGAGATCCTAAAAGAGACCCCGCAAAACGCAAATCAGTTGGCGACCCTGCTTGAAGTTGATTACAAGACTATACGGCATCATATTGAAGTTCTCGAAAAGAACAATATGATTACTTCAGCTGGAGGAGCTGGAGGAGGGTATGCAATCACATACTTCCTATCACCAGCGTTGGAGGAGAATTACGCCTTGTTTGAGGAAATTCGGAAAAGAATGTGGAAAAAGTAGAAAAGAGTGAAAAGCAACATGAAGAAACGTATGCATAAGAACTTCAAAATAGCGATAGTGCTGGTCATATTGATAGTCGTGGCTTTAGATGCAGCCCTTTGGGCTGCGTACACGTTTTATAAGCCATTTAGTCAGCCATTTAACCCTTTAAGGCCATTGCCACCGCCTCTTACTAGTAATCCTGGTGATCTTGAGGTGTTTTACGCAGCAGCAGCAGTGGTTTCCTCCCTCAACATAGCACTTCTTGTTTTTATTCTCATCACCAACGCTGACATGTTTAGGAAGACACGATCCAAGTTCACGTTTGGACTACTGATTTTCTCAACGGCTTTTCTCGTCAAGGACCTAACGTCCAATCCTTTGGTGATTTGGGTCTTCGGTTACCGCCAAGAGGGTCTGGGTCCATTTGCATTGTTGCCAGACTTGTTTGAGTTGGTGGTTTTGGTCGTGCTACTGTATCTCAGCTTCGAATAACAAGAAATTCTCTTACTTAATGGTCAATGAAACGGGCACCACCTTAAAGATTTAACGAGTGATATTCTGAGATTTCGTTTCCCCAATACGTGTCTGGCCGGAAAAACCTTTGAGAGCTGGTGCCGTTTGCTCTGTGTTGGCATCTGAATCTGAGTCTGTGATGATAGTTACATCAGTCTCGTAGGACGCATAGAGAACACGAGGCAATTAGGGCGACAACTCAGTCGGCTACAAGGCATTCTGGACTTAATGTTGCTGAATTTGGAGTTGAGTCGGGATTAATTTAGAAGAGAATGGGTTTCAATTTTGAAAAATCGTTTAATAACGGATTGGGCAAGTGTGTTGCCAGATAAAAAGGAGG
>Ga0187853_10002776_pt1 | contig 14193 bp, 12 predicted proteins | sample June2016WEW_6_10_2_FD_132417 | JGI IMG/M metagenome (GOLD analysis project Ga0187853, IMG submission 132417) | Peatland microbial communities from SPRUCE experiment site at the Marcell Experimental Forest, Minnesota, USA - June2016WEW_6_100 | ecosystem: Environmental > Terrestrial > Soil >... | reverse complement strand
GGATGGCCGATCGTCGAAGCACAGTCCTGCGGGTGCCCGGTTGTCACTTCCAGACGCTCACCAATGAACGAGGTGGGTGGTAACGCGGCAATCTACGTTGACCCTGACGACCTGGAGTCTGCCGCCGCCATTGTTGAGCGTTCTCTCAAGCTAGCTCCCAGCATGCGCGAGGCATCCATGTTGAATGCAAGACGCTTCAGCAGGGGGCCCTCCATGATCGAAAACTACCTATCGCTGTACGATAAAGTGCGGAATGAAACCTTTATGGGTCATCAGCTCAGTTCATCGACCGATGGCGAATCACCTGCGGTGATACGGCAGCAGCAGGCTTAAGCCGAAGCGTAGCACGAGGCTGCGAGTTGTATTGCTGGGACATACTTTCAGCTATCGCTTTGCGGGCGCGCGTATCGTGAACATTCTTCACATCATCAACTCAGTGAATCCCTCAGATGGCGGTCCTATCGAGGGTGTTAAGCAACTTGGAAGGATTTTCGTGTCAGGCGGACATCGAGTGGAAATCGCATCGCTCGATGCTCCGGATGCACCTTATTTGAAAGGGTTTCCGCTACCCGTCTATCCGCTTGGTCCGACGACACTCAGATATCGCTTTGGTACGCGGTTCATACCGTGGCTGCGCGCGAACCGGGGCCACTACGATGCCGCCATTGTTAACGGCATCTGGCGGTTCCACAGCTTTGGTGCCTGGCACGTCCTGCGCAATTCCAACACACCTTACGTTCTGTTTACCCATGGCATGCTAGATCCTTGGTTCAAGAAACACTATCCACTGAAGCATCTCAAGAAATGGATGTACTGGCCTTGGGCGGAATATCGTGTGTTGCGTGACGCGCAGGCTGTGTTGTTCACGTGTGAAGAGGAGCGTTTGTTAGCCCGGTCGTCGTTCTGGCTCTATCGCTGCAACGAGATAGTAGTACCCTACGGCACGGCCAAACCAAGCGGCGCTCCCGAGCAGGAGTTGCGGGACTTCTTCAGCCATTGTCCAGAGCTGCGCGGGAAGAAGTTGGCGTTGTTCATGGGGCGAATTCATCCAAAAAAAGGGTGCGATCTTCTCATCGAGGCTTTCGCCGAGGTCATGGCGCAACGTCTCGAGTGGCAGCTCGTGATTGCCGGTCCTGACCAAGTGGGATGGCGGAAGAAGCTGAATGATCGGGCAAGGCAACTCGGCATGTCCTCGCGAATCACCTGGACAGGAATGCTGAACGGTGCCGTGAAATGGGGGGCATTGCGGGCTGCGCAAGTATTCGTACTCCCGTCGCACCAGGAAAACTTCGGTATAGCAGTCGCGGAAGCACTGGCCGTCGGCGTGCCTGTGCTGATATCGAATAAAGTTAACATATGGCGTGAGATTGAAGCGGATGGAGCGGGAATAGTGGCAGAGGATGATCTGCGAGGCACTTGCAAGCTACTGCAAGCCTACCTGGAGATGCCAGAAGAGACATGCCGAGCCATGCGACAGAGGGCTCGCAAGTGTTTCGAGCGGAGATTCGAAATCACGAAAGCTGCGGAATCACTCGAAAAAGTCTTAGCTAGCGTCTCGAAAGCGAGTTAACCGATACGTGAAATAAGCCCAATGGAAGCCTTTTCTCAAGAATGCTTGCCAGGATCGGCAGCACAGACGAAACGCGCTTTAGACGATCTTATCTCAGTGTTGATGAGCGTTCCTACGGCAGTCAGCGATAGCCACCAGAAGTGATGAACGCCAATTGAAATCTACGGTGGTCGATTGGCAGTCCTACTGCTCGGAGAGTTTCTATGCGAATTCTGGTTCTGGCAATTCACTATTGGCCCGAGCAAACCGGCATTGGTGCTGTCCTTACGCGGCGATGCGAGTATCTGGCCTCGGTGGGGCATGAGGTCACGGTCTGCACTGGGATGCCGTTCTATCCGCAATGGCAGATTCATCCCAACTACACGCGCAAACTGTCTTTCCGTGAAGAGCACAACAGCGTCACCATATTGCGTTCTTGGATGTGGGTGCCCGAGAAGGTGACGTCAGCCAAGCGCGTGCTGTTCGAAGCATCCTTCTTAGCGACTTCGTTACTGAACGCAGTGCGGAGTCGCAAACCGGAGCTGCTGTTCGCGGTGTCACCGCCTTTGGGTCTTGGACTTTCAGCGGTGCTACTGAGTCGGTGGTGGAATATACCTTACGCATTTGACGTACAAGATCTGCAGCCGGACACCGCCGCCGATCTTGGGATGTTACCCCGGCCGGTTTTGCCTGTGTTGTATTGGATGGAATCGATGGCTTATCGAAATGCCAAGCTGATCCTGACAATTACAGAGGGCATGCGGAAGAGAATTGCAGCAAAAGGAGTTCCGGAGGGCAAGGTTGTGCTAGTACCGGCAGTGGCAGATAATGCCGCTTTCTGTGTGGGAAGCTTGGCGGAAGCCCAGAGATTTCGCATCGAACACGGCCTTGATGGCAAGTTCATCGTCGCGCATTCCGGCAATATGGGGGTGAAACAGGGGTTGGATGCCGTACTCGACGCAGCTTTGCAGTTGAAAGAGCACCGAGAAATTGTGTTTCTTTTGGCCGGCGACGGCGCGATGAAATCACATTTGAAAAAGCGGGTGGCCGCACTCGCGCTGGATAATGTCCGTTTTCTTCCGGTGCAGGAAAAGGCAGAATTCCTGCAAATGTTGGCTGCAGTAGAACTGGCTCTAATTGTCCAGCAATCAACAGTGTCGGACATTGTTTTTCCGTCCAAGACGGTGACTCTCCTATCGGCGGCGCGGCCAATCGTGGCGTCGGTCAGCGCCGAATGTGAAACTGGACGCGTCATCCGCCGATCCGGGGCGGGTGTAGTAATCGAGGCTGGCAATGCTGAAGCGTTGGCAGCAACCATCCTTGACCTTTTACGCAATCCGCAAAGACGAGCGACCATGAGCAGTTTCGGTCGAAGATACGCACTTCAGAACTGGGACGAAACGCGGATCCTTCCAGCCTTTGAATCGCATCTGTTGAGAGCTGCCGGCACTGAACCACACGCGCAAGCGGAAATCCAAGCGGTTGCATGATTCGAATCACAGTGAAATCCACAATATTCGTGGCGATTTGTCTCATCGTGACTTGTGCGGCTGCCAATGGGCAGGATCATCCTAATGTTCCGAGCTCGGACATTGATCGCAGTGTCCAGGTGGTGGATGTTTCCGTCCATGCTGAGGTTGATGAGCAGGCGCACGAGCCGGCTCCCCCGGGAACCTCAGCTAAGTTGACAATGTCTCTGCGTCCCGTAAAACCAGCTGCCACTGCAGTGTGTCTCACACGGCTATGACTGCTCCCGGTGAGGCAAGTCAAAGCGACAAACTGACTTTCAGTGGCCCATCTTTTCATCCGAGTGCACAAGCGCCCATCGCTACCGTTTCGCTCGGTCTCATCGGCGCCGCTGCGAGCGCTTCCGGTAGGGGCGGCCATTCAGAAACACTCGATCAACGTCCAGGACTTTTCACCATTTTAAGTACCCATCGCACGGACAATGGTTCGACACCATCTTTAGGAATAAACGCAGTGCCTCCGCTGCCTTCTTCACTGGACGAAACGCGAAAGCTCACCGGGCGATTTGAACGCAATGAGCCAGGTGTGGCGAGCTCCTTCTCTTTCCACGAGGGGACATTTGCCAGGCACAAAGGCCAGAGCGGCATGCGGAAACGCAAACGTTCTGAGCAGATCGCGAATAGCGCTAGCATGGGCGCCTCGCCCAAGTCTCGAGCAGCTGTGACGCACAAGCCGCTCGAGAATAACCCCCGATAAAGTCTGCAGTTGTGTAAGGAGGTACTCTTGTCAACGCGCGCATTAATCACAGGGATTACTGGCCAGGATGGCTCCTATCTGACGGAACTGCTGCTGGGCAAAGGCTACGAAGTTCACGGAATTATCCGCCGCGCCAGTACCTTCAATACGGACCGCATCGACCACATCTACGAAGATCCGCACGGGGACGACCGACGCCTACATCTTCACTACGGGGATCTATCAACCTCGGAGCAGCTCACCAACCTGGTCTACAACATGCAGCCGGATGAGATTTATCATTTGGGCGCTCAAAGCCATGTACGGGTAAGCTTCGACGTGCCAGAGTTCACCGGCGACATCACCGGATTAGGGACGACGCGGATCCTTGAGGCAGTACGCAACAGCGGTATAACCTGTCGCTTTTACCAGGCTGGCTCTTCGGAGATGTTCGGTTCAACACCACCTCCTCAATGCGAGTCGACTCCTTTTCACCCTCGCAGCCCTTATGGCGCAGCCAAAGTATACGGTCACTGGATGACTGTGACCTATCGCGACGCTTACGGGACGTTTGCATCGAACGGCATTCTCTTCAATCATGAAAGCCCACGGCGAGGAGAAACCTTCGTTACCCGCAAGATCACCCGGGCTGTCGCCGGAATTCACGCCGGTAGGCAAACGAAGCTCTATTTGGGAAACCTGGATGCACGCCGCGACTGGGGCTATGCTCCAGAATATGCGGAGGGTATGTGGCGGATCCTGCAACAGGACGCCCCTTCCGACTATGTACTGGGGACCGGAGAGGCACATACGGTTCGCGAGTTCTTGGAAGAGGCATTCCGCTACCTCGACCTGGATTGGAGAGAATACGTTGAGCTCGATCCTCGATATCTGCGTCCTGCGGAAGTCGGTTTTCTTCTCGCTGATGCGAGCAAAGCCCACCGGGAGCTGGAATGGGAACCTAGGATCAAATTCAGAGAACTGGTTCGCATTATGGTCGATGCCGACCTGGAAGCAATCGGAGTGGCGCCAAAGGGTTCGGGCCGCGCAATCTTGGAAGAACAATTTGGCGAGTGGCACCAGTGGGCGGGATCTGTTTCGAAATGTCTGGAGGCTGCCGCCGGTACTGCGCTCGGCGACTAAGCTCATCGCGGTGCAGGAAAACGGGATGAATTCTGAATCAAAGATCTACGTGGCAGGTCACCGCGGTCTTGTCGGCTCAGCTATAGTTCGTGCGCTGAACAGCTCAGGCTACAGTAACCTCGTCCTCCGAACGCACGAGGAGTTGGACCTCACTGACCAGGCCGCCGTCCGCAATTTCTTCAATCGCCAACGGCCTCAATATGTTTTGCTCGCGGCCGCGAAAGTCGGGGGCATTCTAGCAAACAGCACCTACCCGGCTGACTTCATATTTCAGAATTTGCAGATGCAAGCGAACGTAATCGATAGCGCACACAGAACCGGGGTCGATCGCTTACTTTTTCTCGGATCGAGCTGTATCTACCCGAAATTTGCCGCCCAGCCCATCAGAGAAGAATCCCTGATGTCCGGTCCTCTCGAATCTACAAATCGTCCTTACGCCGTGGCAAAGATCGCAGGAATCGAGATGTGCTGGGCGTATAACCGCCAGTACGGCACGCGCTATTTAGCTGCGATGCCGACCAATCTTTATGGACCAAACGATAACTATGATTCGGAGACATCTCATGTCATACCAGCGCTTCTCCGCAAGATGCACGACGCCAAAGTAAACGGCCAGAGAGAAGTGGTTTTGTGGGGAACCGGGACCCCTCGCAGGGAGTTCCTCTATAGCGGGGACCTGGCAGAGGCGTGCCTTTTCCTGATGAAACTCAACCAGGAGGCGTGGAACTCTCTGGTTGCAAGCGAAACAAATGCGTCGTTGATCAATGTGGGCAGCGGTCAGGATCAAACGATTCGTGAGCTCGCAGAACTCATAGCCGAGATCGTGGGCTTCGACGGCGTGTTGCGATTCGACCCTAGCAAGCCAGATGGCACGCCGCGGAAGCTCCTCGATGTTTCCCGGCTCGGTTCTCTCGGCTGGCAGCCGAGGATTGCCCTCCGTGAAGGTCTGGAACGTGTGTATGAGAACTTCTTAATTCTTTCAGATAAGACCCTCCGCGCCCAAAATTATGAACCCCTAGTCATCTAGAAGACTTTTACAAGGCCGATAGCAGTGATTCGGAATATTCATTTTGATCTGATGACGCAATTAGATTTGAGTCGCGGCACTAGGAGGTCTCGTCTTTGCTGGCTTTGCAGGGGAGCCATAGGCAATGACACCGGGTGGTAGATCGCTGGTTACGGTACTTCTTGCTCCTACCACTGTGCCGAAGCCGATTTTGACACCCGGGCAGACAAACACATCCGTTGCTATCCAACATTGATCGCCGATCTCGATCGGCTGGCTCGTGATAGTGAATTGCACATCCTCAATTTTGTGGCTTCCGGCGCATAAATAGCTTCTCTGCGAAATGACGGTGTGGTTTCCCACTTTGATGTTTCCCAGGGTGTACAACACAACTTCGTCGCCAATCCACGAATAGTCGCCAACGCTGAGCTTCCACGGGTACGTCACTGACACGGACGGCCGAACCATTACGCCTTTTCCAATCTTTGCTCCGAAGCAGCGAAGCAAGAAAGCTCGCCAGCGATAGAACGCTTGTGGAGATGTACGAAACAGAAGAGTCTCTACGATCCACCAAAGCTGGACAAACCATGCGGGGCGACCCCGAAATCCAGCTGGCATGAGGAACAAAGAAAGATCCTGATATTCTTGCGACATACTTTTCTCGACCGGCCCATTATAGCGGGACCAATTTTTTGACCGGGCGCTGATGGTTCCCGGCGATGATCTTCCCCACGTTATGAGTTCAGCTTTGGACCAAGCCGAGGTTAATGGAATCGCGGCCAGCCGCCCGGGCTTGCGCGGCCGCCTCATACTCGGCTTGGGGGCAACGGCCCTCGGTCCGGTCATTGCCGCCATCATCCAGTTGGGGTCAGTGCCCTTGTTGCTGCACGCCTGGGGCGCAGCCCGGTACGGCGACTGGCTTTTGCTCTCCGCCATACCGGCCTACCTGACCTTGAGCGACTTGGGATTTGGCGACGCCTCCGGTAGCGACATGTCTATGCGCGTGGCCGCGAACGACAAAGCCGGTGCATTGCGGACCTTCCAGAGTTCCTGGGTGCTGGTAACCGCTGTCTCTTTAGCGACACTTCTAGTGGCCGCCGTTTTCGTCTGGTGGGTTCCCTGGCAACGCTGGCTAAAACTATCCAGCATCTCCAACTCTCAGTCCGCAACCGTTCTTCTGATTCTGGCTGCCTGGGTCGTAGTTGCCCAGCAGAACGGAGTGGCCGAAAGCGGCTACCGCTGCGACGGCAACTTTGCCATCGGGACGTTCTGGATCGGCGTCCAGCGCCTGGCCGAGGTTTCGACTGCGACCACCGTCGCCCTCCTTGGGGGAAGCCTGCTGGCGGTTGCCTTTACCTACTTGGCGGTTCGCTTCGTAAGCACCATCGCTTACGCTCTTTTTCTCCGCCACAGAAGTCCCTGGATTCACTACGGCCTTCGCCATGCCCGGTGGGGTACCATCAAACAACTGGCTGCTCCCGCCTTCGGTTTTGTTGCCTTTCCCGTCGGCCAGGCGCTGAGCTACCAGGGATTCACCATCCTCGTCGGCGCTCTTCTGGGGCCGTTGGCCGTGGTTTCATTTTCTACTCTGCGGACGCTCTCCCGCCTGAATTTCCAGCTGATCGCGGTGCTCAAGCACGCGCTTTGGCCGGAGCTTTCCATGGCTTTCGGCGCGGGAGACATTTCTCTCGCACGGCGCTTGCACCGCCATGCCTGCCAGGCGTCTCTCGGGCTCTCGATCTTCGGCGGAGCGCTTCTCTGGCTTTTCGGTCCATTCATCTACCGCTTCTGGACCCGACAGAACGTCGCCTTTGACGCCGCCTGCTTTCACATTCTGCTGTTGGCGGTTGTCACGAACTCCCTCTGGGACACCAGTGCGGTAATACCCATGTCCATCAATGGCCATTGCCGCATCGCGGTGAACTACGCTGGCGCCGCCATGGTTTCTTTGGGACTGGCCTGGGCGCTCATACCCCCGTTCGGGATCGTCGGCGCGGCCTTGGCGCTCCTTGCCACTGACGCCTGGATGACCAGTCTGGTCCTGCGCACGACCCTGCGGCAAGTGCAGGACAGCCTGAAGAAATTTATCGCCGCGTTGTTTGTGATTCCCGTTTTTCGCCAAGCCGTACCCGTCGCGCCAGATGCCTAATCATTTTGCCGCTCAGGCGGCAATTCCTATCATAATATGAGGGTCGTTCTCTCCACCATCGGAAGGTTCCACACCTTCGATCTCGCTCGCCAGATTCACCGGCGCGGCGCGTTGACCGCAATTTTCTCGGGCTACCCGTGGTTCAGGCTCAAGAACGAGGGATTACCTAAGGACAAGGTCAAGACATTTCCGTATCTTCATGCACCTTACATGCGATTTGCGCCCCGCTCCGCAGCGATCCGCCACTGGTGGGAGTGGCACGACGCCGTCCGGTTCGACTGGCACACGGCGCGAAACCTTCCTCCATGTGATGTGTTTTGCGGACTTTCGGGATTTGCCGTCCGCACCAGCTGCGTAGCCAAGTCTCGGGGAGCCAAACATGTGTGTGATCGGGGGTCATCGCACATTCGCTTTCAGGCTCGTATCCTTCGTGAAGAATACGAACGGCAAGGGATCCCCTTTCCTGGCATACCCCCCCGCGCCATTGCTCGTGAGGAAATGGAATACGAATCGGCGGATGTCATCACCGTACCGTCGACGTTCGCGCTGAACACGTTTGTGGAATGCGGCGTGCCTCGCCACAAGCTGCGTCTGGTTCCATATGGCGTCGACCTCAGCGCCTTTTATCCGTGCGCACAGAGGAACGACCATGAGTTTCGTGTGCTGTTTGCCGGGAATGTCGCGGTGCGAAAAGGCGTGCGCGACTTGCTCGATGCCTTTCTGCAACTTTCCTGCGAGCGCAAGCGGCTTGTCTTCGTGGGGTCGATCTCTCCTGAATTGGAAAGCTGCTTCCGGCAATGGCGTGGGGATTCACGGATCTCTGCCCTGGGGAAGGTCTCCCAGCCACGGCTGAAGGAAATTATGAGCGCCAGCGATGTGATGGTTCTGCCGAGTGTCGAGGAAGGACTTGCGTTAGTGCAGGCGCAAGCCATGGCCTGCGGCTGTCCGGTGATCGCATCCGAAAACACGGGCGCTTCGGATCTCTTCACCGACGGCAGGGAAGGCTTCATCGTGCCAATTCGTGATCCGAATGCGATTGCCCAACGCCTGCAGCTATTGGCAGACAGCGCAGACCTCAGGTTGCACATGAGCAAAGCCGCGCTGGAGCGGGTCAAGTCGATTGGTGGCTGGGCAAGGTATGGCGAGAAGATGTACGAGCTCTTCTCAGAGCTGACCGCGCAGAACTGCCCTGCGATTCTATCGGCGGCATCATGAATGCCTGATTACCATGACGGGCGTATGCGCTCCATCCGAGGGAACTTTGGTTGTGAGGCACAACTTGCGATGAACTCGTCCGGGATAAGGCTAAGCTACCTCACCGAAAAGCTGGGACAGTCGATACTCCGAATCGTTCCTCAGACGGCGTGTGTTCGCGTGCTGTCTGGGCCACTTCGTGGAAAGAAATGGATAGCGGGAGCGAGCACGAACAGCTGCTGGCTGGGCGTGTACGAGATGCCAAAGCAAAAAGTTTTCCGTTCGCTCATTCGGCCCGGCGACGTTGTGTACGATCTCGGCGCCAACGTCGGATTTTATTCTCTGCTAGCGAGCGTCCTGGTGGGTCCAAACGGTCACGTCTTCAGCTTTGAGCCTCTTCCGCGAAACCTCGATCTTCTGCGAAGGCACGTCGGAGAGAACAATGTAGCCAACTGCACAATTGTCGCTTCTGCTGTGAGCGATCGGGCGGGGATTGCGCGATTCGAAGCTCAATGTAATCCGCACACGACAAGGCTGAGCGCATCGGGGAGCATTACTGTAGAGCTTGCTTCGCTCGACGATTTGCTTGCATCGAGTGAGATTTTGCCTCCCAATGTTATCAAGTGCGACATCGAGGGAGCGGAGTTTGACGCCCTGAACGGCGCGAGGACGACGCTCGTGCGTCATCGTCCCACAATTCTTTTGGCCACTCACGGAGGTACTGTCCACAAGCTCTGCTGCGACTTTTTAGTTGCCCTCGGATACTCGGTCTGCTCGTTGGAAAAAGGTATGCCTCTGGCACAAAGCAGCGAACTGCTCGCAACTTGCTCCGCTCCACAGGGTCACGACGCCTAACCTAACATGACTGAAAAACTCAGGCTCGCCTACATGGTCAGCCACCCCATTCAGTATCAGGCCCCTATGTTGCGGCGTCTTGCCCTGGAACCCGATATCGACCTTACGGTGTTTTTCTGGTCCGACCATGGCGCCAGGGAATACACCGACCAAGGATTCGGCGGGGTCCGCGTTAAATGGGATGTTCCACTGCTGGAAGGCTATAAGCACGAGTTTCTTCCGACGATCCGTTCTTCCGACGAGCCTGGGTTTACTTCCCCGATCAATCGTGGGTTTTATCGGGCGCTCAGAAAAGGCAAATTTGACGCCCTCTGGCTGCACGGCTACTGGAGCATCAACTCGCTGCTGGCGATGGCCGCCGCCAGGCTCCTCGCCATTCCGGTTTTGCAGCGAACTGATGGCACGCTCATTGACCGGCCTCGCTCTGCTCTAAAGCGCCTCGTCAAACCAGGCTTCTTTGCAGTGCTCAGTCGTCTCGTCGATGGGGTGTTGCCGGTGGGCCGCATGAATGGAGAGTACTGGGCGCACTACCTAGGTCCCGACTTTCCCTCCTTTATGGTTCCCTACGCAGTGGACAATGCCTATTTCCAGGCTCGGAGCGAGTCGGCGAGCCGCTCCCGCGAAGAATTCAGGCACCAGTTGCTGCTCGAGCCCGGCCGTCCCGTGATTCTCTACGCCTCCAAGCTCACAGATCGCAAGCGTTGCATCGACCTGATCGACGCCTACTTGGGCATGCAGCCGGGGCCCGACGGTCGGCGGCCTTATCTGCTTATTGTGGGCGATGGGAGCGAGCGGACAGCGTGCGAGGCGAAGGTCGGGGCAGCCTGCGAGCCGAACGCGCGCTTTCTTGGGTTTCAAAACCAGTCGCAGCTCGCCCGCTTTTACGATCTGTGCGATCTGTTTGTGCTTCCGTCCGTGCACGAGCCTTTCGCCCTGATCGTGAATGAGGTGATGAATGCCGGCAGGGCCATCGTGGTGTCTGATGAGGTCGGTTGCCAACCTGACTTGGTTACGGATGGCGTAAATGGCAGAGTTTTTCCGGCGCGAAACGTCGCGGCTCTCCGTGCGGTTTTGGAGGACTTGGTCGCTGACCCGGACCAACGGCGCGAGATGGGCCGGCGCAGCATGGAACGCATCAACCGCTGGTCGTTCGAGGAGGATATTCGGGGCATAAGAGAGGCGCTTCATCACGTAGCCGGCTTGCCTCTGGCCATACCGGCGGCGGCCGCCGAATCGTCCGGCGCTGCGGTTGCGGACGCGGAACTCCGGTCTCAAATCGCATGATGAAGTTCAATTCCTCGGATTAAAAATCTGGCAGACCGAGCCATGAACCCATTATCCATCCTTTATATCGGCACAAATGCTGGCACGTCGCGCCACCGGGCGCTGGCATTGCGACGCCTGGGGCACGAAGTCTTCATCGTCGACCCGTTTGCCATGCTCCCCAATCACCGGCTTGCCGCCCTGTGGACATGGAAGACTGGCGGGTTCTTACTCGAAGACTACATCCGGCGGCGAGTGGTGGCCAGTATCCGCGGCATGCGGTTCGATTTGGTCTTCGTTGATAGCGGTGATCTGGTGGGGCCGTCCTTGGTGCAGGAACTGAAGCGCCGTTTTGGAGCCGCAGCCAACTACAACGTGGATGATCCCTACGGTTGGCGGGACGGAAGGCGATGGAATCTTTATCTGCAGTCAGTGTCTTTCTATGATCTGATCGTCGTAGTGCGCGAGAGCAATGTTTCAGAGGCCTTCGCCCGTGGCGCCAGCAAAGTTTTGCGTGTCCATAGGTCCGCCGATGAGGTCGCACACTCCCCCAGACAAGTCAGCGACCTGGACCGCCAGAAGTGGGCCAGTGAAGTATTGTTCGTGGGTACCTGGATGCCGGAGCGCGGACCCTTCATGGCACGCTTAGTTGAATTGGGTGTGCCGTTGTCGATTTATGGCAACCGCTGGAACCGGGCTGCCGAGTGGCAGGTTTTGCGTCCAGTCTGGCGTGGACCCGGCCTGGAAGCTGAGGATGACTACTCTAAGGCTATCCAGTGCGCTAAAGTGAATCTGGGATTGCTTTCAAAACAAAATCGTGATCTCGCCACGACCCGTTCGTTCGAAATACCTCACTTGGGCGGGGTTTTTTGCGCCGAGCGCACCTCCGAGCACACCGAGCTTTACCGTGAGAATGAAGATGCGGTTTTCTGGAGCAGCCCGGAGGAATGTGCCACAAGGTGCATGCAGTTGTTACGTGACAGGGAGCATCGGAGGCACCTAGCGGCGAGCGGCCGCAGACGATGTCTGCAAAACGGCACAACCAATGAAAAGGTGATGGCGAAAATAGTTTGCGAGGTGCTCCCAGTCGGACTTTGTCCGAATCACACTCATCCCCAGCGCCCTATGGAGACAACAAGTGCAGCCAACGCTCTTCCTACAGCTGCTCTTCTAAGGCACGTATGACTCTGTCGGCACAGGTGTCCCAGGTGAAATTCTGCCTATATCTTTCCCGTGCCGCCGATGCCATAGCCGAATAACGCGCTTCATCCCGAAAAGTGCTTATGATTCGGTGAACGTAAGGTTCAGCACCAAGGCTTCGGTCGACGACGATTCCCGTCTCATCATCGTTAACGATGGATGGCACGGCATCCACAGCTTTGGATACCGCCGGTAAAGCGTGCGCGGCAGCTTCGGCGAATACGATCCCGAAACATTCGGCATTGGTAGGAACAACTAGAAAATGAGAGTCAAGGAATAGCCCGTGCAGTTTCCGGGACTGATCGAAGTCGTCGCGACTAAGAAAGCCATGAACTCTGATAAAGCGTCGGTCCTCATTCATCACATTGGGATTACATCCCACAATGTCTAGGCATGTTGGCATACCCGCGCCGTTTAGGCCTCGCGCGATTTCCACCGCAAGTGGGCCACCTTTTCGCTCCCAGTCCTTGCCGACGAACAATAGGTTCAACTTGTTCCGATCACGCATCTTGAGGCGCCCGGCAAGCTGCTCGGTTGTGAGATTCGGAACCCAGGTTGCTCCTAAAGGCACGACGTAGAACCGGCAATCGCTCTCTCCGTATAATCGGCGTCCCTCGTCAACCGCCCACTGCGACGAAAATATCGCGGCGTTGCATTTCCTGGCCGCCGCTGCTTCTTTTCTAGCGAAAGCGTTCCCATTCAGCGGCTTCGCTTCATATTCCCGATAACTCTGCTTCCATGCCATCCAGGGGGCGTCACAAAACATTCCAAACGGAACTGAGGGCTGGTAATAGATGATGCACCGGCTCGAAATAGATAAGACGGCATCCGGAGTGTTGGCTTCCACTGCCTCCCGCACAAGGCGTCCAAATTGCTTCAGCGCTGGATTCGTCGCCCACAAAGGCCAGCGAGGGGGCGAGCCTCCGAGGGTCAACCTCAGAATTGCTGGGCCGATCGCTCGCTTTACCGGTAGCCTGTCGACGACTGTTAAGCGTTCCAGGCGGGATTGCAGGGCCTGCCGCAACGAATATGGGATTCCGCTCCAGGAACGAGGATTCGACGTGTCCTCCAGCGTAGAGAGCAGCAAATGTCGGAGCGACCGCATACAGCCCAATATTAGCAGGCAGATCGTACCTTGAGCCGGCTCGAGACTCGAGCCCGAAACACGTCAGGACTGGAGGGAATCGATGCAAGATTTCGCTCATAGCACACGTCTTCTGTGGACCGGTAAAGCGCCGAAGAAGCTTTCGCGGTGGACTGATCTTTGCCGGCTCTCGCTCTCGTGCCGTCTCTCGCCACGTCTGTCGCAACGCATCCTTGACTTCGAGGTGAAATGCCTGGATGCCCACTCCCTTCGTTATCTGTACCGTGAAATCTTCGTAAACGAAGAATATCTGTTCCCAAGTGACACCGAAAGTCCCGTTATCTTCGACTGCGGTGCGAATATCGGAATGGCCACTCTGTTCTTCAAGTGGCTGTTTCCTCGAAGTAGGATCACAGCGTTTGAGCCAGATCCCACCACTTTTCAGGTACTCTGCCGAAATGTAGAAGAGAATCGTCTCTCGCATGTGGCGGTCCATAACGTCGCACTGTGGAAAGAGGATGGCGCGGTGCCTTTCTTTGTGCCCGAGG